>Ga0209831_1001965_pt1 | contig 18348 bp, 6 predicted proteins | sample Maine_Asex4_meta_FD_187451 | JGI IMG/M metagenome (GOLD analysis project Ga0209831, IMG submission 187451) | Marine algal microbial communities from Maine, USA - Maine_Asex4_metaG (SPAdes) (version 2) | ecosystem: Host-associated > Algae > Red algae > Unclassified | place: Maine, USA | collected...
CTGTAGGGTACTTACGATAGCTTCACATGCATCTATGCCATTAAGGATAGGCATATTGATGTCTAAGAGGGCGATATCTACATGATGATTTTGACAATATTGTACAGCTTCAGACCCGTTAGTGAAAACCCCAAGTATGTGTAAGTTATCTTCCTGCATGAGTAAAGTCTTTATCCCATCTAATACAATTTGGTGGTCGTCCGCAAGGACTATATTTATTGTAGAATTTGTCATTTGTTGCTTTAATTATTAATGAATGAAAGAAGTAGTCATTAGTGGCAAATACTGATGCTTTTGTTACCCTTTTCAGGTATATTTCTCTTAAATAATAATTTTATTTATATACCAATTAACAATATGATTCCTATATCTTATTATCTTAGCCGACGCTTAATATTAAAATCTCAAACATGTCTTCATTAGTTAGAATTATTATTATCTGCATTTTTTCATTAGTAGCATATCATGCGCAAAGTCAGTGCGATCCTGCTGATGCAGCAAGCATCGATATATATGCCATCAATACAAGTAATACAGATTATGTCGTCATTTGTAATAATTCAACTGAACCAGTGTCTTTAAGTGGTATGATTATGATTGTTGATAGTAATCCATCAAATGTTGAGACTATTGGCTCTTTAATGGTTCCTTCTGAAAGTTGTGTAAGATTAGTTAGAGGAGTTGATTTTGATTTTGGATTGGGTAGTGGAGATAGCTTTACTATCAGTTGTGAGGGTACTACATTTGCTTCCGCTACTGCCTCAGGTGGAGGCTTAACTACTTTTGGTGCACCACCTCAAAGTTGCAATGCTGCTGATGCCTCTTCAATATCTATTAGAGCTGCCTTCACTGGTAATAACCCTGATAGAGTTACAGTCTGTAATACTTCGTCTTCAGAAGTCGTATTAAGTGGTGCTGTTGTATCTGATGATGGCGGCAATATGAGTGATATACCTTTCTTGACTATTCCGGCTAATGGATGTGTTACTTTACTTAAAGATCTTGATTTTGATTTTGGCTTGGGTGGCGATGATGGTTTTACCATAGCTTGCGGAGCCACAACTCTTGACAGTCAGTCTTGGACCTCGGCAGACTTAAGACCTGATGGTTCGATATCTTTTGGTACAATACCTTGTGATCCTTCTTTAGCAGCGGGTTCAGTCTTTATATCGAGTATAGTTGTCGATAGCACAATTATAGATCAAGTCGTTGTTTGTAATAGCTCAGCATCTATGGTTTCATTAGATGGTGCTGAGATTGTGGATAATCAGCCAAGTCAAGTAGAATTTTTAGTTGATCTTTCTATTGAACCATTCTCATGCATAACGCTTATTAGAGAAGTACATTTTTCCTTTGGACTTGGGACAGAAGATTCATTTACTATATCCTGTATGGGTAATGTTTTTGACATGGAGTCATGGGATGAAGACGAGTTGAACTCAACAGAAGCGTTTCTTTTTGTTGAAGCTCCCCCAGTAGATCCACTTGCCAATAAAATCCCAACCATGGGAGAATGGGGACTAATCTCACTCTCACTCTTAATACTTATCGTAGGGGCAGTAAAATTGAGGGAAGAGAAATTCTCTGTTATTTAAAAGAGTGATAGCCCTTAATTCAGAATCAATTCCATTGGCTAACTAAGAGATTAAATGACTCTATGCTGCTCAATGCCAGACCAGTACGTCGGTTAAGATCAGCAGTCTTTGTATCTCCACGAGGAATAGTCCTTCTTCTGCATTCAGATTGTCTTTTGCCCATTTGATGTCTACGCTCCATTGGAAAAATGTTAAATTGTATCAGTTAGACTCTATAATCTACAATATTTCTGGTCAAAAGTTGCTTTACAAAATTACCCTCAATATCTGATGGTTGACAGGTATCTCCTTTATCATTAGCAACATTTTAACACAAGACTAGCTAAAGTTGCAGCCTTCTTTTACGATGCACATTCATTTAGAAAATAATCAGAAGGAGACGAGGCAAGAAAATAGTTAAGACGGTGATTTCAGAGATGTATTTTCAAGAGTTTTCGGGAGAAGTATTTTATATAATAGAGCGATTTCAGAAATAATCCATCCTATAGATTGTGTATGTATGAGATCCATCATATATTGACCCATGCCTAATTTCAGCCACCTCCACTGCCATACTCAATATTCTTTATTAGACGGAGCGTCTGATATAGCTAAGATGATGGATAAGGCCAAGCTAGATGGTCAGACCGCCGTAGCATTGACAGATCATGGTAATATGTTTGGCGCTTTTAAGTTTGTGGCCGAAGCGAATAAAAGAGATATTAAGCCCATTGTCGGCTGCGAGTTTTATTTAGTTGCAGATAGACATAAGCGTTCATTCTCTAAGTCAGCCGGGGAGAAGGATGTCAGACACCATCAGCTATTATTAGCAAAAAATAAGACTGGCTACCAAAATTTAAGTAAGCTATGTTCATTTGGGTTTAAAGAAGGACTTTATGGCAAGTTCCCCAGAATAGATAAAGAACTTTTAGCTCAGTACAGTGAGGGTATCATCGCCACGAGTTGCTGTATCGGAGCAGAGATACCTCAGACTATCCTAAAAGGAAACCCCGAAAAAGCAGAGACCTTATTGAAATGGTGGATAGACTTATTCGGAGAGGATTATTACATAGAGCTTCAGCGTCATGGAGGATTAGAGACCATTGATGATACTGGGATGAGTCAGGAGGATGTGAATCAAGTATTGATCGGATTAGCTAAAAAGTATAATGTCAAGGTCATAGCCACTAATGATTCACATTATGTAGAGGAAGAAGATTCAGGCATTCACGACATTCTACTCTGCGTGAATACAGGATCTAATATCATAGATACGGATCGATTTAAGTTTCCTAGTTCAGACTTTTACTTCAAGACGCAAGCTGAGATGAATGCGATCTTCTCAGATATCCCAGAAGCCATTGACAATACGATGGACATCGTTGGCAAAGTAGATAATTTAGAGCTGACACGAGATGTCGTCCTGCCAGCATATCCACTTCCGCAGGGATTTAACACACAGGATGAATACTTACGACATTTGACTTTTCAAGGTGCTAAGCAGAGGTACAGCAGTATCTCTGCAATCATAGAGGAGCGTCTGAATTTTGAATTAGAAGTGATAAAGAACTCGGGATATCCAGGATATTTCTTAATCGTACAAGACTTTACGACGACTGCAAGGCAGATGGGTGTATCTGTGGGGCCAGGGCGGGGATCAGCAGCTGGGTCTGCTGTGGCATACTGTCTGGGCATCACTAATATTGATCCGATTAAGTATGACCTACTATTCGAGAGATTTCTGAATCCAGAGCGTGTATCGATGCCGGATATTGATATAGATTTTGATGATGAGGGGAGGAGTAAGGTCATAGATTATGTGATAGATAAGTATGGTCAGAATCAAGTTGCACAGATCATCACCTATGGTACGATGGCAGCAAAGTCAAGCATTCGAGATGTAGGGAGAGTCATGCAGGTGCCGCTGAATGAGGTCATTGGTGTGACCAAAACATTCCCCACACATCTGAGTGCATCACTTAAAAAAGTATTAGCAGATGGAGGGATAGATGCTAAGCTGAAGAAGGACATGATTCCTGAAGATGTCGAGAAGGCCATCAAGTTCAGAGCGATGGCTCAGGAGCAGACTCAGATAGGTGAGATGATCAGATCTGCTAAAGCCTTAGAAGGCTCTGTCAGAAATACTGGTATACATGCATGTGGTGTCATCATCACACCAGATGACATCACTAATTATGTACCAGTATCCGTGGCAAAGGATTCAGATTTATTGGTCAGTCAGTTTGATAACAGTGTCGTGGAGGAGGCTGGCTTACTCAAGATGGATTTTTTAGGACTGAAGACGCTGACGATCATTAAAGATGCCGTAGATATCATCAAGACTGGTAAAGGAGTTGAGATCGATATAGATACTGTTCCATTGGAAGATGAAGCAACATATGAGTTATTTCAGCGAGGTGATACAGTGGGTATATTCCAATATGAGTCTACCGGAATGCAGAAGAGTCTGAAAGAGCTAAAGCCTGATAAGTTCGATGATCTCATCGCGATGAATGCCCTGTATCGCCCTGGACCGATGCAGTACATTCCTAACTTTGTCGCCAGAAAGCATGGCAAGGAAGAGATCCGATATGATCTCGACGATATGAAAGAATATCTATCTGATACCTATGGGATCACTGTCTATCAGGAGCAAGTGATGCTCTTATCTCAGAAGCTTGCAGGCTTTTCTAAGGGTGAGGCAGATATGCTGAGAAAGGCGATGGGTAAGAAGAAGAAGAAGCTGATAGATCAGATGTGGCCTAAGTTTGAAGAAGGCTGCGAGAAGAACGGGTACCCTCCTGCGACAGTAGAGAAAATATGGAAAGATTGGGAGGCATTTGCATCATATGCATTTAATAAGTCTCACTCGACTTGCTATGCATACATCGCATTTCAGACAGCCTATCTGAAGGCTCACTTTCCTGCAGAATTCATGGCCTCCGTCTTGAATCACAATAAGAACAACATTGACAGTCTCAATAAATTTTTAAGAGAGTGCAAGCGTATGAAGCTTGAGGTCCTCGGACCAGATGTTAATGAAAGTCGCATGAAGTTCAATGTGAATGAGCAAGGACAGATCCGATTTGGATTATCTGCGATCAAAGGTGTGGGCGAAGGTCCTGTCACGGCACTATTAGAAGAAAGGGAGAATGGCAATTTTGAAGATATATTCGAATTAACCAAGCGGGTGAGTCTGCGAGCCATGAATAAGAAGTGTGTCGAAAGCTTAATCTTAAGCGGAGCATTAGATTCTTTTGGACATACAAGAGCTACTTATTTTGCAGAATCTGAGAATTTTGATACTCTCTTAGAGCATGCTCTGAGATTCGGGAATACCTATCAGAATCAAAAATCTCAAAATCAAAATTCATTATTCGGTGATATATCTGACGCGTATATCAGTACACCTGTCATGCCAAAATCGAGATCTTGGCCACTCATCACTAAACTTGAAAAAGAAAAAGAAGTCACTGGAATCTACATTAGTGGACATCCCTTAGATGACTATAAGCTGGAGTTAGAGCATTTTACCACTTGTAATCTTGAGAAAGCTCATACGTCAGAAGGGAGGAATCTTAAGTTAGCTGGATTAGTGACAGAGGCATTCCACGGTATGAATCAGAAAGGTCTTGGCTATGGCAGATTCACCATCCAAGATTTTAATGGGGCTTTAGAGTTTAGATTATACAGAGATGATTATTTAAAATATAGGGAGCTGCTGATATCTGGTCAGGTGATCTATTTAGAAGGAATGTTCGCCCAGGGTTATAATGATAATACTTATTTTAAAGTAAAAGACATCAGGCTTCTTGATTCTGTAGGAAGGGCATTGACTAAGTCTATTACCATTCAGATGGGACTCAGCCAGATCGACCAGCATGTGATTCAGAAGCTCAATACGATTCTCATTGAGTATAAGGGAAAGCATAATCTATCTATGGAGATCTATGATATGGAAGATGAGTTAGACATTAAATTAGTGTCTCTGGAAAAGAAGGTAAATGCTGATTCAAAATTCATAGATGAACTGAAGAATATAGGCTTAAGCTATAAGCTGAATTAGACGAGATGAAACATTCTGCCAGGTATTGCGTTTTTATCATGTCGAAATCTGTTAAAATGAAGCTTATTTTAGTGTCTATTTCTTTATATGTGGCATTGCTTGGTACCATTCAAGGGCAGGCAGAGCTTACTATATACGAGTCATTTGATGATTTTGAGCATGTATTACATAGCGGAGAGGACAAGATCTTTGTGATTAATTTCTGGGCGACTTGGTGTAAGCCATGCGTGGAAGAACTACCTTATTTCGAAGAGTTACACGAGACAGATGGTATAGAAGTCGTATTAGTCTCATTAGATTTTAAGAATCAAATAGAATCTAAGTTGAAGCCTTTTCTCAAGGAACGAGCACTACAATCTAAAGTCGTCGTGCTGGCAGATACAAAATACAATAATTGGTTAGACAAGGTCAATACAGAGTGGAGTGGGGCTATACCTGCCACATATATATACAGCGGCGATGCTTCTATATTCAAGGAGGAAGAGTTCAGCTCTGTAGAGGAAATTACGTCAATGATTAATTCAATAAAAATATAAATTATGAAACAGTTTTTCATTTTGTCATTTTTAGTCGGATGTTTTCTATCAGTACAGTTACACGCCGAGATTAACCCAGGTGATGGGTATAAAGTAGGAGATAAAGCATCTGATTTTTCATTAAAAAGCATTAGTGGAGATATGGTATCTCTGAGTGATTTTGAGGGTGCCAAGGGCTATGTTGTCATATTTACATGCAATACTTGTCCTTTTTCAGTCAAATATGAAGACAGAATCAATGAAATGCATCAGAAATATGCATCAGCAGGGTATCCAGTAATCGCTATCAATCCGAATGATCCTAACATCAAGAGCGGAGATAGCTATGAGGCTATGCAAGTCAGATCTAAGGAGAAAGGCTTTGAATTTCCGTATGTATTTGATGCAGATCAGAGTGTCTTCCCAGTATATGGTGCGACTAAGACACCTCATGTATACGTCTTAGATAAAGACATGGTCGTCAGATATATAGGAGCCATCGATGATAATCCAGGAGACGCCAGTATGGTAGATATGAATTATGTAGATAATGCTATCTCTTCTATAGAGAAGGGGATGGACCCCGACCCCGCTAGCACTAAGGCAATCGGATGCTCTATTAAATATCGGAAGAGCTGAAGATAAGTATCGGAAGAGCTAAAGACTATAGAGTAAGGAGGACCTTAAATCAAAATTAAATTGAGACCCAATTACACATATATAAATATGTAGTTGGGTCTTATTATTTATACATTTACCCTATGAGAACCATATATGCTCTTTCAGTTCTAAGTATCCTATTTTTGACCAGCTGTAAGACAGATCCTGCGAGCCATCTGCTGAAGCTCGACTTATTATCTCATGGACTACCGATTAGCATTAATGCTCCAGATGGCGCAGAAGTTGTCACTGATGATATGGGTGTATGGAAGGATGTGACTGTGAAAGCGGGAGATAATTATTATGTGCAGATCTTAGGCTCAGATGCGACTACTTTTGAAAAGAGCGATATTATAGCAGATCAACTTAAGTCAGTAAAACAAAGCACATACTTTTCTAAAATACTGGAAGAATACGAAGATGGATTCATTTATGAAAAAAAAATAGATGAAGTCTTAAATTATGATTTCAGATATGTCAAGATCCAAGGTGACAAAGAATATATTTTTCAGACGGGCCTTATCGGTACATTTAGTGAGGATGACGTTCGACTCATGTATGATTCTGTAAAGTAATGATCCCCTCTATTGCATTGACTCTTTGATCAACTTTTCTCCGTAGACGACGACTATTAGTATCGCAATTGTAATAACAATCATAGGTTCTATTCTATTGGTTTTTATAGCAATTCAGCCTTTCAAAAAGACTTCTGTGATATCATAGACAAATTTTATTCCAATTTTTTATTCATATTATAAATTATTGTTATATGTTTTGTACATTTGAAGGGTAGACCACCACCTGATCTAGTTTGCACACGGCATTCGCCACTCGTGCGATCCTCTGTTAATGAGCCTTATAAACTAGATTTTTCAAAATTAACTATATACTTTATGAGACTCAGGTTTGGCAACGGATCTAATTCGTATTCTTTGATTGTCATAATTGCTATCTTTTTCCTTTCTCAAGGATTGACTTTTGCAATGGATAATAAACCCGATGGTGGTATAATCACTACCTCGGACAATACGAATTTGTGTATCGGCGATGGGATTCCAGATATTATTAATGCATCGGTATCTGGTAGTATTGGTGATTCATCAATATGGCTATTGACTAACCAGTATAATGTCATCTTAAGAATTCAAGATAGTCCCATCTTTAGCTTTGGAGGCTTAGATGTAGGTCAGTATCACATCATTCACATAGGATACGACGAATTTATTGTTGAGCCGAATAAGGGTATTAATATTAAGAAACTAAGAGGCTGGTTCGACTTGTCTAATAAAATAGTGGTCAGCGTAGTATCAGCTAATGGAGGATTCCTTACCACCACTCATAATCAAAGTTTGACTATTTGTGTTGATGATGGATTTGATGATTTGATAGATGTCAGATTATCGTCAGCTAAAGGAGATTTTCAAGGTTGGCTGATTACTGATCAGAATGGTAATATTCTTGCCCTTCCAAGTGGTCCTCCATTTAATTTTGAAGGTACTGGAGCAGGCATCTGTCTCATTTGGCACTATTCTGCAATAGGCTCTCAGCCTTCTTTATCTATCGGACAAAATGCATCAGCATTATCTGGATGTTCAGACTTATCTAATTCGATTCAGGTGATCCGAGAGACTAATTGTGGTATCAACCCTTGCGATGTCATAGGTGGTTCGATCAGTACGGTACAGGGATTAACAGAGCTCACAGTTTGCGTAGATGATGGATTAAATGATGATGTGCAGGTATTAACAGTGGGTGGTAGAGGAGATAGAATTTTTCTCGTCACAGATACTGATGGAAATATTTTAGCGACAAGTAACACGCCATCATTTAATTTTGAAGGGCAAGGTGCTGGAGTCTGTGTCATATGGAGTCTGAGCTTTACTAATCCGGTATTTGGAATCGTAGTTGGAGAAAATGTGGCAGGCTTACAGGGCTGCTATGAGCTGAGTAATGCAATAACGGTGACGAGAGACGTAGATTGTGCAGCTCCAGTATGCGATGTCTCAGGAGGAATTATCAGCATCGATATGAGTGATGCCACAGTTTGTGTAGATGATGGATTAAATGATAATATACAAGTCTCATTAGTTAATAATGTAGGTAGTTCTACTTGGGTAGCGACTGATGAAGATGGTGTTATTTTAGCGCTTCAGGCAGGATCCACATTCAATTTTGAAGGTCGTGGCGCAGGTAGATGTCAGATATGGCATCTGAGTACTTTTGGAGATATAGAAGGTGCAGAGATAGGTCAGCGAGCTACTGATATCACAGGCTGTTTCAGCTTGTCTAATTCTATTACCATAATCAGACAAGTCAATTGTGGTGTGGAGCCATGTGATGTAGAAGGTGGTAATATAATGACCACTGATGGTTTGACTCAGTTGACACTTTGCGTAGATGATAGCATGAGTGATATGGTATCTGCAGTTGTATCTGGTAATACTGGATCATCGACTTGGATAGTGACAGATATGAATGGTAACATTCTTTTAGTCATGAATGACGCTTCATTTGACTTTGAAGGTACTGGTGCTGGAGAATGTCAGATATGGCATCTTAGCTTACAAGATCCTATCGCAGGATTGGGTGTAGGTCAGAATGTCTCTGGTCTTGACGGCTGTCTTGACTTATCTAATCCAATTACAGTGCTTAGAGAAGTAGGTTGTGGCGAACCAGTTTGTGATGTTGATGGAGGGGCTATAGTCCTACAAGATGGTACAGTAGCCGCTACAGTGTGTGTAGATGATAACATAGATGATCAGTTGACAGCAATAGTGAGTGGTAGTCAGGGAGCTTCGTCTTTATGGGTCGTGACTGATCCTGATGGTAATATACTTGAGACCACGACTGATGGTACATTTAATTTTGAAGGTATTGCAGCAGGTACTTGTCTGATTTGGAATTTAAGTTTTGAAGGGACATTGACAGGGACAAGCGTAGGTGATAATGCGGGTGATATTGTAGGATGTCATGATTTATCTAATCCGATTACGATAACGAGACAAATAGATTGTGGTACACCAGTATGTGATGTAGCAGGAGGTACGATCATCAGTAGCGATAATCAGACAGAACTGACAGTATGTGTAGATGATGGAGTGAATAGTGTAATCACAGCTTCTGTAAGTGGTAATAGTGGGTCTTCTAGCTGGTTAGTGACAGACGCCCAAGGAGTTATATTACTGATACAGAATGATACTAATTTTGGATTTGAAGGTGCAGGAATAGGCATGTGTCAGATCTGGCATATCAGTTTAACAGGTATGGTAGATGGATTTGGCATCGGTCAGAATGTAGCAGATTTAGAAGGTTGTTTTGATTTATCTAATCCTATTACTGTCACAAGAAGAATAAATTGTTCTGATCCTCCATGTGTAGTCGTAGGAGGAAATGTGACAACGACTGAAGGAGCTACCGCTTTGACCTTATGCGTGGATGATGGCATAGATGATATCGTGAGTGCTCAAGTCACAGGTAATGCTGGCTCATCTACTTATGTGGTCACGAATCAAGAAGGTACTATCCTGATCATTACTAATGACCCTGTTGTGAATTTTGAAGGGACAGGAGCAGGCGTATGTGAATTATGGCACCTAAGTTTAGAAGATCCTTTGACAGGATTCGGCATAGGACAGAATGCTGCAGATATAGTCGGATGTTTTGAATTTTCTAATCCGATCATGATCACCAGAGAAATTAACTGCGGAGTCACGCTATGTGATGTAGAAGGCGGTTCTATCATGACGGCTGATGGTGGCATGTCCACTTCTGTATGCGTAGATGATGGAGTAGCAGATGGCATAGACATTATGCTTGCAGCTAATACTGGTACCTCCACTTGGATAGTGACTGATGATTCTGGGACTATCTTATTGATTCAGAATAGTCCTTCTTTTAATTTTGAAGGAGCAGGAGCTGGTCTATGCAATATATGGCATGTCAGCAGTGATGGCCCATTAGAAGGATTAGTGATAGGGCAGAATGCCTCTCAGATAACTGGATGTTTTGACTTGTCAAATCCGATTCAAGTCACCAGAAGAATTAATTGTGGACAGCCAGTTTGTAATGTAATCGCAGGTAGTATAGCACTCGAGACTGGTGATCCCACCACGACAGTCTGTACTTCAGATAATGAAGATGATATAGTAGAAGTCATCCTTACGGGTAATACTGGAGCTTCTACATATTTAGTCACAGATGCACAAGGAAATATTTTAGACATTCAGAATACATCTACTTTTGATTTTACAAGCGTACCCGCTGGGACTTGCTTTATATATCATATGAGTCTACAAGATCCAGTCACTGGCTTTGGCCTGGGACAGAATATCTCAGGATTAGGTGGTTGCTTCCAATTATCTAATAGAATAGAAGTGATCAGAATCGTAGACTGTGGAGCACCAGTCTGTGAAGTGAATGCAGGAAGCATCACACTGGCAGATGGTAGTACTTCTATTAGCCTATGCCTTTCTGATGATTTAAGCGATGATATCTCAGTCATATTAACTGGCAATACAGGAGCTTCTACATACGTAGTCACAGATACAGAGGGTATCATACTCGATATTCAGAATGATGCGATGTTCAATTTCACAGCAGCAGGAGCAGGTCTATGCTATGTCTATCATATAAGCGTTCAAGATCCGATTACAGGATTTGGAATAGGACTAAATATAAATGGACTTGGTGGTTGTTTTCAATTATCTAATAGAATAGAAGTCACTAGAATCGTAGACTGTGGAGCACCAGTCTGTGAGGTGAATGCAGGAAGCATCACACTGGCGGATGGTAGTACTGCCACGAGCCTGTGCCTTTCTGATGACATGAGTGATGAGATATCAGTGGTGCTATCTGGCAATACAGGGGCTTCTACATACTTAGTGACAGATACAGAGGGCAACATACTCGATATTCAGAATGGAGTGAATTTTAATTTTGAAGTCGCAGGTACGGGTATATGCTATATATATCATATGAGTCTACAAGATCCGATTACAGGATTTGGAGTGGGCTTAAATATTAATGGACTAAGCGGCTGTTTTCAACTATCTAATAGAATAGAAGTCACAAGAATTGTAGACTGTGGTCCTCCGGCGTGTGATATTACCTCGGGTAGTATTACTTTGGCAAGTGGAGAAACATCTATCAGCATTTGTGTTGCAGATAACGAAAGTGATAATATTTCTGTCCTATTGACAGGAAATACAGGGGCTTCTACTTATATAGTTACAGATGCTAATGGTGTTATTTTAGAGATTCAGAATGAAACAGATTTTAATTTTGATGGTGTGGAAGCAGGTGTATGCTTCATCTATCATATGAGTCTACAAGATCCGATTACAGGATTTGTATTAGGGCAAAATATCATGGGCTTAGGTGGCTGCTTTCAGCTTTCTAATACTATTCAAGTCATCAGAGAAGATAACTGTGCACCACCAGAATGTAACGTATCTGGAGGGAGCATAGCGATATCCGATGGTGAGACTTCTGTGACAGTATGTGCGGATGATGGAGAGCCAGACATTCTACAAATCGTGCTGACAGGAAATAGTGGAGCTTCTACATATATTGTGACAGATGCTCAAGGTGTAATCATTAATATTCAGAATGAAGCTGAGTTTAACTTTGAAGGGGCAGGAGCTGGTACATGCTTATTATATCATGCTAGCATCCTTGACCCATTGACAGGTTTTATATTAGGTGGAAATATATCAGATATCGAAGGCTGTATCAGTCTATCGAATGCCATCACTGTGAATCGCGAAGTAGAATGCGGGCCTGACCCATGTGATGAGGTCATAGGTGGTATGATAGCGACTGCTGAAGGTGAGACAGAACTGACAGTATGCGTCACTGATGGGATACAGGAAAATATAGAATTAGTCATATCAGGAAATTCTGGAGCTAGAATATGGATCGTTACTAATACGGATAACATTTTGCTTTCTGTCCAGACGACACCTGTATTCAGCTTCGAAGGATTAGAATCGGGCCAATGCAGAATATACAGCATCAGTCTGATAGCGCCGGTAGAAGGATTAGAGATAGGTGCGAATATGGGAGATGTGGTCGGATGTACCAGCTTATCTAATGCAATAACAGTGAATAGGATATCGGACTGCGGACCAGGAATGGCCATGGGAGGTTCATTATCATTAGCTAATGGAACGGAAGAAATAACAGTTTGTGTAGATGACGGAGTCAATGAGAATATCTCACCAACACTAACAGGAGACGTCGGGAGTGCGGCTTGGGTGGTGACAGATACAGCTGGAATCATCTTAAATCTTCAGACTGGACCTCCTTTCAATTTTGAAGGCTTAGGTGCAGGCGTCTGTTTGATTTGGCACGTTTCGAGTTTTGATACATTAGGAGGCGTTGTCATAGGTGGAGCAGTAGCTGACATTACGGGAGATTTCGCACTATCTAATTCGATCAGAGTGACCAGACAGATCAATTGTGGTGAAATGATGTGTACCGTCGTAGCTGGAAGTATCGCGACATCAGAAGGTAGAACTGCTCTTACAGTATGTACAGATGATGGCTTAAGTGACGTACTTGATCTACAGGTCTCTGGGAATAGTGGTGAGGAATCATGGGTACAGGTAGATAATAATGGAGTCATCACAGGAATATCTGAAAATTCAGATTTTGAACTTGAAGGAAGCACACCTGGTGGATGCTTGATATATCATATAAGCCTACAGGGACCTATTTCAAGGTTTGCAGTGGGAGAATCTTTAGATAGTTTAGGCGGATGTTTTGCCTTATCTAATTCATTTACCATTATAAAAGAAAATGACTGTGGAGAAGACATTTGCAATGTGGATGGAGGACAAATAGCGACTTCTGATGGTTCCACAGAATTGACCATTTGTGCAGACGATGGACTGAGTGATGTTATCAATGTCTTACTGACGGGAAGCACAGGGTTAAGTAGTTATATAGTTACAGATACGACAGGGCTTATCATAGCGACTCAAGCCACAGGTATATTTGATTTTGAAGGAGCTGGTGGCGGTGTTTGTTTGATCTGGCATGTTAGTGCGAGAGATAGCAGCTTCTCTGCGAGTACAGGGATTAATGCAGATGAACTCACAGGATGTTTTGATTTATCTAATCCAATAACTGTCATCAGAAATACAGGATGCGCCGTCATACCATGTGAAGTGGAAGGTGGATCGATCATGATATCTGACAGCCTGATGTCTATCACGATATGTGTAGATGATGAAGTGAGCGATTTAACCAATGTCATGTTAGCTGGTAATATAGGATTGAGTAGTTTCCTAATTACTAATGAAGCAGGCGTTGTTTTAGCTGTGCAAGACAGCAGTACATTTGAGTTTGAAGGTCTGGGTGGAGGCATATGTTTGATCTGGCAGCTGAGTACCAGAGACTCTAGTTTCACAGTGGGCTTAGGTTCTAATATTAATGACCTGGACGGCTGTTTTGATTTGTCTAATCCTATCACAGTCAATCGTAACACAGGCTGTAAGCCATTTACATGTGATGATGTACAGCCAGGTACGATATCATACGCTGCATCTGATGGAGATAATCTTTCAGTCTGCATAGATGATGGTATGGATGAGAATATTGAAGTGACGAGAGAAGGTCACGTCGGAGGAAGTCTATGGATTATTACAGATGCCAATGGACTGATTTTAGATGTTCAGAATGAAGCAATTTTTAACTTCGAAGGATCGCCTACAGGTATATGCATCATTAGACATTTAGGTATTCTTGATCCATTTAGTGGACTCATACCGGGTAGAAATATAGCTGACGCAGAAGGCTGCTTCAAGATGTCTAATCAATTAACTGTAGATAGAAGAATATGCGATACCACACCATGTGAAGTGGAAGGAGGCGTCATTGCTACGACGGATGATCTCACAGACTTAACCATATGTGCGAATGATGGCGTGAGTGATATGTTCTCTGTAGATGTGACGGAAAATCAAGGCATCAGTTCATGGCTTGTCACTGATACCACTGGAGTAGTATTAATGACCCAAGAAAATAATATTTTTGACTTTGAAGGTGCTGGATTAGGTGTTTGCTTAGTATGGCATATCAGTACCAGAGACAGTTCTTATACAGTGTCAGCAGGGCAGAATGCTAATGAACTCATGGGTTGTTTTGATTTGTCTAATCCGATAAGAGTGAATCGTGAGACTGATTGTATTAATTTGACTTGTGATAATATAGCAGCAGGTACCATCAGTATATTAGGAGGACAAGATAGTGTGACAGTATGCGTTAATGATGGCCAGGTTGAGGAACTTAATGTCCAGTTAGTCAATGACAGAGGAGGCAGTATCTGGGTCATCACTGATGTAGATGGAGTCATTCTGGAATTACAAAACGAAGGACCATTTAATTTTGAAGGAGTAGCAGCAGGCACTTGCTTGATCAGGCACCTTGGATTATTAGACCCAATCACTGGTCTAATACCAGGTAATAATATAGCTGATGTGGAAGGCTGTGTAAAAATGTCAAATGCAATCACGGTTATCAGAGAGTCATGTCAGATGATCTGTAATGTAGATGGCGGTACAATAACGACTTCTGAAGGATTGACGGAAGTAAGGATCTGTGCTGATGACAGAGTCAGTGATTCATTTGACATCACTTTGACTGGTAATGTCGGTCCTAATTCTATATATATTCTTGCAGATTCCACTGGAAGTATTTTAGGATTTCAGTTAGAGCCAGTCTTAGATCTGGAAGGTGCTGGACAGGGACTTTGCTTCTTTTATCATGCCAGTCTGCGAGATTCTATTACGGGAGCAGAGCTTGAGCAAAATATCAATGACTTTAGTACTTGTATCAGTATCTCTAATCCGATCAGGATATTCAGAGATGGAGGTGATTTTGAAGGAGGTATGATAGCTGATGCTGATGGTAATACTGAGACAACCATATGTGGTACAGATGGCATGGCAGCAGAGATAGATGTCACCTTGACTGGTGATGTCGGAGATTTCAGTGTATGGCTTATGACAGATCTATTTGATAATATTTTATTTTTCTATGATTCAGCTCCGCCATTTCAAATAGAAGATGGTGATTTAGAGACATATAGATTGTACCACATGAGTTATTCATCTAATGTACTTGGATTACAAGATGCGACCAACATCGGTAATATTCTAGGCTGTTTTGACCTATCTAATCCTTATGTGATTAATATGCAGGTCGATTGTGACATGACAGAATGTGCTGCTGTAGGTGGAGCCATCAATAGTGGAGGCGAGACAGAAATAACAGTCTGTGTCGATGATGATGCTGATGATAATATCAGTGTTTCCTTGACTAATTCTGTCGGCGATAGTTCTTTATGGCTGATCACGGATACAGTAGGAATGATCATAGCATTGCCATCTCGTCCACCATTTAACTTTGAAGGAGTAGACGAGGGTGTATGTCTCATCTGGAATGTAAGCTACATAGGAGCTTTAGAAGGTGTCGCCGTAGGAGCAAATGCTAATAATGATATATCTGGCTGTTTTGCCCTGTCTAATCCGATAAGAGTGACAAGAGAGATAGATTGTGGGCAGTCTGAATGTACTGCTGAAGGTGGATTGATTGTCACTGATTCTGGTTCGACTTCATTTACAGTCTGTGTAGATGATGGAGAACCTGATGAATTAGTGTTTACAGTAAGCGGTGCAGTCGGTGACAGCAGCGTCTGGGTCGTCACTGATACCATGGGTGTCATACTGAGCACTCAGGCTGATGGTAATTTCAATTTTGAAGGCATAGATGCAGGAACTTGTCTGGTCTGGCACTTAAGTTATAATGATACCATCACTGGTGCAGTCATTGGAATGAATGCCGCTGGAATCGTAGGATGTTCTGATCTGTCAGAACCCATCACAATCGTCCGACAAGTGAACTGTGTGATGTTAGGATGTACAGCAGAAGGAGGTTCGATCATGACATCTGACAGCTTGACTATGGTGACCGTCTGTACTGATGATATGATAGCTGATAGCATAGCAATCGTTCTTTCAGGTGCAGTGGGTGATAGTACTGTGTGGGTGGTGACTGATACCGCAGGAGTCATATTACAATTATCTGATGAGGCGCCGACGAACTTCGAGACCGTTCCAGCAGGCATATGCAGAGTCTGGCACTTGAGTTATAATGACTCTATCATTGGAGCGACAGTAGGACTTAATGCTTCTGATATTACGGGATGTGCTAATCTTTCTAACTTCATAACAGTGGTGAGAGAGGAAGGATGTGCCGCTGAGCCTTGTCTGGCTGATGGGGGGATTATTATGTTAAGTGATAGCACTGATCAACTGACTATATGCGCAGGTGATGGGATAGAAAATATTTTCTCACTCATGATTCGAGACACTATTGGATCCGGCGATAACTGGATTACCACAGATACTTTAGGAAATATCATTGCAGTATCAGGAGTCAATGAATTTAACTTTGAAAGCGCAGGCGGAGGGGTATGCTACATTTATAATCTCTCATTTATTTCATCCGTAAGTGGTACTGTTGTGGGTGATAATATTTCAGATTTAGGAGGTTGTATTGATCTGTCTAATCGTGTTACAGTCATCAGAGAGACAGACTGTATGGAGTGTGTCGCTGTCGGTGGAGTGATCACGCTAGATGATGGATTCCAGAGTGCGATGCTATGTACAGGTGATGGTAATACGGATGTGGTCAATGTGAATTTAACGACCGAAAATGGAGATAGCAGTACTTATGTAGTCACAGATACGTCAGGGATGATTATTGATATTCAGACAGAGAGTACTTTTGAATTTGATGGTGCAGGACCAGGTATATGTCAGATCTGGCACTTGAGTTCAGTAGGTGCTCTGACGGGAGTCGTCGTCGGTCAGAATGTAGATGATATAGAAGGATGCTCTGACTTATCTAATCCGATTATGATAACCAGAAACGATGTCGATGGAGGTACGGTCAACCTTGTAGGAGGAGATACAGAGATCACGATATGTGTGAATGATTCAATACCAGATAGATTAAGCTTTGAAAATACCAGCACAGCTGATATGCAATATGTGTATCTTTTGACGGATGCTTCTAATCGATTTTTGGTTAATAGTGGAGACAGCAGTGATTTTGAAAATATTGGAATTGGCATGTGTCGTGTGTATGGATTATCATACACAGGGACTTTAAATTTTGCTAATTTTTCACAGATGGATGTGACGACGCTTGATTTCACAGAGTGCTTTGATCTTTCAGATAATTTCATAGAAGTCACCAGAGTACAAGGCGATGATTGTCCAGACGGTAGCTTCAGATATGGAGAAGTGAATTTCACGGTAGCTGAGAACCCTGTCATAGATGATCTGGAATTACAGATCAATTCAGAGAATCTGGAAGGTAAGGTCTGGGTAGAAGTCAGAAGCATTAATGGGCAGTTGATGAAATCAGTCACAATGGATCTAACCATTGGACAGATGACGAAGACGATCGATGTCTCAGATGTGGCTAATGGATTTTACTTTGTCACGATCAGGAATAATGTGAT
>Ga0209831_1001969_pt1 | contig 18325 bp, 22 predicted proteins | sample Maine_Asex4_meta_FD_187451 | JGI IMG/M metagenome (GOLD analysis project Ga0209831, IMG submission 187451) | Marine algal microbial communities from Maine, USA - Maine_Asex4_metaG (SPAdes) (version 2) | ecosystem: Host-associated > Algae > Red algae > Unclassified | place: Maine, USA | collected...
TGGTGCTACCGTCTGCGACACATTTAGCCTCCCTGCACAACTCTCTGGCGACACTTTGTCGTATTGTGTCGCCAATGTGTCACCCATAAGGAACCAAAGAGTCACCTTGGGCACGACCGCCGACGATTGCGTGTGTGCTCGTGTCCCCTCCCCCGGCCCACACCGGGGGGATCGCGTCACCAGAGGATAGGGGGTTTCCCACGCATATCCCCTACCTCAGGGCCTGCGTCTCGCAGGACTGGGTGCGGTGTCCAACGGCCCCACAATGGCCAGGGGGAACCCCCGGCGACCCGTTCCGCCCCGCCCCTCGAGGGGCTGTCTGTGGGGTACCCGTGCGGGGCGTCCCCAGCCCGAGGACTCCCGCGGCGCCCGGTGAGCCCCTTCCACCAGGGCGCATAAGACGGTCCCCTCTGTGTGGGGACCAGACGATCCGGATGTCCCGTGGGCACCCTCTACGTCACGAGGTGGGACAGCGCCGAGAGCGCGTGTCCGGGGTTCTTCCCCTCTCTCCGCCGACCTCGTGCCCCGCCCGTGGGTGGGGCATATCAAACTTCCTCGGGGCCCCGTCTCGCGGGGTCCGATGGCGTCGGCCGATGCAGCCCACGGTACGGCCGCCATGGCGGTCGACAGTTGCGGCGTCGCTTCCGGTGACGTCCTCGGGGAGGAGGAGGAGATTGACGGCGCCTTGGCCTCCCTCCTGTCGGCTTCTTGGCCGACTTCCGCCGTCGTTGACGACTTGTCTCGCCGGTTCCCCTGGGACCTCCGGGGGTCCCTGGTGGAACAGCGGTATGCGGCCCTTGAGGGCCGCCGCATGGTCAGTCTATGGACGACCATCCGGGCCAACAACGGCCCGTTTTACGCCGTCCTCGAGGGGACGGCAACGGACTTCCCCTTTCTCCGCCGCCAGAGGGACTGGCAGGTGTGTCTGGTGCTCCGCCACTTGGCGGAGCGGGACCTTCCCCCGGAGGTGGGCGACAAGCCCTACTTCTCTTGGGATTATGACCCTGGCACTCACCCCAAGATGGGGGAGGAGGACGGCGGGTACTTCGTACCGGGCGCCCTGGGGAAGTGGACAATCCGCACCACCCTGGGCGTCTTGGTGCTCCATGAGCAGCCGGAGGTACGAGAAGTGCCTGTGTCCCGGTGTGATGCCCTGTACCCGATCGCCCCCCTTTGGTGGGCGTCAGTAGAGGTGCCGCGCGGCATGGCCGCGCGAATGCCCCAGATGGTGGCGCTGCGTGGCAGCAAGCTGATGGGAGAAGCCCTGGGGGGGCCCTACCACATCATGTTGGCGACCCTTTGGGCCTTTGAGGTGGCCGACGTCTTTCTTGGCAGCATCCGCCACCACGGCCACTTGCGGCCTCTGCCGCTGGCCCTACGGACGGCTTTGGTTGAGCTTTCGGCCGAGCGATTGTGCTCGACCGACTTGTCGTTTTGGCCCCTCTTGGAGGCCGGGTTAGAGCTCCTCCGCCTCGTGGAGGAGTTGGGGAAGGATTCGTGGCTCCTTTACGATGGGAGCCCCCGAGGGGTCGTCCGGTGCGCCAAGGTGCTTGACGACGACGGGGTCTTGGTCCTCATGGAGGGCCTTGGTGACGCCACCTTCCGTTATGAAAGGGATGTCACTCATGAGCTGCGTCTTCGTCCCTTGGATCGGGACGTGGCCTCGGCCGGGCTGAACCGTTATGGTCCGGCGGCCCTTTTGGTTCCCCCCGCGTCACTGCTGCCGTCTCCTTCCGCGAGGTCCGCGGGCGCGTCTCATTCGGCTCCGCGCCCTTGGGGGGCGGTCTCTCGTCCCTATACCCCCCGTGGGGGTGGGCTTTATGGTCGGTTGCGTCGGGCGCACCCCGGAGGTGGTTCGGTCCCCCTTGTTGGGGGACGTTCGAATCCGCTGTTGGCGTCTCTTCCCCTATTTTCTTGGGACGGGGCCGCCCAACTGGGTACCCCTCGGCCTGTGAGGCGCGTTGTGTGGGCGGGCTTGGCCCGCTCCCTAGGAGAGCTTTCCCCGATCCTCTCCAACGGAGTGAATCACACCCTGATGATGGCGTTAAGCCGCACCTTCGTGGCGGTCGGGGGTCCCCAGTTGGAAGGGGCGTGGCCCCTCAGCTGTGGACAGCACACCCCCGGGGGCCGTCCCAAAATATCTCGATCCGGGCCAGCAAGGGAATGACCTGTCCAGATCTCGGGGAGATTGGATTCGGTCGGGGGCGGGGCTTTTCCCCAGTGGGTTTCCCAGCCCCCCTACTACTTGTTTGAACTTTTCGCTTTGGAGGGAATTATCGGTTTGGCGCATTTGGGGTGGCTACTTTGGCCACCGGCGTTCGGGTTTGGGAGGGGTTCATGAGAGTGGGGACGCCGTCCCCGTCGCCATTTGATAAAACCAACTGTGCTTTGGACCACGATTCCCCCCTGGACTTTGTCGTGATCCTCTCCTCCCGTTGGGGGAAGGCTGGGCTGTTGGTCGATTTCCGGGGCAGTTCCTTCGACGGACCGAGCTGATCAAGAGGTCACTTCGGCCAGACGACGAACCAACGTGGTGGTGCTTAGAACCGCTACAACCTTGGTGCGGCTTCGCAACGAGATGTCCGCTATTGTGTCACGCCCTATGGGTGACCGCGAAGCGGACGTCCTGTACTCTCTGAGTATAGTAGACTCGATCCGCCGTCTTTTGGCAGAGGAGTACGGCGCTGTCGTGGCGGAGACCAACACTGTTTTGGCGGGGTGGTCCATCCGCAACTTGGTGTTGCCCCCGGCCCCGGCCGGGGGTGGTATCTCGCCGGCGACGCACCAGCGTCCGCCGTTTCCGTCCCCACCCCTCTACGGGGTGGGGTCTGGCTCTTCTGCTCCACCGGATTATGGGGCGGGCTCGGGTTCTGTTGCCCCGTCCCATTCTGGGGCGGGCCCGGGCTCGGCCACCCCGTCCCACTAAGGGGCGGGCTCTGGTTCTGCGATTCCGGTCCCTTACAGGACGGCGACTGGTCCCTCGGCGTCATCTCCGACCATCTCGGGGCCGGGGTATTACTCGCACGATGAGGATCCCGGTCAGGCCTATGACCCTGACTTTGGTTCTCGCTCCGGGGTTTGGTGACTTGTCACCGGGGGTGCTTGGCACCCCTTTCCCTCGGTCATTTGTTGTGTTACCCTTCACCGCCTTATTTCGGAGGTGGTGCCGCACGGTGAGGGAGAGTGCGAGAGGGCTCCGTAGGGATTAAAGCGGCTTAGCCCCTCATCTTTGTGACCCTTGTCTCCATGCCGGCCCGGGCAACGTGCCGGTCTTGTACCCTTTTCTTGACTTGATCAAAAAAGTATACCCCTTCCCGCGTCAAGGTGGGAAGTTGAATTTCTCCCGGAGACAGTATGTCTGGAGGGCTTCCATCGGAAGAGAAGATGCAAATTGCCACGTGGCTTCCTTTTTGGGAAACCCAAACCACTTGACTAAGAGCTTCAATTGCCCGTCATCATTCCAGCCATGTTTGATAAATCTTTCAAACACGTACTCTGGACCATCCTTAAGTTGGGTCCCGTCCTTAAACAGGGCTTGTGCCCGAAGGGCACGGGTCCACTTGGCATCCCGCGCTGGGGGCGTGGGAGCTCCAGTGACATGGTCACTGCTCACTGTCCTGATGCCCCTGGGGCTCTCTATCAGGAACCGGTATTTATTGGTCTGGAGTACCATGTAAGGCCCTTTGGTCTTGAACCCAAGATTCTTTGGCGAGCGGGAGTGGGCATCCAGATAAACCCAGTCCCAAGCTTCTAGCTGGTTATTCTTTTCTCGAGCGCGCGCATCGAATGCGCGCTTGTACGCCGCCTGGGCTTTTCCCAGGTGCTCCCGTACCTTGGGAATGAGCGCTTCAGGTCCCCAACATATTGTTTCGCCGCCGGGATGGCGTCGACAGGCCGTTCCTCGGCTTGTCGTAGCCGAAGCATTCTCTCGATACCAATACGTTGGAGCCGCCTCGGGCTCACGAAAGCAAAGGGGATCTCCCCTGTGCTGGAATGGACCTGGGTATTGTACGCAGTGGTCAGAAGGGACAGATGGCAGTCCCACTCGGTTTGGTGTTCCGCCACATAGTAGCCGAGCTGTCGAACGAGGGTTCGGTTATACCGCTCCACCTGCCCGTTGGTCTGCGGGTGATAAGGAGAGGTATAGGTCGAAGCTATACCGAGTAAACCCAGGATGCCCTGGTAATATACCGAGGCAAACTGCGGTCCGTTGTCCGTAAGGACCGTGTAGGGGATGCCATATGCGGCAACCCATGTATCTTTAAAGGCCGATGCCACGGTCAGTACCGTAGTCTCCCTCAGAGGGATGGCTCTCGTCAACTTAGTGAACCGGTCACAGATGACCAGAACGTGCTTATGCCCCCCTTTAGAGGTGGGCAGTGGGCCCAAAAGGTCCATGGAGAGCCCCGAGAAGGGCTCGTCGGCGGGGAAAAGCCTCATCAGCGTCGTGTGCTTTCTCTCTGAGAGACTGTTCTTGGCGCACGCGGGGCATTGCTCCACGTGTTTGTACACATCGACGACCATCGTTGGCCAGTTCATATACCTACGAAGGGTGTTGTACATCCTCCTCGAGTCGGGATGTCCGGCTAGCACCGACTGGTGTTGGTGAATCAGGAGGCGCTTCTTCAGAGCCTCTGGGATAGCCACTTGGGTTTCCCGTCCGTACATCGAGCGACAGCAGAGTAGCCCGTTATTCTCCCGGAAGAAGAACGCTTTTCGACTCCAAGTGGGGTCAGGAGGCGCCAGAGCATCGAGCTCTCCAAGCCTGGCCTGACAAAAGGCGTCCTCAGCCTGGCCCAGGATCATGTCTCGGGCTGACAGGGCCCCCATACGGGCCTCCTCCGGTGCCGCTTCTTTTAAGGCGTCACTGGCCCGGGTCTCGACGGCCAGGACGGGGATGTCCTCGTCCACGGGCGAGGTGTCCAGACCCTCGGTAGGGAGACGCGATAGCGCGTCTGCCACCTTGTGATGCATTCCTGGCTTATGCCGTATCTCATAGTTGTACTGCGATAGTCGGAGTCGCCATCGGTTGATCCGAGCATTCGGACTCATATTAGTGAGAACCGATAAAAGGGCGCGGTGATCGCACCGCACCACCAATTCCGCACCTTCTAGTGTCTATTCTACCGCAGCATCATTTGATGCGAATCGCATCAAATGATGCCCATTTTCGGTGCGTTTGTTTTCGTACTTCCCGACCTCTGACGCTCTTTTTGACAGCAGAAACGGACTCAGCGATGCCTTGTTATTCTTGGGGGAGATCCCAGCAAATATGCTATGGATACAAACGGGGGGTGCTCCAGATGCCTCAACAGGGGGGGTCGAACCGTCGTTGTCTGGCCCTGTGAGAGGGTGCATCATTTGATGCCCAACCGGGCATCATTTGATGCCCGATTGCGGTAGAATAGACACTAGGTAGGACCGTAAATAGGTCACGGCCCAGACGACGCCTAGAGCCTCGATCTCCGTGGCGAAATATTTCTTCTCCGCAGAGAGATGCGCACGGCTGTAGTAGCCGATGGGGTTTTATTCCCCGTCGGACTGTTGCTGCTGTAGGCAACAACCCAGCTGTTCGTAGCTGGCGTCGACGTCGACGATATATTGCCCGTGCCTCTTGGGCAGGGCAAGGATAGGGGCGTCCAATAGACGTCCTCCAAGTATCTCGAAGGCGTCCGTCTCCTTCCCTGAGGGAGGAGGAAGCTTCTTAGGAAGCTTGGTGCTCGTAAGCGCCGTTAGTGTCTTCGCTATCTTGGCGAAGTCGGCTACGAAGCGGCGGTACACACCGCGCATACCCAGAAAACTCTTCATCTGGATCTGGGTTTCCGGATAACGGAGACCCCGAAGCGCCCGGAGGTTCTTTCCCAGGACATGTACCCGTCCTGGTCGGATCACATGACCGCGGTATTCCACCTTCTCCTGGAAGAAGTGGAATTTCCACGCCTTCAAGGTGACCCCTGCCTTCCCGAGCAGGGTTAGCACCTCGTCAAGGTGCTGTAAGTGTTCCTCGGGGGAGCCCGAAAAAACAATCACATCATCTAGATATACTAAACATATCTGCCACTTTTCACCGGCCAGGATCATATCCATGGCGCGTTGGAAAGTTGCAGGGGCGTTGCAAAACCCAACGGGAAGGCGCACGCGCTGCCACGCGCCCGAGTGGCACGTGAAAGCCGTGAATTGTTTGACCACCTCGGCTACTGGTATTTGCCAGTTACCCGCATAACAGTCCAGGGTGGAGAACACCCTGGCGTCCCATAGGGAGTCAATACACTTATCCATCCGGGGGATGGGGTACGCATCCTTGATAGTCATCAAGTTGAGCTTTCTGTAATCGATACAGAAGCGTACCGAACCATCAGGCTTCGGTACCATCACCACGGGGCTAGCCCATTCCCCGCTTTGGGGTTCAATAACGTCCATCGAGCGCATACGCTCGACTTCCCCTTTCTCTCTCTCCCGGTCCATTGGCCCGGCCTTGTACGGGTGCTGTCTAACGGGGACAGCCCCAGACTTCAGTCGGATCCGGTGTTCCACACCTCTGATTAAGCCCAGCTTCCCCTCCCAGAGGGCGGAATACTTTTGGAGGAGGGCCTTTACGGACCCCGACCACTCCGTCGGCACCGACGAAACATCTACCTTCGGGAGAGGTAAATCCTCTACCCCCTTCGGTGGCGTAGCGAGCACCTTGAGATCGCCCTCCGAGACCTCGTAGGTCGGCCCCTCGTGGGCGTCGATTTACTCGATTGTCATATCGGTTGTTACCCGCAACGGCGTAACACCCTGGTGCATCACCTGGATGGTTATGGGCTCGTGCGCCATCATTATAGCGGGGCCTCGGGCGACCTGTAGGCCATGCTTATGGTATAAAGGGGGTCGCCCTCTCATGAGTCCATGCCCCGTGTAGTTACTCCTCACGGGAACATGTGTCATTGTCCGAGTTAGACCCAGGTCTTACGGGCTGGCTTCAGCTGCGCCGTAAGCCCCACGGGGCAAACACCTTAGCGTCCCCTAGGGAGTCGATACACTTTCCCATCATGGGGATGGGGTACGCATCCTGGATGGTCATCAAGTTGAGCTTTCTGTAATCGATACAGAAGCGTACCGAACCATCAGGCTTCGGTACTCAGCTGCGACACTATGTCGCTGATGACCCATCACGATGGGACGAGCTACTCTCGGTAATCAGCATGGCGTGCAATAGCCAGCCCCACCGGTCTACGGGTATCGCTCCATTGGAGCTTGTTATCCCACGACGGATCCCCAACCTCACAGTTCGGAACTTGCCCCCGGGCACACCATTGGCCAATACGGGCACGCTCAAAGACGGGTCAGCCTCAGCTCGCAAACGCGATTTCGTGGCCCACCTTCGCCGGAAGATCCCTGTCGTAGTTAACGACTTGCGTAAGACGCAGGGGTTGTCTGGGTTTGCGTTTCGGGGCGAAATAGGATACGGATACACGCCGATGCTTCGTATCTGAGTACGAATAATTCTCTTGACTCAGATCCGGATACGGATATCTACCTTCGAAACCGGTATTACTTTGGATATATCCGTATCTGGAGACGATTATCGTATCTGATTGTATTCCTACAATTCCGCCAGAAAGCACAATTAGAGCAAGAGAAAGACGCCATTCAGATAATTTTCGAGTGCTAAATGGACGGCAAGTACGAAATGACATTCACATTTGATGTGTGCGCCCCAACGGGCGCGATCCAGGCGGCTCCCCACCATTTGTTTGAACGGTCGACAGAAGGACCATGCTGAATCTCGTGTCACACTTTCTGATAACCAAGGTTGTAGGTTCATATTGAATATACAGATGGTTCGATGAATCAGGTTGATTTCAAGAAACGAACCAAACCGAACGACAAACGACTTGGTTATATTAATGATTAATTGCCCGGGCAGACAGGAGCTTTCGTTGACCACTTCAAATTGATCAGCCAGGTGGTTCGGCGCTGTGCGGCCGCTCTGACTGCCTTGTTGCCATACCCCGTGCAGGTCAGTCGCTCTGAGAGTTCTGCTCCCAGACCCTCCTTCATGTCAACTGTTGCCAATCGGCTGTGTAGCACCCTAGGCGCTGCGTACTGAGATCGATTCATATGCTGTCAACGTGTGCGTGAATCATAGCCTTTTTGGCTGATGGATGGATGGGTCGTGGTCGCACCCAGGATTGCGTGGAGTGCAGCAAGCTGCTTCTCGGACAAAGGGGCATCCACTCGCCCACAACGCCCCGTCTGAACGTATCGGTGTTTGGTCCTTTCTGTTTGGTCCCCCCGTCCCCGTTACTGCGCGGCGGCCCAGGCGGTTGGCAACGTCGTCGCCCTGGTGTCGGCTCGTACCGTTCGTTTGGATTTTGTCGCGGTGGTGGGGCAGGCAAGCGGAGATCTGTCGCCGGGTCTGCAGCAGGCCTGCTATGCGCAAGCTACATCGGCTTAGCGACTCAACTCGATGGAGCTCGAGTCAGACAACCCGACTTCCCATGCACAATCTCAACTACATTAAACGTGGCATACTAAGTATTACGCGGAACAAGCATGCCCTTTGACATGTTGCGTTCAACCTGAACGCTACAGCCTTCAAGTGAATCAGGTTGAATTCCGTTCATGTTTGGCAAACCAAACCAAACGCTGACAACCCTGCTGATAACGCAAGCGGCCCGATTCGCGGGGTTGAACGGTTCCTTTCGAGTCGTGCGGGATGGCCGCTTTCCGCTGCAACATGTAAACACATGAATTCCCCGATTGTGGGAATGTGAGAAGAGAGGCTGACTGCGCTTTACCGGAACTCTGCTGGCGCGAGGAGTTGAAGAATCTTGTATATCGCTATGGCATGACTCTCATACTTGGGATACGGGTCTGACATAGTCTTGCAACTCTTGTCGGACAGGTTAGGTATGTCCTCTCCTTTTTTTCTCATATTGCAGTTAGGATATGCGTACACGGCGCGTATCCGAGTTGGATGCGGATATAATTGGGCTGCTAACATAAGCCTGTTAGGCATGCTTGTCCCTTATAATAGCTTTTAAGAAGAAAAAGGACTGACGCTGTTAAAACAAGAGATAAACGCTAGAAAGCAAGTTGACAGTAGTTCTGCAATTTGTTATAGGCCATGAAAGGCATATGCACCCCAACCACAGCATCTAGAGTAAAATTGAAGAAAGATAAATGAACTCTCCAACACGGACCCACATGGCCGAGGCAGGGCGTGCCTCGCCCCTTTATCCGCCACCCCCCTCACAACATGGATCTGCAGGGGGGGGGGGCGGTTGGGGAGCCCCACATGCGTGCAACGAGTGGGGGGTTCCAGACACAGCAATGCATCGGGTGCCTCTCATGAGGCGCTGGAAAGAAATCTACCACCCGTGGGCGGTCAACAGCTTCCAGCATGGTGGCCTGCCGGAAAGAGAAGGAACTCGTTCGAAGCCTCCAGAAGCTTTCACTGTCAGCACGTGGATGCCACAATCTGATTGGGCAAAAGGAAGCTCAGATTGTGCACAAAGAGGATCTCCCTCGAACTTCAGTTTGCCTCCTCATCTCTTCCCTCGACATCAAATCCGTCCGGTGCGCCCCGCCCCTCTGCCCCCAACCGCGCCCCGCCCCCGACGGCTCATGATGACGCCCCTCGGGCAGTTTTACTGTGAGTGCTTTTTGTGCACGGACGGCGGACGCAGAGGCCCCTCGCATGCATCCCGTTCGACGTTCTACCTCCACCGCTACCCTGACAAGCGTCGCCGATTGCGCTCCCCGGATGAGGGTAGGGAGCAAGCGGATGACAGGGTCGGGCAGTCGGTGCGGGCGAGCGCGGGGGTGGGCGTGGCAGAAGGCGCATCAGCAGGCGCCCGCGCAGAGGCGGCCGTGGGGGCGGCTGCCGACGCGGAGGCGGTCGCCGAGGCGGGCGTGGCCGCCGGCGTGGGGATGGCCGCTGGCACCAGCGCACGAGCGGGCGCCAGCGCAGGGCGACGCACTGGCCCAGCCGGTGACAGCCGTCGGTGTAATGCAGACGAAACCCCAGAGTCGAGTGAGGCCAGCAATCGAAGCTGCAACAGCGATCTTGACGACGACCCACCACCCGAGTTCGACGCTGATGTTGCACAGGAAAGTGACAACAGGCCACCTCCATCTCCCATTTTTCAACCAGACGTAAGCGCCAACGAAATGCGGTTGGCCGTTGGTCAAGTCAAGGATAACATTATTGCTCTGGCGATGTATGCCTGCGCGGTGCAACACGATTTGACGCAAGCTTCGATTTCTGATCTCCTGAAGCCAAGCTCCACCGCGGCCAAGTACCGCGCGCCCTACCTTTTGGAGCGTTTCATCTACGCAAGCGTGATTGTGGAGACGCGAGACGTCGATTGTTTCGTGAACGGGTGCCTGGCATTCACCCACATGCGCGCACAGCTTACTGCATGTGACTCCTGCGGCGGGCAGCGCTACGAATCCAACGGTAAAGCTGCCAACCAGGTCACATACTGATCGCTGACCTCTTGGCTAGCTCAACTTCTTGGCAACCCCGTCATCGGAAAGTCCATGTTGGAGAATATGGCTGCCGCTCGCCAGGCTGCGGACGACAAAACGGACGGCGTGCACGACTACCCCCACACATCCAACGTCTGCCACTATCGCGACAGAAAGCTGCTCGACGACGGACCCTTTGTAATGCTCAACTTGGGGACTGACGGCTTCCAATTCTTTCGTCACAATGGGTTTGAAGGCTGGCCAGTGCCTGCAACCCCGCTTAGCACGAGCCTTGATGGACGGACGCGTAACAAGCACCAGCTGCTGCTTGTCGTAACTTGTGAACCAAGACAGCAGGTCAGCCTCAAATGCTGTCTACACCCTATCTCGGAGGAGTTAAACGATCTGGGCAAGGTAGTTACTGGCCTTATCGTGCCTAACATCGCTACGCGGGTCGTGTTAAGGGCAGGAGTGCTCATCTTCACCACGGACCAACCCGGTGGTGACAAGCTTGCATAATATCAAGGAGCCAACAGTTACGTCTACAATCGGTTACGGCTTTTCAAGGGCGTGTACGTGCCTACAAGCAGTCGCATTTGCTTCCCACCCGCGGACTCTTAAAAAGGAAGGATCCTGTTCAAAGTACACGACTGTACTGCTCCACGCCGCCCATCCGCAAGAATCGCCGAAGGTGCTGCTAAATTAGAGCACGCGAGCGCATCTGGACGCTCGGTGGCTTTCCAAACTCGTCTTGAACACGAAAGTGGCGTCAAGGGCTACTCCTTTTTCTTTGGGCCCAGTCAAGATGCGCGCGCCGCGTACCCGCACGTACAGCACCTTTTGGACATAGGTTCAACTGCGGCGCCCTACGACACGATGTACCTTGTGCTGCTAAATGTCCGGCCTCACTTGTGGAAGCTGTTCGCCGGTTTGAAGCTCGTCAACAAGAAAAAATACGAAGAATACATCATTCCTAAGTCAACTGTCGCGCTGATCGGCCAGGAGCTCGCAGGAGAACGACACACAGTGCCACGGGCTCAAGCCAGGTCTCTGAGCAACATTGATGCGCACCCCAAGTCGTTTAAGGCGGACGACTGCATGCACTTCAATCTTTGCAGTGGAGAAGTCCTCCTCGTTGGAAGCATTCCTGGCGCCTTCTACAAATTTTCATGGAATTAAGCCGGGCCTGTCGTTCGCTATTCCGGCCAAGGGTGGTGACTAAGGTGGAGGTCGGGGCGATTGACACGGATCTGAAATACTTTATTGCCAACTAATACGACAAGATCTATCGCGAAACTGCCGAGCGCTTGCCGCTCTGCCTCTCTACAATTGCGACTCTTCTAGTTATCGTGCCCGTGCTGAGCGTGCGGACCCGCCTGGGTCGTCTGGCAGTTTCCGATGAAACGGATGATTGGGACACTTTGCAAGCTCATCTGATCGGGGCATCGAAACCTCGCGCAAGCCTTGTCGGCAATGTCACTCGCCACGTCAAAGCCGGCCTGGTCACTTCCTTTGGTAAAACGTACTTGCCAGGGGAGGGGGCCCACACGACGGGAAAGAAACCTGCGACGCCTGGAATTCCGGTCGGCAGCTTAACGGTTCCTGTGGGTATCGGCCCGGGCTGTGCGCCTCTTCCTCCTGAGAGTGCGCCTGCCGCCCGTATCGAGGCGGAATTCGCCAGCATGCGGGCAGTGCGGATAAAAGAGGACGCGACCGCTGTTCATCATATAATTCTGGTTACGAAGTACTACCGGGATCAATTAGCCTCTGGCAAACTTACCGGATCTAAGCTCGTCGGCTGGGACTGTGACAAGCATCGGCGACGGAAGTGCTTGTTACGAATCAACTCCATGGAAGAGTTCAACCGACCAGACGGGACAAAGGGGGAACGCCTCGTCTGGACGTTTGGCGCCGTATGCACTACGTCGCTGTCTACATCGACGACCGACCCATGGCATTCGCGTATGCAGAGCGTGTCAAGTCCGATAAAACCGGCCCGGGTCGGTTTCGGTACGCAGCGGTGAGCATTTCTTCATGCATGTTGCTGCCGTGGCTGAAGTCGTGGCGACGATTGAGAGAGAGGGGGTGCATTCTACTTTGCGCAGTCGGGAGCCGTTTTTTGAGGGATAAATGTTGGGTCAATATACAGAACTCATCATCGCAGCTAATTTGCCAGCCTACCTCAGGGAAGGGTGACTGTCGACTTCGCCTGAGAAGTATTTAATTTGGCCACATCCCTTATTCTATGTCCGCCATGCAATTTCAGGCCTCTCGGCTCCCCGATCTCGTGGCCGCCCTCCATCGACAGAGCCTCTACGCCGGACAATCTAGGAAACGAGACCCAGAGAGAGTGCTTGCCGTGCCTGCGTGTCAAAGGGGCTCTTCGTGACGCTGTCCGCCACCCACGCATGCAGAGGGCTGGGAGAGGGTCTGCGTCCACAGCTTGTGTGAGAGGAGTCGCATGGGTGGCGCTCTGGCGGGGTTTGCTGTCCGCCGCCTGTGCATGGAGCGTACTGCGAGAGGGTAGGAGGACGAGCGTTCACAGCCTGTGTGAGGCGGGTGGCCTGGCTGCCTGTGCGGACGATGTGGCACAGGACCCTCAACTGCGCAGGTCATGCAGTCACCGCGCTGTGCTCCTTAACTGGGGTCGCACCGCAAACCCAGTTTGTCCTGTGGAAAGGCATTGTGCGGCGTTCCCACATTGTGAGATTGTGGTCCAAATTTTGGGTTTGGACCACGAAAGTCTGTTGCAATGCCTGTGGGCAGAGCTATGGCATGTAAATCAGAGATATCTCCTAAACGGGAACTCCCTGACAGCCGTAAACAAGCCAATGGAAGAGTAGATGTAGGTGCCCACCAGGCCAATGAAAGTTCTCTTCGAGGTTGAATGGTACAATCCTCCATGCTGAAGACATCCTCTTTGACAGCAGGGGCCGGCGCGGAGGGGGGCGGGTACTCAGACGATACTGCTTACTGCGAGAGATTTTCCTCAGGCCTTGGCCGTGTACGCCACAAAAGATAACAGCTCTTGCGTGTCTCGCCGGACCCGCAATGCGGCTATGGCGCAACGCTTTGTGAAGCGCTTATGGGGCGCTCGTTGGCATCTAGAAACACCGTATCTATACTCGTGATGTGATGGCGGTTACAACGGTATAAAAGGCCCTCGCCAACGGCCGTCCGAAACCGCGGCACAAAATATTGCGGGGAAACCCATTATCTGATGGCTCATCAGGAGGGTTTCGCAAAAAGATGCGGGGTCCACAACACCCAAAACAGCCATTGTGGTTCTACCCCACTTAAGGAGCACAGCGCCGTTGGGCCGACGCCCAGCTCGCATTCCTTCCGTCGTCGTCGCGCACATCCATCCCGACGACCCTGATCCCTCGTCGCCCCTGCCCCCCCGTTGACTCCGTTGGTGTCTTCCGTCCCGCTTCCTTGGCCACTGCTGGCCGGCAACATTCTTGCCCCACCACCTCTACCAGGCCATTGTTGTGTCTTGAACATGCCCGGCGGTCGCAAGCGCACTCGCACTGAGACAGCGACTGGAGGAATGCTTTCTCTTATTTTCTATCTTTCACTGTTTCCCCCACAACACGCTCCCCACTGCTCTGCGAATGCCACGGGCGGTGTACACTTGCATTCGCTCTCTCACGTCGGGTTCCCTGCCTGTGCCGTCTTCTTCCCGCGATTGTATTTCCAACACTGTTGGGTCACACAGATTCGTTCACGATGACTGACGCTGCAGATCGATCGATTTTTTATTGTGCATTTCTATTGATTTTGCGCATCTCGTGTGACTCATCTTCTCTTTTCCATTAGTGGATCTGGCCGCTGCTCTGTCGGCTGCCGCCAGCTTATCGGCAGCGTTGGCAGCTGCCAGACGCGAAGGGCCGCCCCCGCCGACAATCCCCACCGCGCCGTCAACCTAGGAGTTCCGGACGCGGTCGCCCCGAGGTCTCACCAACCCTGGCAACCCCGTCGAGCGGTCGCGTCCCCACCGCCGTCGCAGCAAGGGCGCTGCCCCCACCCCCTGCGCGGCCCCGCGCGGCTGCGTCCAATGGATCGTCGTGGGCGACCGCTGCCGCATCCGCCTCCAGTGGTCGCCGATAAGGCATCCGGCACCGAACGGCACGCCAGTCGGAACCACGACCGGTGCAACCACCACCGAGTTAATTTGGTAGGTGGTCCGTCCCCTGTCGTGGTTTCTGCCCGCAAAGCCGACGAGGCACAGCCCCATCAGAAAACCCAGAACAGGATGCGGAGCGACACAAAGGAGAAAGAACACAAACGCCAGGATCACAGGCCACGGAGCGCACCAGAACGCCAGAACTAACGCAAACGCAACGCTGATTTTTTCATTGAAGCAGGTCGATCCCAGCACTCACACTCATATACCCTCGGGAAAAGCAAAACGCGCACACGAACCCTGCCCACGAGGTGGTCATGGGGGGACCGGTGCCCGGAGGGCCACGGTCCTGGAACAGGAGCCTCCGGTGGCCCCTGCCACGGATTAAGTGACACTCTTCCACTGAAGGGGATATCTGGCCCATAGATTTTTGGGTCAGCCTGGACTTTTAAGTCGCTCTCGAACCCAAGGGACTTAGCCCCAGGAGTGTCGAATGCTCCGATGGATGTCCTTGGGAAATATCTTCAATGACCGAGATCTGATCTCGGTTCTGGGCCCTGCCCCGAGTGGGGAAGCTTCCGAAAGCTTCCCAGCCCCTCCAGGGGGCCCAGATGAAAGAGGGGCCGGCGCCCCTTCCGTTTGTGTCAGGCCCCGCCGGGAGGCCCGATCAGGAGATGCTCCTTCGCTCACTCCCCAGGAGGGTGTTTTTACAGGTGAGCCTGGGGGCCACTCCGGGCACCCACCCGAGGGGGCGCCACACGTCATCCCCCTCGGTTGAACTCTACGTGGAAGCTCGCGACCCGCCCCCTCCGGCCCCGGCCGGATGTTCGTGTCATCCGAGTCCCGGGGGATTCCCCCACAACTTTGCGTGATATATAGGACTGTGTCTGATGGGCCAGGAGGACGCAGCCGTGCGGAACGAGATAGACGGTGGGCGGTGGGGTGAAGGGGGGCGGGCGAGGGGCCCTGCGAAGCGCGTGCTGAGGCAAGGTGGTACTGCTAACGAGTCGACCGCCTGCGCTACACAAACGGATGATAGACCACTGAGAGGTGGTGGAAGGGATCCTCGTCCAAGCAAGGCCCTCGTCTACGATGTGCCTAGTCACACAGGCTCCCTGCCAGACGTGCTACCGGCCCCTCACCTGTGGTACGCTTTGCCAAGCGGTTTCTATTCAAAGGTTGTTCAGCTTTCAAGGTACGAGGCATCGGAAGACGGTTGCCAGAGGTGCAGCCCTGGCGTTCGTCTCCATCACACAGCCTGGACGATACCTAGGAGGCCTTCCTCGCCGCCGACGAGGCGCCTTCTCAGTACACATTATTGCGCGTCAATAGATCTCGGCCTGCCACAGGCTGACCCAGATGAGCTATACTCAGATGACTCCTGACCGGTAAGGGCCCTCACAGTGACCCAAAATGGGGACCACGGTGCCTGCCCGCGGCCGACTACGTTTCAGTGCTTGGCAGTGCGTGACATAGGCGCGGCTTAGGGTTGGCCCGCGATGACCTGCGGGTGATCGTGCCCGCGCGCCGGCTTCTTTTGCGGCGGCGCGTCGGCGGTTTCTGACGCCATCTACCTGCGCGGTTAGGGGCACGTCGCTGCGCGGCGGTCGATCTCACCCGCCGCCCGTGCGCCATGCCGGCAGTCCCGCCCGCCGTGCGCAGGTGCGCTGCGCGGCGGGGTAACGGCCCCGCCCGTATGCGTTGCGCCACGCCGCCCTACGGCAAAACCTGGGCGGAAAAGCGGCATCTCCTGAAAGAAACTGGCAAACTCGACTCACTATTCCGGTTTTGTGGCACCCATTGGGGATCGACTGTCGTCCACAGCTCACCACCGCTCACCGTCGCCTGCTACTTCCCACCTCCCATCTCGTTGGACAAGGAGAGGGGCTCAACAAGGGCCGTTCAGAGGGGGTGCCCCCGAGGACACGAGAGTGACCCCGAGGCTATCCCCTGCGACGGTCGTTCAGCCTTGACCTGCGAACCACGACGCCCCACCGAAACACACAATCCGTCCATCACGCCCTCCATACAACCACCTCCCCCCTCCTGAGCTCATTCGTCCACCGGTCGCCTCCCCACTGCTGTAGCGAGCTCTCTTCCTATCCACGCAACCATGGCGCCCCCGGCGTCGACACGCTGTCGGTCGACTGGTTCAACCACTTGCCCCCAGCCTACTCAGGAACCCCCCGCCCCGGTCTTGCCACGCAAGCACGGCGGCAGCGGCGGGGCACGCGCGCGCACACGGCCAAGCTCGCGCACGGCGCACCGCGCCGACGGCGCGGGACGAGACGGCGGGCGGAAGGGTGTGGCGGCGCGGACGGCGGGCGACGGCGTGTGGAAAATTGATTACCTGAAGAGCGCTCTCTCTCTCTCCTTTCTTGCTCCCCCCCTGTCCTCCAACTTCCTTGCTTCTAGCTGCCCCTCTCCCCCCCTCGGTGGTTTTCTCCCTGGCTTCCATGTTGGACCAGAGCCATCGGCATGTGCCTCTGCTTCTCTACCCGCCGGCGGGCTCTGTCGTACAAAGACGCCTGCCCCGCTCCCACCTGCCCGTACCCACCGCACGGGTACTCCCCGACACGGCACGGGTGGCGCACCCACCGCGGCCTCGTGTATATGGCCAAGTATGATGACGGCAAGGACGGAGGTTCACCGGCTGAAGCTTGGCTCCAACTGCTTGTATACATGCTTTGCATCTTTACCCTCGCTTTGGTCGGCGCGTTGCCGACCCGGGATCCGCGTATGGATCCAATTGCTCATGCTAGAGGGAAACGCTACGTTATTGGCCGTATTTGCGGAATGATTAAATGGAATATTCACGGATCGGTACAGTTTGAGATCCTGTCCAGGGCCGTGCACCAGCCTGTGGTTTGGATGCAACGACGCTCTCCATCCCTGTTGGTTGATGATGAAATGAACGGATGAGCGTGATAGAGCTTTGCCGCAGTCCCTCGTTTTCGCGGTCCTCATGAGCCCAGGTATGCCGGTTTTTTGCTGTGAGGAGGTCTGAGACGCCGGTCATTGTCTCACTGATGCCGATTTCTTCCGGAGTATTTGGGTCCCCTGACAGGCCCTGTGGTGCGTGCCAAATTTTAGGAAACCGGTATAGTTCTGGATAGGATTATGCCGGTTCTTGACTCCGGCTTTTTCCGTAGGGCCGGCGAGCCGCCGCCGCAGTGGCGGCGGCGGCACCCCTTTCCCCGCCTTACGACCCCCCCGCCACGGCAACATGGCTGTATCTGCCTTCGTGCGTGCTCGCGGCCATGGAGACGGCCGGCGTGCCTGTTGTCGATGCGTCGCCAAGCGCGCCGCCTCCCTGAAGGGCACGGTATTGCACGCGCGTGCCTGGAATAGCCGGTTTTGATATTGATTTTCGCAGTCTTCAGCAGACATTCTGGACTCCACTGCTGATTCTGTTTCAGATATCCATACTTAGTCGACATACTTTCATGCCAAAATTCTTCCTCGACAATTTTACGAACGGACGGTGGGTGTGTTCGAATCTGTAGTTCTGAGTTTTGAGGAATTGCGGACAACACGCTGCGTACATTACCTTTTCGGCGACGTTCTATATGTAGCCCGATGCGGAAAACAGACATCGGAATGTAGCTTATAGGGTAAGGTTCTGGCGACGAGTAACGTCGGCCAGATGGCTGCTGCCAGCCCCGCGCCAGCCGTGGGGCACAGCCACTCGTCTCCGAGCCGCCTCGAGCGGGTAATCGTAGACTGTTCACCAGGTTC
>Ga0209831_1001971_pt1 | contig 18318 bp, 13 predicted proteins | sample Maine_Asex4_meta_FD_187451 | JGI IMG/M metagenome (GOLD analysis project Ga0209831, IMG submission 187451) | Marine algal microbial communities from Maine, USA - Maine_Asex4_metaG (SPAdes) (version 2) | ecosystem: Host-associated > Algae > Red algae > Unclassified | place: Maine, USA | collected...
TTTTATTTGATCGGCGCGTCGTTCGATCGAATCCAATCCACTTACCGATTCGACTTTACAGCGACGCCCTTTCTTTAATACGACACTAACGCGATCACAATCGATCACACGCCGGCCTTCGTTGGCGATGACGTAAGCCGTTTGTTTAGTATCTAATCCGTTGTGAACCAATTTGATGTACTGTTCAAACTTACTCCACATCGTTTGCTGCGATGAGAAGGAACGGATTTTTTCGTTGGTTAGAAAATCACTGGCGATGTCACACATCTGCATCAAGAAACGCAGATACCCGCGCTGCGTCGTCGGGCCTGCGCCCGTTCGCTGCAAGATCTCGACCAAACCGATCGTCTCGTTGTTTACGATCAGTGGTCCGAAGATCAGCAGGTTGTTCGTCGGGTTACCCGCCTGATTGTCTTTGAGACCTTGGGAGTGTGGAGCGATGATTTCCGGTTCGCCGGCGTCCGCAACTTTCTTCAGCAGCGCTGCGTGCTGTCGTTGAGCCTTGTGATCGTTGGCAAGCACCGTGTTCTTAAGATTGATATGGTAATGCGGTTGCAGAGGTTGGTCGGCGGCAGAACGAATCCAAATCGCCCCGGCCTCGGATGCCAACGCGCCTGTCGTTCGGGTCAAAAACCCCTGATAGAAGTCGGCGACGGTGCAGTCAGATTTCGCCAACTGAGAAATCTCGTTGACCAGCGTACGAATCTGTTGCTTCGTGCGATCAACCAACTGATCTTCGGCCGAACCTGAGTTCGCCGTACCTACGTTCGCCGTACCTACGTTCGCTGAACCGATGTTCGCTGAACCCACGCTGGCCGAATCGGAGCGCTCGACCTGCGAAGATGTCTTCGATGAGAACTTGCGTTTCTTGTGATCTTTAGATCGAGTTGACGATTCAGCACCGATCCCGGCAGCATATTGCGGACCGATCGCAGCATCAGAGGCGTCTTGGCCACTTGATGGCTGCTGAGATGAAGGAGAATCGTCGGCCATGAGCAATTGTTGACTGGTGAAAGACGGGAGAATATTTGCGACCAAGAAAATTCGCGTCTGGTTGCCGCAGCGGTAGACAATATTGAGGTCCATCAGCGATACTTTGTGGAGGGACTTTCCCTGAATTGCTGGCGTATGACAAGAGGAATCAGGCCCACGGCCCTCCTCACGCCATCATTTCCTTAGCTAACTTTGTAATAAAGAACCTTCCCGGAAAAGCGGCGAACATGAGATTGATTGGCGTCATCGACGATGCGAAGCAAGCGCAACAGCTATCAGCATTCTTACTGACTGAAGGCATCGAAAACCGCGTCGACCTCACTGGCGACAACAAATCGGAGGTTTGGGTAAAAGACGAAGACCAGTTCAAGACCGCTTTAAAAGCGTTCGAGGATCATCAGGCAGATCCCAAAGATGCCAAATACGCCTCCGCGATTGACGGTGCGGTCAAAATCGCCAAGGAGCAGCGACGCAAAGCTCGATCCATAAAAAACAAGATCGTCAAGGTCCAGCATCGCGGCAATATGCAGACAACCGGACCGATCATAAAAACGATCATCGGACTTTCAATTCTGGTGGCGATTCTGACCAATTTCGGCTCCGCACAATCGCGCGAACAAGGTGCAAATCGCGCCCTGCAGTTTGTGGCGGTTGACAAACCCCTTTCGAACGAACTTTTGGCGACTTACGGCGATCAGAGCGACAACCTCAACGTTCGATTGGCAAGTTTAAAACGTGGCGAGTTTTGGCGGCTGGTCACACCAATATTCATTCACTACGGAGTGATCCACCTCGTTTTTAATGTGTTGTGGTGCCTTCAGTTTGGAAGAATGATAGAAGGACGCTATGGTTCGATGTGGATGGCAATTCTGATTTTGATTTGCGCGGTTCTTTCCAATTTTGCGCAAGGCGTTGCACCCGTTGATCTTGACGGTTCAGCACCATACAACCTCAGCGGAATGTTAATTACATCGTTCGGTGGTCTCTCAGGAGTCGTATATGGAATGTTTGGCTTCATCTTAGTCAAACAAAACACTGACCCGACCAGCGGGTTCTTTTTGCCGCAATCAACAACTTTATTATTGCTAGGTTGGCTGGTTTTTTGCATGACGCCCTTTGCCATTCCTCTGATTGGTCACGTGGCGAATTGGGCGCACGGAATCGGCTTGGTCGTCGGGTGTGCATTGGCACAAATGAAGCGTTAATTGTCAGCGGAGGTTCGAGGCTGGGCTGATGGACTGATCGGCAAAGCGCTAGCCCGGATATTGCACGCGGTCTTTTTTTAGTCTATCGTTGACCATCAACGTTTTACTTCGAAAGTCGATACATTACGTTTTCTATCAGCCGCCAACGGAAAAGCGTCCGGTTCCGCCGGATATACATAGCAACCGGTGGCTATCGCCATGCGGCTGATGCAATATCCGGGCTAGACGCTGGTAAGAGGCCGACCATTAACAGGCAGCGATACCCGGGACTAACGCCTCGCGACTCACAACATAACTTAGTTCACCAGCCCAGCCTCGACCTACCGTAGCCTACCGGTTTGAGTTTTGCTCGAGAATCGCTTCCGCATTCCGATCGGGACTCGAAGTCAAAGGCTGAACTTGGACACGTTCCCAACCCATTGGCTTTTGCGGTCGAATGAAATATTCCTGCAAACCAATCGCATTCGCCTTGCGAGCATCGAACTCGAATTGCACACTGGCAAAGTTTCCTTTTTTCGGATCGTACTGAGCTCCGTACATGTGCAACGCCTTGGGAAGGAAGTCCGCTTCAGCGATGACAATTTCGATCTTCTTATAGTTCTGAGCGTCCTTCGCTTTCTTTGGATACGCTTCGAGCCAATACTCCCCTTGAGTCCCCTTGGGCGTGACAACTCGAACCCAATAGCGGCTGAGGATCTCTGCACGTTTGGCCCCGAAAAGAAACGGGATTGGACTGTTGGCTAAACCGCCGGCACCCTGCATTTCGGGAGGCAGCTGAGTTTCGTTGAGTCGCTTTGATGAGAAATCAAATTCATAGATCGTTGCTCCATCACAGATCCATTTCTCTCGGAAAAGCTCTTTATCTTGAAGCTTATAATCAGCCTGTTGGGCGTCGTTCTGCGGAGGCGCCGCGAATCGCCAAATCTCGTTGACTTCATAGCGTCCGCGCTGAGGAGCGGCGAAAAACAATTCGCCGACTCCAATGCTGGCGGCGGACAACTGATTTGTCTTTGGATTGCGGTGATTCACCTTATCCGTGTCAAATTCGTAACGACGGAAGTTGCAGGAGTACTTTTTGATTTTGTCGCTGCTCTGTTGCCAGTAGTCTAACACTTGGTCGCGATACTGAGTTTCCTGCTCAGTCAGCTCGAACGGAGCTTGCACTAGTTTAGCAGCGGAAGCGGCTGCATGACGTTGCTGTTGGTTCCGCAACGCAGCAATCTGCTCAGGCGTCATCTTCGGCTGCTGCGCGGTGTCTTGGGCCAACGCCAGCGGAGACACGACGAAGCTCAGGATCGCCATCGAGAGAATAAAACGAAAGTTAGCACGCATAAAATGGTTCATGACCATGATAAATCAGTTCCTTGAAGGGGTTCGCAAGATGATTCCTTCACCTGCGTCAAACTACAAGCCTCAGTTTTATCACCTTGAGAATTTATCAACCAGACAGATCCCACGCACTTCGATTCGTGCTAGCATCCCATATTCAATCGCCGACCTCTATCGGTTAAGGTTGATTCAACATCGCGAACCCACGCGACTGAGAACATTGGTTGCTTTTAAAGAAACATTTGCCTGAGGAAAAAGAATGAGATTTTATCTAGTAGTGCCTGCGTTGGTGGCGGTCTTGTCACTAGCTTTGTCAGCTTCTGCGGAAATTAAAACTGAGACGGTCGTTTACAAGGACGGCGATGTAAAGTTGGAAGGGTTTATGGCCTACGATTCTGATCTGGTAGGTTTAGCAGACAGCAAGGCGCCCGGAGTGCTGGTCGTCCACCAGTGGATGGGGCTGACCGACTACGAAAAGCGACGCTGCCGTGAGTTAGCGGCGTTGGGATACGTTGCTTTTGCATTGGATATTTACGGGCAGGGCATCCGCCCGGACAATCAAGGCGATGCGGGCAAACAAGCAACGATTTATAAAAAGGATCGAACGCTCTATCGCAAACGTCTGAATTTAGGTCTTGAACAGTTAAAGTCACAGCCCAATGTCGCAACCGATCGTTGCGGCGCGATTGGTTATTGCTTTGGTGGCACTGGAGTATTGGAACTGGTACGCAGCGGCGCGGACGTTGAAGGCGTCGTCAGCTTTCATGGCGGCCTGGATTCTCCGACGCCAGAAGATGGTAAGAACATCAAAGCGGAAATTTTGATTTGCCATGGCGAAGACGATCCGTTCGTTCCCGCCGAACAAATTTCAGCGTTTAAAGAAGAGCTAGAAAACGCCAACGTCAAATTCGAGATGATTGTTTATCCAAACGCCGTCCACTCGTTCACCCAACCCATGGCTGGCAATGACAATTCAAAAGGGGCCGCTTACAACGCCGTAGCCGATAAGAAATCTTTTGCTGCGATGAAAACGTTCTTTGAGCGAGTTTTAGCGACCAAGGAATGAGGCCATGCCTATAGCACAACGCCGTGAACAATTTCTTTCCCTGTTATAATTAGCCTTTTTGGCGGTAGCCACGGTTCCGTTGTGTGAAAGAACCTTGGCTAGCGTCAAAACGGCTAATAACGTTCGTTTTCCAAACGAAAATCTCTTCACGGAGTTGCCTACAGCCCCATACGAACCGTTATCGTTCTTATTTCGCCGCAGTGGATTTAGACTTCTTCACGATCTTCGGCATCTTCCACTTCGCAATGCGTCCATTGGCTCCGGCGGCCCAACCATATTTTCCGTCGGGGCTAAAACGAACGACGGTGAATCCTTTATCAGAAATCCGTCGCCACTTATGTCCACTATCGGTCGACAAATCAGTGCCGTTGGGGCCGACCGCGACCAAACCGATCTCTTTGCCAGAAACGTACTGAGCCACACAAGTACGAAAACCGGTGGGAGGCACGCGCGGACTTGGAGTTGCCCAAGTCTTGCCGCCGTTAGACGTGAAAGCGTAGTTATCTTCAGTGGAATCTTGTTTTTGATAGTCCCCACCCACGGCGACGCCATCGGTGTCGTTGATGAAATGAACTGAGAAAATGCCACTGGTTTTGCCGCGCTTAAGCGGAAGACTGCCGACAGTCCAAGTCTTACAGTAGTCGCTTGAGACTAACATTCGTGAACTGTTTTTCGTTTGGCCGCTTTTGCCTCCGCCCAATCCGATGTACACACTGCTTTGACCGCGCGTTTGCATGTTGGTTCCGCTGGCAGCAAATCCTGTTTCTCCGAACTCCATATTGGGTCGATGTTCTTCACGAAGCTGTTTCCAACTTACGCCGCCGTCCTGCGTGCGTAGCAAAAGCACACTTCCATCGATAGGATCGCCCATCACAATGCCTCTTTGGTCGTCCCAAAAGGAAACTGATTTAAAAAAGACCCCTTTCTTGGGGTACTCCAAAACCTGTTTCCAGCGCAGACCGCCATTGGTGGTGCGGAGAATATGCGCCGGATCGCCAGAATTAATAACGATGGCGGTCGCCTCATCGAGAGCTTCAATGTCACGCAAATCATATCCGGGCTCATTAGCGACTTTGCGAACTGACCAAGTCTTACCGGCATCAGCGCTGTAGACCACCGTACCATCGGTTCCGCTGCCCCAAACGACGTTGGAATCAACCACACACAAACCACGGAGGTCAGCATCAGTGCCAACCTTTTGCTCAACCCAAGGTGATTCAACGACGGCAACCGTTTCATTGTCGACGCGTAGCTTCTCTTGCCCGATGCCGACGCGGCCAAAAGCTAAAACTAGCATCAGCGATAGAAAGCAGCTTGAGAGTTCTGAATACGACATGGTTACGGTCTCAATTGATGGTTCTACTTTGGCGGGGAAATGAGTAGAGCTAGTGAGCAGAGTCGGTTTTAAGTGCGCCACGGTGTGATGCGGAACTAATATCCCCAAGTCCACGTAGCCCAAAGTCTCGTGTTGGACCACGAATCAGAGGATCCGCTGGCAAGCGGGGAAGCTGCCCAGCACTTGAAAGTTCTTGCAGTGGGCACGTGCTTCGCCGATGATCTCGGCGATACGTTCGTCCTTGCGATGGCCTTCGATATCGACAAAGAAAGTGTAGTCCCAATTCACTTCGCGACTTGGCCGTTTTTCGATATGAGTCAGATTGATCGAATTGCGTTTGAAGACCCCCAAGACATCCACCAGTGAACCTGGCCGGTGATCGGTGGTAAACATGACAGATGTTTTATCGTTGCCAGAAACTTCCGTTTCGCTTTTGGATAGAATCAAAAACCGAGTGATATTTCGTTGGCGGTCTTCGATCGCATCGAATAAGGAATGCAATCCGTAGACTTCACCGGCCAACGAAGAACCGATCGCAGCGGATCCCGATTCAGGATCCGCGTCAAATTCCTCTTTGGCTTGCCGCGCGGCAGCAGCAGTGCTTTCGGCTGGGATACGTTCGGCGTTAGGATATTGTGTGCTTAGCCAATTTCGGCACTGAGCAAACGCTTCGGCTTTGGAATAAATGCGTTTGATATTTTCTGGTTTGCCGTTGGAAAGCAAACTGAAATGGATCGACAATTGAACTTCACCGTAGATGTTCAGCTGATCATGATAAGTCAAAAACGCATCCAAGGTTTCATTGATGCCGCCGCCAGTGCTGTTCTCGATCGGTACAAGCCCGTAGTCGACATGCCCCCGGGTTACCTCTTCGAACACACCTTCGATTTGACGTAGATCCTCAAACGCGACACTCGATCCAAATTGCTTGGTCGCGGCCAAATGGCTGAACGTTCCAACAGGGCCGAGGTAACCGATCCGCAGCGGTTGTTCTAGCGCGAAACTTCCGCTCATCAGTTCCCGATAGACTGCTTCTAAGGTACGGTCATGAATCGGTCCATTATTAAAGGACTGGATCTTCCGCAAAACGGCCGCTTCGCGATGAGGCGCGTAGATCGGCACATTAGTTCCGCGTTTCAGATTCCCTACTTCAACCACGCAATTTGCACGCGCGTTAATAAGGTCCACCAACTGGCGGTCGATGGCGTCGATCTTGTCTCGCAAGGATTCAAGCGCTTCATTAGTGGCAGGTGGTTGGTCGGCTTGGCTCATGAAATCGGTTCTACTGGCAGGCTAAATTGGGAAGGCCGAAAATGGCCGCGGAGCTATGAAAACACACATTCTACGCCGAACCGATAGATTGGCTAGTTGTTTAGAAACTGAAGCGGCTGATTCCTGTAGGTTGAACACGATTGTACGACCACCTAACAACGCTGGCTCGGGCAAGAGTACACAGCCTACGGCCAAATCTACTCAAACTTTGGTTCTAACTCCAAGTGAAAGGCCAGGAAAGCCCACAGGTCGGCGACTTCTTCGATGATCTTGGACGTCGGCTTCCCCGAGCCATGTCCGGCCTTGGTTTCGATCCGAATCAGCAACGGATTTGCCCCAGATGCAGCACCACTCTCCTGAAGTTTCGCCGCGAATTTGAAACTATGTCCTGGCACAACGCGATCGTCTGTATCGGCCGTCGTTACCATGGTTGGAGGATAGGCAACGTCAGATTTTAGATTGTGATAAGGCGAATACTTATAAAGCGACTCAAATTCAGCCTGATCCTTGTCCGCATCACCGTAGTCATCCACCCAAAACCTGCCGGCTGTGAATTTTTGGAAACGCAACATATCCATGACACCAACCGCAGGTAAACAAGCACCGAATAAATCCGGACGCTGAGTCATGCAAGCCCCCACCAACAACCCACCGTTGCTACCACCTTGAATCGCCAAATGTCCCGGAGAGGTGTACTTGTTTGCGATCAGCCATTGAGCGGCTGCGATAAAATCATTGAACACATTTTGCTTGTTCGTTTTAGTACCCGCTTTGTGCCAGTCCTTTCCGTATTCGCCACCGCCACGCAGGTTTGGCATCGCAAACACGCCGCCCATCTCCATCCATTGCAAACGTGAGATCGAGAAACCGGGCGTCAACGATATATTGAAACCACCGTAGCCATACAGCAACGTCGGATTCTTTCCGTTCAGCTCCAAACCTTTCTTATGAGCGATAAACATCGGGACCTTCGTGCCATCTTTGCTGTCGTAGAAGATCTGACTGACTTCAAAATCATCGCCATCAAAATCAACGTCTGCCTTGCGAATGAGCTGGCTTTGCCCCGATTCAATGTCGTAACGATAAATACTCGGCGGACGGTTGAAGCTGGAGAAGCTGTAAAACGTCTCAGTCGAATCACGTTTGCCAGAGAAACCGGACGCTGATCCGATGCCGGGAAAGCTGACTTCTTGATGCAGCTGCCCGTCGGTTTTGAAAAGGTTGACCTGCGTCTTAGCGTCCTTGAGGTACTCGGCGACAATATAGTCGCCAATCATCCCCGCGCTGACCATCGCTTCGTCAGCTTCAGGGACAATCACTTTCCAATTCGCTTTCTCAGGTTTCGCCAAATCAATCGCGATGATGCATTTCTTGGGTGCTTCGAAATCGGATTTAAAGTACAAGACATCACCATCGTTGCCAATAAACGAAAACTCATTTTCAAAATTGTCGATCAGAAACTTCAGTTCCGCGTCATTGTGATCTTCGCCAAGCGGTTTATACATAATTCGATAACGATCATCGGTTCCCTGCCAAATCGTGACGATTAAATATTTGCCATCTTCGGTGACCTCAGGAAGAAAACCCCATTCAGGGTTATCGTCGGCGCTGTGGATCAGTTGATCCTCCGACTGAGCCGTGCCGACACCGTGAAGATAGATCTTCTGGCCAAGGTTCAGCGATTGAAACTCAGCGTCGGCGGCCGGTTGGTCGTAACGACTGTAGAAAAAACTCTTCCCGTCTTTATTCCAACTAATGCCACCAAATTTTAACCACTTCAATTCGTCGGCCATGACTTCGCCAGAAGCAACGTCCATAATCTTCCATGTTCGCCAATCGGACCCCGCATCTTGAACGCCGTACGCGACAAGTTTCCCATCGTCACTGAAGGCTGTGCTTCCGAGCGCCACTGTACCATCGTCTGACCAAGTGTTGGGATCGATAAAGACCGTCGCCTCACCATCGTAAGTATCCGATTGGTACAGAACGTACTGATTCTGCAAACCATCGTTCTTGTAGAAATAGTATTTGTCTCCGCGTTTGGCTGGTGGACGGTATTTTTCAAAATCCCACAGCCTCGTCAGGCGGTCTTCGATCTCTTTGCGATAAGGCAACTTTGCTAAATACGCTTGCGTGACTTCGTTCTGTGCCTCAACCCATTGCTTAACGTCTTCAGAATTTCTCACATCTTCTTCGAGCCAACGATACGGATCAGCGACCTCCGTTGAGAAAAACATATCGACTTGATCCACTGTTTTGGACTTTGGATATTCAATCATATTCTGCGCGAGACTTTGGGTTGCGAAAACGGAGCAGGCGAAAAACACGCCAACAGCCAACACGGCACAAAAACCGCTCCACCGAGAAGCCGCCAGGCGCGCTAAACGAGAAAAACTACGTTGTGCCAAACGAAAATTAAACGGCTGAATTGGGGTCGCTGATGTCATCTTCGATACTCCGTTGCGAAAGATACTTGGGCTCGAACTCATGGGCCCAAAACAAGTTTAAGTGTTGGTTTGTTATTTACAAATTGCGCAGTTGCCGCAGTCGCCCAGACCTTTTACCACGGCAGACTTCGACGAATCAACCATTCGACGGCAGCAACCTATTGATAGCACTTTTGCTTTCATTGTTGCGTTCTATTGGGCCCGTTGGGAAAGTGAAAACCACCGGAGAACTCCCAGCTCTCCCATTTGCCGACCGACCAGACCAATCATAACGATTTTCAGTGAGTTTTTGTCCTCGTTTGGTAATTTGTATCAATTCTGCTGACTATCGGTTCGATGAAAAGGTTGTCTACGAGTTTTATAACATACGGTTGGAGATCCACATGCCCCCTTTTCACTACAGCCATTGTGCAGCCGGTGCAGCGGTTTTAGTTGCTGCACTGTTTGCGGCGAATCCTGTTCTTAGCCAAGACTTCGATCCTCAACAAGACGTTGTCTCGCGCGTCATCGATTTACAAAAGCCATTTCAGCAGAAATCGATAGATGCCGCTTCGACTGTCACCGATGGCATAAAAGAAGTTGGTGAGCGACTGGCAAAGAATCCTGTCGCTGATTTCACTGCTCAAAAAGTTGAGAACGCGACTAACGCAGTGAACAACGTTGCCAACCAATTCTCGCCGTCCAAAGTTAAATACGATGTCATTGGTAGCTCCAACGCAAAAGGGCTCTCAAATCCAGTCGTACGGGACAGCTCGGCACCACCGTCGCCACGATCCAACAGTCCCCTTTCTTTCTCGAAGAGAGACGGGACAACAAATTTCGGTGGCCCATCACCTGCTGAAACAAGTCGTTCAGCCAGAACGCCGATCGTTTCGGTCGAGATCGAGTCGCCTGAGTTCGTAAATATTAACGAGCCTACCGATGTCAAAATCCGTTTGCGAAATGCTGGCTCTCAAAGCGTGCAACGCATCAACTTCGAGATCGCGATACCCGAAGGTGTAGAACTAGTCTCCGCAAAGCCGAAATCAATCAGCCAAGAAAACGGAAGATTGAAGTTTGAGGTTGTAAGCCTTGGGTCAAATCAAGATCGTACGATCACGCTGCAGGTGATTCCCAAAACGAAACGCGCAATGGCGTTCTCAACCGAACTTCAAGTCATCGAAACGCAGTCTGTTTCTGTTTCGGTACGGGAACCAAAACTGGTACTTGAAGTCAACGGTCCATCACAGGTCAACATCGGCGACAAGACAACTCACACCGTCACGATCACCAACACCGGTGACGGCTACGCCAAGGCCGTACGGCTGCAGGGCAACTTCCCTGATGAACTCCGGTTCATTGATCAGGAAGGCATGAACGCTCCTGTTACTTTGGCTCCAGGTAAGTCAATGAAGATTAAGATCAATTCGATGGCGAAATTGCCGGGCAGCGTGAATCTGGACTTCACCGCTCAGGGTGTCGGCGTCGAAGCCAATCCTGCCAACTCCCCTTTGAGGATTGCTCAAGCTGAACTCAAAGTGTTAGCGGCGGGACCCAACATGAACTTTGTCAATCAAGACGGCATCTATACGATCAAGGTCGATAACTCGGGAGAAGTTGATGTTTCTAACGTCGATGTTGTCTTAGCGATTCCTCACGGCATGAAGGTTACGACGATCAATCGTCAAGCCAAAATGAACGAAGCTAACGGAACGCTTCAATGGAAGTTCCCGGAGATCAAAGCTCGTACGACCGAAACGATTCAGCTCAAGGCGCTCGCCACAAAGCCAGGGCAACAGGTTTGCAGCATTGTTGTCTCTAGCAAGGAAACACAAGAGAAAGAATTCAAGCTGACTACAGAAGTCGCCTCAAGGGCCAATCTGAGCATCGACATGAAAAACAACGGCGGACCTGTCCGCGTCGGTGGCAAAGCGACGTTTGAGGTTGTTATTGAAAATCGAGGAAGCAGTTCGGCCAGCGACGTTGAAGTTGCGATCGAACTTACTGATTCGCTGATGCCAGTTAAAAGCGCAGATCTATTCGTCGATGAAGGTGCCAACAAGATCATGTTCATTGATTCGCAACTGGCACGTGGCGAAAAACGATCATTCAAATTCGAAGTCGTCGGTGTTGCTCAAGGCGAACACGTCGTCCGCAGCGTTCTAAAGACTTCTGAATCTGAACGACGTGTGATTGTCGAAGACAGCGTGTATGTCTTCGAGGCCAATGAAGCACGCGTCAGCGAAAACTTAAGCCCAGTGATACCGCGTTAGGTATCGCAAAAGCACAGTTATTATAAAACTCAAAGCGCCACGCGATGATTCGTGTGGCGCTTTTTGTATGTTCTCGATGGGATTGGCGAGGCAGCACCGTGCGGACTTCAGCCCACTGCAGAGTTCCGTTTATACCGGCAGGAACAGACACGAAAAATCTCATATCGACATTCAGTTCTCAGAATGAGACGGCCAAGCATGCCTGTTTCAAAATTTCACGCCAATAACACGGGGAATACTAATAAAACTTCAATTGGCACACGCCCTGCTTCTATTTAATTATTGAACGGGCAGTGTGACCTTCAGTCTTATCCCACCGTCGTCTCAAAGGTCGTCCGTTCCTCCCGCCAACAAACAAATGCGTTCAAGCTTCCTGCTTGAACGCATTTTTTTTGGTTTGTACGTAGTCCACTTGTTTGATCGCGACTTGCCGACTTTCTTAGTGAACCCGTTGGCCCGGCTTCGCTCCGTCATCAGGCGACAGCACAAATACTTCTTCGCCGCCGGGTCCCGAAGCACAGACCATGCCTTCGCTCAAACCGAACTTCATCTTGCGTGGTTTCAAATTTGCCACCATCACAACCAGCCGGCCCTCAAGCTCCTCCGGCTTATACGCCGCTTTGATGCCCGCGAACACAGTCTTTTGATGGTTTCCACCCAACCCTAACGTCAGCTTCAGCAGTTTACGAGCATCTTCAACATGTTCGGCCTTTAGCACTCGCGCCACACGAAGATCCACTTTCACAAAATCGTCGATCGTACATTCGTCTGCCATCGGTTCATCAATCATCGGCTGATCACTGTCATCGTATTTGCTTGCCAGCGCACCGGTCGCTGCGGCAGCGGCCGCTTCTTCTTGTTCTTTTTGAGTCTCGTCAGCCATCTTTTGAATATCCTTAGGTTCAATACGTTTCATCATGTGTTTAAATTTGCCGACCGGTGTTCCCACCAACGGCGTTTTTGACTTCTCCCAATCATCCAACGGATCCCCCAACAGCTCACCCGCCATGTTAGCCAACTCAGGAACGACCGGCGTAAGGTAGACCATCAGCTGGCGAAACAGGTTCAGCGCGATCGTGCAAACGTCCTGCAGCTGGTCCGCTTTGTCAGGATCCTTCTTCAGCACCCAGGGCGCCGCGTTTTCAACAAACGGATTGGCCCGATCAGCACACTCCAAAACCAAACGCATCGCGCGGTTGTAATCACACTGCTCATACGCCTCCGCGATCTCATCACCCGCAGCCGCCGCCTGTTCAAACAGCCCGCCATCATCAGGATACGACGCCGAAAGACCTGTGTCCTTTACAAATTTTGCGCTTCGGGATGCCAGATTGACAACCTTGTTGACCAGGTCCGTATTCACCTTGCTTACGAATTCATCGAAATTCAAATCGATATCATCCAACCGCGCCCCCAACTTCGAAGCGTAGAAGTAACGCAGTGCCGTTGGGTTAACGTGCTTAAGATAGGTCTCCGCTTTGACGAACGTGCCTTTACTCTTGGACATTTTCTCGCCGTTGACCGTCAAAAACCCGTGGATATGAACCTTCGTTGGTAACGTCAACTCGGCCGTCTTCAACATTCCCGGCCAAAACAGTGTGTGGAAATAAGTGATGTCTTTACCAATGAAGTGGTGAATCTCAGCGCTGTCGTTTTCCCACCAATCGCTCAACTTTTGTCCGTTGGCTTGGCACCACTGCTGCGTCGACGCGATGTAGCCAATCGGTGCGTCGAACCAGACGTACCAATAATTTCCAGGGCTATCAGGAATCTCAAAACCGAAATACGGGGCAGGGCGAGAGATATCCCAATCCCTTAGTTTCTTCGCACCTTCGGTGTCCGCCGGATCGCCCAGAAAGTGACCCTTCAAATAGTTGGCTACTTCGGGCTGGAGATGATCGCCGTCTTGGCTCCATGTTCTCAGAAAATCATGCAGCTGTTCCAGCTCAATGAAAAGGTGCATCGCCTTCCGAGTTTGAGGCGTCGTTCCCGAAAGCGTACTGACAGGATCAATCAATTCGGCGGGCGAATACGTTTGCCCGCACTTACTGCAGTTGTCACCGGGTTGATCTGGCGTTTTACACTCCGGACACGTTCCATTGACAAATCGGTCGGCCAAGAAAACGCCTTTCTCGACGTCAAACAGCTGCTCAATCTCTTTCTCTTTGACCAAACCAGCGTCGCGGATTTTCTTCCAAATCCGCTGGCACTGCTCTTTATTTTCAGGGCTGTTTGTGCTGCCGTAGTTGTCGAATTCGATGCCAAAGCCCGCGAAATCACGTTGATGGGCGATCTGTGAATCGGCGATGACTTCTTCTTCGGTCCGGTTCTCGCGCTGAGCCCGGATGCTGATCGCGGTGCCGTGCGTATCATCGGCACAGATGAAAATGCACTGGTGCCCCCGCATTTTTTGAAAACGCACCCAGATATCCGTCTGGATGTACTCGACCAGATGCCCCAAGTGAATCGGCCCGTTGGCATAGGGCAGGGCAGCGGTGACCAAAATTTTGCGTTGACTCGGTTTACTCATTGTCTTTCCAATACGTGTTTCCCTACGACTAGTAGTTCATGCCAACTTGGTTTTCGGGTAGAAAACCAAGTTGGACTCGCCAGAGTTCAGGATTTTTTGACAGGACCGAATTCTGGCGAATCCGGCTACCCGAAAACTGAGTTGGGGCAGACTACTAGATACCTATCCTAAGCAATTCGTGGCAAAGACCACAGGCGGCAATGAAGACAATCAAAAAGGCCGCAAGTTCATCAAGCGTTTCTTTCTCCGCCGCTTTGACCATCGCGCTAACGGTGTCTTCATCCAGCCCCCTCTTGTCCGACTTCTCCAGCGTCGTTTTCGCTTTATCATACTCTCCCTGCAGCAATTAAATTCTTGCCAATCACCATGTTGTTGCTCGCGCTTCAACGACGCTTGAGGATCGGATCCATGGTTGTCATTGCCTGATCCAGCCTCTCTTGCTCAGCGGGGCGTTCTTCCATCAATGTCTCGTACAATTTTCCGATCATCGGCTAACCTTGTTCTCAAAAACTGATTTTCAAATCTGCTTGATTATTTCAGCAACGCTTGGCGAAGCATCCTCAGCAGCAGTTTTTCCTCTCTCATTCCTTTTGGCTCCGCCTCCCTCTACAGCGCCGCCTTCTTTTCCCACCTCAATTTGAGCCGTGATTTCCTCACGGAGTGCAGCGATGATTTTGTCCAGTCGGCTTCGTACAGTTGGGTAGGAGACCCCAGCGTGGGTTGCGATCTCCTTCAGATTGCCGCTGGCCAATACGAAAATCTCAATAAATCGTTGATGAGCTGTCGGTAAATTTCCCAAAGGAACAGGCGGGAAATCGCCTCGGATCTCAACCTGACAACGATCACAACGACACGCAGCAACGCTCATTTCTTCGCTGCAGTAAGGACACTCGTTGGTAACTGGCAAATCACTCATTTAACAATGTTTAACAAAACGCCACCCAAACGTCAATAAAATCAACAATTCCCTACACAACCATAAACATTGATTACCGTAACGGCTGAACCAGAGAGACCATTTTAGGCAAATTTTTCTAATGTTTGGGGTAATATGAGGAAATTTGTCGGGGATATTGAAACGGGCTGCGACTTATATGATGTAGTCCGAACTCCCAACCACCAAATTCATTTCCACTGCAACCTTCGATGTCTCAAACGAACACCATCGATTGGCCTGAGATGCTCAAGACGCACGAGCCTTGGCTGCGGAAGGTGTTGCGCTGCCGAGTCAGCGACGCGCACGCGGTGGACGACCTGTTCCAAGAAATCGCAGTCGCCGTTTTTCGCCAGCTCGAATCGCCCGATACTGCAAAACAATCCGAAAGCACAAAACCACAACCACCCAACCTAAACTTAAACGTAAAAGACCACCGCGCTTCAAAGAAGACGCTGCCTGAGAATCCCGAGAAGGTCGGACCTTGGCTGTACCGCGTCGCGATACGGCAAGCCATCAACTTTCACCGGAAACAGGCACGGAAGTCACATCCGAAAATCGTTGGCGATCTAGTCGTCACATCGCCCGCCCCCGAACCGCTTGATTGGATGTTGCATCAGGAAGCCGATCAAGCACTGGCGCGGTGCATCGAACAGTTATCCAATTCCCAGCGTGAGATATTAATGCTGAAATTTACAGAAAACTGGAGCTACCAACAATTGGCCGACCACTTGGGAATTTCGGTCAGAGCGGTCGAACATCGGTTACTCAAAGCACGAAAGAAACTTAGAGAACTATTAGTGTCTGGGCAACGTGCCCCAGGAGAGCAAAAATGATTGACGAACGTCTACTCCAAAAACTAGTTGATGGCGAACTTGAGAACGATAACATTCGCGAACTCCTTCGCGCTGCCGACCTAGCCGGTGGCGAAGAAAAGAATCAGCTCACTTGGAAACAAATGGCTGTAGGATTCGTAGAGGATCAGCTGATCCAACGAAGCTTCGCAGATTTCGATTCGACGTTGGAATCATCGTTACTGTCGGCCGGCGATGCTGGTTCCGCTGCTGATGATAACATCAAAAACACATTGCCATCGGTCGCTTCGAGCGTTGAAAACGCGGGCAACAACACCGTATGGGCGATGGTGTTGGCAGCCGCTGTCTTGATTACAACTGCGGTACTGTACGAAAATCATTTAGAAAACAGACAGTCAGTGACAACGCCGACGGTCGCCTCTAGCACCACCAATCCGGCTGGTTCAGATGGCATCACTGGCGACAATCTGCAACCGTTGCCTCAATTCGACCAACGCACATTGGCGACCCTCGCTCCAGATCGTCATCTCAATCCAGATCAATTGCCAACCGCTTTCAGCCATAAGGCGCGGCCCCAGGTTCCCCTGTATGACGCGAAGCGTTTTGACCGCCGTCAACTGAACGAACTTCGAAACAATGACGTCGCGGCTAGGCGTGCTTGGGTAAATCAAGTCATGCCCAATTCCGGCGTCACCGACCAGATGATCGCCGACTATGAGAAAGCAGGTTTGATGGTCAACCAAGACATCGAATTTTTATCCGGACGATTAGATGACGGGCGTTCCTACATGATCCCCTATCGAACCGTCAAACTATCCCCCGGCCAATAACCCAAGTAGCGGCATCGGCGTTAGCCGTTCGGTTTCGCAAATAACGCTAGACCGAAAACAAAAGACTAACTACCAAATAAAAACCCGAAGCGTCAGCGAGTGAGTCACCGAGCGCAAGACAATCTACAAAACCAACAACCCAACATTTTTCCACAGAGCCCCTTTTTACAAAGGAAAAAACATGAACACCAAAACATTGATATCCGTCGCTCCTCTGATTGCAGTTGCTTTGCTAACCAACACCGCCACCTCGATGGCCCAAGACATCGAATTCATGGGCAAAAACGGTGAGAAAGTCGAACTTACACCAAAAGTCGAAGTAGTGCCGGGCGTTCTACCTGAACTCTCCGCGCAGGACGCTCAGCCCGTGCGCCCCAAGCGCAAGAGACTCGGGTTAGGAAACTTTGGCGACTTGCATGGCCGAACATTTAACGTCACTGATATTGACGGTAACGCCAAAAAGATTTCAACCGATAACGCGCGGAGCGTCATCATCAACCGATCCTTCAGTTCGGTCAATGAAAACGGAACCCAACAAATCAAACAGGGCGGCACGGCGATCATCGTCGACGCCGATGGACAACGGTACGAGGTTGATCTTAGCCAACTCAACGACGGTGATGCAGAAGGGACACCGCTGGAAGCAAAACCCATCGAAGTCAAAAAGAGCTATATGATTGGCGTCTTCTGCGAACCGGTCCCCGAGATGCTCCGCAGCCAGCTAGATCTTGGCGAAGGCGTCGGGTTGATCGTAAAACGTGTTCAAGACGGCAGCCCTGCAGCCGAAGCGGGCCTTAAGAAGTTTGACATCCTTCTCTACGCGGACGATCAATCGCTCTCTAACGTCGCCGATTTAACGGGCGTCATTGCAGAAACTGGCGGTGATGCCCAACCATTCACCTTAACTGTCATGCGAGCCGGTGAAGAAATTCCTGTGGTGGTCACCGCCGCCGAGCGCGAGATGACGGCGGGATTAATGCCCGGGCGAATGCCAATGGGCGGCTTTGAGATGAATGACATGGGTCCAGGGTTGATTTTTGGCGGCGACTTTGACGACAACATGATGGAGCAAATGCAGAACCATATGCAACAGGTGCGTGAGCAGATGAAACGTATGGACGGCATACTTCAAAAAAGAGAACCTCCATTGCGACTGCCCAACATCCCCATGCAAGCAATTCCACAAGTCCGTTGATTGAAGTGTCAGCCTTCAAACAACGGGTCCTCCGAGCCCGGGCATCAAATGCCCGGGCTCTTTTCGTTGAATAGGCTGCCACGCCTATTTGAATCATCGGCAACAGCGCCGGAG
>Ga0209831_1001973_pt1 | contig 18307 bp, 13 predicted proteins | sample Maine_Asex4_meta_FD_187451 | JGI IMG/M metagenome (GOLD analysis project Ga0209831, IMG submission 187451) | Marine algal microbial communities from Maine, USA - Maine_Asex4_metaG (SPAdes) (version 2) | ecosystem: Host-associated > Algae > Red algae > Unclassified | place: Maine, USA | collected...
TCCATCGCAGCAACATCCTGCTCCTCCATCGCAGCAACATCCTGCTCCTCCGTCGCAGCAACATCCTGCTCCTCCGTCGCAGCAACATCCTGCTCCTCCGTCGCAGCAACATCCTGCTCCTCCGTCGCAGCAACATCCTGCTCCTCCGTCGCAGCGGACGCGGACCCTTAACCGAATGCGCTGACTCGCATCAATGTCGGGAGTTTAAGCTGCGGACTTCTCGGCAACGAGAACCAGCAGCCGGGGAATATCTGCGGCCGCAGCGAACGCAACGCTGCGCGCCAGGTAGCCGGGTGGTGGTGCTGGCTCGATCATGCGCACAAGGCCGAGTCCTGCGTCTGCGATTGCGTTGATGTAGGAGCTCAGAGGACGATGAATGAATGGAATGAAGACGTCCTTCTGCACTTCCTCAACGAGGTGGGCCTCGCGCAGATACGGGCCGAGTCGCCAGTACTGCTCCGGCGGGTCAACCATGTGATCGTCAATCCAACCAGCGTCCGGGGTCTGCAGCAGCGGATGGTTGAGCATGAAGACAAATCGTCCGCCCGGCTGCAACGTCCGGGAAATCTCAGAGATGGCGAGCTCCATGGTCTCGATGTGTTCAAAGACCAGACACGCCAGCGCGGCATCGCAGGACGCGTCCGCCACGGGGAGCGCCGCTGCGTCGGCCACACCAAAGACGCCTCCTCGTTCAACAGCAAGCGCTATCTGGGTACGCGTGGGGTCCAACCCCACAACCGTTGCACCAGCGTCCGCGAGACGCCGCGCAATCTGTCCTTCGCCCGTCCCGACGTCAAGGACCCGGCCCCGGCCCGCCAGCAGTTCAAGTGCCAGCGGAATGATCTGTTCCTCGTACTCGGCGTCAGCACCATCGGTGAACTCACGCTGCCACCAGTCAGCGTGCGTCTCCCAAAGCTCAGTGTCGCCACTCATGCTTGTTCGTCACCGTTCTCGCTCTGTTCTGATGAGATCTGTTTCTCGCGCTCGCTCTGCCCCGAGGCCTTCTCATCTGCGTCGCCGGCTTCGCCAACCGTCGAGAAGACTGCCTGAGCAACCGGCTCGGGCAGCCAGGTGAGCGCGAGCAGGCGCTCCAGAGGAGCAGCCTGAATTGCTCGCACACCGCCGATCTCTTTGATCAGACGCTTCTTGCGCGCGGGACCAAGACCGGGAATGTCGTCGAGTACCGACTTCGTCATGGACTTGCTTCGCAACTCTCGGTGAAAAGAGATTGCGAAGCGGTGGCTTTCATCGCGGATCCTTTGCAGCATGTACAACGCCTCAGACTCGCGCGGCAACATGACCGACTGTGACCGACCCGGGATGAAGACTTCCTCAAGCTGCTTGGCCAGCGAAACCACGGGAATCTCGTCGCGCAGACCCAACCGGTCCAGCACGCGAACCGCCACGCTCAGCTGACCCTTGCCGCCGTCAACAACGAGCAGCTGCGGCGGGTACGCGAACTTGCCCCGCTCTTCAATGGGCTTGGCTTTGTCCTCGACGTAGTTGGTAAAGCGGCGAGTGAGCACTTCTTCCATGGCGGCGAAATCATCGTTACCTTCCACCGTGCGAATCTTGAACCGTCGATAGGCGTTCTTCTTCGCCAGGCCGTCCTCGACGACAACCATCGAACCCACGTAATCGGTGCCGGAGATGTGGCTCATGTCGTAGCACTCGATCCGCAACGGCGATTTGGGGAGGTCCAGGTAGTCCTGCAACTCGTTGAGTGCTTTCGCCCGTGTGTTGTGATCGCTCTGACGCTTCAGCCGGTGACGCTGAAAGGACTCCCGGGCGTTCTGGGTGACGGTTTCGGCGAGTTGGCGCTTCTCGCCGCGCTGCGGCACGGATATCTGCACCGCCGATCCTCGTTGATTCGACATCCACTCCTCGTACATCTCGATGTTCGCCGGAAGATCGGGCACCAGTACGCGTTTGGGGTGACCCAGCGGATTGTCTTCGAAGTAGAGGCGTTCGAGGATGCGGGCAATCAGGTCGGGACGGTCAAGTTCTTCCACTTTGTCGAGGATGAAACCGCGCCGCCCAAACACTCGCCCCTTGCGAACGTAGAACACCTGCACGGCTGCTTCGAGTTCGTCGTCAAAGAGTCCAATGACATCGAAGTCCTCGCTGCGAGCGCCAACCATCTGCTGCTTCTCGATAGCCTTGCGCACCGAGATGAGGCGATCGCGGTGACGGGCCGCCAGCTCGAACTCGTGACGCTCGGCTGCGCCGCGCATATCGAACTCAATCTGTTTGACGACGTCGTCCGTGTCTCCTTCAAGGAAGCTGACGAGTTCCTCCACCAGCACCTGATACTCCTCCGGGCTTACCTCGCCCACACACGGCGCCGCGCACTTCTCAATGTGGTAGAGCAGACAGGGCCGCTTTGACTGTTCGTGGCGCCGGTACTTGCCGTCGGTGCAGGTACGAATCGGAAAGGTCCGCAGCAGAAGGTCAAGCGTGTCGCGGATCGCGTAGGCCTGCCCATAGGGACCGAAGTACCGGTTGCCCTTCTTCTTCTTGCCGCGAATCACCATTGCGCGAGGCCATTCGTCGGCCGTCGTAATGGCGAGAAAGGGATAGCTCTTGTCGTCGCGATAGCGAACGTTGTAGCGGGGCTGATGGCGCTGGATGAGCGTGTGCTCCAGCATGAGCGCCTCAACCTCGTTGGCCACCTGGATCCATTCGACGGTTTCGGCCGTCGCAACCATCTGAGCTGTTCGCACTGGCAGGTGCTTCTGGAAGTAGTTCGACAGGCGCGAGCGCAGGCTCTTCGCCTTGCCGACGTAGATCACTCGACCTTCGGCGTCCTTGAACTGGTACGAGCCCGGCGTGTCGGGAATCGTGCCTCCGGGCGGTCGCTGAACCATGCGTATGGTCTATCCGCTGGCGCGCAGTCCGCGGTTGATGACATTCGCGGTGACCTGGGCAACAGCGGGGTCGTGAGGCAGGCCAAAGCACCAGTCGGTGCTTCCAATGATGATGACCTCGCCCGCCGACTCGCTCGGCTGAGTAACAAGCATCACCGCGTTGCCCTGTCGAATTCTCCGCAAGCTGTCCTCGTCGATTTTCCCATAGAGCCGGTCGGCTATGAACTCTGCGTCGCCCTGGTCGCTGAGGGCCGAGATGGACTTCGGGTACTCCCCCACACCGAGATTGCTCGCCGGAGCGAAGGCGACGATCTCCGTCCTGTCCGGGTAAATCGTTGGATGCTCAAGCGCCATATGGTGCGGGGCCGGGACAGGTTGCTGGTACTCGTCGAAGGTCAACCGGGCGCCCACTGTCTCGTATCCGACCACCCCAAAGTCAGCCCCCAGCATGTCCCCGTAGCCAAGACCGGTGCTGTCGAAGAGCCAGTGACGGTGTCGGTACACGGTGAACCCACCAGCGGCACGAGCGGTGGCTTGTCCGAAGCGGTGGTACAAGCCCCACGCCGAACTGGCGCCCAGGAACTCCCACTCCGGTCTCCCAATCAGCGGATCACTCCACAACCCGGACATCTGATGCGCTCGTTCCGAACCAACAACCGGGTCAGTGGTGTGGGCTGAATACTTGTGACACACCATCTTGTCTTTGATGACAGCTGTGCCAGTCTCTTCCAGGCGGACCTGCCAGAACATTGTGTTTCCGGAAAAGCTGGCCCAGGTGCCACCCTCGGCGACAAAGTGCTCCACCGTGTCTCGCATGTCCAGCGACCAGTACTCGTCGTGGCCAACGCTGAGGACGAGATCATGATCGTCGAGGATGCCCGGGGTCTCGAGGTCCGACGAGACGGCGAAATCCAGTTCGTAGCCGGCTGCTTCCGCCCATTCGGTGAACCGTCGCTCATAGGTGAACCAGCCAGTTGAGCCAATCGCCGCCGGATAGTTCTTCGCTGTCCGATAGCGCTGGAACTTCATGCCCTCCACATCGTGATCTTCACCCCAACGTCGAGGACGAGCCTTCCGGTCGTCCCGGTCAACCTCGGGGCGACACAACATGCCCCGACCGAACGGACGGCTGAACGAGACTTCCTTTCCGCCGGTGTAGAGGCTCCTGCCACCCCACGTGTTGTAGGAGTTCCATGTGTTCGTGGTCAGCACAAGGAGGGCCCGGCCAGCTCGGTGTTGACCTCGGGGAGGGCGAACGACAAAACCGGCATGAGCAATATCTCGGCCCGTCGCTGCACCCTGCGCTTTGAGCGTCACAAGATAGAAGCCGGATTCCCAGTGGAGCACGGGGATCTCCATGGTCACCGGCCAGCCGCATCCGTTCTGGTCCGCATCAGCCGGTACGTCATGGAACGTCCCAACGAGGTCCGCTCGCTCCCACACCGTGACCCGCTGAGCTCCCCACCGCTGGATCGTCACATCAAAGGCAGTCGAGCGCGTGGAGACGTGCAACGAGACGGTCTCGTCCGTCGCATAACTCAATTTCCCGCAGTACGCCTCGATGTCATCCCAGAATGTCTGATCGTCAGCTGGTCGGCTCATTCCCGGACGTTAGCTCGCACCGGTCAGTGATCCGTGAGGCACCCGGTGCACAGCAGGCAGGTAGTGTTCGCTCATGACCTATTCGGCCATGACCAACAACGGCATGCGGGTTGCCGTACTCGGTGGCGGCTCCTGGGGAACCACCGTCGCATCTTTGGCTGCCCACAACGCCGAGACCACCATCTGGTGTCGCAACGAGGCAACCGTCCAGGACATCAACACGCTCCACGTGAACAAGCGGTACCTGGACGGGTTCAATCTTCACGCAGAGCTCAAGGCGACAGCCAACATGGCCTCCGCTCTCGCGACGGCCGATGTGGTGGTCATGGGCATCCCGTCGCATTCGTTTCGCGAGACGCTTGAGAATGCGGCGCCGTACATTCGGCCGTGGGTTCCAATCGTAAGTCTGACCAAAGGCCTGGAGCGCGGAACCCGCAAGCGCATGACCGAGGTCATCAACGACGTGATGCCTGGTCACCCAGCCGGCGCCCTGACCGGACCGAACCTCGCCAAGGAGATTCTGTCGGGAGGCGCTGCTGCAGCCGTTGTCGCCATGGCTGATGAGGTCATCGCCCGTGCGCTTCAGCAGATCTTCACCACTGGTCTGTTCCGGGTCTACTTCAACGATGACGTCGTTGGATGCGAACTGGGTGGTGCATTGAAGAATGTGATCGCCATCGCTTCGGGCATGGCCGATGGGCTCGGCACAGGCGACAACACCCGCGCCGCTGTCATCACGCGAGGGTTGAACGAGCTCACCCACCTGGGCATGGCCATGGGCGGTGAAGCCGCCACGTTCGCGGGCCTGGCCGGCATGGGAGACCTTCTCGCCACCTGCATAAGTTCCCAGAGCCGCAACCGCCACTTTGGGGAACAACTCGGGCGCGGCAGGACCGTCGCACAGATTGCCGAGGAAATGGACCAGGTGGCGGAGGGCGTCAAGTCAGCACCGGTCGTGCTCGAACTCGCAGCGACCCACGGCATTGTCATGCCGATCACCGAAGCCGTCGTCGGCGTGGTCACCGACACGACCACAGCCGAAGATGCATACCGAGGACTGCTGTCCCGGGATCTCGGTCGCGAGTAAAGCCTCGGACAATCGACGCTCTCAATCACGCGCTCTCAATCACGCGCTCTCAATCACGCGCTCTCAATCAAAGATGATGACACTTCGAGCGACGGCTGCGGACTTCATGTCCTCGAAGCCTTCGTTGATTTGTTCAAGGGCGATTGTCTTCGACACCATCTCGTCCAGATAGAGGCGGCCCTGCATGTACATGTCCACGAAACGCGGCATGTCCGTACGGAACTGATTCGAGCCCATATTGGAACCGGTGAGCTTCTTCTCATAGATCAGGTCCACGCCGTGAACTTCCACCATCGTGCCGACTGGAATCATGCCAATGACGGTGGCCTGTCCGCCCTTGTCGAGCATCTTGAACGCCTGCTCGGCTGTCTGCTTCATGCCAACCGCTTCGATGCTGTGAGGCACACCAATTCCGTCGGTGATTTCCTTGACCCCTTCCACTGCATCGTCGGTGGAGCCGTTGATGACGTGGGTTGCGCCCATTGCCTGGGCGGTCTCAAGCTTTCCCTCGGTCATGTCGACGGCGATGATCTTGTTTGCTCCGGCAATGCGAGCACCCTGGATGGCGGACAACCCAATGCCCCCGCAGCCGATGACCACAACATCCTCGCCGGGTCGTACCTGTGCGGTGCGAAAGATCGCCCCGAGTCCCGTGGTGACGGCACAGCCGATCAGGGCTGCTTTGTCCAGGGGCATGCCCTTGTCAATCTTCACCAGCGCATGTTCGTGGACGAGCATCTGTTCAGCGAAAGACGACAGGTGAAGGAACTGGCTGACCTTTTCACCGCCGCGGGAAAGGCGCGGTGCTTCACCTTCGCCCCGACTGAGTTCGCTGTCTTTGTTTCTACACAAAGAGGGATGACCGCTTGTGCACTTCTCGCAGTGGCCACAAAAGACGGAAAGACAAGTGATCACATGGTCACCAGGCTGCACGTAGTGCACTGCGGAGCCGACCGCTTCAACCACACCCGCTGATTCGTGACCGAGCACGGATGGACACGGACACGGGTACTTGCCTTCCATGAAGTGCAGGTCGCTGTGACAGACGCCAGCCGCAGCAGTGCGAACGAGCACCTCGCGTGGACCCGGCGTTCCAATGTCGATGTCCTCGATGTCGAGCGAACCCGGATTTGTGTTGAGTACCGCAGCTTTCATGACAGCTCTCCCCCTCTTGTTGTATCCACGCTGTTGAGCAGCGCTGTTGAGCAGCGCTGTTGAGCAGCGCTGTTGAGCAGCTGTAGAACAATGTGTGTGTTCAGCGTCTGATCAGACCCATGCTTGCAGACTCAGACGCCCGCTCAGACACTCGACGGCTCAAACCCCGGCGGGTACGTGCGCCGGAGTTCTTCCTCGGTCGGGTCACGCTTCTCTGCCGCCTCGGCCGGGAGTGCTGCGCTCATTGCCGCGCCAATGCGCTTCGCATCGGCGGGCACGCTTCGGTATTTCAGCTCAACCGGGGCGCCAGCTCGAACCTCGACGGTGGGCCGCCCAATGAGAGAGACCTTCGGGCCACGGGCTGAGCGCGGCCAGATCCGTTCCGTGCCCCACAGGCCCAGCGGGATGACAGGTGCCTTCGTATCGTGCGCCAATTGAACAACACCACGACGCACTTCGATGACCGGATCAAAGAACGCCGGGCCGCGCGGGATGGTTCCCTGCGGAGCGATCATGACGGCCTCACCCGCGTCGAGTGCCGCTCGTGCAGCTTCGAGAGGACCAGCCTTGCCGGAGCCTCGATCCACTTCGATTGCGCCCATTGATCGGAGCGCCTGCCCGATCACGGGCACCTTGAACAGTTCCTTCTTGGCCATAGCCCGAATGGGGCGGCCAACCTGAGCCATGGCGAGGCTCACAACCAGAGGATCGAAGTAGGAGCGGTGGTTGTAGGCGACTATCACAGGACCAGTCATCGGAATGTGTTCGAGGTTGTGCATTTGGAACCGCGCATAGCCGGCGAAGAACTCGGAGCGAAGGAGCGGGCGACCCCAGTCTTGAATCTCGCGCCCGGCGACTTTGACCACGCCTTCCGGCTTGTCGAGATGACGGATTGGCCAACCCTTGAGCACCGCAAGCGCTGAGAGCTGAGCGTCAGGGTTTACTGCGACAGGATTACCAACAAGGTCGAGCATCGGCGCGTCGTAGAACGAGTCGCTGTAGGCCCAACACCCATCGAGATCACAGTCATTCCTGCGGGCCCACGTCGCCACGGCATCTGCTTTGGTTCGGCCCCAGACAAACTCGCCCTTGGTCCTGCCGATGTAGTGGCCGTGCTTTCGCTTCCACTTCGTTGCGATGGCAGCGTCAAACCCAAGCCGGTCGACAAGCGGTTTCACAAACGCATACGGCGAGGTCGTGGCCAGGACCAACTTTCGTCCAGCCGCTCGGTGTTCGGCAAACACCTGATCAGCGAACGGCTGCAGCTGTTCGGCAATCTCATCGGCCGCAGGGCCGATGGCCTCTGCCACCGCGTCGACGTTCCAGCCCTTCGCGGCGGCCGCCGCGAGCTTTGCAGGCTGCATCAACAACCAGTTCTCTCCAAGCACCTCGTACTGCTTCATCAACAGATCGCTGAAAGGAAGGTCTCGGTCTGGAGCAATCCCGGCCGCTACGAGGTGGCGCTGGAAGACCGGAGCGGACGAACTCGCAATGAGTGTCCGGTCGAGGTCAAAGAAGACTGCCTCGTTACCCATGTTGTGATCCTTACCGCTCGCGCCACTTTCGAGTCAACCGTAACGTGTCCTATGGTGAGGCGGGGAGTGGATGTGTATCTGGTTGAGGCAGTTGAGCGCCATCCGTCAACGGACACAGCGTTTGTGGAAGAGGGACAGTCCTTTGACTGGGCCCACGTGCGACAGCGAGCAGGGGATGTGAGATCGCACCTGACCGAGGTTGGGGTTGCGCCTGGCGATCGAGTTGCCATCGCAGCGTCGAGTGAATACGAGTTTGTCTACGCGCTCCTGGGGGCGCTCGGTGTTGGTGCCATCGTCGTGCCAACCAATCCCATGAGCCCTGGTCCCGAGCTCATCCGCATGCTGGGTCCGCTCGAACCATCGATGATCCTTTCCAGTCCAATGGCCCGGTCCATGCTCGACTATGGCCATGACGCACCCGCGCCGGTGTTCGACATTGCGTCAATTCGTGAACGATCAACCGCCGAGCATCCAGCTGTGGTCCGTCGCGACGAAGATGAGACTGCTTTGTTGATGATGACAAGCGGGACGTCGGGTCCAGCGAAGGCCGCCATGCTCAGCCATGCGAACCTCACGTGGAGCCTGGCCAACATGTGCGACAAAAATCCAGCGGGCATGCAAGCCGATGACGTGGTTCTCTGCGCGCTGCCAACTGCGCATGTCTTCGGATTGATGGTGATTACCGCAGTCATCCGGCAGGGCGCCCTGGGCATACTTCGTTCGCGATTCGAAGCTGCGGCGACCCTGGACCTGATCAACAATCACGGCGTGACGCTCCTCGGTGGCGCACCGTTGATGTGGCACCGCTGGTCCGCGGACCCTGGCGCGCCGGCCAAAATGACGTCGGTCACACGGGCACTCTCTGGCGCAGCCGCACTTCCGTTGGAGGTGCACGAGGCGGTCCTCGATCGCTTCAGTCTTCAGATCTGCGAAGGCTACGGGCTGACCGAGACCTCGGCGATCGTCGCCACGTCCCTTGGTCAACCTGATGTAAAGCCAACATCGGTCGGTCGCCCGGTACCCGGCGTCGAAGTTGTGCTTGTTGAGCCCGACGGCACACCGGTGGAACCCGGCGACACGGGCGAGATCGTTGTTCGAGGACCCGGCATCTTCCAGGGCTACTGGAACGACCCTGACGCAACCGATGAAGTACGAACAGCCGACGGATGGCTCTGGACCGGAGATGGAGGCGCGTTCGATGCCGACGGCAACCTCTTCATCGTCGATCGTCTCAAAGACGTCATCATCGTCTCCGGATTCAACGTCTACCCCGCCGAAGTGGAAGAGGTGCTCCGCGAGCACCCCCGAGTGGCCAGCGCTGCGGTGGTGGGATCTGCACACGACGAACGCGGTGAGACCGTTGCCGCCTGGGTCGTGGGCGACGCAGACGAAGCATCGTTGCGAAGCTGGGCCGAGGGGCAACTCGCCAGCTACAAGCGTCCCACCGACTACTACCTCGTGGACGAACTTCCGCTTACCATCACCGGCAAAGTCATGCGAAGAGAACTGCGATGAACCCCTCGGCAGCGGCGACCGCCAACGAAGCGCTCCCGGGATCGGACATGGCGAACAAGTTGCTTGTCGGGCCCATCCGTCTCGCGGCGAAGACGCTGTGGGACCTCACTATCGAGGGATTGGAAAATATCCCCGCTGACGGACCCGCCATCCTCACGCCCAACCATCTCTCGTTCTGCGACTCGGTGTTCGTCCCTGTGTCGCTTCCCCGTCGCATGTGGGCCATCGGCAAGGGCGAATACATGGATGACTGGAAGACCAAATTCATCTTCCCTGCGCTCGGCATGATTCCGGTGGATCGCAGCGGCGGCGATGCCGCACAGGTGGCGCTCAACGCTGCAGCCCGGGTGCTCGATGCTGGCAATCTCTTCATGATGTACCCCGAGGGCACGCGCTCACGGAGCGGGCACCTGCACAAGGGTCGAACCGGTCCCGCCCGCCTGTCGCTGCGTTGCGGCGCCCCCATTGTCCCAGTGGGACACCAGGGAACGGTTGCTGTGCAGCCGCCGGACTATCCCCTTATGAAGCCCTTCAAGAAGGTCACGGTCCGATTCGGTGCACCGATGCGAGTGGAGGACCACGGAGACCCAGATGACCCGCGCACCATGCGGATCTTCACCGATGCGGTGATGTTCCAAGTCGCCCAGCTCTCGGGTCAGCAATACGTGCACACGTATGCCAACGCACCTGAACCAGAGACCACCGACGTTGGCCCCACATCACCCGCTTCCACCGGAGCCACATCACCCGCTTCCAGCGGAGCGGGCATCCCGACGCCACCGGGGCGGATTGCCCTTCCACCCAGACGCCCAGTCCCGATTGTAGATATCCGGAGCGCGTCCACCGCTCCAGCGATTGCCCCCTGAGGCACAGCGCAAGCAGCCGAGAGCCCAGCTCTAGCCGGTCCTGGCTGGCTTTTTCGCTGCGGACTGCTTCTTTGCCGCTGGCTTCTTTGCCGCTGGTTTCGTTGTCGCTGGTTTCTTTGCGGCTGCTGGTTTCGTTGCCGCTGGTTTCTTCTTCGCCGGTGCTTTGGCATCTGCGGTGGGAACGCTACGCCCGTCAAGAATGGGACGCAGGAACTTTCCGGTGTAACTCTCCGACGTGTCGGCCACCACCTCCGGTGTGCCTTCTGAGACAACGGTTCCGCCGCCGTCGCCGCCCTCCGGACCCATATCGATGATCCAGTCCGCCGTTTTGATGACATCCAGGTTGTGCTCGATCACCAGCACAGTGTTGCCCTGGTCGACAAGACGTGACAACACGGTCAACAGACGGTTCGTGTCCTCGAAGTGCAGCCCGGTGGTGGGCTCGTCGAGAATGTAGATCGTGTGACCAGTTGAACGTTTCGCCAACTCGCTGGCCAGCTTCACTCGTTGCGCTTCGCCACCGGAGAGCGTCGGTGCTGGCTGGCCCAGACGGATGTAGCCGAGACCCACATCCACCAACGTCTGCATGTGGCGCGAGATGACCGGCTGGTTGCCGAAGAACTCGAGCGCCTCGGAACACGGCATGTTGAGCACCTCGGCAATGGTCTTGCCTTTGAAGCGAATGTCGAGCGTGTCGCGGTTGTACCGAGCGCCCTTGCAGACCTCGCAGGGGACGTACACGTCGGGCAGAAAGTGCATCTCAATCTTTATGGTTCCATCACCGGTGCAGGCCTCACATCGGCCGCCTTTGACGTTGAAGGAGAACCGGCCCGGCATGTAACCACGTACACGCGATTCCTGCGTTTGGGAGAAGAGCTTGCGGATCTTGTCGAACACACCGGTGTACGTGGCCGGGTTTGAGCGTGGCGTGCGACCAATGGGCTGCTGATCAATGTTGATGACCTTGTCCAGGGCGTCCAGGCCCTCCACTGTCTTGTGGCGACCGGGCACGGTCTTGGACTTGTAGATCCGCTGCATGAGACTCTTGTAGAGGATCTCGTTGACCAACGAACTCTTGCCTGAACCGGACACGCCGGTTACGGACACAAAGACGCCGAGCGGGAAGCGCACATCGATGTGCTTCAGGTTGTTCGCGTGGGCGTCACGAACGACAAGCCAATCGTCACCGGGCACACGACGATGGGTCGGGATGGGGATCTCCTTCTTGCCGGAGAGGTACTGGCCGGTGAGCGACTTCTTGTTCTTCAGGAGCGCATTCACGGAACCGGAATGCACCACCATGCCGCCGTGTTCACCGGCGCCGGGGCCGATGTCCACCACATGGTCAGCGGTGAGGATGGTCTCCTCGTCGTGCTCAACGACCAGCACGGTGTTGCCGAGCTCACGAAGACGGATGAGGGTCTCAATGAGACGGGCGTTGTCGCGCTGGTGCAAGCCGATTGATGGCTCGTCAAGCACGTACAGAACCCCGACCAGACCAGAACCAATCTGCGAAGCCAGGCGGATGCGCTGCGCTTCGCCGCCCGACAGTGTTCCCGCTGAACGGCCAAGGCTCAGGTATCCGAGGCCCACGTCAACGAGAAAGCCAATGCGGGCGTTGATCTCCTTGAGGACTTCTTCGGCAATGATCATGTCGCGGTCCGAAAGTGCCAGTTCGCCCATGCGCTTTGCGCAATCCAGGATGGACATGTGCACCACGTCGTGGATGTTCAGCCCGTCGATGGTGACGGCCAGGGACAGGGGGCGTAGACGCGCTCCCCCACATTCGGAGCAGTCAACCTCACGCATGTACCCCTCGATAACCTCGCGCTGGCGGTCGCTCTCGGATTCACGATGGCGACGCTGGAGATACGGGACAGCTCCTTCGAAGGTTGCCTGGTAACTGCGTCGGCGACCGTACCGGTTCTTGTAATTGACGTTGACCTTGCCTTTGAGACCCTTGCCGTACAGCAGCATGTCCTGCTGCTTCCTGGTGAGGTTCGTCCACGGCATCTCGTAGGCGATGGCGTTGTCGCTGCAGATTGCTTCGATCAGACGGATGAAGTACTTGCTGGTGCCGCTGGACCATGGCGCTATGGCACCGTCTCTGAGGCTGAGCTCATTGTTGGGAACCACCAGCGACGGGTCGACCTCGTAGCGGGTGCCGAGACCGTCGCACTTCACACACGCTCCGTAGGGCGAGTTGAACGAGAAGTTGCGCGGCGCGAGTTCTTCGAACGACTTGCCGTCGGAGGGCCGGGACAGGTGCTGGCTGAACGTCAGAATCTGCGGTTCGTCCTTCGAGTCAGATGCCGGCACGATCTCAATCTGCGCGACGCCGTCGGCGAGCCGCAGTGCGGTCTCCATGGACTCGGTCAGTCGACGTTCAATACCGTCGCGCTGCACCAGCCGGTCGACAATGACCTCGATGTTGTGAACCTCGTAGCGTTCAAGCTGCAACAGTGGACGACCCTCGTCGTCATCGCCGGCGATATCGGCCAATTCCAGCACTTCGCCGTCGATGCGCACGCGGGCGAAGCCCTCGGCAGCGAGATCAGAAACAAGTGTCTCGTAGGTACCCTTTCGGCCGCGGACCACAGGAGCAAGAACCTGAAAGCGGGTGCCGTCTTCAAGCCGCAGGACCTGATCCACAATCTGCTGGGGCGTCTGCCGAACCAGCGGTTCGCCGGTCTCGGGATCGTGAGGCACGCCGATGCGGGCGAACAGCAACCGCAGGTAGTCGTACACCTCGGTGATGGTCCCCACCGTTGAACGCGGGTTTCGGGAGGCGCTCTTCTGATCAATGGAGATAGCCGGCGAAAGGCCCTCGATGAAGTCGACGTCCGGCTTGTCCATCTGGCCCAGAAACTGACGGGCGTAGGCCGACAGCGACTCCACATAGCGGCGCTGTCCCTCGGCGTAAATCGTGTCGAAGGCAAGCGAAGACTTACCGGAGCCGGACAAGCCGGTGAACACGATGAGTTTCTCGCGCGGGAGGTCAACATCAACGTTCTGAAGGTTGTGCTCGCGTGCGCCCTGAATCACCAATCGATCGGCCATCTCGTCACCCTAACAACGTCCGGATGGTCGAACGTGTGTTCATGCCTGTGGAAAACCCTGGGGATCTCAGCACCTCGCATCCGACCATGACCAGGCATGCTGTTTCTTTGTACGAATCGACTCCAAATCAGCTGGTGGGGCAGCTCCGAGAGCTCAGCGGAGACGATGTTCTGACCATAGTTCCCGGCTGCCCCGAGTGGTCCGTGAAGGACGTGGTGGCCCACGTTTGTGGGCTTACTGCCGACATTCAGAACAAGGTGCAGGGTTCACTCGGGAGCGATGAGAACACGACACGCCAGGTAGCCACTCGCGGCGACATGACCATGACGCAGATATGCGACGAGTGGATGGCCAACACCAGGGCATTGGATTGGAGATCAGGTATGGGAGCGAGGCGCTGGCACCCACCCGGCGCTGTTTCATGGCCGAAGGAATTACGGCTACGTTCGCTCTCATGAGTACACGCCCCCATCCTCTTCGTTTCGGTTGGCTTTCCCCGTGCATCGGGAACCAGTGGAGCGACCACAAGCCCATCGTTGTTGAGCAGGCAAAGCACATCCTGCCCACCGTCAACGACCACTTCGATGCGATGTGGATTGCAGACCACTTTTACGGGTTCGACAAAAAGACCGACCCGTTCATGGAAGCCTGGACGAGTCTCACCTGGCTTGCAGCAAAGTTCCCTGATGTTCTGCTGTGTCATCACGTGCTTGGTCACGGCTACCGACCCCCGGCGCTGACGGCGAAGATGGCGTCGACATTGCAGGTCTTCAGCGACAACCGGCTCATGCTCGGCATCGGTGCCGGTTGGCGCGAAGACGAGTACGAGGCCTACGGGTATGACTTCCCGAAACCGTCGGTGCGTTTCGCGCAGCTGGAAGAAGTTGTGCAGATCTGTCGCCTGATGTGGACCGAGGACGAGCCTTCATTCAGCGGCGAGCACTACTCCATCGCCGAGGCTGCTGCTCCCCCGCTGCCCACAGTTGTGCCGCCGGTGTGTATCGGTGCAAATGGCGAGAAGGTTGGCCTGCCACTGGTTGGTCGTATCGCTGACATGTGGCACAACGGCGGGCGCAACCACGAAGACTGGCTCCGCAAACTTGGAATTGTCCACGCTTCTGCTGAGACAGCTGGGCGCAACCCGCACTCCATCGAAACCGGCATCACCATCGAGAAGGCGCTTCCGGAAACCGACGCCGACTCCGCCGAGTACGTGGAAGTCATTGGAGGATGGCGAGAGATTGGCGTCGATCACTTCGTGATGGACTTTGGAAATCCGGAATCAACCGAGCCGATCCTCCGGTTCTCCGAGCAGGTCATCGACGTCCTCAAAGCCTGAGACTGCTCTGTCGAACACCTAGGCGAGCAGTCGCCTGGCTATCAGTTTCAGGCACAGCGTCTCATCAGCGCCTTCAAAGATGGACAGCACGCGTGCGTCCACGAAGAGTCGACTGATCTCGTATTCCTCGGCGTAACCCATGCCACCGTGGATCTGCAGCGACTCCCTCGTCACCCATTCGGCGGCTTTACAGACGAAGGCCTTCGCCATGGCTGCTTCGAGCGCTCCCTCGCCGTCGGCCATGAGCCGAGCCACCCGGTACGAATACTGGCGGCTGATGGCAACCAGCGCCGCCATCCGTCCGAGCTTGTCGCGAGTAAGCGGGTAGTCCAGAAGGGGCTTACCAAAGACGTGACGATTCTCGGCGTAGCCCAGTGCAAGCTCCCGGGCCCTGTCCATCACCCCAACAGCTCGCGCCGCGGTTTGTATGCGGCCATTCTCAAAGCCTGCCATCTGCAGGTAGAAGCCGCGGTTCTCGCCCGCGTCGCCGCCGAGGAGATTTTCGGCTTCCACGAACCAGCTGTCGAAGCTCACCTCGAAGGAGTGCATACCCCGGTAGCCGAGTGTTGGAATGGCACGCCCTTCCATCGAACCGCCATGCGCATCGTGGCGGAATGCGTGACCGTCGTCGCTGGGTTTGTCCACGATGAAGATGCTCAGGCCGCGGTGCCCCGCGGTGGGATCGGGGTCGGTTCGGGCGAGCACCATCAGCACGTTGGCCCGGCCACCAAACGTGCACCACGTCTTCGTTCCTGTGATTCGCCATCCATCACCATCGCGAACCGCTGTTGTGGTGAGATTCGCGACGTCGGAGCCGTAGTCCGGTTCCGTTACTGCCACGGCACAGAGCACCTCACCGGTTGAGATCCGCGGCAGCCACTGCTGTTTCTGCGCTTCGGTACCGCCGGCTTCCAATGCCCGCGCGAGAATCTCTGGCCGGGTAATCAGTGAACCGCCTGCCCCAAGCGAAGCCCGGGACAACTCCTCCGTGGCAATGATCATCGCCAGATAATCATCGGCAGTTCCCTGCGCGAAGCCTCCGTATGCCTCAGGAATGGACAGTCCAAAGCAGCCCAGACCAGCGACACCATCGATGATGTGCTGGGGAATATCGAGGTCCTGACGGTGGATCTCCTCTGCATGCGGCCGAATCTGTTCTTCGCCAAACCTGCGGAAGGTTTCGGCCACAAGTTTCAGGTCGTCTCGAAGGTGAGCGGGCCCGGCCACCTCAGCGGCCTGGCTGGTGAACGCCGGGTCTGTCAGGTGCTCAACGAGTTGCTGGGTTGCGTCGAGTGCGTCAGCCGACACGCCCCAGCGGCCAGCAGAGCGAAACAGCGTGGCGCCAAGGTCACTCAGCACGCCGCCCACGAATACCTGCGCCAACATCGCCTCGGTCTCGCCTCGTACCGCGTACGCAAGTGCTTCCTCGCACATGGCGACAGCTGCCGCCGCGTGTGCAAGGTCGTACTGGGCCCGCTGATCTTCGACCGCAGCCTTCAGGTGCCGGGTTGCCGCATCCACCACATCGCGAGCGACGCAAACTGCTGCGGCTACATCTTCCTTTGAAGGACTGTCGATTGAACGGCTTGCCTGCTGGGTTATGGCCATACGGTCATTGTCGCGGACGCAGGCGCAGTCCGGCGCATCCTGGCGGGACAACCGGTCGTCAGGAGTTGTCGGTGGAGCCGTCGCCCCAGACTTCGCGAATGTGGCGTGCCATTGGCGTGGAGGGTTCGCCGAGGATGAATGGCCAGAGTTCCTCGGCAATGCGGCGCCAGTTTGCCGTGGCGTTGAGGTCTCCGAAGATGGCGAGAAGCCCCAGGTTGATCCGTTGCACCACGACGTACCGCGACGGCACGTTCGTGTGCTTCGAGATCACATCGTTCTCGCCGCCGTTCGCAAATATCTGGCGGACGGTTTTCGCCGCATAGTCCGAGGTGATGGTGTATTCGCCGTCATGAAGTACGAACTCGTAGAAGTGTTGGAAGTACTCCCCCACCGTCTCGTCATCGATTGGCGCGTTGGGCATGAGCAGGTCCTGCTCCTCCGCGAAACGCCTGTACGTCGCCATGTCCCTCGTGACGACCATCGCCTCAATCAGTTGCATGAAACCATCGATGTCATCGGACGTGTAGTGCTTCACGAGTCCGAAGTCGAGGAAGCTCACCTGTCCGCCCGGCCGGAAGATGTAGTTGCCGGGATGCGGATCGCCGTTGAACGCGAGGAGTCGATACATGCTTCCGAATGTGAAGCGATAGAGCGTTTCGGCGGTGAGATCCTTCTCTTCCTGCGACCAGGTGAGCACGTCTTCAAAGCGATGACCAGAAGCCAACTCTGTGGTGAGAACCCGTCGGGTTGACAGATCGCTCAGGACGCGGGGCACGTGGATGTATGGGTGACCTTCGTAGTAGTCGGCGAACACTGTCTGGTTGCGCGCCTCCATCTCGTAGTCCACTTCCTCGACGAGCCGAGCTTTGAGCTCCTCCACCAGCGGTTTCGGGTCGAGTGACGGGAACGTCATCTTCATCACTCGGAACAACATGTCGGCATTGTCCATGTCGTTGCGGATGGCGTCAGCAACACCGGGGTACTGCACCTTCACGGCAACGGCCTGCCCGTCGTGTGTCAGGGCGCGGTGCACCTGCCCAATCGACGCGGCGGCGATGGGCTCATTGTCGAACTCGGCGAAGAGCGCTGCCGGCGAGGAGCCAAGTTCGGCCTCCACGGTCTCATCCACGAACTCTCGGCTCATGGGCGGTGCGTCCTGCTGCAGCGAGGAGAGGGCTTTGCGCACCGGTTCAGGCATGCCCTGATCCAGGTAGCTCGCCATCTGTCCGAGCTTCATGAACGCGCCCTTCATATTGCCCAGCGACTTCACCACCTGTTCCGCTGATTTGAGCTCGAACTCGCGGTCAAGCTCTTCTTTGCGTTCGGCGTCGGCGAACACACGCTTCGCTTTGTTCACGCCCCAGGCGCCGCCAACCTGTCCGCCGAGTTTGGCCAGGCGTGCATTCCGACTGCGGCGCGAAATTTTGGAGACAGGTCCCTCTTCGGTCATGTCCCCAGTGAAGCCGAAGGCGCGACCATTACCTCAGTCATTGTTCCTCCTCGCAGGCTCGTCGGAAGCGTTGCACGCAGCGATCACCACAGACTGTCCCGTGCTGCGTGCCAGCGCTTCTGAGCGAAGCGAGCGAGTTAACAGCACTGGCTTGCCGCGTGCTGCGCGCCAGCGCTTCTGAGCGAAGCGAGCGAGTTGACAGCACTGGCTTGCCGCGCGCTGC
>Ga0209831_1001975_pt1 | contig 18303 bp, 15 predicted proteins | sample Maine_Asex4_meta_FD_187451 | JGI IMG/M metagenome (GOLD analysis project Ga0209831, IMG submission 187451) | Marine algal microbial communities from Maine, USA - Maine_Asex4_metaG (SPAdes) (version 2) | ecosystem: Host-associated > Algae > Red algae > Unclassified | place: Maine, USA | collected...
GCATCACCACACCACTTTTACTAATGGCGTCCACTGCGTTGCCGACCATCACGGGAATGCTCATTCTGTTAACCGCGGTTGCTCGGTAGAACCAGCCACCGGATAAATCGGTCGCCCACATCCAGGGCTCGGTTTTAATTTCGCCGGCACCACCTCGATCAAGATTATACGTAAAAGCGGAACGGTCCGCCTTTGAATCTTTGAAAGAGAGTACAACGGTTTGCTTGCCGTTGTTCTCTTTCAGGTCGCGATTAACGAAGTTGGTAAACAGCTTCACGCCCAGACCCTTGCCGCCTTTAATCTTCAGATAGGGCGAATCGTTGTATCGGTCTGCCCACCATCGGTACGAATCGCAGCCTGCATGATCATCAGTGCGACCAGATGATGAATGTAGTTTCGCCGGATCACATTGCCGCCACCGGCCCCGCGAATATAAATCGCGTTACCATCGCCAAGCATTTCCATCGCGTGATGGATCTCATTGAGTTCAATAAGATTGTCATGTGTATGAAGGTAAGGAAGGACGTCTGCGCGTTTAGTTCTCTTCGGCAGTTCAGCTACCTTCTGCCACCTGATCGTTTTGAAAAGCTCCCTTCCCCGACGGCGAAAGAAGTCCGTCATGCAACCGGAGATGATAATACCAGTATAAGGCGTGTGGTGGACAAGGTTATTCAATACGCGGTTCTCTCCGCTTTGCCAGACCAAGATGCCCGGCGAGTGCGAATAGATTCGACCGACATGGTGAATGTGATTGTTGTAGACGAGGTTATTCCGGTTGACGTCTTTGGTGCACGGACCGTAACCGCACAACACAATGCCATCCCCTCCAAGGTGCTCGATCAAGTTCCCGGAAATCGTGTTCTGTCGCCCGTGCAGGTCGACGCGAATCGCACCGCTTCCGCTTTGGGCAAATCGACAATCTTAAATCGTACAATTCTCAGTTCCCCGCAGCCGAAGGAGCGCGTTAGCATTATCGTACATGCCCCAGTCGTGCTGCAGTCCGGCATCATCTTCATCGATGCTGTAGCGTTGGCCATGCATGAACGAAAGACCTCAAAATGTTAAATTTCGAACCGGCGTGTCCTCAGGGCCCCGTTTGTCAATGTCGCCTTCGATGCGGATCAGCTCCGTTAGGCCGGGGGCCAACACTTTGGAATCATTTCGAGGCCAAAGGTATAGCTTGCCTTGTTTCGAATTGAGCACCCACTCGCCTGGCTGGTCCAATTCTTCGAGCACATTTTCGACCCAGCACGATTTTGTATCTTTCAAAAAATGAAGCCGGCTCATCCCGTATGTTGCGTCGATCGAAGTGTACGCGATCTGGTTTTCTTCGTCCACTGATTCCAGCGGTAGGATATTCACAATCCACGCATGATGAGGTCGCACGACAATTTCAACGTCTTCAACATTTGGCCAGTCTTTGAGCATACCGTCCGGACAGTGAAGCTTATTACGGCTGCTCCCGCGCAATGAAAAAACGCCTTTCGAATGGGCGCGCGGCAAAGTCCCTCCGCATGCAAGTTTCCCGACACATTGGCCACTTGGACTTTACCAATGGCTTCTTCGGGCAACCCCGGAACTTCGCCGCCCACTGTTTTCCAGCCAGTGATTTCCCAGCCTGAACTGAACACGGGTTTCTCATCAGGATAAGCGGCATAGGTAACGCTAAATTCGTCCTTCCCTGAATCTTTCACGCCGAAAACAACCGTGTCCCTTAAGTAGTAGGTTCCTTCGCGTACCAGAACCTCAATATCTGATGTCGTCTTCTCTTTAAAATTTCGAACGGCATCGCGTGCGCGCTCCAAAGTCGCGAACGGACCATCGTTGCTCTGTGCATTGGCAGCAGCCAGCGTACCGGACCAACTATCGGATCCCTCAACGGAAACAAAGAAATTTGCGTCGGCATCTTCCGCGCGGCACAAAGCACCGCACATCAGGATCAATCTCGCGATCGTTAGATATTTCAAATTCTTGTGCCTCTGTTGCCGAGACAATTTCTTCCAGAAACAAATTGGAAAATAGTTGGACAACACCACAATTGAATCAAAACACTGGTTATTAACGCGGTGTCGAAACTGTGAGCGGCAAAGCGCTAGCCGAATGGCAACTACTTTAGACGAAACGTGGGATAATTTTATCAGCCGCCACGCGATAGCGTCCGGTCCTACGCGCTAAAAACCGGACGCTATCGCGTGGCGGCTGATGCGCAGATGCGTTGCATCAATCTAAAGTAAGTGCCATTGGGCGATAGCCCCCGGTCCCTGCGCTTTCGTCAAAATGTAGGCAGGACCGGACGCTATTGTGTGGCGGCTGATATTGTTAAAAAGTAAGTATCAGTGAACGCTAGCCTCCGGTGTCGTAGCCTGATAAAGCTCGACATCTTACCGGCGGCCAGCGTCTAACCGCTCACTTTATCAGCCCACCCACGGCCGAGCCTGTTTGATCGCGAGTTCACCATCGGCAGTTACTTTGAATTCAATCTCCATGACAAAGTTTGGATCGGTAGCGGTCCTCCCGTAGAGCGGAGCAAAATGTCTATTGATCTCTGCCAACCGATCTACCAATTGCAAAAGGTGTGATTGTGACAGGACACGTTCATTCGCGGCGACCTGATTCGACGATCGAATGTACTGCGTCTCATATCCGTTGGAACCTGCCAGGTTCGCGATCAACAGCTCCTCAGGAATCGAAGCAACGTTCGGGTTGGTGACCAAGTCTTCACCGACTTGAACATTCACGTAGTAGCCTTCCCAACGGGGGTCGAAAATATTCTTGGAAACAGCCACCCCATTGGATTGTTCGGCTTCAAAATTGGGGTGCACCAAAACGCCCATCGCGGCTTGGAAATGATCGACGCGATAAAACTCTCGTTCCTCGTAGGCCCGATAATTCCAGAGGCTTGCCCAAACCTGTTTGACGCTTTTGGAAATATGCCCTTCGTCCTCATGATGGGTGTAAGAGCTGTACAATCCGGCACCCGTAAATCCAACTAGGTCTTCCGCATTGGAACTTGATCGTAGGCGTGGAGTTACGTTTTCAGCAAACGAATTCTGTAGTGTGGTCAAACGATCAGTGATCCACGTCGGCATGACTCCGTCGTTCTTGATTCGTTTGCGGAATGCTTTCAATGCGTCTTGTCTAGATTCAGCATTCGATTGAAATTCGGGGTCATTTAACATCGCCTGGGCCTGAGCGTAAAAGCCATTGGACTCCATGTACTGATCGTAAAATGAGAAAGGAATCGCAAATCCATCAGGTGCGACCGTTGGCATCAACTGCTGAAGTTCAGCCACGTTTGCAGCTTTACTACCAAATGCATCGGTTTCCGAAAATGAGATTGAGTCAAGTGAGAGAATGTCGGTCACCGTGAGATCCCGCACGGGGGACTGCGGAACGGTGGGGCGAATTGATTCGAAGTAGGTGTCGACTTCGGCTTGTGTGGCTTGCCGAATGTCAAACCCCGTTGGGCCTACCTTAAAATAGACCAACTGATCTAACAGGCTGGTCAAACGGGGGTCCGTCGTAGCATCCTTGATAAACGCATTAGGTGTGTTGTTCTGTTTGGCCTTCAAGTTCACATGGGAAAGCGGAGTCTGCGGGACCTCTGTGATAATGCCTGAAACCGTCGATAAGTCGTTGGGCAGCGAACTAAAAATTGGAATGTCGCGCGCCGTCAACGTGGTTGAACCGTCGGCTAACACCAACCGGCCAAACGCTTCGGCTTGATTCATCGGCTGGTAGTCCAAATTCCCAAATAGATCATCCGTATCAATGATTTTGACATTTGAGTTATCGTACTGCGACTGCTCATTGGCGACCGCCTCACGCATCGTCTCGCTACTGGGATGGAATTGTAGCTGGCTGGCCATCCACGGCGCTGCCACCGACACCATGTTGAACGCCTGGTTCACGAACTGGAAAGCCAGTGGATCAGTCGGCCAAAATTCAAGCGTGTAAGTCCCGCGCTGTCCTTGGCCGTCTACGTAACTATCATGTGCGACGAGCGATCCCGCGATGTTTACTCGGCCTGAGTTGGTGAAATAGGTTTCAGCATTGAATTGACCATTGCCTGCCGTGTTTCCTAGAACATTTTTCCAAAAAGAGTAATGGAATAGATGGTTGTTCGTATTCATGAAATACAAATTTGCAGAATCTGTATCCACGTCGGTGATCAAGATTTTGACTTCTTGGACATTCAAAGCCCCTGGGAAGTTATCTCGATGCGAAAGGATGTCGAAGTCGCTTCGGTCAACCAGTGTAGAGGTGCCGTCATCCAAGTCGCCGTTTGATCTTTGGTGGTCTTGGTTGGAATCAAAGTCCACCAACCGGTCGTCATTGGTTTTCCGAATGAAGTAGTCCGCTCCGGCGCTTCCTTTGAGAGTGTCAGCTACGGTGTCAACTCCGCCGAACAGACGGTCGTCTTCGGCCCCGCCATCAAGGTAGTCAGTACCAGTTTCACCGTCGAGCTGGTCATTGCCTTCATTACCAAAGAGGATGTCGTTATCCTCACCTCCGGTGAGAATGTCATTACCCAAATTTCCGACCAGAAGATCGTCACCGGCTTCACCAATGAGGCGGTCCAGTCCTGCGCCACCGAAAAGTTTGTCGTTCCCATTGTTGCCATGGAGCAAGTCATCGCCATCAAAGCCCACCAAGTGATCGTTTCCTCTGCCGCCTGAAATCGTATCGTTTCCACGTCCTCCAAAGAGACTGTCGCTTCCATCATTTCCAAAGATCGAGTCAGCATTGTCTCCACCAAGCAACCGATCGTTACCTGTGCCTCCGCTGATGATGTCGTCGTCTGCCCCCCCAAAAATCCAGTCGTCACCCGCTTCACCCCTCAAATTGTCGTGGCCAAAGTTGTCCATGAGACGGTCGTTACCATCTCCACCAGCAAGCGCGTCGTTACCTAAGTCTCCAATCAGCAGGTCATCGCCACCACCTCCTTGGATAGAATCATCGCCAGCTCCGCCTCGCACAACATCGTCTGCAAGTCCGCCGACGATTATGTCTGCATCGTTGCCGCCAATGAGACGCGTGTTGCCAATCGCGATTCCCCGGGACAGCAGGTAATCGCTCCCGTCACCTCCGTAGAACCTCAACTTTGTCAGCGCGTTGCCACTTCCGGGGGTGGCAAGGCCACCAAGTGGGTTTGCAATTAATCGATCGTTTCCGTCTCCTCCGTTAGCCAGTAAGTCGATTGAACCATAGTCGTCGAACCGAGCGATGAAGGTATCGTCACCATTGCCACCAATAAATTTAATTGACGTCAGATTGTCAAAAGTGCTGTTCTGAGAAAATCCAGAACCCAATGAAAAGGCGTTGCCTAATAAAAAGAAAGAATCATCTCCATCGAGGCCATAGAACGTGATGCGTTCGACATCCTGTGGAGTAAACCGACCCACGATGGCTCCATTATCGATAAGATGAATCGGGCTGTTGTCGCTTGATTGACGCAGTGAGATGACATCGTCGCTGCCGGTTCCAACGATCGTCAACGAGCCCCCGTTCAACGTAGCGCTGGCCAAAAATTGGCGAGGCTCAAGGCATTGGTAGCCGATGCTTGAAAAGGCGGACTTGCGTTTTCTGTATTGGTTAAGCATTTATCGCCTCTAACAAATTAGGCAAAAATCGAAGTCAGGAATTAGTTTAAGCTACCTAAGTTATCGACATTCTCCACCTGAAACTTGTTGCGTTTTCGCATTTGCATCAGACGAATCATAGCGGAAAGGCAAAAATCCTCGGGTTTCTCAAGGCAGGACGGCTTGGGCTCAGTGGGACTCACTTCAATGACTCTACTCTACCGTGGGCGTTGCAGGCCCGCCAATACAGGCACTCGCGCGTCGGCGAGCGGCTTTATTCTTGCGTTGGGCTAACAACCCGCTGACACGGTGAGCTGGCCTTTAACGGCCAGCATTTCAGAGGGGCGTGATAGCTTTTCATCCCTCAAGGCTGTGTTAGATTGGGTATGGCTGGTCGTCCTGATTGCGTTGTGGGCTTCCAAATTATCCCCTGAGTTCCTCCGAGTATTAGATGCGTCCAACTGCTGCGCCCACCAATAGCGATGCGACTTCCGCCATTGGCAAATTCTTCGGTGTCTTCCGTTACAGCAAAGAAGCTTTGTCACTTGTTTGGACTACGGATAAGGGTTTAACGCTAATTTTATTAGCCCTGACGATATTTGCGGGTGTCATCCCCGGTGCCATTGCCTACATCGGTAAGTTGATCGTCGATGCCGTCGTGCTTGCGGTTGAGACGGATTTGGCTGCCGATCGTTGGGTGGTTTTGAGGTGGATTGGTTTGGAAGCTTTCTTGATCATTTTGATGGCGGCCGCACAACGTGCACTGTCGGTTTCGCAATCTCTGTTGCGAGCGCTGTTGGGCCAGCGCGTCAATGTGATGATTCTCGAGAAGGCTCAAACGTTGGAGCTTTCCCATTTTGAAGATTCTGAGTTCTATGACAAACTGACTCGGGCGCGGCGCGAGGCGTCTTCGCGGCCATTGAGCTTGGTCACACGTACCTTTGGGTTGGTCCAAAATGGCATCACGTTGCTAACCTATGGCTGGCTGCTGATTCAGTTTTCTTGGTTAGCCGTTGTTGGCCTGTTGATCGCGGCGTTGCCTTCGTTCTTCGTGGAGACTTACTTCTCGGGCGCTGCGTTCCGGCTTTTTCGGTGGCAGGTTCCTGAGACTCGTAAACGAAATTACCTAGAGTGGTTGTTGGCGCGAGAAGACTATGTCAAAGAGCTGAAACTCTTTGGCACAGGTGATCTGTTTTTGGACCGTTACCGAGAGATTTTCGAAACGCTCTACAGCGAAGACAGAGCCCTCACTTTGAAACGTGGGATGTGGGGGTTCTTGCTGGGCGTGCTCAGCAGCATTGCCTTCTATGCCGCTTACGGGTGGATCGGTTGGTCTGCCGCCAGCGGAGCGATCACGTTGGGAGGGATGACGATGTATCTGCTGATTTTCAAGCAGGGGCAATCGTCGATCGCGGCCAGCCTGACAGCCATCGGCAAAATGTATGAGGACAATTTGTATCTATCCAATCTGTACGAGTTTCTTGAAGAGAAAATCGATACGCCAGATGGTAGCGCTAGATCAGGCCCAACGCCCGGCGACGGTGTGCGGTTTGAGAACGTGTCATTCACGTACCCGGGCCAAACGACTGCCGCCCTCGATGGGATCAGCCTTCATCTTCGGCCCGGTCAAAAGCTGGCGCTCGTTGGAGAGAATGGGTCAGGGAAAACGACGCTGATTAAGCTGCTGACGCGGCTTTACGTTCCGACCGGAGGCCGCGTTTTGCTGGATGGGCTGGACTTGAATGAGTGGGAGTTGAGCGCGTTGCGTGAACGTATTGGCGTGATCTTTCAAGACTTTGTTCGTTATCAATTGCAGGTCGGCGAAAATATTGGCGTCGGTGACGTGGCCCATTTTGATGCCCGCGATCAACAGCAGGCTGCTGGCGAAAAGGGTATGGCTCACCCGTTTATTGAAGAGATGGAAAAAGGTTACGACACGCAACTGGGGCGCTGGTTTAAAGATGGTCGTGAGTTGTCTGGCGGGCAGTGGCAAAAAATTGCTTTGTCGCGCGCGTTCATGAGAAAGCAAGCCGATATTTTGGTGCTTGATGAGCCCACCTCCGCGATGGACGCCGAAGCAGAGTCTCAAATCTTTGACCACTTTCACGAAGTGACCCAACAACAGATGGCGATTTTAATTTCCCATCGCTTTTCAACGGTGCGGATGGCGGACGAAATCGTCGTGCTGTCCAAGGGTAGAATCGTTGAACGCGGATCACACGAGGAACTAATGAAGCAAAATGGTCACTACGCCCACCTGTTTACGATCCAGGCAAAAGGCTATCAGTAAGGTGCCTCGTAGAACCATACGGCAAAGATTCTCGCCGGCAACACAGGGGAACTGCAAAGTTCATTTCAATGTTAGCGTCACGGCGCAAGCCGTACGGTTTTTCACGGGCGACTTCAATTCAAGTAACCAAGCAATGTCAGAAATTCGACAGTTTCTTCCATGGTTTGTTCGTGCCATGAGACATCTTTAGTTTTGCTGCGGAAGAAAACTCCATTAAAAAATCCGTTTCCGGCTTCATCGAACGCTTCGAGTTAGCAGAGATTGTTTGCTTGGGTCATCAACCCTGCAAAGCGATTCGTGTTTTCAAACGAAGTCGTTTTGTTTCGGCTTTTCACGCGGTACTCGGCTGACATGGCGACCATACCGCGATCGGCAAGTTGTCTCGCCTGTTGATAGAATTGCTTTGGAGTTCCGCCATTCCAACCGCCACCAAAGAAAAACACAACAGCTGAAGCTGATCGGACGCCTTGTGGCCTTTCGGCTCAAAGCAATGCAGCTTCAGCTCAACGCCATCAATCGTCTTGTAGGTCACCGTTTTATTTGGCGTGAGATTGCGCAAGTACATTCCATCAACGTGCTTCGACAAACCGACTTGCTTGCCATTTTCGAACGGCAGATCGTTATACATTTTCAAGTCAAATTTCACGTCGAGTTGCTGCTCGGCCATCCACAGGCCCGTATTGGAAATACTGTCGGTACACTCTTTTTGCGGGTCGTCGGTGAGCATTGGGAGTAAGGCTTTGCCGGCGCTGCCATGTCCAACCAGCAAGTTCCAACTTTCCAGCTGGCGTGAACGCTTTTGGGTCGCCCACGTAGGCCGGCCATGGATCCTCGGGTACGCCAGCCCAGTTGGCTTCGATATTATGGCCGTACTCAGCACTACTAACGTAATAAACTTTCAGCTGCGTATGGGATTGGGTGATCGCAAAAAACAGGATGATAAAAGCCACCAACGGCAGCACTAAGAGGGCAGGGCGGAGTATCCAACCGAGAGTTGAAAGATGGCGCGACGTGTTTGATGCACTGTTGATAATCTGTACGATTTCTTTTTTTAGGGGGCAGCATTTTTGAATGCACTTATTTGACGAGAGCTTTATTTGACGAACCGTCGCCACCGAGCCACTCGGGAATTTCTGCGGACTCCAGCCGTTTTGCCATTTTTGTGAACGAATCGGTTCGGTCTTCTTTCATGGTTGCATCATGTGATTTTTGGAATCGGATAGACAAAGGTACCTTTGTTGCTTCCTCCCACAGGTCTTGCTTACGCCAACTCATCTTCTCGTCCAAGTGTTGTCCATGATCGGATAAGAAGACTACGATCGTGTTGGCAGCATACTGACTTTCATCAAGAGCGCGGAGCACTTTGCCTGCTTGAGCGTCAGCGAACGAAACACATGCAAGATAGGCGCGGACCATTTCGCGCCAATACTCGGGGCCAACGTCCATCACATTCTGATGATCGCCGCCTTTGAGTGTTCCGTAGCCCATCGCTTTTGCAAACAGCGGAACATCGCTCATTTCATCGGTGGGCACTTCTGGCATCTTCACGTCTTGGAGCGGGTAGAGATCAAAGTACTCCTTTGGCGCAGTGAATGGAACATGCGGTCGAAGTAGCCCGACGGCCAGAAAAAACGGTTTGTCATGTTTCTGCTTTAGACGTTCAACCGCCCATTGAGCGATTTGCTCATCCGGCATGCCTACGTCTGGAATGTCTTCTTTTTCCAACGCTCCCCAGCAAAGCGATTGACCATCAACGCCGTCTTGATGAAATTGGTAGATCGCTCAACCGTCACGGGGGAACGGATAGAAGTGCTTACCGCCATAGCCCAAAAGACTAAAAAGAAAACTAGGGTTTGGAGTCTTCGCATCTTCATTGTTTTTGGTTTGATGAAAGTTTGATCGCAAAAGTCAAATGCGGCTGCGTTGGCACGCCCAACATTGTAGCTCGGTCATACTTCAGAAATGGTCCACTACGCTGTGAACCTTAAGTAGAAGTACCACAACACCAGCACGACATGCAGTCCGGCGGCCAGCCAAGTCATGATCTTAAACTCAGTCTTTTGCGTCTTGTGGCGAAAATAATTCCGGCCGAGCATCGCTCCAGGCCAGCCTCCCAAAAATGCGACCGCGTGAAGCTGATTTTCCGGGACCCGCCAGCCGTTTGTTTTGGCCTGACGTTTATCCCAGCCGTACATCACAAACGCGGCAAGGCTGGCCACAGCGACCAAGATCGGATAACCGAGAATTGGATGGGCGGTCAGGAATCTGAGAATGAAATCCCATGACAGCCCACGGTACTCACCAATTATCAACGTAAACAAGTTCAATATGTTTGAATTGAAATTCAAGTGTAGGTCCCTTCGTAGCCCTTGAGCGGATCCATGTCCGTCGCCGGGCCGTAGCCGCCATTGTCGAAGTAGAACATGATGACAGTGTTTTCGCGGATCCCAAGTTGCTCGAGCGTTGCTGTGATGTTTCCAACGCCATCGTCGATGGCTTGGATCATAGTTGCCATCTTCACGTTGTTGTGCAGGTCGCCCCGTTTTTTTGTTTCGTATTTGGCGACCAGTTCGTTTTTGGGTTGGATCGGAGTATGAATTGCAAAGTGAGTGAGGTACAACATCCATGAATTCTCTTTGTTTAACGTGATGAATTTGCACGCTTCGGTGCTGAGCCGATCGGTGAGATATTCGTACTTGGGTGCGTCCTTCAAACCGGGGGCTTTGCCGTGATGAGGGTAGTAGCCTTGGGGCGGACCGCCTGCATGAGTTCCCCCAACATTGAAGTGGGATCCGTAAGGGATTGGGTCATCACTCAGATGCCACTTTCCCATCGTTGCGGTTAGGTAGCCGGCCGATTGAAGTTGATGACCCCAGGTTCTGATGTTTGTATCAAGCGTCTTTACGCCGGGGGTGTGTTCAAGCCGGCGATGCGCGGCGTCGCCACGGGGTTCTGTTCCAACATTATAAATTTGGTGGCGCGGAGTGTATTGCCCCGACAGTAAACTCGCGCGAGCCGGCGTACAGTTGGCCGCGCAGGAGTATGCGTTGGTGAATACCATTCCGCCGTTTGCGAGTTTGTCGATATTGGGCGTTTCGTAAAAATCGGAGCCCAGATAGCTAGTGTCTTTCCAACCGAAATCATCCAAAAAAATGAGCAGGATGTTGGGTCTGTCCGCCGACAGTTTACTCGCGCTTTGACTCGATTCAGATATCTCCTGATCGGCCGGCTCAGCCGCCGAGATTGAAGACGATCCGATGCCAATCGTGATTGAGATGAAGGTGGCGATCGTTGCCAAAACAGCAATCAAGTTGGCAAGTGGTTGGGTGGACATGAGCTTTCTTTGTTTGCGAGCCACAGGCGCGATTGAGCTACCAGTGACTGTATGCAACTTCCGTCGGAAACAAAGGAGAAAAACAATCGAAACGCCTGTTTCTTTGACAACGCATGCAATCAATGGCTCAACCCGGTAGAATGTTTGCTTGAGAGTCTTGACGGCCGAACGTTGCGGCCGGGCGATTGAATGAAACCATTGAATGAAACGATAGGCGAGTTCACTATGAAGTTCACTGAATCACGCGCGAATTCTCAAACGCGCTCTTGGGTCGCGTGTGTGCCACGGCTACTTTTTGCATTGGCTATTTTGATCGGGGGCGTGCCCCAAACCGCGATCGCTCAGGAACACGCCGAAGTAGAACACGCCGAAGTGGAAATTTGGACCAATGGATTGCCAGCGGGCGCTGCGGAGTTTGATGCTGAAAAGGCGAAGGAGCTGATCGCGGCAACGAAGGTTCATCCAAGAGGACACATACTGTTTGTGGACACGCCGTCACTGACGGTGTATCGGGCTCCGGAAGAATCTGCCAATGGCGCCGCTGTCGTAGTTTGCCCGGGCGGAGGGTATAGCGTGTTGGCTTGGCAACACGAGGGGATTGAATTGGCCGAATGGTTCAATTCGATTGGCGTGACGGCGTTTGTGCTCAAATATCGGGTGCCGCGTCGCATTAAGGACAACATCCACTTTGAACCGATGCAGGACGTGCAGCGCGCGATTCGACTGGTCCGTCACAACGCTGAAAAGTACAAGATTGATTCTGGTCGAATTGGTGTGCTTGGATTTTCCGCTGGCGGGCATCTCACCATCATGTCCGCCGTTGGATACGACACCAAGTGCTACGAACCGATTGATGAAATTGACTCCGTCAGTGCGCGTCCGGATTTTGTGTGTCCTATCTACGCCGCCTATTTGGGTGACGGCTATCGCGACGACGTGGCCGAATTGGGACCACTGGTCACGGTTACTGATCAGACGCCTCCGATGTTCATGGCGGTAACGTGGGGGGACAAAATGCGAGGCGCTCAGTCTGCACTACTGATGTCGAAACTTAAACAACACAATGTTCCGGCCGAACTACACGTTTACCAAAACGGTGGGCATGGCTATGGAATTCGCAAAACGGAACTTCCGGTCTCAAAATGGCATCATCACTTAGCGACGTGGTTGAAGTTCAACGGATACTTTAAGGCAACCGATGGCTAGACCGCTCGCTTCGTTCACGCTCAAAGGCGATGGTCTTGTTTTATTGTAAATCGAAAGTATCCAAGGACACGTCAAGGAGGAGGATGAAAAGGCCATTCTTATTCCTGAGCGTGGCAATGCGGTTGATTCCAACCAGGTCGCTGGTTGCCGTTGGCCGTGCCGAGCCATTGCCTCAAAGGGCGAACTTAATGGCCGAACTCAACTGGCCAAGTCGGGGGAACTCAGTTCCGAGCAAGAGACTCGGTTGCAGTTGTTGTGATCTTTGGTGTAACTCTGTTGGATGGATTTTCTTTCACGATGGATTCAATTTCTTCGGGAGAAATGGGGCGACTGAAGAAATAGCCTTGATACTCATCGCAGTCGAATTCTTTCAGAAATTCAAGTTGTTCAGACGTTTCAACGCCTTCGGCCAACACTTTCAATCCAATCGCTTTGCCCAAAGCCACGATGCTGGTTGCAATCACACCATCGTCTCGATCGGGAAAGTCTTTTACAAACGCTCGGTCGATCTTTAAACGGTCAATCGGGAACTGCCGCAAATAGGCCAATGAAGAATAGCCCGTTCCAAAATCGTCAATGCTGATGCTTGCTCCTAGCTCTTTGATTCGATTTAATCGTTCAACGGCCTGATCGACATCTGTGATAAGCAGGCTTTCGGTGATCTCAAAATCAAGACGGTCTGCGGATAAGTTAAATTCACGAATCGGCTGTTCAATTGTTTCATTGAATCCTTCCTCCATAAATTGTATCGCGCTGAGGTTGATTGAAACGCTGAAGTCAATGCCAGCGTCCTGCCACTGTCGCAACTGTCGGCACGACTCCCAGATGATCCACTCTCCAACTTCAACGATCTTACGACTCTTTTCCAACAGTGGAATAAATTTATCCGGCGAGATCATTTCGCCGTCACATTTCCAACGCAATAACGCCTCGACGCCAATGATGGAGTTGGTGGCAAGGCAGACCTGTGGTTGATAGACAAGGTAAAACTGATTTTGCTCTATAGCGATCGTAAGTTTCTCCAGCATTGTCCTTTCGGTGACTAATGACTCAGTCATGCTAGGCTCGTAGATCGCATGCCCAATCTGGTCAGTTTTTGAGAAATACATAGCGGTATCAGCAAACGCGAATAGATCGGTCGCGCTAATTGAATGTTGCGGGCACAAGGCGACGCCAACACTGGCGTTGAGAGAAAAATCAAATTCATTTTCGATCGCATAGCGTCCGTCAAGAACATTACTCGCTTTTACGGCCAGCGATTCGGCTCTTTCAGCGCTTGAAACGTTTGAGAAAATCAAGCAAAATTCGTCACCGCCCAACCTCGCAATTTCAGCATCAGGGAAATTTTCTCGAAGTCGATCCGCGACAATCACTAGCGATTTGTCGCCCACTGGGTGGCCAAGCGTATCATTGATCGCTTTAAAGCCATTCAAATCGATAACAACGAGAGACATTTGCGCACCTTGCTGACTAGCGTTTGCAACAGCTTTGTTCAGTCGAATTTGAAACTGGTGGCGATTTAACAGACCCGTCAATGAATCTGTGGTTGCGAGCGTTTCAAGTTTTTCGCTTTTCAGACGTAAGTGCGAGCTCAGGTCTTGAAGGTTTCTGGTGCGTTCGCGAAAGAACACCTCTCCCTGCTGGCAACACAAAAACCAGCACGCACACACCCCGCAGGTGACGGTCAGTTCATCGAGGCGATGCAGCCAGACGTCGGTGATTCCGAAGGCTGCCAGATAGTAAGTTGTGTTTGCGAGAAAGCTGATCAGCATCCAACCAAAGGCGGCGCGAATTCCTAGTAGCTGCGAAGCAATTAAGATTGAAACTGGAAAGTAGAACATCGTCCTGGCGAGTGAGAAATCGCACAAAGAGACGAGAACCAACCCCACGCCCGAGGAGATCAAGCTTGCGTTCATCGCAACTTTGCAACAACGAGAACTGCATTTCGACTCCAGGAGGGAGATCACGCACAAAATCGCCGATTGAAGAAGACAAATTTCTGTCGCTGTTTGTATTCCACGAACGAAAAAGAATATTCCAAAGAACAGCCACACAACCAGTTGTACTCTCACCATTCGCCACACACGCAATTCGCGCAGATTCTCCGTGCCGTTTATTGTGAGAAACGACTCATCGACTTCGAGTAATACGGGCGGACGTGACATATGGAAAAGTTTGTATGGATTAAGCGAAACTCCAAGCATTCTGTGCTTGAAACGACTGCGGCTGCTTTTCAAGTTAAAGAAAGGTAGGTTCAGCGTAAGAGTGCGAAGAAAAATAATGCACAGTTCTGGCAACTTTCACTAAGTGTCACACACAAACAGGTGTGTTACTCGATACAACCGCGCCAATCGGCCATTGATCGCTGCTTTATAAACAAGAGATACGGAAATAGCAGCCAGCGCAAGAAAAAGTAATGGGGCTGATGTGAATTGCAATTCAGCTTTTCATCGGATCTTTTCTGCGACACGACAAGTTATGCAATGGGCGGAATTGTTTTGGGGTAAGCCATAGAGATGAGTTTCACCGAGCGAAAGGGGCGCCCAGCAGTGTCGCAGCATAGGCAAATTTGCAAAGAATAATTTTTGTTCCGATACTTAATACTTCGCAAACTCGCGAAATTGAGGTCTTTAGTTTCGAATTCCGATCAGCACGGGGTCGTGGTCGGAGCTGCGAAACAGATTGGCTTCGTAGAGAGCTTTAGGGTTATATTCTTGGTTATAATCGAGGAATCGTGGTTCGTCGGAATTGATGTGCCACGTCGCGATACCAGTTACATCAGCGGCAAATACGTCGGTCACCATCGCGTGGTCCATGCTGCCACTTTGCCCCCTGTAGTTGTACGAATAATCCGCTTGTTCATCAGCGTGCGGTTTTGCTTCTCCGAGTCGTTCGCGCAGATCAACCAGCCCTCGAGCGCGCATCGCATCGATTGGATCTTCCTGACCATAGGCGTTCAAGTCGCCGATCACAAGGATTCTCGGATTTGCATCATCTTGCTTTTGTTCGTCGATATAATTGCAAATCGCCAACGATTGAGCACGGCGTGTGGCGTTGTGAGCACCTTGGCCGTCTCCTTTGTTCTTATTAGCGACGTCAGCACCGCTGGAGCCGTTCTTAGATTTGAAGTGATTGACAATCACAGAAAATGGCTGGCCTTCGGTTTTTGATTTGAACCTTTGAACAATCGGCGTCCGTGCATTGGAGAACGCCCTATTGCGGATCATGGAAACTTCATTTATCGGTATGACGCGGTCGGTGCGGTAAATGATGCCGACTCGAATAGCATCGGCGCCGCCGGGAGCGCTGCGAAAATCCGCAGGAAGGCCGCAACCTTGAAAAACTTCTTTGCCAATTTTCTTATTCAACGCAGCGATCAATTGAACTTCCGCTTCGATGCTGTTTTCGAGCTCCATCAAACCAATCACGTCTGCCTCCAAGGCAATGATGGCAGAAACGATCTTTGATTCTTGCCGATTGAATTCAGATTTGGAGTCAGCACCGCGCGCACTATTTCGACCGTTATCAATCGTCGTGAAATAATTTAGCACGTTAAAACTGGCCACCACAACGTCTGCTAGGCCAACGTCAGGTCGCTGCGGGCGTTTGGCTGGGGTCCATTGAAGTGGTCCCTCTGGCACGAGCATCAGGTTTCTTCCGGACTTAACTAATTTTCCCGATACACCCTTAATCACAGATCCGACGCGCACTGTGGGATACTTCTTTCCTAGTCCGGGGAACAACACGGGCGGGAAAATATTCTGCTTTGCCGATCCATCTTCGATAATGAATGTAGCGTCGTCGTTGTGTTTTTGAGCCTTCTGCACATTTGCGACGTTACTTCCACCCTCGAACGATGTCGCGTCAGGATCAGCATCGTTGGGGTCTATTTGATCGGTTGGAACATAAAGGCGATTCCGCGCCACTTTGATCTGGCCACGGCGAGCCAGATCAAAAGTATCCACGACCACCAGTTTTCCTTTGACGGTGATATCTTGACCAAGCATTGAACTCCAGTCGACGGCGGTTAGGTCGCCGTCGATGACGGTGGCGAGTTGATCGCTGCTTTGTGGATTGAATGCGACCTGGGTTGTTTCGGTCGCTAAATTTAGGTTGCCCGTGCTTGTGGTTTCCGGCTTGCATCCGGGATTGGCCAACAGCGCCAGAATCAAAAGCGAGGACAGCAATTCAGGAATTGTCTTTTTTGTGCGGATCATCGTCTGAGTGTACTCAATGTTTTTAATTTAAAACGTGAATTGAGATTATACGCATAAGTCGCACGGGCGAACCGGGGCGAAATGCAAACTGGGGCATATCGGCCTATCTTGAATCAGCCGCGGCAATTTTTGGGGCTGGTCTTTCACGGGAGTTATGACGATCGCTTGTCCACCATTAGAGGCCATGTCAGCCGTTAGCACCGTCTTGGAGGTGACCGTTTGTGATTCGCTTTTAACACGCGTCGAAGCGTTACCTTCGGGGCTGGCATCGGAGTGAATCGAGGCCGAATAGGTGACCCCAGATTTCAGAAAGTTCAATGGGATCTTCAATTGTCGTCGCTTGCCAGCGCTCATGCTGCCAACGAACCATTTCCGGCCGTTGCGTCGGGCGGTGGTGATGAAGCGACCGATTTCACCTTGAATAATTTTGGTGTCGTCCCATGTCGTGTAAAGTTCCTTGAACACTTCCAACTCAGGAGTGTCTTTGAAATTTTGTGGTTTGTCGTACCCAAAGAGAAGCTGGATCGGACTGTGATGAACGATCAAAGCTGCTAACTGATGGGCACGCGTAAAATGAATCCGAGAGCTGTAGTAGCAAACGGTATATTCGTCCGCACCACAAAGATAGCGAGTGAAGGGCAGGAAAACATTCTTTTCAGGAGTAGGCATCGGTTCGTTACCCTTGATACCTTCTTACGTCACAACGTTCGGGTAAGTGCGGCTCCAACCGGTGGGACGGTAGTCATCATGAATATCAACGACCATATTATAGTCTGCACGCTTGCGCACCGAATCATGCACCTACTTGGTCCACTCTTGTGATCCCACTTGGACGAAGCCGAATTTGATGCCGGCGACTCCCCATTTCGAGTACTTCCTGGAGTCTCGAAATTGTGCAGAGTAAAGAGGAGACACCTTTTTCCCCACTGTTATTTTCCTAGTCTTATCAAAGACATCAAAACTGAAGCTATCTGTCGGCGTGCTACCACCACTATTGGTTTGCAGAAGTTGTCGAACCATCCGAATTTAGTTCGAAGTTAACCACTTGCTTCCCTGCGATCACAGTTGCCGTTAGTTGGCTGTTGCAGTTGTAGGTCGCTGGTAGCTCAGATAAATCGGACCCCGTCTCCAAACTCGGACCTTCGCCGTCCGTTTCGTCGTTTCCCGCTTCTTCGTCATCGTTTTGTTCAGAAATTCTGCCGAGCTGAATTCTTGCGATCTTTTGCCCTGTCAAACCCCCCGACTGCTCGGAGTTATACATCAACGTGTATTTGCCGCTGCTGTTGGTTTTACCGTAGGAATAGGTTTTGTCGGGGGATTCGAAAATCACATGTGCGTTTGCCAACGGCTTTTCGTCCAAACGAATTGTTCCCGAGACTTCTGCCAATCCCAAACGCGCGTAGTCAGGGAGTGTTGTCTGTTGGCTACAACTTGAGGCGGTTACCACCAAACTAAGACAACATAAATACAAACGTCCATGTCGTCGTATTTGTCGGGTGCGGAAATTCATTGGGGTGGGGTTCTATTTCTTGGTGATCTGTGACGAGTCAAGCGTACGCTGACCGAAGCGCGGGCCGACTGAAATTGGCTGACATGGACTAGTGGGGCTAGTGAGGCTAGTGGATAGTTTGAACTTCGCTGCCGTTTCTTGAAAAGGTGGCTTGGTAAGCCTCC
>Ga0209831_1001978_pt1 | contig 18273 bp, 10 predicted proteins | sample Maine_Asex4_meta_FD_187451 | JGI IMG/M metagenome (GOLD analysis project Ga0209831, IMG submission 187451) | Marine algal microbial communities from Maine, USA - Maine_Asex4_metaG (SPAdes) (version 2) | ecosystem: Host-associated > Algae > Red algae > Unclassified | place: Maine, USA | collected...
AATCAGCAAAGTCCCGATAAGGTTCGATATATTTTTCGAAGCTTGGTAATACATGATGTTCGTAGCGATAAAGCACATCTTCCAATGGATAATTACGTTCTGATTTATCTCTGGTAATTCGCCGGATAAGTTTAACATTTGCTTTAGCATGAACAAAAATCCGGAGATTAAGCAATGCATTAATTTTTTTATAATGAAAAATATAAAGTCCTTCCACGATAATAACTGGCGCGGGGCGCAAGGTTATTTTGTTAGGTTTTGCCTTTTCGTTATTGAATGTGTATTCTGTTCTTTGAAAGGATTTTCCAGCAATCAATAATTTTAGATCTCTTAGAAAAGCCTTTTTATTGATTGCTCCCGGCAGATCAAAATTGGTCACCCCTTCAGCATCCACCTTTTGCTTCTCCTTCGGATAATAATAATCGTCTAGCGAGATCACACAAATTTCTTTTTTTGAAAATACTTTTTTCAATTCGCGAATCAATGTCGTTTTACCAGAACCGGAGCCGCCGGTAATTCCAATCAAATAGGGTTTTTTATTCATTACTTCCTGAGCGTTCACTCTTTAAGATCATTATTCTACAAATATCGGGGCAGATATAAAATATTAACGATCGATTATTTAATCTGGTGCCTATTAAAAATTTTAAATAAATTGCTTAAGAATATGTGCTTGGAACGGTTCAAAAATAAGTTGAGCCATCCTGCAATACTTTTTCACTTATCTATTTAATCATCGTTCTTCAACACTTTTAAAGACTACAAAGCTAAAAATATTTGGCCATTAGTTTTAGGATTAATCCAAAGACATTCCTTACTTTACACTTTTAAACCAAAGAAGAAGGCCTTTATACGTTGAAGAAGGCGGTGAAAGAAGAAATTTACAATTAAACACAACTATGGATTTACTGACAGACATTGTCCGGGGACTGATTGGGATTGTTTCGATGATTGCTATTTGCTACGCGTTTAGCGCCAATCGAAAAGCAATTAACTGGAAGCTGGTTTTGTCCGGAATTGCCCTACAAATTATTCTAGCCTTGCTAATTCTAAAGGTAGATTTTATCTATGACGGCTTTAAAATAGTATCGGATGGCTTCGTTGCCTTGCTCGGATTTGCCGATGCAGGTGCTGCTTTTTTGTTCGGTGCCTGGCCTGAATCTGGTGTATGGCTCGTCAATGAAGTGAACGGTGCAGCGCCTCCCGGCACCGTAGTACCGGTTGCACCGGATACGAAAATGCAGTTATTCAAACTTGGTTATATGTTTGCCTTTAAAGTATTGCCCACCATTATTTTCTTTGCGGCTTTTACTTCAATTCTCTACTATCTCGGTATTTTACAAAAAATAATTTACGTCTTTGCCAAAGGAATGAGCAAGGTGATGTCACTTTCCGGTGCAGAAAGTCTAGCCGCTGCGGCCAACGTTTTTATCGGTCAAACGGAAGCACCGCTCGTCATCAAACCCTATCTGGACAAGATGACCAAATCTGAAATCATGTGCCTCATGACAGGTGGGATGGCGACCATTGCCGGTGGAATTTTTGCGCTCTGCGTGTCTCTCCTCGGCCCTCAATATGCGTTGCACTTTCTGACAGCTTCGATTATCTCAGCACCAGCGGCGATTGTTACCGCTAAAATATTATATCCAGAAACAATGGAGGTTGATCGTTCCGTAGCCGTTCCCAAAGAAAAACTGGGTAACAATTTACTGGATGCCATCTCAATTGGTACGACGGATGGTGTAAAATTGGCGGTCAACGTCGGAGCGATGCTTCTCGTATTCATCTCACTGGTAGCCATGATTAATGCTATTCTCGGCTGGTTTGGTGGATTTACGGGACTTAACGGAATTGTCAATAACTTTACGGATGGTCGCTTTGCTACCTTTAATTTAGAATCAATTTTAGGATTAATTTTCGCTCCAGTTGCCTGGTTATTAGGTACTCCTTCGGAAGATCTGATTCTAGTGGGATCTTTATTAGGAAAAAAAACAGCGGTGAACGAAGTGGTCGGATACGTCGATTTAAGTATTATGATTGCAGATGCAAAAATTCAATTGTCGGATAAATCTATCGTGATCGCGACTTATGCACTTTGTGGATTTTCTAATTTTAGTTCTATCGGAATTCAGATTGGTGGCATCAGCGCGATTAGTCCCAGGCAGCGCCCTACCCTCACGGAACTTGGTTTGAAGGCTTTGATCGGTGGAACGATTGCTTGTTTTCTGACCGCAGCGGTGGCGGGGATGATGCTGGATGAGATTATTTTGTGAATTTTTGTTGTTAAATTGTTTAATCGTTTAATCGTTGATTTGTTTAATCGTTGAAATTACATAGCTGAAAAGGGAAAACAGGACGCTTTGCTTTTTGAGGGGTTGAGATTAGTTTATTTATTCAGGATCAGTGTAGGAGCCGTTTAATAATCTGTGTCTTCTCTCTTACGATAGCATTTCGTAGCAAGAGACTGGTGAACCAATCACCGATCCAATCCAATCGTCGCCAAACCTCTCGTCAACTCTCTAACAATTCCTTTTTGTTTTGGATCATAAATCCAGTTGGTATCAAAGCGCGCCAGGATTTCACTATTGGGTTCGTCGCTAAGCGTGAGGCTATGAAACTCTGTATTTTTATTTTGTTGATGAAAACGAATATCTGCCAGTACGTCATCGTCAATTTTATACATCACAAAATCAGAGATCATCAGGACATCCGCATCTTCGTAATTTTCGTTTTTGAGCTGACGCAAAGCTTCGTACAAAGCGAGCGAAGCATCCGTTCCACCGTAGAAAGACATTTGTAAAAACTTGGCAATAGCATCAATCGAGTTGGCGATATCATATAAATCCAGGGTTTGAATGCCCACGGAAAAATTAATCAAATAAGCCCTTCTATTCTCACGGATCGCCATTTTCAAGATACCCAGACAAATCGCTTTGGCCAATTGTTCGGGGCGCCCTTTCATCGATTCGCTGGTATCAACACAAATGATAAATGGTCCTTTTTCTTTCTGCCGTACTTTTTGAAAGACCTCCATTTCCTGATCATTGCTCGTCACCATTTTTCGATCTTCGTAGCGAAAAGTGAGTAGATTTTTATCCGCATATTTTTTTAAAAATAAATCTTCCGTTGCCGTATCACTCAACAAACCTACTTCCGAGCTAACCAGATTGCTCAGATCCTGGCTCTCGTGAATGCCCACAATTTCAGCTTTGGCCGTTTCATCTACTTTCCATTCCTGCCGAATGATGGTTTTCTCAAAAGTCTCTTCTTCTATCTCAATTTCAGCGGCGCGCATATTTCCTAGAATATCAGCCAGCTCCTGAATGGAGGATTCTTCTTTTAGAAATTCGTTGTATTTATTTAATACATCAAAACTTGTTTCCTGCCAAAGATCCCGCGATAAATCCCACCCCAGATAATCGGAAAACGGGGTTACCATCGAAAGCAGTTGCTTATACTCCGTAACTTTTGCTTCGAGCAATTCGGTAAACTGCTCCCCTTCTTCCTGTAATTTATTTAATTGATAAACCAGAATTTTTCCTTGTAACAATGCATCCCACTGTGATAGTAAATCGGTTACTACCAACTCAAATTTTTCCTCTTCCGCCGGCGTATGTTCTCCCTCCTGTTTTTTAAAATAGGTGTTGAGCTGCGCATCGTAAAAATCAATATCCAGTTGTTCGCGTGGATAGGTTTCCCGAATAAATGAAATGAGATGCGCCCGTCGAATCCTAAAGACACGCAACGGTGTTACTGACCAACCGGACAAACGATCGACTTCGCTATCATAAGGATGTTTGGTCGCTACTTTTTTAAAGGTTTTACGAATCCAGTATAAGGTATCTAAAACAACCTGCCTGGTAATCAGTTCGTTTTTCTCACAAAGAATCAACAAATCATCTATCCCAAAAATATCGTCCAGCGCTGAAATAAAATATTCAAAATACTGGTCATTGATTTTCGGATTGTCGTATGCGTAACCGTCCAGTTTATGTTTAAAATAAGCTACCAGATACTTACGGGTTTTTCGATCCAGTAAATTACCAAATTCGATGAATCGATCGTATTCTTCTTCTAATATGGCGGCGGTGTCCTTTTGCATTTGTTAACTTTTTGCTACTTTTTTTTGCCCCCAAGGATCGAAGACACTAATTTTTTTTTCGTGAAAAATTAAACACATAGAAACATAGGACACATAGAAATACTGCGAAGAAAATAACTTTTTTTGTTATTAAAATTTCTTCTTCAAATAATAATTCTTTTTTGTTTTTCTTTGTGCCTTTGTGGCCCTCTACGCTTAACTTTCCTTCTGATAAGTAAAGGCCAATTTTTCCAATCGTAATGAAAGGTTTTCCAATGCTCCTTTTACCTCTTCCAAATTACTTTTTACAATTTCTGCGCGTTCTTTGTCCACAAATAAATTTCCAGAAAGATGGTCCATTTCAGCGGGTGCATTTTGGCTAATTTTTGCTTGCTGTGCAGCAATGTATTTATTAAGGCGTTCGAGGCGTTCATCCCAAAATTTGGTGATGACCTGATGTGGTTGTTTAAAGATTATTTCGGTGGTTTCTCTTTGTTGTGTTAGCAGCGGAAATGTATAAATGGTGTCATTATAGGAAACGTCGATCGTATTTTCGGAGAGTCCACGTTTGGCTTTTATTCTATTAATTAGATTTTCCGCTTCATCGTAAAAATTGGTGACCTGATATTCTTCCAGCGACAGTTTTCGGAACTGCTCAATGGTCATCATGTTGCCTTTAAACTGGTTAACCTTTTTATCAATTTTATAATAATTTTCGTTGATCGGCATCAACTGAGCAGTGGTCGAAACGTACGGTACCTGCGTCTCCTGTTTGACATCTGCTTCAAAGTCAGCTACTTCTTTTTTAAGATTTTGGAGGTTCACTACCATCGTATAACCATGTTTACGGATCGCATCGATCAACATTTCACGGATCACTTCGCGGTGGACAGGGTAATTCCACAGACAGTGTTCCATCAGAAAACAATCCATCAAATCCACTTTTTTACGTCCGTTGAGAAACGCAGAAGTTCGGACCAAACGGATGATCTTTTTCCATCGACGGTCGTAAATTTTTATCGGATTATCTGCATGATTGGGGTGACTATTGTATTCATCCATTTTAGCGGTCATCAACTGCACCGTATTCAACACCTCGGCAGGAACTTCAATCTGATCAATTATTTTAGACCATTCGTCCAACTCCACGTTGGTCAATTTTATATCATCTAAAATCTCGTCTTTATACACATCGCGGGTATCGACGATCATCTGAACAAACTGATTTCGTTTTTTGATATTACCGATTTCCAGTCGAAGTAAAAACCGATCCCAGATAGGTTCGAGGCTTTGATTACGGGGAGGAAGTTCGTTGGAGGCCGTGATGATGCCACGGATATTTACGTTGATATCTTCTGCGCCGTTTCGATATATTTTTTCATTTAAAATAGTCAGTAACGCGTTTTGTATCGCGGGACCTGCTTTCCAGATTTCATCTAAAAAAACAATATTAGCACCTGGCAGATAGCGCTCTGTGAGTCGTTCGTACTGATCCTCTTCTTTTAATTTTTTAATAGAAATAGGACCAAAAATTTCGTCCGGCGTGCTGAATTTACTCATCAGGTATTCAAAAGAAATACCATCCCGAAAAGCAAATTTTAACCTTCGGGCAATCAAACTTTTTCCCACTCCCGGAGGGCCTAGCAAAAAAATACTCTCGCCAGCTACCGCTGTCAAAAAAGCCAAATTCATCGGTTGTTCCCGCTCGTATAAACCTTGGGATAGCCCTTCCAGTAATTTTTTTACCCGACTTCTCAAAGTCACATCTACTTCCTGTTGTAATTCCATGTATTATTTAGATTGATTGATTAACCCGAACCATACTACTGTACATTTCTTCCAGTTGCCGCCTCCCAGCCACACAAAGGAGTAGCTTCCAATCCGCAATTGTACCGTAGTATGAATCCAAATAATAAACGTTATTTAAGGCATTTTGTTAAAATCGCAACAGCTTTTCTACCGTTCTTCCAGTCCCTGTCGTCATTTCTACCAAATAAACACCCCTTTCCCAGGTATCGGTCGCCAGATTAATTTGATTCACTCCAGACAAATATTGCTGATTTACTACAATTTGGCCAATTCCGTTAAAGATGCGAACGGTCATTTCTTCGTTAGCATTATTCCTTTGAATCGTCAAATGATTAGCGAAAGGATTGGGAAAAATATTTAATTGCGCTAAGGCGGTTTCGAAAACATCCGTCGTTATACAAGGAGCATTGGGATCGTAAGGAACATTTAGCGTAAAGCTATTAGAACAACCCGTCACTTCGTCAACCAGCGATAAAGTATAATTTCCCGATTCAAAAATACAGAGCGAAAGACCAAATTCTCCTGCCAGTATTTCTCCATTAAACAACCAGGTAATTGTATAATCTGCGGGTAAATTACTCGCATTAAAAAACGTCAAAACATTGTTTTCGTTCACATAAGCAGGGGTCGCAGGTGGTGTCAAAAGTGTCACGATCAAAATTTCGGAAGCAGCCGGACAGCCCACTTCGCTTTGGTACTCGACATAATATTCACCCGCTTCGCTAACTTCTAATTGAAAATCGGTCGCACCAGGAATCAAAATACTATCCTGAAACCACTGTACCCGCTCTTGGTAATTTGATTCTAGAATGACCGATTGACCACTGCATATTTCTGAACTTGTCAGCGAAATAATTTCAGGTTTGGCGGGTACGGCATATACGATAACCGAATCAACAGAGGTGACTGTATCGACCGGATGAATAATCGTCAAACGTACCGTTAAATCACCAACCACCAGATCACCCATCGTAAAGCGATTAAATGAAACGACACCGCATTCATCATCGCTGAAATTTAACCCACCGTCCTCGTCGATCACTTCTACCCGATAGTTTCCTTCCCCTAATAAAAGATTTGTGCTCGCCTGAATTGGTGCAAAAGTATTGTCATAATTAGGCGTTAAAAACAATATATTATCATCTGCATCCAGGACCTTGATATTCATATCCGGAGCCGTACTGAAAGTTGGAAAACCAGGAATATCCCGACAACCGGACTCCAGGACTTCGATGCTCGTTAGCAAATATCCAACTGTATCAATGACCGCCTGATAACTGATGGGGTAAATACCGGGCTCCGTATAGGTTTGTGGATTGGGTTGTTCATTGAAGGTAGCATTTCCATTTCCAAAATCCCAAAAATAACTAATTCCGGTTTGACCACTGGAAGGAATATTATTGATAATTTCCACTTCCGCAGGACCGCAGCTAATATTATTAGACAAGCTGAAACCCGCAGTATTACTGGTCGCCGGATTGATTATTATTCTAAATTTAAAAGAAGTGGTTTGAGTAATTATCGAAACTTTAGCAACAATAGTGATTTCCACCTCAAAAGTATCTACTACGAGCGGTGTCCCGCAAAACTGAATGCAACCATCCGTTTCTTCATCCGGTAAATATTCCGTTTGTATTGTTTCCCAGGTCAATCCAGTAGGCAAATTATTAATAGAAACAAGGGTTATTTTTTCAATATCCAAATCTGCTGGCGTCCCCGGATCAATTGCATTAACGGGCGTGGTCGTTTTAGGCATTCGAAAGCTCAATGCTTCTGTGTAATTGGCTCCTACGGTACCATCCGGCATCGGAGTCAGGAAGAGGGTATCTTCCGGTAAAGTCGGTAAAGTTATGATACATTCATTACAATTTTGTCCAGTTATATTTCCAAAAAGAAAACATAAGAGCGATAAACATAGTCCAGTTTTTTTCATGTTTTTTTGATTAGGAATGAAAAATAAATAAGAAAGCCCTGTCTCGCAATAGCAGCAAGTCAGGTAGTATAATGGGAAAATAACTGGATGTAGTAGTGTGGAGAAAAGAGAAAGAAAAATACGTGTTTCCAAAATTAAATTAATTTCAAAAACACGTAATTTTTATTTTTTAATTGATCCTTAGCAAAAACAGCGACGTTTATTTCAATACAATCATTTTATTAGAAACACGGGATTGACCGTTAGAAAAACTATAGTTATAAACGCCATTTTGTAGTTGACTTCCGTCGAATGGAATACGGTTGGTACCGGCCAGGATATTTACTTTTTCTACGTGTATCCGTTGACCGACCAAATCAAAAACTTCAAAAGTCAGTTCCTCGCGAGCAAGCGAAGTAACCTCAATTACGGTTTCGTAGCCAAATGGATTAGGCGTGTTGACCAAAGAGATTTGTTCCTTCAAATAGTCACGTGTATTGGTAACGGCACAAGCACCTTCCTCCCGAACTTCCAGAAAGTAATTACCATCTGCGCCCGGAAAAGCTCCAGTATTATCGGGTAAAACAATCGACTGAGAAATAACATTTGTGTGCACCGTAGCATTCACCATAATATCTTTTATCCCGACATCCGCAGGATTATCCGGCGTCCCAAACAATACGATACAGGACAACGTATCTTCAGGAACCAATACACAGGTAGGTGGATTACAAGCATAACTCATTCCATCCGGCAAGTTTAAAACTGCTCCAGTGGTCGGCACCGTTACAGAATCAATTTCCACCTGAAAACCACTAACAGTTGCATCTGGTGGCACCTTTACGGTGATCACAAATTCGTAGGGCTCATTGATACAAGCGGGAATATTTATTCCTCCATCAGGACGATCCTCTTTAAAAGGCAAAGGATAAACGCCTACCGCTGAATCACGGTATAAAGAATCAGGCACACAAGACTGTGCCCCTAAAAAAGTGACGATAAAGGAAGCAAGAAAGAAAAGTACAATTTTTTTCATCATATTATTTTTAAGTAAATAGGCAGAATATATTGCAAGTTATCTCTTTTTCCGTTCTTAAAATGACAGTAAATGCTAATTTAAGATTTTTTTAATACCAATGGCCTAAAATTTATCGGTTTGATTTCGCTAATTTTGCCCCGTTGTTTAATTTCCCACACTACTGACGAATTTACCTTATTTCTTGGCGGCCTTATTGGTGAAACCGAACAATTAAGTATTATGAAAAAATTTACTTTCCCTAACACTATTCTGCTTTTTATTCTTAGCTGCTTATCTACTGGTCTATTCGCCCAAACAGTGAACGTCACCGGGCTGATTACAGATCAGCAATCTGGAGAGCCACTCCTATCCGCTACCGTGCGGGCAGGTGAGGCGGGAACCACTACGGACCTGGAAGGCAATTTTATGCTTGCTTTAAATCCAGGAAATCATACGCTGTACTATTCTTACGTAGGCTACAAAACGGGAATCATGGAAATCCAGGTCAAAGCAGATCAACCGTTTAACCTCAATCTACAACTCGCAGAAATCACTAATATTTTACAAACCGCCACCGTTACCAGTGGTCGCTACGAAAAACCGTTGGGGGAAGTAACCGTTTCTCTGGAAGTGATCAAACCAGCCCTGATCGACAATACCAACGCCTCTTCGGTGGATCAGGTGCTCGACAAAGTTCCTGGTGTTAATATTATCGATGGACAACCTAATATACGCGGCGGCTCGGGCTGGTCGTACGGTGCCGGTAGCCGGGTACTCGTCCTGATCGATGATATTCCAATTTTACAAGCCGACGCAGGAAAAGCAAACTGGGGAGATATTCCGGTAGAAAATATCGAACAAATCGAAGTGGTAAAAGGAGCCGCCTCGGCACTCTACGGATCTTCCGCCATGAACGGAATTATCAATATCCGTACTGCTTACGCTAAATCCAAGCCTGTTACTAAATTTTCTACTTACTATACTGGATATATGAATCCTGCCGATAAGGAAAAAATATGGTGGGACGGTGATCCCGAACAACCAGTCGTTCCAGTTTTGTGCGAAGGTCCAATTTCTGATACCTGTCAAATGCGTACCAACTACCAACCTTACGCGGTAGGAATTAGTGCTTCGCACCGGCAAAAATTTGGAAAATTTGATTTAGTACTTAGTAGCTTTGTTCGCAAAAACCAGAGTTACCGCGAAAACAATTACGGTGATCATCAACGATTTAACATTGGTACCCGCTACCGGATAAATGATCGCTTGAGTATTGGCCTAAACGGAAATTTTAATACCAGCAAAAACATCGGCTATTTTTATTGGCTGGACGGAGGCGCCGGAGCGTACCGTGCTAATGCCACTGAACAAACCGGAGAACCATCCCGTCGCCTGCGCTATACGCTCGACCCTTTTATTACGTACTTTGATAAATCCGGTAACCGACATAAATTACAGGGCCGCTTCTATAATGTTGACAATAAAAATACAGAAAATCAATCCAATGCTTCCAAGCTTTATTATGGAGAATATCAGTTTCAGAAAAAATTTGATAAAATCGGTTTAGTGACCACTGCCGGAGTCGTCGGTACTCGCACCAATGTACGGGCGGAGCTGTACGGAGATACTACTTTCACCTCCAACAATCTCGCGGGATTTTTACAATTAGAAAAGAAAATCGGGACCCGTTTAAATATTTCCGGAGGCGTACGGTACGAACGCAATACCCAACTACGTCCAGAAATTTTCCAGCGAGATACTTTACCGGGCGGAAAATTAACGGAGTCTCGCCCCATCTTTCGACTTGGAGCCAGCTATCAAATTGGTCGTGCTACTTTCCTGCGTGCTTCTTACGGACAAGGCTATCGTTATCCAACCATCGCCGAAAGGTTTATTACTACACAAGCAGCGGGTTTGAATATCGCTGCGAATCCAAAGCTAAACTCCGAGACCGGATGGAGTGGCGAATTTGGCATCAAACAAGGTTTTAAAATAGGTGGGTTTAGTGGCTTCGTAGATGCCTCCGCTTTTTGGACAGAATATCAGGACATGATCGAATTCAATCTTTTTAATGTCGGATTTTTGATCGCTTTTCAGGCTCGGAATATTGGTGATACCCGCATTCGGGGACTTGAGTTAAGCATGGGTGGACAAGGTGATTTGTGGGGAATGCCGACTACCCTATTGGCTGGATATACGTTTACCGATCCACGATTTAAAGTTTTTGATGACGAAGCCAACCGAACGTCCAGTGCGGATTATAATATTCTAAAATATCGTTTTCGACACAATGTGAAATTTGACCTGGAGACGCAATTAAAAGCTTTTTCGCTTGGTGTGGCCGCTAATTATACGAGCAGGATGGAAGCCATTGACAACGTGCTCACGCTCCTGGCTGGGATTGGTGAATTTAGAGAAAGTCATGATACAGGTGTATTGTTATTAGGAGTTCGTGCGGCGTATCGACCTTTTGATGGTGCGAAGGTTTCTTTGCTGGCAAATAATTTATTGAATAAGGAATATTCGCAGCGACCGGGTTTGTTGGAGGCGCCGCGGAATGTGACGGTGCGGCTGGATTATGAGTTTTGAGTTTTTTTTTGTTTAATTGTTTAATTATTGATTTGTTTAATCGTTTAATCGTTTGTTAAAATATTTTGTACCCTGCTCGTTTGGACGGCCTGCCACGCATCAGCGTGGGGTGTTGAAGCGGACTGCCTGCTCGTTTAGACGTCTCGTCTAGAAACGGGCACGCGGGTGGCCTAATTATAAAAAAGGCCAATCATTAATAACATCATCAAAACCCCAATTTCGTCCGCACTACCCCTGCGTACGTGCTCCCCGTCGTAATCGAAGTTTGCGCGTTATCTTTTAAAATTAAAATCAATTTTCCTTTAAAGAATTTTCGGATTTCGCCAATGTAAGAGCGGTTGATAATAAAGGAGCGGTGTACTCGAATGAAGTCGTCGGGTAAGCGGATTTCCATTTTTGCCAGACTTTGTTCGCTTAGATAATTCTTTTCGTTTTTAGTAAAAACCCGAACGTATTTATCTTCGGCTTTTAGATAGACGATGTCTTCGTATTCTACCAAAATGATGCGCCCTTTTGTTTTGACAGGTAAGGAATAAGTAGGTGCGGCGGCTTTTTGTGTCGCTAATAATTGATATAGTTTTTTATAATCAATATTCTGTTTTTGCGTTCCGAAGCGACGAAGTTTTTGAATCGCTTTTTCGAAGCGATCGGCGTCGAAAGGTTTGACTAGATAATCTACCGAGCAGGTTTCAAAAGCTTGAATCGCAAACGCTTCGTACCCCGTAGTAAATATCACCAACGGTTGGTAAGACAGTTTTTCCAAAACCGAAAATCCGGTCATATCGGGCAGTTGGATATCCAGAAAAACAACTTCTGGTCGCAGTCTTTCTATTTCTGAAATGGCCATCCGCCCGTGGTCAGCTTCGCCGACTATTTCGATTTCTACAGGATAATCGGACAGCAGTTTCTTTACTCGCAAGCGGGCCGGTGCTTCGTCTTCGACCAAAAAGGCACGGAACATTTTTATAATTTTATTTGAATAAAAACCTGCTTTTCAGGATGATTGATAAATTCCATTTGGTGACGGTCGGGATAAAATAATTTTAGTTTCTTTTGTACACTACGAATTCCGTAGCCCGTATCCAGTTCGTCGGAAAAAGGAAGGCCGCTATCCAATATCCGAAAAAACAAATTACCTTTCTGCTGTTCAACTTTTATTGTTACAATGATCTTGTTGCCGGTCGAATGATAACCGTACTTAATCGCATTTTCGATTAGTGGTTGTAATAAAAAGCGTGGTAATTTTTCGTTTTTAATGGTTTCGTCGCATTGTACCGTTATTTCTAAACGATCTCCAAATCTAATTTTCTCGATGGATAAATAAGTTTTTAGCATCGCTAGCTCTTCCGATACGGTAGACCAAATTCTTTCTTTGCGATTCGTTTTTTCTTTGTAAAATTTTGATAACGCCAGCGCCATGCTTTCTGTTTTCTCCGGATCGGATTGCGCTAGGCTGGCGATGGAATTTAAGGAATTGTACAGAAAGTGTGGATTTATTTTGGCTTGTAAAGTTTCCAGTTCGGATTTGAATTCCAGTTCCTGTGCGCGGGCATATTTGAAAGCATTGGCTTTTCGGCGAAGTTGAAAGAAGTGAACGCGGAAGTTGTTGAGGAAATAACCAGTACCTGCAGCTAACCACAAAGGTGGATGGAAAGGAATAGCATAAAACTTCCACTCATTGCCGATTGTCATGTTTGGATCGAAAATTCTTATTTCAGAAAACTTGACCACCAAAAACTGAAAATAACCACCTAGTAATGACAGGATCACACCTCCTCCAACCAATAATAAAAATTTCATTGCTTCTTGGTCGGCAAAAGACCAACCAACCAATTTTTTATTTAAAAATTTAATCGTGTAAAGTAAGGCCATTGCATAAACTAGTCCTTTGGCATAGAAAAAAAGTCTAAATGAATGATCGTCCAATACAGCGGCATAATCTAGCAACAAAAAATAGGTAGCTATTATCGTCATCATTCCCAATAAAATAATCTCAGAATATCGGAATAGGAGCAGCAGGTATTTATTTAAAAACCCGGCAAACCAAAAACAAATAAAAATAGCTAGACTTATTCCCAAAACCAAATAATGCACATAATTCAAATGGTAAGGATAATTAGGTGGTAAGATTTGCTTACCGGGTTCCATCCCAAAACCGCGGGTCAAATAGACATGTTCTTTTAAGGCAAGAAACTTGTCTAAAGAAAACTGTAAGATCGAATCGGCATAGAGCTCCGAATTATTCATAAAATCAAAATTCCATTTCTCCGTACTAATACTTTCTGCTAAACCAGCACTAAAATTATATTTCCCAGCTCTCAATGACAGATTACCTTTATTTAATCCTTCTACAATTTTATAATATCGAATAACTCCCAAAGTATCTTTTGTTATAAAAATGTCGCCGTCCTTTGGACTGGCCCAGTTCGGTGCATAATAAGAAGAAGGATTTTCAATTCCTTCCATATTCCATACTTTTTTAGCTATATCCTTTAAATTAGATTTTATACTAACAGCAAAATATATGTGCGCACCCACCAACACCATCAAGTAAATAATCCATCTTTTCATAATATTAAATTTAGTATTTTTAAAACAAACCTGATTACAAATAAAGAATAGAATCACTTTTAAATCAAGAGAAAACCGACGAACAGGATTTTTACCGCGTGAACCTAAAAAACCTGACATTATGTCACCCTTTCCTCTAATTAGTTGTATATTTGCCAACAGAATTCAAGAAACGAGGAGTTATTCCGAAATACTAGCTAATAGTTAGCGGGTTTTCCTCTGAACAGTGTTTTAAAATTCACTTTATGTACGACAAGAATCCAACCCTGGACCCACATAAACCGCTCGACGAGTCGCAGCAGGGGTCGATCTATTATAAAACATCCGACGAAAATTCAGCAATTGATCCTAATAAAGAGGTGCGTAATTTTTATATCGAAAGTTACGGCTGTGCGATGAATTTTAGCGACAGTGAAATCGTCGCCTCTATCCTTGGGGGCATTGGTTTTCAGCCAACCCGAGACATCGAAACCGCCAATCTGATTCTGATCAATACTTGCTCGATTCGGGAGAAAGCGGAGAAGAACGTGCGACAGCGACTACGTGTTTTTGATCAGGTAAAGAAACGTAGAAAAGGAGAACAAGTCCTCGTGGGCGTGCTCGGTTGTATGGCCGAACGTCTCAAGGAAAAATTGATGGAGGAAGAGAAACTCGTCGATATGGTACTAGGGCCGGATGCCTATCGAGACCTTCCTAAATTAGTAGCAGATGCGACGCAGGGAGAAAAAGGAATCAACGTTTTACTTTCTCGCGAAGAGACTTATGCGGACATTAGTCCGATGCGTTTGGATACCAACGGAGTAGTTGCCTATATTTCGATTATGCGAGGTTGTGACAATATGTGTTCATTTTGTGTAGTTCCTTTTACGAGAGGTCGCGAACGCAGTCGTAATACTTTTAGCATCATCGCCGAAGCAACGGATCTTTACCAGCGCGGTTACCGGGAAGTAATGCTTTTGGGTCAAAACGTAGATTCCTATAAATGGGAAAATCCAGATACCAAAGAGTTGGTCAATTTCGCGAATTTAATCGAACTGGTTGCTCAGGTGCATCCTGATTTAAGAGTCCGATTCTCGACTTCGCATCCCAAGGATATTACCGACGAGGTTTTATATACCATTAGAAAATACGAAAATATTTGCAACTATATTCACCTGCCCGTTCAGTCTGGAAACAGCCGTATACTGAAGTTAATGAACCGAACTTATGATCGTGAATGGTACCTGGAGCGCGTCAGTTCGATCTACCGCATCATTCCGGATTGTACCATTTCGGCGGATATTATTACCGGATTTTGCAGCGAAACAGAGGAAGAACATCAAGACACCTTGAGCATCATGAAAGCGTCAGGTTATACGATGTCGTACATGTTTTATTATTCGGAAAGACCCGGTACACTGGCTGCCAGAAAATATCCGGATGACATTCCGCTGGACGTAAAAAAACGCAGATTGCAGGACGTGGTTGATCTACAAATGGAGATGTCCCATGCGCACAATCAAACAGATATTGGCAAGACTTATAAAGTTTTGATTGAAGGAAATTCCAAAAAATCTGACCAACAATTTAAAGGCCGTACCGGACCTAACAAGATGGTTATTTTTGATAAAAAAGGAGATCTAAAAGCGGGCGATTATGTGAATGTAAAAATCAATACGGTTACGCGTGCTACGCTGCTTGGGGAGATTGTTTAAGAAAAATGCCTTTGGCTACTTGCTTCCTTCAAACGTGTTAAAGAGCGCGACAAAGCAAGGCCAGTGGCTATCAGCTAGGGTGTTCAATTTATGAAAAATACTTCTGCACTTTTTACGAAATACTGCGACCGCTCTGCGGTCGAAACCTTCGATACGAAACCTTGGCTAACATACTGTGATCTCGCTGAGATCATAAGTGCGTAGGAAAATGACCGCATAGCGGTCAAATTATGTTAGCTAAGGTAGTACATTAAAAGAACGACCACAGCGTGGTCGCAGAAATTTTTACATTTATTTTCAAAAAAATGCAGCAGAAATTTTTCGCTTCATTAAGGTAGATTGAACACCCTAGTGCGCCAGGCACTAAGTAAAAGGTACTATGGGCGATGTTATTTTTAGGTTGGCCAAGGCAGAAAATCCGGAGTTATGCCGTAGCATAATGAGGAATTTTTTAACGCAGGCCAGCCTAAAAAGAACGAGATCCATAGTATGGATTATTTAGTTCCTGGGGCACTAGCTATCAGCAAAAAACATCATCCACTTTTAATCAGAATAAGTTGTTTAAAAAGAAAACGCAACTATGAGTACCAAAAATTTACAAGCTGTAAAAAGAAGATTTGAGATCATCGGTCATGCGCCAGCATTAGACAATGCGTTGTCCACGGCGGTACGAGTAGCCAATACAGATTTAACGGTTTTGATCACGGGAGAAAGTGGCGTTGGAAAAGAAGTTTTTTCTAAAATCATTCACTCGCTCAGCGCCCGTAAGCACAGCAAATTTATTGCGATTAACTGCGGTGCCATTCCCGAAGGAACCATCAATTCAGAATTATTTGGTCACGAAAAAGGAGCCTTTACGGGAGCTGCGGCTGAACGCAAAGGATACTTCGAAACGGTCAGTGGTGGCACTATTTTTTTGGATGAAATCGGAGAAATGCCTGCCGATACACAAGCCTATCTTTTGCGGGTTTTAGAAAATGGAGAGTTTATTCGAGTTGGATCTTCGGTTACCAAAACGACCGATGTTCGGGTAATTGCTGCGACTAATGTGGATTTACTCGAACGGATTCAGAAAGGAAAATTTCGGGAAGATCTTTATTACCGACTCAATACAGTACCGATTCACGTCCCGGCATTAAAAGAAAGACGCAACGATATTCCGCTTTTATTTAGAAAATTTACCGTAGACTTTGCGGAGAAATACCGGACAACGCCCATCAAACTGGATGAAAGAGCGGAGTTGGTTTTTGAAAATTATAGCTGGCCAGGAAATATCCGGGAACTAAAAAATGTGGCCGAGCAGCTCTCTGTGCTGAGCGAAGATAAAGTGATTACCGCTGAGACTTTGGTCGAAAAACTACCCAATTTACTGAAGCGTAATTTACCCGCTACTTTTGGAGGAGAACGAGAGCAGAACAGTTTTCAGGAAAGGGAGATCTTATATAAATTGTTATTTGACATGAAGGCTGACCTGAATGATTTAAAATCCCTGGTCTTTGAGTTGATCAATAATAACGATCTTAATATCTCCAATCAACAACTCAAACAACTGACTAGCCCAAAGTATTCCGAATCCTATCCGGTTTATAATCAAGAAGACCGACCTCGACCAAATTTTAACCCGGAGGAACACAATCGGGAAACCAATGGCAACGTTTCTATAGAAGACAATCGTCCGATTTTACTGGATTCTCAGTCTAGTCAGGAATACGAAAACAGCGAGATTATTGAGGAAAGTTTGAAACTGGCAGATATGGAAAAGGATATGATTTTAAGGGCGCTCAAAAAACACAACGGAAAACGAAAAAAAGCGGCAAAGGATCTGGATATTTCGGAGCGGACGTTGTACCGAAAGATCAAGGGGTATGATATTCAGATCTAGAGTCCCAGGCACTAGTGCCTCAAGCACTAATGCGTCGGGAACTAAGGAATGTTAAACAAATAGAAACGCGTTATATTTTGAGCTATGGAAAACGAAAATAAATTTATTTCTTTACTTTCAGACTATGGATTTAAGGTTGCTTTTGCTGACGAATCAAATACTTTATTTTTAAGAAAGGCACTTCAGGCATTAATCAAAAGTGATACTGCCATTGTAGAAGTAGAATTTTTGAGAAATGAATTTGGTGGAATCACGGAAGATTCCAGAGGTGGCATTTTCGATTTGCTCTGTATAGATGAAAAACGTAGAACTTTTATCGTTGAAATGCAGTTAGCATATTACAAGCATTTTATTCAAAGAGCAAAATTTTACGCCTTTCAACGGTTTAACATCATGGTTGAAAAAGGCAACTATAAATTTGATAGCCTTACTCCTATTTATTGCATTGGACTTTTAGCCAAAGGAATATTTCCAAAATCAACCGAATACTACCATTTCGGAAGATTAATGAATCAAAAGGGTGAAGAATTAGATGACCAAATCACCCATATTATTGTAGAAATTGATAAATTTGAGAAGAAGGAATTCAACATTCAATCAGACTTAGATAAACTCATATATATTATGAAGCATTTAGAAAATATTAAAGGAGCCGACCAACTACCAAAATTCTTAACGGAAGACTGGATTGAACAAGCCATGAAAAAACTAGACAAA
>Ga0209831_1001980_pt1 | contig 18269 bp, 20 predicted proteins | sample Maine_Asex4_meta_FD_187451 | JGI IMG/M metagenome (GOLD analysis project Ga0209831, IMG submission 187451) | Marine algal microbial communities from Maine, USA - Maine_Asex4_metaG (SPAdes) (version 2) | ecosystem: Host-associated > Algae > Red algae > Unclassified | place: Maine, USA | collected...
ACAATATGACATTATGGTGACGGCAGAGGATTATGACACTTTATTCACCAACATAGACATAATTGATAAGTCAACAATTAGATATGACGGAGAACTGTGTCCAAAAGAAGGTGTTGCCACCGAAGATAATATCTTAGAAGACATATCTATATATACTGTAAAGAATAAAATATTTCTAAATGGGGAAGACAAGATACTAAATGGCAGTATGACCCTCTATGATGTAAATGGCTCAATAATCCAGAAATCACCCATATTTGATATGTCAATTAATTTAGATCAAGCTTATCCGACTGGAATTTACATCGCTACGGTAGAATCTGAGGGTGTATCAGCAACTTTCAAATTAATGATCTCACTATAGTATAACATTGAAAATGTCTATGTTGTGAATAATTTATTGACCTAAGTGATGATTAGATGGCTCCGATAAATAATCATCAACAGAACCTAAACTCATGAAAAATTGCATCCTAATACTGCTACTCATTATGACAGCAGCAACTTATCTTATATCACAAAGAGACTTCAGTGACGTCACTATTACAACTGAAAAAGTGACAGATAATATCTACATGCTCCAAGGCTCTGGAGGTAATATTGCTATCCTCACAGGAGAAGATGGGACGCTTATGGTCGATGACCAGTTTGCACCACTGAGTGAGAAGATAATGGCAGCAATAAAGAACATTTCTGATCAGCCAGTACATTATCTTCTGAATACACATTGGCATGGAGATCACACAGGAGGTAACGAGAATTTTGCTAACGCTGGAGCGACAATTATCGCTCATGATAATGTGAGAAAAAGATTAAGTACTGATAATCTAAGACCATTTGGTAGAACGACACCAGCATCTCCAGAAGCCGCATGGCCGCAACTAACATTTAATGATGAGATGCATATCCATTATAATAATGAGAATATCCATCTGATCCATAATCATAATGCACATACTGATGGTGATGCATTCGTCTATTTTTCAGATTCTAATGTGCTACATATGGGTGACTGTTTCTTCAAAGATCGTTTTCCATATATAGACAGAGATATGGGCGGCTCACCAGATGGCTATATCAAAGCCGTATCACAAGCAATATTGATTACTGACTCAGATACTAAAATAATACCAGGTCATGGCTCATTAGCTGGTAAGCAAGATCTTCTCAACTACTACAACATGCTCATCACTATGAGAGATAGAGTTAAGAAATCTATCAGCGATGGACAATCAATGGAAGAAGCATTAGCCGCTAATCTGACAGAAGGTTATGAATCTTGGGGGAAGGGTTTTATAAATGAAGAGGCTATTGTTAAGGTGCTTTATGGGGCTTATGTGGAGTAGCAAGAATTGAATATTTTACTCACAAGTTTTGTAATAAGTTAACTTGAATGAAGAATCTATTAATCTTAGTTGTAATTATAAACTTCGGATGTAAATCAAACGAAATACTAATAGTTAACAATAACAATGGTGTCAACATAACTTATCTCTACCCTGTTAAATATGATAAATTATGGGGATACTCCGATTACTATGGTAACACAATTATCGAGCCTCAATTCGATGAAGCCGCTTTATTTCATAACGATATTGCTATGGTTAAAAAGGATAATCTATATGGCTTTATTATAAGTACAGGTCAATGGATAGTCAAGCCCAGATACATTAGTGGTGAGAGTTTTATTTTGAGATATCATAGTATAAAGAATAAAGATGGAACTGGTCAAAAGAACCCAATTGCAAAAGTTAATGAAGGCAAAGGTGATTTCTATATTAACTCTGATGGAAAGACTCTGAAAGAAATAAAATTAGTACCACTTGGTGTTTGCGGAATGGGACGAACTGATCCTAGTTTAGTTGATGACTATTCAATTAGAAACATTGATGGCACATATGAATTGAAATACAAATACTGGAAAATAGATAGTGATACATCTTGGCAAAAAATAATAGACACTACCCAACTCAGTATAGATACAATTATCCAGTTTAATAATGAATTTGCATTATTAAAAAAAGACTCTAATTACGCAGTTTACAGTACTGAGGTATCAACAGGATATAATGTGTTTAAAAATGAACGCATAATTATACCTGTAGATTCGAATTATACTGTTAGCCCAAAATTTATTTACGATGATGTAAAATTTAAAATGGTTTATGATGAGGAAGTACCAAGCTCAATATATAAGAAGGGAGATAAGTGGGGAATAATTGATAAGAGAGGTCAAGAAATGGTGCCATTTATTTATAATGATATAATAGAAGAAGAGTATGGCAGTAGTCATCTCGTCGAATTCGAAGAGGAGAAATTCGGCTATATCTCAATTATATCTGAATCGAAAAATGTAATGAGAGGAAGAGAAAATATTGGGTATAGATATGTAATTAGAGAACACTTTAAAAGAAATTAAGTAAGCTACATTAGACGCTAAAAGTTCCTTATACTTTAAAATTTGCACTCCGTACTTTGAAGTTTACAAATCAAAGTAATATCATATTCATCTGAAATTTCATTTGTCGGCCTTTGAGGAAAATTTAGATAGCGGAGAGTACGTTTTGTTTTTTAAGTTTACATATGAATGAATAATTACAAATGTATAGAATACATCTTACTGTATTATTTCAATTTTTAGTAGTTACTTTCAGTTTCTGCCAGTCTAACTATGTGTTTACTGCAAGCGTAATTGATCAGACAACAGGCTTAGCTATTGCAGGAGCTAATGTTTCGCAATTAGATAATGAACAAGGCACATTTACTGATAACAATGGAAAATTTGAAATCGTATTAGATATATTACCTACAACAATAAAAATTAGTCACATTGGATATTCGGAAAAGGAATTGTTGATAGACAAACGTTCGGATGAGGCTTCCATAATCTACCTAAGTCCTACAAGTACTATTTTAAATTCAATAGAATTTTCTTCGGCGAGTGAAAAGAAATCCTTATCAAAACGAAAAAAATATTCGGTATTAGATTATCAATTTATCAATAATAGTATTGTCAGATTAGAGCTTCACGGATTTAGAGATTATCGAATATCGAAAACGAATTTGAGTGGGGAAGTTAGTTCTACTATAAAATTAGATAGAAAGAAAGGAGTTGAAAATTTTTACAAAAGTTGTAATAATAACCTTTATTTAGTTTACTCTAATAATGCTCTACTTATAGATACAGATAAGAACAATATCAAATTTAGTAATGTAGTCCGAAAGGATACTTTTCTGAATCTCATAAAGACATGCAAATTGAGAATAGATGAGAATCTATATTATCAATATGAATCTTACAATGGCTTAAGGAAAGATATATCAGCTTATAATGTAAGGACTCAAGAATCCAAACACATAAAGTCAATCTACGACCCAAACCAAGTAAAAAGTTATGTAAATGATATGCACTTAATTTCTAAGGGCCAATTAATATCAAATATACGTACCAATAGTGTAGGAGAGAATGAGAGGATTCGAAACTTACAAGAGAATTCAGATTTTTATTTGACTGTATTTTACAAACCTGAATTTCCAATATATATATGTGAATCTAATAGTAAATTAACAATATTAAATCACATCCAAGGGAAAGTAGAAATTTTTGAAAAGGATTTAGAAACATATTCAGATATAGAAATAGAATATGTAGATAATAAAAATTGGCTAAAACATATTGTAGTTGATGAAATTTCAAAAGGAGTATATACTCTATTCAAAGATAAGAATAAGATAACTGTACATCTGATAAACGTTGAAAGCGGAGAAACTGAATTTAAAACATCTATTAAATCAAATAGAGTTGAGCATAGAAGCATTAAGGTACATGATGGTTTTTTATATTATTTAGTCACGGACTTTAATAATAGAAACAAAGAACTTGTGAAGTTAGAAATCTAATACCCCTAAGCTCTCCTTTGCTGTTTGAAGTCCCTCACTCTTTTAAGTCTACGACTTCAAATTAATACTATATTCATCTGAAGTTTCACTTGTTCGCCTTGGAGGAAACTTCAGATAGCGTTAAAGACCCTAAAGGAATACAAAAAATGGAAATAAAAAACAGTAATAAAAACGATATCCAAACCATTTTCAAATTGTATCGAGTAGCTACAGAATACATGAAGTCCAAGAATCAAGTTTTTTGGCCTGAGTTTCCAAAAGAATTAATTGAGACGGAGATTGCAGAAAAGAGGCAATGGAAACTTGTCATAGAAGATCAGATCGTATGCATATGGGCAACAGCATTAAGCGATGAATTAATATGGGGAGAAGAGAATAATGCCCCTTCAGTTTACATTCATAGAATTGCTGCTAACCCAAATTTGCGTGGACAGAATTTTGTGAAAAAAATTGTCGATTGGGCAGATGATTATTGTAAGAATAATGATCTAAGATATGTGAGAATGGATACTATTGGTCATAACCAAGGTTTGATTAATCATTACACGAAATATGGATTTGATCATATTGGGACACGTCAACTTGAGGTTACTGATGGACTACCAGATCATTATAATGATGGGGATGCATATCTTTTTCAGAGAGAAGTAAGAAAATAGAATCAGAACGATTGAGTTTACTTAACGTTAATCCTTTACTATAAAATACATTTGAAAAGTAAAAAAGTGACCAGTATTAGCCCATTTTATTATTTCTTTCCCATTTTCATCTTTTAGCATTACTTTCCAAAATTTATTCTGGTAATAATTTTTACCTCCGCTGGGTCCACTTGTTGTGAAAGTCCATTCATTTATATCAAAAGGAATGTTACCATCCTTTGTAGACTCAATCTTATGAATGTCTACCACTTTAAAGCTTTTTGCCTCAAAGTGTTTTCTTAAATCATTTAAGATTTTTCGATCAAGCTTTTTGTTCAAAAACCCCAATCCTTTGAAGATAATAATTATTATAATAATAATTATAACCGTTCTAAAGAAGTATACCATTGTGATCTATAGCTAGTAAGTCTGCAACACAAACATAAACTCTGCCTTATTGTACAGAATTTCTTTTATAGTCTTTAGCTTTTTGAGCTCGTAACCTAACTTGGCTTGCTCACGAGCATTAAGTAAGAATAGTGAACTCTCGCCGATATCAAACTTTATATATTCAGCTTCTAATAGTTGTGCCGCAGTAATTTCATTCTGTGCAGCAAGTGACCGTTGTTCTTCTAAGCTGATAAGGTTATTATATAGAGCAGCGGCGTAAAGCCTTAGATCTTGGAGTAGGTTTTTTTGATCAAGCTGAAGTTGTTGTTGTTCTATATCTATCAGTTTAAGTTCTCCTTTGGTTTTTCTATTGAGGATAGGGTAGTATAGCGCAGCGCCAAGCTTGAAGTCATCTGTTGTATATGCCAAGAATCTATTGTTATCATTGATTCTCAGTAGGGGGTTGAATTTTACATCTATTGTAGGCTTAAGATTCTCTTTGAATAACCTCTTATCTAAATGTAATCTGTCCCCTTCTATATCAAGTTGTCTTACTTGTGTGACCTGACTTACTGCTTCTTGGTACTCTAAGCTAGCGAGATCGATAGTCTCACTCCAAAGCTCTGTATTAATACTCTCCGGTAAGACATCATCTTCTAACTCTAATGGGACAACACCATCATCCCATAGTTGCAGATTAAGTTCTTGTGTGGCGATATAGTAATCTTGCTCAGCCTTGAGGATGTCTGCAGTTCTACTATCCAGATAGAGCTTATACTCCAGGGTATCTACAGCAGTCTTATCTCCTACTTCAAAGGCTGATTTCGTATTATTAAATGTCTCAAAGGATATATCTCTTGCTCTATTAAATACAAGAATATTGTTGTATTGTACCTGCCAATTAACATATGCTTTATTGGCTGAGAACATTAATTTATTGTAGATTTCTTTTTGCTTAAGTGTGTTTTCTTCAGCAATTAATTTAGCCTCTTCGATGACTCTTCGTCTCTCATCAAAGAACAAACCTCTACCCAATGGTACAGAGATGCCTGCATTAAGTAAGCCATTAACGGGTAGGGTGCCCTCTTCATTTAGAAAGTCACCATCATTATACTCATATCCTGCTTCAAAGTCTATCCCATACCAAGTGGGAATTTTTAATTTACCATCAAATTGTCTATAGTAATTTTTATCATCGAAAGATTTTTGGTAATAAGCTCCTCCGATTGTGGGATCTAATTCTCCTTTAGCTTTTAGTTTGTAGGCGTCTGATTTTTCGTCAAGTAACTTTGCTTGTATGACGAGTGGATGATTTTTCTGGACTATATCAATATATTCTTCATAGCTCAGGATAGTGCCTTGACCAAAAGAACAAGAGTAGCAAAACGTACTTATGACTATAATATAAATCCCTCTCATTAATGTGAAGTATTGTTTTTTATCATGTCTTCAAATGTCAAATTATGTGGCGATGGTCTCTCTTCGCCATCCACTTTTACAAATACAATCTTATCTATACTGATGATTGATTTTTTAGTGAATACATTACGGACCTCACATTTAAAAGATATAGAAGTCCTTCCTACACCTGTCAACTCTAATCCGATCTCTATAACATCACCTTGCTTAGCAGAACTGATAAAGTCTATTTCCGACATATATTTGGTGACCACTTTTTGCGTATTGATCTTGGTCATCGCATAGATGCCAGCTTCCTCGTCTATCCATTTAAGTAGTGCACCACCGAATAGTGAGTTATTAGCATTAAGATCTCCTGGCTTTATAAGTTTTCTTGTGTAGAATTTCATTATTTTATTTTTCTGATCGGAGCCTTGGTTTTGACTTGTTTATTGTTTTCATTATCATAGTAATCAGGAGGGAAGCCATTAAGTTGTCTCCATATCTCGTAGTATACAGAGACTTCATTGAGTAATATGAGACTATTAGAACCACTACCTACTCTTACTTCATCTGGCCACTTCTCTTCTTCGTCTTCTACGACAAGGATTCTATATTTTCCATTTTTTGTATGGCTTATATCATTATCTATTGCATAGATCCGACCTGCAAATGTTCCGAAGGAATTGTTAGGCCATCCACTAAAAACTATGGCAGGCCATCCATCAAATTGTATTCGTACTTTCTGTCCTTTCTTGAGTAAGGGTATATCTCGGGGCCTTATATATGACTCTACGGCTTTCTTATATACAGTCGGGACTATGGTTAGTAGGTCTTCCCCAGCTTTTATGTACTCTCCTAAGCCTGATTTTATAGCATAGGTAATCGTACCATTGATAGGAGATGTGATGACATAGGCGTTGCTTCTTGCCTCAAATTTATTATAACTGGATTCTAATTTATACACTTCAGAATTTGTAGTATTCTTCATGGAAAGCGCAGACATTTTCTCAGAATTTATTTTAGCTAGCTTTTGAGCAAAATCACTTTTTATAAAAGATACATTAGTCTTGATTGCAATAATATCATTCTGGTTATTAAGTAATTTATTCTGTAATTCATTAACCTTAGCTTCAGCTTCACGGAACGAGAATGTTTTTATTTCTACATCTGTTGTTGATTTGATTCCTTTTTTTTCCAGCTCTATTGTTCGGTCCATTTGTTTTCTGGAGTTTTCCATTTTTACTTTGGCTGCTGCGAGATCTATACTATCAGTTTTTACTTTTATATGTAGTTGTTTTAGTTTGATCTCGTTTAATTCAAGCTTCTGATCTCTGTTCATTAAAGTCGCCTTATACTGCTCATCGAGCGTATTAGCTTTATCTTGATAGTTGATGGAGCTTGCTTTCTTGGCGTCGATCTGACCTTTTGTCTGTGCAAGAAGGTTGGGGTCGAGATATGCTTCTTTAGATTCTGTAATTATTAGAATAGTGTCGCCGACATAGACAACATCTCCTTCTCTGACAACCCAGTTTTCTATTCTACCATCTATTAATGATTGTATAGCCTGAGGTCTATCGTCAGGATTAAGTGTCGTTACGTATCCGAGTGTTCTTATATTCTGAGTCCAAGGTAAGAACATACTTATAACACCTATGACGAGCACGATAATCAAGATTCTTATAAGCGCCTTAGAGATAGATCTTTCTTCTAATTTTTTAAAGACAGAATACTTCTCTTTTTTTACATACGGGTCTATTGTATTTTCACTGATATTAAGCATCTCTATTATCAATTTTGAATGACTTTACAATTCCTTTGTCAAGTGTGAGAGAATTAGTAATATGATTGTGCCATATGTTATCTACAGCAGACACGATTATGGACCATGGCCTTTTAGTATCCGTAAGATCTTTTATTATAATATCTTTTTCATATGCAGAGACGTGGTCAAGAGGGTCTTCTAAGATTAACAACTTTGGTTTATTAACAATAGCACGGGCGAGTAGTATTCTGTTTTTTATATTCCTCGGAATTTTCTGGCCCTCAGGATCTAATAAGGTTTTTAATCCCAATGGTACTGTTGATATAAAACCGCTAAGCCGGGATATTGCAAGTGCATCTTTAATGTATTCTGCTGTAATATCTTTTCTACCCATTTTTATATTTTCTAATATCGTCCCTTGGAAGATCTCATTAGTACTTAATGAGAATCCTATAAATGTTCTCAAGTGTTCTACGTCAAGAGACTTAAGTGGTAGTCCGCGGTATTGTATTATACCCTTAGTCGGACTCATGATGCCGGCGAGGAGATAGAGCAGGGTAGACTTGCCAGAATTAGATGGTCCATCTATGATCAGTGAGGTATGAGCAGGTATAGATATATCTATATTGTCTAATGTCGGTCTGACGGAATCAGGATACTGAAATGAGATATCATCAAGGACAATAGGAAACTCATCAGCATTCTCATCTATCTTGAGACCTTTGTGATCGTTGTCTAGCTTAAGATCAGCGACGTATCCTATTTTTTCTAATGCAGTCAATACATCGTAGATAGAATCTAAGGACTTAATAAGCTTTTCTACGGAAGCTATTATCAATATAATGATAATCTCAGCTGCGACGAATTGCCCTATGTTCATCTCTTGTTTGAAGACCAAGATACTTCCCGTAATGAGTAGGCCCGAAGCGATGATTACTTTAAATCCGATAAGAAAAAGTGACTGATTTATTAAGACCTTAAAATGAGATTCTCTCGCAGTGAGATAATTGTCTACATGAAAATTACTCTTAGCTAAGTTAAGATCAGAATTACCGATGAGTTTAAATGAGATCTTAGATCGAGCGATCTCTTCTAACCAGAAAGCAATTTTATATTTAAATGAAGACTCTGTGATACTCGTCTTGAGGCCCTTAGGTCCAGTGATCGCTATTATGACATATACTAATCCTATAAGTGCAAAACTGAAAAGAACGAAAAACGAATGGTACATACTTAATACGATCAAGCCAACGATTATCTGAAATAAGGCCAAAGAAAAATCTATCAATATCTTCGGCAAGCCTTTCTGTATTGTCATTGTATCGAAGAATCTATTAGCTAATTCTGGTGCATAATAGTTGCGTAGTTCGCTATGTTTGATTTTGGGTATTCTGTAAGCAAATTCAAATGAAGCTCTGCTGAAAATCTTCTGCGCTATATTCTCTACTATTCTTAATTGTAGTAACTGTAGAATTCCTGTCAAGGCGATACCACCTATTACAAATCCCACAAGGATTACCCATGAGCTTGTAATGTCACCACCCTGTATGAGATTAATTATAGCTTGGATACCTATCGGTAATGAAAGGTTGACCAATCCATTAAAGAAAGCATATATGTAGACTTGAGTGATGTCTTTCTTATCGACTTGCAGAAGTCTTTTAAATCGGTCAATCGCTTTTATTTTCATACTCTATTATGAGATCTTACTTTTCTTATTTTACTATCTAAATGCTCAGAAACAGTGATTTACAAACTTTCAAATCCTACAATGGATTGCAAATGTATGTATAATATAATTAGAAAGATAGTATTACTATCTCAAAAGTTTGTAAAACTGTCCAAGGTCATGCTATATAATTAATTGATTACTTTAAAGAAGGTTATAAGAGATTGATTGTCAGTTATATATTGCATGATCTTGTGAGGGTAAATTTTAAAAAAAATGAAGAAGTTTTAGCTTTTTCTACTACAATATTAATACTATGTTCTATGAGATGTTAGGATATGACGAGATCTTATGCATAATTAATTAAGTAGATAATAGTATTGAGATGTCGATATGAGGGACTGTATGACTTACAAGCGTTACTTATAATATTACTTATGTCTAAAATGTATACTTTTATATCAAATTAATTATACGTGGGATTACTGATTTTCTTTTTCTTGCTTTCTATAGCATTTTCATTTTTGTGCTCTATTCTTGAAGCTGTGCTTCTGAGTATAACACCTTCATTTATAAGAACTGAGGTACAATCTGGCTCTTCTAAAGGAAAGTTACTATCTGAATACAAAGAAGATATTGACAAGCCATTGTCGGCGATATTAACATTAAATACAATTGCTCACACAGTAGGTGCCATAGGAGTAGGTGCTCAGGCTGGAAATGTATTTGACAGTGGGTCGAGTTGGAAGTTATTTGGAGGATTAGAAATAAGTTATGAGTCTATAGTAGCTGTAGTTATGACATTGGCAATACTTATTCTCTCAGAGATCATACCCAAAACTATAGGTGCTAATAACTGGAGGTCTCTGTCAGGATTTACAGTACAGACGATAAGAATATTATGTTGGATCTTGGCGCCGTTAGTATGGGTGAGTCAATTGATCACTAAGACATTCAAGAATGATAAAAACAAATCTATACTAAACAGATCTGATATAGCCGCTATGACACAAGCGGGAGAGAGTAGTGGTGCACTAAAGAAGCACGAATCGCTTATTATAAATAATCTACTCAACTTCGAGAAGCAGACTGTTAGAGACATTATGACGCCGCGGACTGTAGCCTATCTTGTGAGCGAAGACGATATAGTCTTAGACGTGGCCAAAAAAGGTGGTAGCCAGACATTCTCAAGAATTCCAGTATATAAATCAGAGAAAAATAATATTACAGGTCTTGTTCTAAAGGATGATATTCTCTCATGTGTCATCAATGATAAAGGTTCAGATAAGACTATAAAGACAATCAAAAGAGATATTCTAAGTGTAGAAGATGTCATGCCTCTGCCAGAATTATTTAATAAACTGGTAAAAGAAAAACAACATCTTTTTATCGTTCTTGATGAGTTTGGGACCTTGGTGGGTATTGTAACAATGGAAGATTTATTCGAGACACTGCTCGGTCAGGAGATCGTAGATGAGTCTGATAAAGTAATAGATCTACAAGAGTATGCTAGACAGAAATTCGATAAAGATTCTGAGTAGAACTCTTGTCTATTAAAGTCTAATTGTTAGAGCTTGTATAAGAGCTCTTATGACTGTTTCGATAATAATTATCAGCGATAATTAGAAATGGTATTATAAGCAGTATACAAATGTATTTAGAGTATACATATATGCCATTAGGTATAGAAATCACTTCTGATAATTGATCCCAATATCTTCCGAAAGTCCCTATCGAATATGCAGGCATCGTCTGATTAGAAAAAACAAAAGTTAGAACTATCGCCAACATTAAAGAAGCAATTGCACCTATCCCAATATTCTTTAATCCAGAAAAAGAATGGTATTTCTCAGCAGAGAATTTCTTCTCAGTAATCATAGACATGACATTGTCAGCAAGATTGATAGGTGCTGCTACTGCGGGTACTTGTGATAAAGTCTTATGGATATGAAGCTGTGTTATGTACATCTCGTTCAATGACGCATTAGAGCTCAGTTCTTCTTGAAATAGCCTCATATCAGTAGGGCTCATATGGCCATCTATATAATTGTATATTTTCTCTAAGGTCTTATCCATTTTATAAATTTATAGAATTTCAAAATAAGATTCAATCTCTGGAAATTGAGTACTTATTATATCTGCTAATTTTTTTCGTGCTCTATATAATTTTACTTTAACATTACTTAATGATAATCCTGATGCGACGACGAGTTCTTTTATGCTCATCTCTTCTAAGTAGAACATTCTGATTAACCCAGCTTCACCACCCGGTAATTGATTGACAGCATTTAATATTTGAGCTGAGACTTCCTTATTCTGCATTTCTTGATCACTTGCTACTGCAACGCCATAATCTGCATAATCTACAACCTCAAGATCCACAGTGGGCTTCCTTTTTCTTATATAATCTAAGGATGTCCGATAAGCAATCCTATATGCCCAAGAGCTAAATTTAGAATCAGCATTGTATTTATTCAGTGACTTATATATTTTAACAAATGTATCTTGAGTAGCTTCCTCAGCTTCGTTTTTAGTCTTCAATATACTAATGCATACGGAGAACATGTAGTTCTGATACTTTTCTACCAGCAACCTAAACGAAGAATCATCTCCGTTAAGAATCATAGTAATTAGTTGATCATCAGAATGCATTATTTGTAGTTAGTGTACAATAGACGTAAGGTAATTGCTTTAGGTTACAAAGTTGAAGTATTAAGATAGGATGACTTATATGATAGCCTTCAAAAAATTTCTGAAGTAATAAGTTATTTCTATTTTTTGTAACCAGATTAATCTCTATCTCGTCTAACCATCAAAAAATAATAACTATGGGATTTATGCAAACTTTAGTACCCTTATTCGCCATTATCGGTACTTTCTTATCTATCATTATATTCATCTATATGAGATATAAGACTAAGCATCAGCAACGTATGGCTTTAATAGAAAGTGGTCAGTCGGCAGATATATTTACAGAGAAGAAACTGGACAAAAGAGATTCTTCATTTAAGTTGGGACTTCTATTGACTGGCGCTGGTATTGGTTTTTTATTGGGATTCTTATGGTCAGAGATAAGGAATGTAGAAGATGTAATTATTTTTCCATGTACCTTAATAGGGGGAGGATTAGGTTTAATAATATTTTATATAATTACAAGAGATAAGAATCCTAATTATAATAACGACTAATCTATACCCCAATTCATTCTCTTATGTACGTCTCTGATATGTGCTAAGTGATGGTTAGAATGCCATCCGTACTGACATAACAATTGTCCCAAGCTAAGTCTTCTGTCCATTTCTGGGTGGAAGACATTTTTGTTATAATCTTCATCTGACATATCATGCAATACTCTTACCCATCGGCCATGTATGCCGGATATGATATCAAGTGATAATTGTGGATCTAAGCTTGTCGCATCACTCATACTACACCATGCAGCTTGATTATAGGGTCTTATTGTAGGCTCGTCTTCTGTCATCCCTAATTTGAATCTCGTGAATGCATTCATATGACTATCAGCGATGTGATGGATAAGCTGTCTTACTGTCCATCCACCAGGTCTATAAGGTGTATCTAATTGTTCGTCACTTAAGTTATGAGTCAAGTCCTCTATTGCCATCGGCAAATCGTTTATAGCTTTTATATAGTCTTGCCTCATAGAGTTAGAAACTTCTACAGGTATTGTGAGTCTCCCAATAGGATATTTTAATTTTTCTATATTTTCCATGATATATTGCTTTATTTTAGATTATGATGTGTAACAATTTCACAAAATAATACATCTATAATCAAGGAGATAATCCTTTAATTTAAAGATAGAGGAAGGTCACCTGACCTCTTCTCTACATTTGGTAGTAGGATTGCAGCAAGAACTAAAATTTATTTATGAAGTATGTATTAATTCTAATTATCTCAGGGCTGCTATGTTTTTCATCTTGGTCTGGATATAATCTCTATAATGTCACTAAGCAAGAAAATGTATTAAAGTATGATTATGCTGAAATAAATCTCATTAAGTATGGCTTGTTTAATATTGATATATGGAAGGAGAAAATCTTTGGAATATTAGAATCTAAGGCTGGCAGCTTTAAGCTTAAGAGTAGTGATTTTAATTCTATAGAGAAGGCCTTACAGAATTATCTTATGGAGATTCACGATGATTATTTTACAACAGATAAGATCGTAGAATTACTCAGTGAAGATAATAAAAAAGAAAAGAAAGGTGTAGGCAAATTACTTGTAGGATTATTCAAGGGTAAGATCGAAAAGCAAATAGAGAAAATAGATTTTAAGGCAAGGATTCCAGGCTTAGCAAAACAACTGACAAAGGAAATTAAAAGAAAGACGCCCGAGATACAGAAAGCAATTACAGATCAGATAAGTAATATGATCGCCGCCGAGACAAGTAAAGATCTTGTAGATCAGCGACAAGGAATTCTGGATAAGTATGAGGGAGAATCTGTAACTGAAGTTACTGTAGGACTTATAGATAGAATATCAGAAATCCAAACTGAAAAGAAGAAGTGGGTGACTTACAGTCTTGCTGGATTAATAATAGCGATTCTACTTTGCTTCCTTTTATCTAAGTTTTTATCCTTTAGATTATCGATGTTATTAGCTTCTATTTCTGCTACGATATTCTTAGCATTGGGCATAGCGTTGCCTATGATAGTATTAGATGCTAGATTGACAAAAGTTGATCTTATGTTGATGGGGGAGTCGGTACACTTTGATGAGCAATTTATGTATTATCAGAGTAAGAGTATCATAGATGTGACACGGACATTACTAGAGGGGCACGGTATTGATCTTAAGCTGGTAGGATTACTTATTCTACTATTCAGCATAGTGCTACCATTGTCTAAGATGATAGCTACTAATATATATCTATTTGCTACTGAAGCCAGATCTATTCGCTTACTGAAGCTTATTATTTTTCACTTGGGGAAGTGGAGTATGGCAGATGTATTCGTCGTAGCTATATTTATGTCATACATTGGATTCTACGGATTAGTCAGTTCTCAATTAGGGGATATGGAAAGACAGACGGACACCTTAGCATTAGATACTGTTAACTATTCTGCATTGGCACCCGGCGTCATATTCTTTACACTATACTGCCTGTTCTCGATTATTATCAGCACACTCATTCATAAAAAATATGAACCTGTAGCCTGAGAGATGACTTTGATAAATAGCAAATAGTATAAAATTCAGAAATGATTGACTCTATCCAATATAACCATAAGACAAGGCTAAAAAGAATCCTATCAATAATAGAAATATAAACTCCTTAAGATAGTAGTATTCCTTCTGTTCTAATACCATCCCTCCTAATATAGAGATAGGCACTGACATGATCATGAGGTGTTGTAGATTGATTTTTTCTACCATAAAAATGCTCAGAAATCCAAGAAGACAGAGAGAGTAGGTGAGTTCTATTTTTCTAATAGCATCATACTTCTTCTTCTTTCGGATGGTATTATTGACAGCAAGAATGACAAGAATGGTAACTAAAAGAATGAGCGGCTTGACCCAGATATGTATACTACTAAAATCAAAATCTGGAATAGAAAATGAATTAGTAAAAAGGGCATTCCATTCATCAAGTTTGTCATGATAGAATGCGAATACTCCAGAAAGGAACAACACTGACACAAGCCCAAAAAATATCTGTAAAAATTCTTTGAGATTAAAGTTCCTAAGATTGTATAGACCGATAATCAAGGCTATCAAAAATATAAAGTATGGGGTATAAATAATCGAAGCCATACCTAAGAAAAAGCCAGAATTAAACAACGCCGCGATAGGCTGATGCTTCTTGTATATCTGGAACAAACTTCCTAAACTTAGAACAAAAAAGAAATTAGCTAAGAGTATGATATTAAAATTATCAGGCTCTAATACGGAATATACAAACAAGACAAATACAGCACCTGGAATCAGACTTAATGCTCTACTTAACCGATGGATAGTGATATATCTACTGAGTAGTAGAGCTTGAGCTAGTACAAGTACAATTGTAATTATAGACTGTACATATGAGCTCGAATTAAGGAATGCACTTATCGACTCAAATAGTGGAAGCTCGACTGGAGTAACTACGGGAGTGATAAATAGCTTAACGTGTAGTGCTACAGTAAAGACAGCAAGTATAATAACATTGATAAATAGATTCCTACTAAATAAACTGAGCACAGAAACGTTTTCTGGTTGTGTGTAATAATTTCAATTGCTGAAATTACAAACAAGACTTGAAAATGATAAATATTCTATAGAATTATAGATTTATCATCGTGCACACCTCATACACTTGACGACTTCTGGCATAAACATTAATCGCTTAGGGTTGATAGGTTTGCTACAGTTAGAGCATAAGCCAAAGCCAGCTTTCTCCACTTGGATAAGAGCCATTTTGAGCTTATTTCTTTTGGAGATTTTGTTTCTTAGCGATGCTTCCATTACACTTTTATTATTGATAGCATCCATTCTACTTATTCTTCCGAGAGAGTTTTCTGGAGATATGGGTTGTGTCATTTTCTCAGTTTCTTTGATATCGTGCTCATATTTGACAATAAGGTCTTGGATCTTAGATTTTAGAACGGCTCTCTCTTCAGAAGTCATAATTTGATATTATATTACTATCAAGTTAGTAATTTTTAATGGTGTATTGTATAATTATTTCACATTCAATCGTTTAACTAAGGTTGTGGCCCAACTTAACTGGACATATTACTCTCTTACTGGACAGCGATACTCATTAGATATGTATCATGGTGATGACTCAGGTCACCTTATATTCTTTGTGAATAATAATATCATAATGATAGAATTCAGTCAGAAAGAGTCTAAATCATTCAATTTCTATATCGAAAACCAACTTATAGAATTGAATATTAAGAAGGAGGATAGCGCCTATGACTATGAGATAACACCACAAAGTCCACAGGAAGTGGAAGATGGGGAAAAAATTTTCACTAAGCATTTTTGGATACCTTTAATACTGCTTATCATTGCGCTTAATTTATTAGTCATCTTTATTATTTAAAGCATAGTTTGGAAAATTTAAGTCTATATATAGAAAGTCTCATTTTTGCATCAGATAGAGCGATATCGATTAAGTCTCTCAAGGTGACCTTGGATACTCATTTTGATAATAAGTTTAAGGAAGCAGAGATAACTGAAGCGATAGAAGAGCTTAAGGAAAAATTTAGTGATCCTCAGCATTCCTTCGAGATTCTTGAGATCGCTGACGGATATCAGTTTATGACCAAAGGCGCTTACTACCCGCTGCTAAGTCAGCATCTTAGAATAGAGTCTAAGAGAAAACTATCTAAGTCGGCCCTGGAGACACTAGCGATTATATCATATAAGCAGCCTACTGCTAAGTCTGCCATCGAAGGTATCCGTGGTGTCAATTGTGATTACAGTGTCCAGAAGTTATTAGAGAAAGAATTGATAGAAATAGCGGGTCGTGATGAAGGCCCAGGGCGACCACTTCTTTATGGTACAACTGAGAAATTTTTGAACCATTTCGGTCTTAAAAACCTTAAAGAATTACCGAAGCTTAAGGAATTTGATTTAGAAGAAAATTCTGTAGGCTTAGCTGAAGAAGAATAGAAGGTCTATAACCTTGAGTATTTAGTCTTTATAAAACATATATCAGTTGAAAGATCTACAAGATGGTCCACTAATAAATCGTGTCGCTAATAGCGGAATAGAAGTCATCAATCTGGAAGACTATTACCCGCAGGCAGACTTAGTAGATTTTGATCTACAGCCATACCTATTCAAGGGTCTGATACTAAAAGAAAAAGACTTCCGTACAGCTCTCAAAGAAATAGATTGGTCCACTTACAATAATCAGATTGTTCTCGTCTACAATTCTACTGATGCCATCATTCCCGTATGGGCATACATGCTTGTAGCGTCATACCTTACTGATGTAGCAGCTACAATTTTTCAAGGGACACAATCTGATTTCCTACAATATCATTATGCTAATATCGTCGCAGATCTCGATCTTACTTCTTATCAAGAAAAAAGAGTGGTTATTAAAGGCTGTAGTAATAAGCCTGTACCTACAATAGCCTACGCCTCACTTACGAGCCGACTCAAAGAATATGCTCAGAGCATCATGTATGGTGAGCCATGTTCTACAGTGCCTATCTTTAAAAGGCCGAGAGTGTTGCCTGTTAAGAAGTAAGAGTTAGAATTTTTCTCTTTTTTTCATATCGACTGCAATGAGATATCTCTTAATAAGCATACAGCAAAGTCTAATATAAAACGAAGACTACTCAGCAATATAAAACTCCCCATTAAGCGCATTCCAATTCAGCGCATTCCAATTCGGATTGAATTCATCAATGAGTTTTTTCTTTTTTGCCCTCGATTATTTCATTAATTGTTTTTACTTAAGAGATCTCTCCCGTTGGTCGAGATGAAAAAAACGAGAACAAATATCCCATTTTTTTCATATCGACTGCAAGGAGATATCTCTTAGAGA
>Ga0209831_1001981_pt1 | contig 18264 bp, 17 predicted proteins | sample Maine_Asex4_meta_FD_187451 | JGI IMG/M metagenome (GOLD analysis project Ga0209831, IMG submission 187451) | Marine algal microbial communities from Maine, USA - Maine_Asex4_metaG (SPAdes) (version 2) | ecosystem: Host-associated > Algae > Red algae > Unclassified | place: Maine, USA | collected...
GGAATACCTCGAACGAGTATTTTGCTTACACGACATTTATTCAAAGTGTCTTTTAATTCAATACCCCACCAAGAAGATATATTTCCAATTAACCAACCGGTATTTACTTGCCAGTTATCACCATTGGTAGCTTGATAAAAGTTGACTAATTCTAATGAATCGCTTTCTGAAATTGGACAGCGTGTATTTTCAGGGTCTGGGCGAACACAGGTAAAATCGACACCATTTTGGTTTAATAGCGGGCAATTTTCTAATGTAGGGATAGGACCGATAAAGTCATTGGTTTCATCAGATCCAAATGGATTTTTATAACAAATCTCAAATTCAGAAAGTAAAGGTAAATTGCTAAAGTTTGGAATTACACCTGAGAGTTGATTTAAAATTAAGTCAAGTTCTTCTAAAAATGGAATATTATTAAATTTAGGTATCGCCCCTGAAAGTTTATTCTTTTGTAAATTTAAACTTCTTAAGTTCGGGAGGTTAGAAAAGTCTGGAATAGTCCCCGAAAGTTTACTGTATTGTAATTTTAAACTTCTTAAGTTCGGGAGATTAGAAAAGTCTGGAATAGTCCCACTAATCTGAGTGTTTGCAATTTGGAGTGTTTCTAAATTTTTTAAATTTGAAAAGTCAGGCAATTCTCCGCTAATTTCAATTTCATGAAAACTTGCATAAATCTTCAATTTTTTTAGATTTGGCATATTGCTAAAGTCTGGAATTATAAGATCAGAAGTGTAGATATCTGTCAATATTAATTCTTCTAAACTTGGTAAATCTAAATCTAAAGTATTTGCGTCAATAGACAATTCATTTATTTCAAAAGTTTTAAGAAAGGGGAAATTTGTTTTATTAAATTGATCAAGAGCTAATTTTCCGCAAGGCCCTTCTATCGTTAAATGTTCCAAAAATGGTAGATTTATTTCTTTTTCAGTTAAATCGTTCTCAAAACCACAATAAAAATATAATGAATCTACTCTACATTCACCCATAATATCAACAAATCTAATATTAGATGATTCTGATATGTTCCAGTCATCAAATCCATATAAATACCAGAAATCATAAACATAGCCGTCTTTATATAAATTACAGATAACAATAGAGTCCGACTCATTAATTTGACCATTACATTGAGCACTACTTTGATAATAAATAAATGTGGTTAAAGTTAGCAGGCTAAGGTTTAAAATTGTTTTTCTCATTTTATTGTAATTTTTTTTGATAAAAAAGTGTTTTTAGTAATAAGGTAATTTATAATTTTATAGATAAAGTTAAGGTTAAATGTTGTAAAAACATACCCCGCAATGAGGTATGCCTTTTACAACAAAATGTTAAAGAGTCTTTTTTTTGGTTTTTCATTTTTTTAAAAAATTTCACAGAACTATTTTACTTAAGTTTACGTAAATTATGTTCTCCCGCTGTTATTGCATAAATCATTGAATCGCAAATAAATAGTAGAAACCTAAACCACGGCTATGCTTTTGTTTGTAGGCTATAAAATAAGGTGAGTGTTAAAATGAAAAGAGTAACAATTAAATGTTTCATAAAGTGTTGCTTTTTTGTATTGTCGCTTACAATATATGTAAAACAATTTTTCTTTAGTAAATTAAAGCCTGTATTATTTTTAGTAGTAAGGTGGCCAATTGAACTTTGTGTTACATTCAAATTGTGTTTTGATAATGAAGTTTTTGTGTTGTGCATTGTATTCATAATTTAATTATTTGGTTCGTTAGTAGATCGTGTGGGTAGGGTTTTACTTACCCGATGTGCTTGGTTTTTTTAAATGGTATAAAAAAGCCGCAGGTTTTGTGGCTTTTTTAACTAAGTAAATTTTGGATTTTACGGTTTAACTTTTAATTGGTCACATTAATAGTAAAATAAAAACAGATCCCTAAATTGAGTTTAGAGACCTGTTAATTATATATTCCTGTTAAGAACTTCCTAAAGAAATTGAAATTAATTAGCAATCATCGTCTGTTGCTGAACCCCAATAAGGATAGCCTACAAAAGCAATTTTTTTACATATATGACTCCCATGAGTTACGCTTGTTTTAAAAGTACTGCAATTAAATGGAGTATTAATTTGCGCTGAATACCTATATCTATTACCAGAAGAAAAATATCTTATAAATAATGAATAGCTCGGAGTTGAATTCCATCTTATTTTGTCTACTCCACCTTCATTAACCCACTGTAATACTTTTGGATTACAAGGCTGTGGACCAGAAGATTTTTTTTCTCTTAAATCCTGTATTTGTTCAATGTTACTTTCAAAATCGTTTAAATCTGTCACATTTTTTTCAATAAAAAAAGTAATACCATTTTCTGTATCTGAATATACTCCAACTTATTCTAATACTTTAATCACATCTTCGTCCAAACTAACTTCTCTAACTCCTTCTAAATCATCTTCAATTGTAATTTCTTTAACTCCAACTAAATCCTCTTCAATAATAATATCTCGTTCACAAGAAGTAACAAAGACGCCTAATGCGGCAAGTGTGATAAATAAATAAAAAATTCTTTTTAATTTTAAAATGTTTATAATATTTAAAATTTATATTAGTTAAGTGCTTACTCTATTCTGGCTTTTCAGCAAATCGCCTTTTTTTTTTAGTACTGAATTGTTATTGTTTTCATAGGTAGATCGAAAAAACTTTCAATTACTTACCCTGTACTTTATTTTTTTCTTGGTGGTCATCAAAAAAAAGGTGACATCTTTAAAATAGATGCCACCCTTACCCCAGTTTTCAAATCTAATTATCAAATGCTTTTTAGCGAAGTTGCTTTTAAAAAACTGAGAACTGCCAGCTATTATATTTAAAGGTTCTCAGTCACAACACAAAAAATTTGCATAGGCTGTTTTTATAAATTGTATTATTAGGTGCTTCCTAGTATTTCGGCTATTTAATATTTGTGAGTATTTTTTAAGTGCCTGTTACGCAAGTATTATTTTAACAATAAGGCAATTTCAATTTATTTAATGTTGAGTGTTTTTTTAAAACATTTTGCTTTTGTGTTGTTTCATTATAACATCGAAAGGCCATAGAATTACTTACCCATATCATTTATTTTTTTTATTTTTTTTATAAACCATCTAAACACAGCTATTTATTATATTTGGCATTTAACAATTAGTTATTATGCCTAAACACAGCGATCATAAATACATAGAAGCCTTAAAAAATAACAACACCGCTTTAATTGATGAGATTTACAAAAAATGGTTTCCAGAGGTAAGAAATTATGTTGTGAAAAATAATGGTGATGTAAATGATGCTGCCGATTTGTTTCAAGAAGGGCTAATGGCTATTTTAAGAAAAGCGCGAAAAGATGATTTTGTGTTGAGTGTACCTTTTGGAGGTTACTTTTATTTTATTTACAAAAACAAATGGATTGATAAACTGCGAAAAAATAAAACAATGAAGGTAATTAATGATGAAGACGAACGATATAATGATGAAGTTGCCGCAAAAACAATGGCAGAGAAAACTGTTGAGCAAGATGATCGTTACCAATTGTACAAACTTTGTTTTAAAAAATTAACAGAAGCTTGTCAAGAAGTTTTACGGCTAACTTTTGAAGGTTTTACGCCTCAAACCATTATGGAAAAATTAAAATTTGCTACGGTAAATAGTGCTAACCAACGTATTCACCGTTGCAGAGGCAATCTTCATAAGCTGATTAAATCTCATCCAAATTATAGCAATTTATAAAACACTTAAAGTAAATATGAGATGGAATTTAACTACGAACAAATAGAAAAATATATAAAAGGGGAACTCTCATCAACCGAGGCGCAAAGTTTTGAACAAGAGCTTTCGGGCAATAGTGCTTTAAAAGAAGAAGTTGCCTTATATAAAGATGTACAAAATACACTTTCAAAACAATTTAAATTTGAAGCAGAAGATGCCGAAGTAGAAACAACTATTGCACAATTGAGTAAAAAATATGCTGCTCAAAATTTTAAAAATAATGTTAGTAAGCCACAGGAAAATAAAGAAGAAGAAGTTGAAAATAGCAAAGTAAGTATTACAAGACGTTTGTTGCCACTAACCACATTAGCTGCAGCAGCTGCATTACTACTTTTCTTCTTCAACCCCTTTACCAATAAAATTTCTCCCTCACAAATAGTAACACAAAACTTTGAACGGTATGAGCCAGATGCTTATTTAGCAACTATTGATGTTAAAACTGCTTGGCAAGAAGCCATCAAAAACTATAGAGCAGAAAATTACGAGGTTGCTATCACAAAATTTAACAGCTTCTTAAAAGATAACCCTAACAATAAAGAAGCACTACTTGCAAAAGGTTGCGCATTGTTAAAACTCAATAAAACAGATTTGGCCATTCAAACTTTTCAACAAATAAATAATAGCAAAACAGCAAATTGGTATTTGGCTTTATCTTACCTAAAAAATGATGAGGTAACTAAGGCACAACCAATTTTAGAAGGTTTATTGGACAACAAAAAATACGGAGCTAAAGCAAAAGCTATAATGCGTGATTTGTAGTAAAAATCTATCTCTACATAAAATCTTATTTATGGTAAAAATCGTAAAAATGGCTTGATTATTGAAATTACATAGTGTAAATTTGTTTTAATATGAAGCGACTTGTATTTTGTTTCTTACTCACTATATGTTTTGGTTGTCAAAGTGCAAAAGCCCAACATTCAATAGCAAGAAATTGGAATGAAATTGTATTAGAATCGATACGCTTAGACTTGGCGAGGCCAACGGTTCATGCACGCAATTTGTTTCATATTTCAGCAGCAATGTACGATGCTTGGGCAGTTTACGATGCTACATCCTCCACCTATTTTTTAGGGCAAATGGTAAATGATTTTTATACACCTTTTGAAGGAATTACTTTACCCGACGACAAATTGGCTGCACAAACCGAAACACTAAGTTATGCAGTTTTTAGATTATTGTCTGACAGATTTAGATATTCAAATAAGTATTATTCGACTTTAAGAGTAATTTATGAAAGGCAGATGTTTGATTTGGGCTTTGATATTGCCTTTACCTCTAAAGATTATTCTACCGGTTCGCCAGCGGCTTTAGGTAATTATTTAGCAGATCAAATTATTCAATTTGGAATGCAAGATGAAAGCAACCAAAATTTATTTTATAATAACTTATATTACGAAACAACAAACGCCCCTTTGGTTATAAAAAGGCCTGGCAACCCTAGCTTACAAAATTATAATCGCTGGCAACCACTTTCGTTAGATATTTTTATCGATCAATCAGGTAACGAAATACCAGGCAATACACCATTTTTTTTAAGCCCAGAGTGGGGCGCAGTTAGCCCTTTTGCATTAAAAGATAGCGATATGAACTCTTATTTTAGAGATGGTTTTGAGTACAAGGTTTTTCACGACCCCGGAATGCCTCCATTGTGCGATACTTTAAGCGGCCCTAAAACTTTGACTAACCTAGATGCCTATAAATGGGGTTTTACCTTGGTAGCACGTTGGGCCGCTCACTTAGATGTTAATGATAATACTACCTTAGATATATCTCCTGCCAGCATAGGCAACATTGAAAGTTACCCCACTAATTTTGATGAAATGAAAAGTTTTTATGACTTTGAAAATGGCGGCGATGCTAGTGTAGGTCATGCTATAAATCCTGCTACTAATCAACCGTATATTCCTCAAATAGTAAAAAGAGGTGATTATGGTAGGGTATTAGCCGAGTTTTGGGCAGATGGGCCAGATTCTGAAACGCCACCAGGGCATTGGTTTTCTATTTTAAATTATGTTAGCGATCATCCAGATTTTGAAAAACGCTACCAAGGCACTGGCGAAATAATTGACGAGTTTGAGTGGGATGTAAAAGCCTATTTAACAATGGGCGGTGCAATGCATGATGCCGCAATTACCGCTTGGGGTTGCAAAGGTTATTATGATTATATAAGGCCAGTTTCCGTTATTCGTTGTATGGCAGATAATGGGCAATGTAGCGATACCACTTTAAGTAATTATAGTCCGGCAGGTTTACCACTTATTCCAAATTTTATAGAAGTTGTTGAAGCTAATGATGCACTAGCTGGCGCTAATAATGAGCATCTTAATAAAATGAAAATTTATACTTGGAAAGGACCTGATTATATTAATGCCCCCGATACTGGTGAAGCGGGAGTGGGGTGGATTTTAGCAGAAAATTGGTGGCCTTATCAACGGCCTACTTTTGTTACACCACCTTTTGCAGGTTACGTTTCTGGTCATTCTACTTTTAGCAGAGCAGCAGCAGAGGTGATGACTTCGTTAACTGGTGATGAATTTTTTCCTGGAGGAATGGGACAATTTAATGCGATCAAAAATGAGTTTTTAGTGTTTGAAGAAGGCCCAAGTGAAGATATTGTTTTGCAATGGGCTACCTATCGTGATGCTTCTGATCAATGCAGTTTATCACGTATTTGGGGCGGCATTCATCCGCCTGCAGACGATGTGCCTGGCCGCCTAATGGGTATTGAAGTAGGCAACGATGCTTTTGATAAAGCTAAAAATTATACTACCGGTAAGGTTTGTGTGGCTCATCGTGTTGTAAGTAGCGATAGTTTAAAAAGCGGCGATTATACTGCGAACTTAACGATACAATCAAATGCAAAAATTGAAAATCAGGCGCAAGTTTTATACTCGGCTACCGATCGTATTACCTTAGAAAATGGTTTTACAGTTGATGCCAGCAGTACATTTTATGCTTATTTAGAAGCTTGTGAATAATTAAAAATTAAATAAAAAATATGTTATTTATTTAGATGTTGAATTTGTTGCACCCAAAATGTGGCCTCATCAAAGCTAGTGCCGTAAGTATAATTACAATGTAATAATACAGGCGCTCCTTGCTTTACTTTTACAGGTGTTTTCAATTTACACACCCACGGAGGCATTAAACTATCAGTACCAGTAAAGTTGCAACCTTCGGCAATTTGAACAAAAGAATGCATTAATATCGCATTTACAACACCAGTCATTACTGGTGTAATCTCAATTGTTTTTTCAATCTGCAACACATCCTCTACAAACAAATCAATAGTATTAATAATGGTTTCTAAAGAAAGTATTTCTGGCAAATGTCTAATAAAGTTAATAGGGTAATTATGGTGATCAGCATCAAACGATGTAAATGCTAATTGGCCAATATTTATAATTTGTTCAGGTAATAGTTTTCCTTTTGGTTTCAAAAATTTACGTAAATGTTTAAAAATTTGAACTTGATATTCATAAGCACAAAATGTACTCATCAATTCACCAACTACATAGTCAACCTTTTCAGGAAGTATAACTTTCATAGCATCACCAAAAATAAGTTCTACTTTATTTTCCCATCCATTTTCCTTAATCTTTTGTTCAATAAAATTTTTTAGGTTAGGATTGTTTTCGATTAGATAAGCCTTTTTTACGTGCGGCAGAAAGTGTTCCGTTAATGCTAAAGTACCTATCCCAGCTTCACAAATTATTTTATCTTTAAAATCATATTTTGCAAAGGCATCAGTAAAAGCTTTAACTCTGGCCTTATCTGTTTCCATAATTTTATAGCAGATGGGTGGAAAGCCAAAGTGCGCCTCATCAAAAGTTTCCGCTTCAAGCAAAGTATACTTCAGCTCATCGTACTGGTCTACAATTTTAGAAAGTAATTTAAAATTTGACATTTACTATTTTTTTGATGTTTACTAAGATGCTTGCACCCAAAATTCTGCTTCATTTAAATTAGTACCATACGTAAATTTGCAATGCAGTTTAATCGCCTTGCCCTGTTGTACTTCAACTGGCGTTTTTAATTTACATACCGTTGGAGGCATTAAACTATCCGTTCCAGTAAAATTACAACCTTCGGCTACTTGCACCAAAGAGTGCATTAATATGGCATTTACCGTACCACTCATAACAGGTGTTATTTCAATATTTTTTTCAATGTATAATTCTGTTTCATTGTTTAAATCAATAGTATTAACAATGGTTTGTAACGATAGCCTTTCTGGTAAATGCCTTGTAAAAATTAATGGATAATGTTTATAATTCGTATCAAATTTAGTGAATGCCAATTGTGCAATATTTACAATACGTTCTGGCAACAGCTTTCCACCTGTTTTTAAAAACTGACGTAAATGTTTAAAAATTTGAACTTGAAATTCGTTAGCACAAAATATGCTCATTAATTCTCCAACTATGTAATCTACCTTTTCAGGAAGCACAACTTTCATAGCATCACCAAAAATAAGTTCTACTTTATTTTCCCATCCATTTTCCTTAATCTTCTGTTTAATAAAATTTTTTAGGTTAGGATTGTTTTCGATTAGATATGCCTTTTTTACGTGCGGCAGAAAGTGTTCCGTTAATGCCAAAGTACCTACACCGGCTTCGCATACTATCTTATCCGTAAAATCATATTTTGCAAAGGCATCCGTAAAAGCTTTAACCCTTACTTTGTCCGTTTCCATAATTTTATAATAAATAGGCGGAAAACCATAATGTGTTTCACTAAAAGTTTGGGCATCTAACAAAGCATATTTTAGTGTATCATATTGATCTACAATTTCAGAAAGTAATTCAAACTTTTTCATTTTTTAATATTTTAACAAATATAAAAATTTTAGCATAATAGAATGGCTATGGAAGAGGTGTTGCTTTAAATGTAAAAAAATCAATTTTAAAAGGTTAGTTAAAATAAAAGCTTTTGTGGCAGATTGAGATGATTTTATATTAAAGATAATTTTTTAAGCCTTTATCTTAGTCCTGCTCGTTACACAAACAAGCAGAATTAAGTGGCCTTTAATCTTACTTCCCACCAGAAAGTTCAGCTTGTAATTTTTCTAATGCTTTCCATTTTCCATCTGCGGCCAACTGTGCCTGTTTTGGCCAAGTTGTAGGATGGTGCATTTGGTATCTTGACCCTGCTTTTAGCAAAATATTTTTAACATTATCAGGTTTTGATGCAGCCAAGGCTTTAAAACTGGCAATACCATCAGCTTTAAGTAATCCCGCAATTTTTGGCCCAATACCTTCAATTTTAGTTAAATCATCGGCTTTGACTTTTGCCTTATACGTAATCTTTTTTGTAGGCGTCTTAATTGTTTTAGCTGCTATTTCTGCGGGTGGTTTTTTCACCCCTTTCAATGCAGTATTAGTACCAGCTTTTACTTCTCGTCTTTCAACAACTTTCGCTTCTTTTTTGGTTCTTGTTTCTCCAATTACTTTCTTAGAAATTTCAACTGTTTTCATGCCTGCAATCATCTTCGTTAAAGTAGCGAAATCAACTTGCTTCACCACTTCCACTTCTCTTATAATTTCTACAGGTATTTCTTTTACTACCTCTACTTCTTTTACTACCTCTACTTCTTTTATTACAGGTATTTCTTTTATTAAGGTAATTTCTTTTATCACTTCTACGGGTACTTCTTTAATTACTTCTACCGCTTTAATCTTCTCCACAATTTTCTCTACTAATATTTCTTTTATTACTTCCACCTCTTTAACTACTTCTACTACTTTTTCAACTGGCACTAATACTTCCTTAATTACTTCAACCTCTTTTATCTTTTCCACTATTTTTTCTACCGGCACTAATACCCGCTTAATTATTTCTACTTTTTTAAGCTTCTCTTTTGTAACGGTAGATTTAATTGGTTTATCCCTTTTAAGTTGTACCTTTTTAATAACTGTTTTTCCAGCTAATTTTACCAACACTTCTTTTTTTGCAGAAACCGTTTTTAAAGCTTGCTTTCTAAAAGATGGTGTTTCTGCCAGAATACACTCATAAGCAATTAGTGCTTTTTTTTTACTAATGCCTGCCTTTTTTGCAATAGCAGTTATTAACTCGCTTTTGCTAACTAAATCCTTTTTTTTCAATGATCTAAATTTATAATTTATTAAATATATTATGTAATCTTGTACTTTAACTATTTTTACTTAAACTTGGTTAATAGTATTGTTATATCAAAATGATGATAATATGCCGCATCTAACTCCAAGCATTTTAAGCTGCTTATTTGCCATTATTTTTAAACTTTAAGATCATCCATTGGCCAATTTATTAAGTTGCATTTATTTCCTATTAAAATCATAATATTTATTTGTAGATTATTTCGTAATCCTCTAATTCAAAAATTAAATCTGTATTGCTTACGGCATCTGTTGTTTTTCTATACAATAAACCTGTTGGTGCATTATAGTAAAACTGGCTACTGCTAATCAAATCGTTTTGCCAAAAATTTAGGCTACTAATTCTAAATACATTTTGATGTTCTTTAAACATAAAGTTTAAGGAGTCAATTGTAAATATTTGCTTAAATACAGTTGAAGTTTCCACTTCCCAACTTTCAAATAAATTACGATTTAGATCAACTATTGGTACTTCCAAAATACGTGTGCTATCTCCATCAAAAAACCGAGGTTCATAAATGGTATTCAACACATATCGAAAAATATAAATTGGTATTTTACTATTATCTTCATTAATTAAGGCATATACTTTGTAGGCATTTCCATTAATTAAACTGTCTTTAGGTAGTTTGTAAATTTTGGTTGGGCTGCTGGTTAAGGTATCGCCATCTTGCGTACTAACATATTGCCAAAACGAGTTGGGTAAACTATGTTCAATAAAATTCAGTTCAAAATCAATATCGCTAGGTTGACTAAACTTATTGTTTTTTTTGCAAGCAGTAAAACATATTATTATATAAACTAAAGCTACAGTTAAGCATTTCATCTTCACGATTTAAAAGTACACAAAAAATATAGCATCTTTGCAATACACAATTATTTATGAAGTTTACAGGAACAGAAAATTACATTGCCACCAGAGAATTGCAGATAGCAGTTAATGCAGCTATACACTTGCAAAAGCCTTTATTAATAAAAGGAGAACCCGGTACTGGCAAAACACTATTGGCGCACGAAATAGCAAAAGCAATGCAAAAGCCAATTATTACTTGGCATATAAAAAGTACAACAACAGCACAACAAGGCCTGTACGATTATGATGCAGTGGCTCGGCTGCGCGACTCGCAACTTGGCGACCGTGATGTAACCAATATTGGTGAGTACATAAATAAAGGCAAATTGTGGGAGGCCTTTACTGCCCAAGAAAATGTAGTTTTATTGATTGATGAAATTGATAAAGCAGATATTGAATTTCCTAACGATTTGTTATTAGAGTTAGATAAGATGGAGTTTTTTGTGTACGAATTAGGTCGCACTATAAAAGCAAAAAATCGACCAATTGTTATCATCACTTCTAATAATGAAAAAGAATTACCTGATGCTTTTTTAAGAAGATGCTTGTTTCATTATATCCAGTTTCCAGATGCGTTAACCATGCAAGAGATTGTAAATGTGCATTACCCAGCTATACAAGAACAATTAGTAACCGAAAGTTTACGCTTGTTTTATCAGGTACGAAACGTAAATGGTTTGAAAAAGAAACCCAGCACCAGCGAGCTAATTGATTGGATAAAATTATTGCTCTGGGAAAAAGCCAACCCAACAGAATTAGCGGAAATGGATTTGAAACAAAACATTCCTCCTTTTGTAGAAGCCTTAATTAAAAATGAGCAAGATTTAGAAATGTTAGATGATCATAAAAAATATTATAGTAGCTAACAATAGTAAGACCATAAAGCTGAATGAATATTGTATTCTGAACACTTATTTACTGGGGCAGCGTACCAGTTAAAAACTAACAAAAAAATTAGAACCGCAAGCTGCTAACTTTGATAAAAAATGATTGTTGGAGAAGATGAAGATATTGCAATTTAATGTACGAAAGGTGTAAAGTTGATCTACAATAATTTGATTTAGCTCTTAATTTTAGTTTTTTTTAATACTTCTCTCTTTATTCATAATTAATAATTGTAGCATTTTTTAGTAAATTGTGCCTAACAAATTTTTTTTATGAAAAAGATAAACCGTCGAAATTTTAACAAAATCGCCGTCTTAGGTGCTGGAGGCATAATGGCCTCGCTACCCTATGGTGCTATGGCGGTACCAGTAGAAGCGATGTTGGCCAACCCTTTAGAAGTGGCAGCTAAAAAAGCGCTGGCCGATGCGGGCTTAAATTCGGCCACCAAAGCGGGGGCAACTTATGCCGATATACGCATAGGTCGATATTTAAATCAATATTTATTTAGCAGGGAAGACAAGGTGCAAAATGTAGAAAATACCGAATCGTTTGGTTGTGGTATTCGGGTTATTGCCAATGGCACTTGGGGCTTTGCGGCCACCAACAATGTAACTACCGATGGCATTGCCAAAGCAGCGCAACAGGCAGTAGCCATAGCCAAAGCCAACAGCCGCATACAAGAAGAAGAAGTGCAGTTGGTGCCCGTAAAGTCGTATGGAGAAGTAAGTTGGAAAACACCCATTGAGATTAATGCTTTTGAAATACCTGTTAAAGAAAAAATAGAGTTGATGTTGGAGGCCAATGCCAAAGCGATGGCTGCTGGTGCGAGCTTCATCAACACTAATTTGTTTTTTGTAAACGAGCAGAAATATTTTGCTTCTACGGAGGGTTCATATATTGATCAGGATATTCACCGCACTTGGCCCACCTTTTCGGTTTCGGGTACGGATAAAGAAACGGGGGCATTTAAATCGCGACAAGCTTTGAGCGCACCAGTTGGTATGGGCTACGAATATTTGCAACCCAAAGAGAGTGAAAAAATTGCTGGGCCAGATGATGTGGTCTTGTATCGTCACGCCTACGATTTGGTGGAAGATGCCGAGTTGGCCGCCAAGCAAGTGCAGCGTATGTTAACTTGCAAATCGGTAGAAGCAGGTAAGTATGATTTGGTGTTAGAGCCAAATCACTTAGGTTTAACTATTCACGAATCCGTAGGGCATCCATTAGAGTTAGATAGAGTGTTGGGTTACGAAGCCAACTATGCAGGCACCAGTTTTGCCACCATTGATAAATGGAAAAGTGGCACATTTGAGTACGGTAACGATAAAGTTAACTTGTATGCCGATAAAACAATGAAGCACAGTTTGGGCGCTGTTGGCTATGATGATGAAGGCGTAAAAACTAAGCGATGGGATTTAGTGAAAGATGGTATTTTGGTGAATTATCAAGCGATCAGAGATCAAGCGAGTATGATTAACGAAACCGAATCGCACGGTTGCTGTTATGGCGATAGCTGGAGTTCGGTGCAGTTTCAGCGGATGCCGAATGTGAATTTAGCGCCGGGCAAAGAAAAATATTCGGTACAGGATATGATTAAAGATGTGGAGAAAGGGATTTACATTGTGGGGCGTGGTTCTTATTCAATTGATCAGCAACGATACAATTTTCAATTTGGTGGTACTTTATATTATAAGATAGAAAACGGTAAAATTGCGGGTATGTTGAAAGATGTAGCCTACCAAAGCAACACACAAGAGTTTTGGAACAGTTGCGCCGCTATTTGTGATGAAAGCGATCAGCGAACTTGGGGTTCTTTTTTTGATGGCAAAGGGCAGCCCGGACAGGTGAGTGCGGTGTCGCACGCCAGTTCAACTACCCGATTTGATAATGTGAATGTAATTAACACAGCAAGAAAAATTTAAACAAAACCATGGCAATTTTAAATAAAGAAGAGGCAAAAGCCATCTTACAAAAAATAATTAGTTTATCGAAAGCCGAATCGGTTGAAGCCAATTTGGGTGGCTACCAAGGCGGTAACATTCGCTATGCCCGTAACACGGTTACAACGGCTGGTGTAGAAACCAATACCTCATTGTCGGTTACTTCAAACTTTGGCAAAAAATCGGGGAGTGCCAGTATTAATGAGTTGGACGATGCGGCTTTAGAAAGAGTGGTTCGTAGATCGGAAGAGTTGGCGCAATTTAGCCCCGAAAACCCAGAGTTTATGCCGCCGATGGAGGCGCAGGAATTTAAAGACAGTATTACCTTTAAGCAATCAACGGCCAATATTACGCCCGAAGATAGAACGAAAATAGCCGAGTCGAGCATAGGGCCGGCCAAAGCAAGTGGCGTTATTGCTGCTGGTTTTCAAGAGGATTATAATGGTTTTGATGCTATGATGAACAGCAAAGGTTTGTTTGCTTACAACCGCGGTACTTCTACTGATTTTACCGTAACTATGCGTACTGAAGATGGCACGGGTTCGGGTTATGCTATTCACGATTATAATGATATTAATAACTTAGATACTGCTGCTGCTTCTAAAAGAGCGATTAAAAAAGCGGTGGATTCTAAAAATGCAAAAGCAATTGAGCCAGGCAAGTACACGGTTATTTTAGAGCCGGCCGCTTCGGTAGGTTTAATTAGAAATATGATGTGGAATTTAGGCGCACGCCGTGCCGATGAAGGTAGAAGTTTTATGTCGAAGAAAGGTGGCGGCACTAAACTGGGTGAACAAATTATTGATGAACGAGTTAACATTTATCAAGATCCTTTTAATGAAGCTAACCCATCTCGTACTTGGACGGGTAGTGGTTTGCCCATTAGAAAAACCGATTGGATTAAAGGTGGGGTTGTAGAAAATTTACGCTATGGTCGGTTTTGGGCGCAAGAAAAAGAGGTGGAACCTGTGCCTTTTAGCGGCAGGTTTATAATGGATGGCGCCAATGCGACCACCGAAGAAATGATTAAAGATACGAAGCGTGGAATTTTGGTTACTCGTTTGTGGTACATCCGTTCAGTTGATCCGCAGACTTTATTGTATACCGGCTTAACCCGTGATGGTACGTTTTATATTGAGAATGGCGAAATTAAATATCCTGTAAAGAATTTTAGGTTTAATGAAAGCCCAGTAATTATGTTGAACAATTTAGAGACTTTAGGTAAGCAATATAGAATTGATGGTAATATGGTGCCAGTTATGAAGATTAGAGATTTTACGTTTTCGAGTTTGAGTGATGCGGTTTAGGTTTGGGTGTTTAGTTACATTAGATAAAAATATAAAAGGGATTACTTTGGTACTCCCTTTTTTAATACATTAGCACAAAGTAGGTCGATATATTCACCACATAAACCAGTAACTATATTAATTGGTAGCGGAACAGAACTTTCAAACTTACAATAAAAAAAAATAAAGCAAAACGAAAAAACGATAACTCAAACACTAATGCTTTCTTTGATAGATATTGCAAAAGAACCTAAGCATTTTGAGTTGATGCAATCTTATAGGAATACTTATCATTGTAAAAGCCATATAAAAAGCTATGATAAAAAGACCTTTGTCAAATAGTTTAAAAATAGACATTACACGCATTGTTGTGTAATTCGTATAGTAAATATTATAAATTGTTATTATGAAGAATTTTTGACCATTTTGGATTTAATATGACCATACAATTGAAGGTTAAAAAACAAAAAACATTTACTAAAGATTACCAAAATTGGCATTTTGATTTAAAATTAAATGACTGGTATAATTTTGAAACCGGAGCGCTTTTAACAAGCTATAAATGCAGCAACGAATTGGATTATCTACTACATAATATGGAGTTAAATACTTGCTAAATAATGCGGAGAAAATAAATCTACTTTTTATGTCAAAACCATTTTTTGATAGACGAGGCGGAAAACGCATTAATAATTGGGCTAAGTAGAGGCTTTTCAACGAAGTATATCGGAAAATGGTAAAGACAGAAATGAAGATTTATTTTTGTAGCATTACTAATAATCTACCTTAAACTTGCTTCTACAATCTTTATTTCTTCATTAGGTAAGCCGTTGAATTAATAAACCAGTTTTGATTAGTTTCGTTGAAAATATAATAATGGAAAGTTTAAATCAAAATTCAGATTTTTTGTTTTACAAATCTGAAAATGAGGAAATAAGTATACAAGTAATAATTGGAGATGAAACGGTTTGGCTTACTCAAAAATCAATGGCAGAAATTTTTAAAATAGATAAATCTGGTATTTCCAGACATCTAAAAAATATATTCGATTCAGGCGAATTAGATAAAGATTCAGTTGTTGCAATTTTTGCAACAACTGCCAATGATGGTAAAATATATGAAACTGAATTTTATAAACTTGATGCCATTATTTCGGTGGGCTACCGTGTTAACTCTTACGAAGCTACACAATTTAGAAAGTGGGCAACTAAGGTTTTAAGGCAATATTTAATAAAAGGTTTTGCCTTAGATAATGAACGGTTAAAGCAGGGAAACAACTTGTTTGATAAAGATTACTTTGAAGAACTGTTAACCCAAATAAGGGAGATTAGAGCTTCTGAAAGAAGGTTTTACCAAAAAATTACGGACATATATGCAACATCAATTAACTACAATAATAAAGCAGCTATTTCAAAAGAGTTTTTTGCAACGGTTCAAAATAAGTTGCATTGGGCAATACATGGCAATACCGCAGCCGAGTTGATTAAATTAAGAGCCGACAAAACTCAACAACCACCTACTAAGAAGTAGGTGGGTTCAAATACAATTACTAAAAGTCGTTACATTGTCCGTTATGCTGCGAATCCGTGTAGTAAAACGGAACGGATTGCGCAGTATCTTCCTGCTTAGCCGGGGGATACTGCGCATTCAAAGCTTCGCAATGAATCGCAGCATGACGCTTTTGATGTATAATTTAGATTTACCTAAATTGTAGTAAACCAGCTATGAAATCTTGAAATAAATTTGTCGCACTGAAGTGCGAGGTTTTGAACCTTCAAAAAGGAGACCAATAAACCAAAAATGGGTTTAAATAATTGGAAAAATAAGAATGGTAAAATTTTAAAAACCGATGTTGCTATTGCCAAAAATTACCTTGCAAAAGAAGAAATTGAAGAACTAAACCTTGTAGTTTCGATGTATTTAGATTTTGCCGAGAATATGGCTAAAAAAGGAAAGCTAATGAAAATGGCAGACTGGGTTAAAAAGTTAGATAATTTTTTGGAATTTAACGAATACGACATTTTAAAAAATGCAGGTGCGATCTCTAAAAAAATAGCCAAACAATTTGCAGAAGCGGAATACAGCATTTTTAGGGTTCAACAAGACAAAGGTTTTAAATCGGACTTTGATAAGCTGGTTGAAAAAACTAAGAAGAAAAAAGGTAAATAATCATTTACACACTTTCCTCCACAATCTTAATTTCTTCATCAGTTAAGCCGTAGCATTGATACACCATTTGGTCAATTTCGGTATCGGTTTAGTTTTTCCTTTCCAAGTGAATCTGTCCACTTGCCGTATTTTCGGGCAACGAAACAGGTTCGGACAATGGAGCAACACCTTCCAAATGAACCCGATCACTTGTTGTATTTTTGGACAATGGAACAGGTTTCATTGGAGCAGGTTCGGACAATGGAACAACACCTTCCAAGTGATCCCGATCACTTGTTGTATTTTCGGACAACGGAATAGGTTCCGTTGGAGCAGGGATTCCCATCAAACGACTACTGACAGATTTAATACGCTTAACCTGTTTTGATAAATCAATTGCATCACCTACCAATATCAAATGAACATGGTCTTTACAAACATTATAAGCCGAACAATGGTAGCCTTGGTTGTTCTGATAAGGTATCGATATTAAACAAATTGAGTTGTTCGGTATCCTTAGCAGTTTCAACAAAGCGTTCTAACTTGCTGCCAAAAATCAGCTTTCTCATTTGTTCCAACTGAAATTTGAGCTGCACATTTTCTGCTTTTAAAGCTTTATTTCTGCAAATACGGTTGATAGCATTACAGCTAAAATATAAGAAATTTACAACATATTCTCAAAATTAAATTTTTGGGGAATTGAGCAGTTGGTTAGGTGCTTACCAAAATTCATAGGTTTAGGTTATGAGAAGTTAGTTATAAGAAGTCAAAAAAACAGTACATAGAGAAAGCGCAGCATTCTTATTGGCCTCCTCTTTTAGTTTTAAAATTTCGCACTTTAGTACGACAAACTTATTTCGAGAATTCGGGGTTTTACATATCATAACACCAAATTATTATATAAAAGCGTCTTGCTGCAATTCATTGCGAAGCTTTTAATGTGCAGTATCTCCCAAGGCTAAACAGGAAGATACTGCGCTATCCGTTCCGTTTTACTACACGAATTTGCAGCATAACGGATTTAGTAACAACTTTAAGTCGTAGTATTATAACCCACTTACTTTTTTATTAGGTGGTTGTTAAGTCAGAAGGAAATGTAGCTCATTTGTGAGGAATAAAAATTGCGAGCCTTGCTTTATTTAGTCAGGTTTTTGGCTTCGTAATAGAAAAGCGATGAAATTATTCGGGTTAAGAATAGAGCTAATTTTTTAACTATTAAAAATTAAATTATCTTTTTATAGAACATTATTTTTATTTTAG
>Ga0209831_1001992_pt1 | contig 18169 bp, 18 predicted proteins | sample Maine_Asex4_meta_FD_187451 | JGI IMG/M metagenome (GOLD analysis project Ga0209831, IMG submission 187451) | Marine algal microbial communities from Maine, USA - Maine_Asex4_metaG (SPAdes) (version 2) | ecosystem: Host-associated > Algae > Red algae > Unclassified | place: Maine, USA | collected...
GCGGCAGTGGTCTGGCAGTGGTGCGTCTTTGTCCCACAAACAAACTGGGGTGCTTTCCTCTCCTTCTCAAGCAAGCGAGCAGCGCGGGGCCGAGGGTGGGCTGCAACTCGGTCAGTGGGGGAAGAGACCCCCGACTGGTCCTGTCCGACGGGGACTTCGACTCCGCGGCGGCTCTTTCTTTCCCGACAGGGCCAGATACCTCGGCGACACAGGGGCGCACAAATGGTATTGTGGGCCACTGCACGCTGAGTGCCCTTGAGCCGTTCTCCCAAATATTTCCGCATGCCAACTGTGGCAAAAAAGTTTCAAATCAGCCTCTACGACCATGTAGAGGCCGATTTTGGAAAACTTTGGGGACAATTGCAGTGCGGGATTTTTGGGAGATTGGCTATAAATCAAAGAATTACAGTTTACCCCTTCCAGGAGCCGCAGGAGGACGGGTCGGTCGAATATGGAAGGGATCCGAATGTCCTGCCGAGGTTTCTAATATCTATCGATAACCTCCAAAAAAAGGCGGTTGCAGAGAGAATGGAGGCAAAGCCGACGACATATTGCTGATCCTCGAATATTGTCCTGGTGAACAGAGACTGACTTGCGGACCGACTGTCTCCCCCAATCAGATGCGCCCCTGGGACTGACTTGGTGCTTCTGGTTGCTTACATGTGCCCATACAGCCTGGAAATCGACATCAGCTCCTTTTCTTTTCCGCGCTTCTGGCGAGGAGAAAGTAGAAAGTCTCCAGATCTCGCGTGGGCGGCTTGCTTCGCGCCAAGGAATGCTGATCAAGTGGCAGCAAGCAGTGAGTTCTGCTGGATGCACGGTCCCGGCTCCGAACGCGGGCTTTCTCATGGCTTCGATGCCTTCTTACTGTCGTTTTAGACGAATAGAGTGCTCTTATTCAGAGTCGGTCTCTGTCTCTGTCCCCTAGGACAAAATTTGGGGATCAGCAATAGCATAGAGAAGAAGACGGATCGGCCGTTCGACGAGCCACGATCGAATTATCGGCTGAGAGTTGCCGCTAGTAATCTTGCAAGCCAATCCGCGTGTCTTGCAGCAGTCACGCAGAGCCATTGCAACCCACAATGAGATTTCCTGAGATTTTTGGGCCGCTTGCTTGGGCCAGAAGAGGACATGAAGAGGGCTCTGGGCCAGACCTGTGTTTTCTCATGAGATCAACAAATTTCTTCAGATTTCTTGAGATCCTGATGAGCGTTTCGAGTGCGCAGAGCTGCATGATGAGACTATGTAAGGAGCCCGCGTGATTTTTAGCCATTTCATTGGGCCACGTACGCTGTCGAATCATTGCAACCACTCTGCAACCACCATGTATTGGATGTCGGCATTGATACCGTCGCTTGACCTCAATATGCGTACGCTCTCACCTACATCCACTTACCCAGACAAGGCGCACTACAGAGGCTATGGACAAGGCCCACTACAGACGCTGGCGCTTCTCGAGCCTCTCGGCGGACGCCACAAGCTCCCGTACCCGACGACGGCGCCTCATATCAGTCTCGTCACCGCCACCCTGAACGGGCATGTACCACCCGTACCCCACGCGACCATTCCTCTGCCCACCAGCGGCATGCGGCGCATGCGGCACACGTGAAGTGCCTGCTGCGTGACCGTGCACCTCCACACCAAAGCTGGCGAGGTGGGATGCAACATGCTGACGTGACGAGCACGTCAGTAACTTGGGCTTGACAGCCACGTTCATGCCCTCCATCACCTGCACAGAAGACACCGACTTGCCCCTGGCTCCAGGCGCGCCGCGGAGAGGACCTGCCGCCGCCCCAGCCCCAAGGGCACTCCGCAGCGGCACGGGAGCGGGAACAGAAGGCAGAAGGCCGGTGCCCACCGTCGCCAGTGGTGCGGGGGCGCGTCCCGCACGCGCTTCAGCCAGCACGCGCTGGCACGACGACCGCCAATCTACTGCATTCAGGTCCTCCACAGCGTCGGTCTCTGACATGAGCCCAGTACTACCCATTGGCAAGGGTGCGCCATCCGACACGACGGCGGCCGACGTCTTGCTTTCCGACGCGACGGTGGCGGACGTTTTGATCTCCGACGCGACGGCGGCCGACGTCTTGAACTCCACGTCGGAAGACGTCGACGCGCTGTCGTCCGACGGCAGTCAATTCCGAGCCCAAGGATCGGATAAGCCAAGATGTCGAAGAAGACATCGTGGGCGTCGGCGCATAGTGAGGAGAGATCGTTGTGGACTTGTTCGACGTGCACGAGCCAGTCGCGCCGCTGTACGCGACGGCCTTAACGGCGGCCGCTGCTTCTGTCTTGACGGAGGGCGCCGCCTTCGTCTCGACGGCGGCCGCCACCGCGCCCGCGAGCGGATGCTCCTCCACGGCGGCCGCGGCCGCCGCCGCCTCTGCCCTGGAGGCGGCCGCCACTGCGCCCGCCAGCGCCTGCTCCTCCCCGGCTGCAAAGTAAACGGCCTTAACAGCGGCCGCTGCTGCGCCCGCGAGCGGCCGCTCGTCCGCAGCAGCCGCCGATGCCTCGGCCTTGACGAGGGCCGCCGCCTCGGCCTTGACGATGGCCGCCGCCTTGACCTTGACGACGGCCGCCGCCTTGACCTTCACGGCGGCGGCCACCGCGCCCGCCAGCGGCTGCATCTCCCCTGTCTCGACCTAGATGGCGGCTGCCGCCAAAGCCTCGACGGCGGCCGCCAGCGCGCCCGCTAGCGGCCGCTCCTCCACGGCGTCCGCCGCCTCGGCCTTGACGGCGTCCGTCACCGCTCCCACGAGCGACTGCTCCTCCGCCGCGGACGCCACCTCTGCCTTGGCGATGGCAGCTGCGACCGCCTTGACAGCGGCCGCCGCAGCGCCCGCGAGGGGCTGCCCTTCCACGGCGGCCGCCACAGCGCCCGAGAGCTGCTGCTGCACCGTGACGGCCGCCACCCCGTCCTTGTAGGTGGCCTCCGCCAGGTGCCTGACGGCGGCCGCCGCCGCCCGGTACTTGACGGCGGCCGCCGCCGCGACCGCGCGCAGATGCCCCTCCGGGGCAGCCGCCGCCTCCGTCTTTACGGCAGCCGCTGCAGCGCACGCGAGCTGCTGCTCCTCCGCGGCGGCCGCCGTCACCGCCTTGACGGCGGCCGCCATGGTACCTGCGCCCGGATGCTTCTCCGCATTCGCCTTGACGGTGTCCGCCGCGTTATTATTGAGGGCTGCCGCCGCCGTGCCTGCAGGTTGCTGCTCCACCACGGCGGCCGACGCCTCTACCTTGACGGCAGCCGCCGCCTGCTTCTTGAAGGCGGCTGCCGCCTGATTCTTGACGGCGGCCACCGCCTCCGTCTTGATGGCGCCGCCACCCAACGCCCCAGTCTTGAGGGCGGCTGCCACCGCTCCAACCTGCAGCTGCATCGCCGCGGCCGGTGCCACCGCTGTTGAGCCGCCGGGCGTCGCGGCGGCTCGAAGGCGTTGACGCCGCATTACCTTTGTTGTACCAGCCTCTCGGCCGCTCTCGATGGCCCTCGCGAGGTCCTTCTCCCGCTCGCGCGCAGCCTTTAGTGCCACGGCCGCGTCGCGCGCCGCCGTGGACGCCGCTGCGGCTTCAGCGCGCAGCCGCGTGGCCTCTGCACACGCGAAGGCGATGCCTTGTACTGTGCTGGCCGCCAGCGGCGTGACACGCGCCCGGCCGGTGTCGCCCGCACTCGAACAGGAATCCATGGCAACACTCCGTGCGCGGGCGCGTACGCGGCGCCGCGCGTGCGTGGACGTCGGAAAAGGTGGTAGGGGTGTGGGGGGGGGAGAGACGCGCACGGCTACAAAGGCGGGTGGGTAGTGGAGCTCTCCTGGACATATCGGTGCCGGACCACAACGAATGAAGCTCCCCTACACCGACCGGCACCGACAGCACGTGCGTGCGTCATGCCGACCTCGATCTCAGCTGACTGGCGCCCCGAAAGGCGCCACGTGCACGTTGACCACATAGAGAAAGCAGTCAATCGCTGCACCATCCGCGTGCACGGTGCCTGGACGGCTGACGCGTGCCTCCCAGCCAAAGCAAAACAATACCGTCTGCCGGTGACATCTGACTACAATCCACGGCTCATTTTGGTGCATGCGGGGGTCGCCGTGGGGCATCTCTCGCGTGGAACTGGTCCTCAATCACAGCGGTACTACAACCCCGCTCGGGCATCCCGTCGCGGGCATGGACCACCAGCACACGCGCACCTCAACGTTAGAGACGTCGGGCCGCAGTAGGGACCCCCGTCAGGCGCCGGATTGTGCCAGATTGCGCCAAAGCCTCTTGGACTCCAGACTTGGCACGTGGTGGACACAGTCGTGGCACGACGATCGCGCCGACGACCGGGGTTTCGGGCCATATTGGCCATGTCAACAACGAACGTGTCCCCTTCAATCACACGATCGGTGCCGGTCTGCGCGTCGATCGCGGCGGAATCGCAGCCGGCGGCCCTCTTTCCTACATGTGGCGTACTATGGAATCCAGAGCGAACGGATTGTGACCGGCAGTCTTACACCGACTCTGTTTGCATGTTTACCAATGATCCCTCCAATGTGTTCTTCTTTTGCTGTTAGTAGCCCCCGTTCTGCCTACCTGCATTGCGAATCTTTGCTCGTCCGTCGAACGCTGTCGCGGACCCAATCAGATGCGCTCACGTGGCACTTTCATTTAACCATTCGAGTGTCCCAAACGGTACGTTGGTGGCTCCGCGCTAACGAGGACACAGGGAGACGGATGCTCGTCCTTTTTTAATCCGAGCCACAAGATCGAGGAAGTCACAATATAGGCCTGCGGCCCGATTTGCTCACGCAGCCACATCGATTCTGGAGGTCGGCGTGACAGGAAATTGGGATCGTCCCCCAGTGATCCTCAGATCAAGTAACGGAGCTCCCCGGGGTTTTCTGGTGGACCGTCCTAGCCTAATCTCAAACTGAGAATAGGATAGGGCGATATCTATGACGCAAGACCGTCCTGGAAACAGTCCCGACGGTGGCGTTCGGACTTTATTGCTGAAGCCCGAATTCTGTCCTGGTGGACAGAGACTGACTTGCGGACCGACCCTCTCCACCAATCAGATGCACCCCTGGGACTGACTTAGTGCTCCTGATTGCTTATTTGTGCCCATAAAGCCTGGAAATCAACATCAGCTCCTCTTCTTTTCTGCACTTCTGGCGAGGAGACAGTATAAAATCTCAAGATCTCGCGTGGGCAGCCTGTTCCGTGCCAAGAAATGCTGATCCAGCGGCAACAAACTGTGAGTTCTGCTGGATGCAAGGTCCCGGCTCCAAACGCGGGCTTTCTATTGGCTTCGATGCCTTCTTACTGTTTAAAACCAATATAGTGCTCTTATTCAGAGTCAGTCTCTGTCTCTGCACCCCAGGACAAAATTCGGGGATCAGCAATACAGTGCGTTCTCGTTATAAGAGAATCGTTTACAAAAGAATATGGGTCGCGAGTCTTCCTTTCCAGCCCGTGTGGGCCACTTTTTTTTTCGTATTGAGCCGAATCAGCTGTCTCTTGTAACGAGAACGCACTGTACTCAGGATCATCCTTGAAATCAAATGAGGATGACTGGAGGTCTGTTGCGCAGATGGTCTGCCGGATCAAATCGAGAACCGATCGGCGCCTTGGGCGCTGGGGGGGCTAGAAATTCCTGGCCAATGAGCACACGAAGGCCGTCCGCCGGTGGTCCACCTTACAGGACGTGTCCTTGGTACCTTTCCCATTGTCAGAAAGGGGGATTGGTGCAGAGTGTTCGAGCCGGGAATCTCCCGAGCAGCTCCAGCTCGTGCCGATCAGTAGATCAGAGCCTCCCTCGCCAAAAGTACACCGAGGTGAGCCTCCGTTGATGCTTGAAGTGCCACACCGCAGTCCAATTGTGCCGGTGTCTTGTGCCTTGGGCCCTTGATCTCGCTGTGTATCCCCGTCAAACAAGTCCTCGGCTGTGTCCCTCTTGGTGCTCCTACGGGCGTGCGTATGCGGTGTTAACGTGCAGTGTCGGAGACTGTGCTACGCACGGAAGGGCACCCTTTCCTGGTCGCCATGAAGCGTCGCAGGCGCGGTCCACGAGGTTCTACGTTTCATAATCTCACTGATGCCAACCTGATTCATTTGCAAGCACCTCCCACGAACTCGGGTGCTGCAGAGCATGATGTCGGCCGTGAAGGCGACGGTGGGGGCTTGGCAGGCGGACCCCAACCTGTCACTGGCAGAGCGATACCACGAGCGTCCGATATGGAGAAGTACGACGACGTCGCCCTGTCATAAGAATCTGAAGCAGATGCTTACCCATCAGACGACACAGTATATTTTTAGTGCATGTGAGCACCCTGATGAGGGGTTTGCAATACGCCGCGAGTTCTTATGTTTTGGGTTCTTCTATGGGCGAGTGCGCGTGACGCTCAGACAGTATGACATGATGCGAGAGGCCGAGAACTCCTTCATCCCGCAAGAGGAGTGGCCCTGGAGGTGGCGCTTACGGCACTCGCGCAAGCACATGCCGAAATCTGCCATACCACTGCGAAGAGAAATGACCACAAATCAGCTTCCCGTTGGAAAAGGAAGAGCCTTGCAAAAACTGCCCGACGCAGTCGTGTTGTACATTTCTTTCTCAGAGCACGTGAACCTGGACTTTGGAGATCCCAAGACGGCGGCTTTTTTTCACAATAAAGAGGAATCGTGCATGGGCACAGCTGAGCGGCCTGCAGAGTTTTATCAAACTGTAGTGGCCAGCGATCCCGCGACGTATTACGTGAAGAACGTCCTGTTCCGAGACCGGTACAGGTACGACATTGGATTAATCGCCCAGGTCTCTCTTGATACAGCTACGACGTTTAAGGCCAGTCTGATCAGCACAGCCATTGCTTGTGACGGCAGCTTCACGACGTCCGCGTCCACGTATGCTCCCCAGAGCGCACTTCGCCTTAGGGACTCCCTCGCGCAGTTTTCTGCTCTTCCTGATGTCGTACCGCGCGCGAACTGGGCACCATGCTTCACCGAACAACGAAGATTTACTTTGCGGTTCACGCAGTCCGGTGGCGTACTTGTTCTTGCCGTGAAATCATTAGCCACGATGGAACAAGCCTTGTAGACCGCCTTTACGTCGCTACGGCCACTGGAGCGCTCGCAGGCGGCAGAGCCCCCTGAGTGTGCTCTCCCGAAAAAAGACTCCTACATGCTGTACGTTTCATTGTACCTTGATGAATTCAGCGTGTACAAGCGTCGACGGGGAAGCCTGGAGGGCTACTATGGAGCATACACATGTCTCAGCATCAAGGATTGTGCGTTTTCTGTTCGTCCACTGTATTATTTGCCACCAGGAGCCAACCCGGAAGCACTGCTCAAGCGTGTGGTGGAAGACGTACTCCCCACGAGCAGGGAAGGTGCTCACGTGCATTATGCCGTCAAAAAGCAGAACGTGGTAGTTCGTGTGGACCTGTGTCTTGGTATTTCAGATTATCCTACGGCTGCAAAAGTTTCCAACTCGGTCGGTGCCCCAGGCATAGAGCACTGCACTAGCTGCGACATTGTCCAATTGAAAACCACTTCAGCTCGGAAAGAGCGAGCCATGAGCAGCACGACCTCTTTTGACGTTATGGACTCTCGTTACTCTCGAGCGCAAGAGCGGACTGCGCTGATCATGTCGGCCGTGAAGAGCTCTCCGCGTCTTGAAGAGGCACGGGGTCCCGGGAGTTTCGACATACACGAGCATGCGGTTGTCGCTCCCTCACACCTTCTCTCCTACAACATCGGGTCGAACATTGTAATGGAAGCCTACGATGCCTTTTCAGTAGAGCAACGGGACTCATTCACGAAGCAGATGCGTCGCTGTGCGAAGTATGTCCCGACGCACACAGTCTTGTCGTCGTTCGAGCCTGAAAAAATGTGTGGCACAACCCTCTCAATGTCAAACTATGCAGTGCTGCTCACTGTAGTACTACGAGGCCCCCTATGCGCCAGGGGGCCACCGCGGGGACGTCGGCGACGACGGGGGACGCGGTCCCCGACGTGGGGTGGCGACGCCAGCGGCGATGGCGGCCGACGGGGCGGCGACGCGGGGGTCGGGGCGAGGGGGCGGCCCCGCTGACCGGCTCGGGCCACCCGGGGAGCGTACCCGACCCGCCGCGCCCGGCGCGCGGGCCCCGCGGGAGGCCGGATTGGTTCGCCCGAGAGGGCGCTGGCGCGCCCGAGAGGGCGCGGCAGGCGACGGCCGACCGGGCGCCACGCGGCGGGTGCAGCGCGTTTCGCGCGGGATGGTTTCTCCCGCTCGTCTGTAATGATCGCCTCGGGGGACTTGACATGCATGGAGGGAATTATCTGCATTGGTTGGTGACGGCCCGGGTCAATTCCCATTTGGGGAAATTGGGCCCAGGCGACGGTTTTCGCCCTTTTAGGACGAAGGGCGACGACGGCGGGAGGCACCGTCGTCGCCGGCAAGTAAACCGTGTCTTGATGTCTTGGCGTTTCGATCGGCCCGACTTTCCGGACCTCGAGTCCCATAGCCTGTGTCGCGCGAGCGGCTAAGACGACCGTTACTTCCCTCCTCTCGAGGTAACCCCATAGATTTTGGTACTACATTTGGCGCTCCGGGTGAGACCCGCTGTACGCACGCCGTGCGTGTCGCGGATCGACACCTCTTTCGGTACAAAAAGTCGGGGGACCCTCGTTGATTTTACTGCGGTGCGCTGACGGAGGACATCCGATCGATTCGCGGGCCCCGCTTCCATGGCTCGCGGATCTTCCTCATCTTCCTTGGTTGACGGGGGCGCTCCTTCGTTTGAGATGCCCGGCACTAGCCTGGTGACGGACGCGCCACCGGCGGGATACCACGGGGCAACACCGGCCTTGGGCGCCGTGGCCCCCGTTGGGGGTGGAAGGGCGGTCCCGGTTGGCGGCAGTGGTACGGTGGCGGGTGAGTCGAACTCCTTGTCCGAGGACACCGGCCGCACGCCGACCACCGGGGCTCGTCCTTCTCCCGGCGCGGGACGGACGTCCACGCTGATGGAGCCCCAGGCAGGGGGTGCGGGGGTTCACCCTTTCCCCCTGGACGGGCAGCGTCTGGAAGGGGCGCCGCCCGCTGGCCCTCCCCGCGTGGACGCGGTGGGCAGATCATCGGGAACCTTAGTTGGCGGGACCCCCGCGGGCCGGGGGCCGCGTCGACCAATGGACGCGCTTTCGCTGGAGGAGGACGAGCGGAAGCGCCGGGAATTACAGCGAGCGTTCGGGGTCACCCCGGAAGAGGTGGCCCGGGCCCGGTGGCAGAAGAACACCCGGGACCACTGGTTACTGGACGCACCGGCCGGGGCGGGCGGGTCGGGGCCCAGCCTGCAGGGGGTCGGCGGAGCCGCGGCTCCAGGACCACCTCGGGCGGCGGCCGACCCCGGGCACCTGCGCCACTTGGCGCAGGTGTTCCGCGACGCCGCGGAGGAGGCGTCGACCGCGGCATCGGACGAGACCCCGGTCCCGGGGCGAGGCGAGGCCGTGGCCCTGGCCCTCGCGGCGGCCCAGGGCCCTTCCCCTGGGACCGCGAGCGCGGGCGGACCGGCACCCTCGGAACCCGGGTCAGGCACGTCCGGGGAGCGCCCCCGGACGTGGGGCGCTACCCGGACGGGGTCCGCCTTGACGGTGACTGCCTTGCCGGCCGCGCACCCTGCGCGGCCGTGGTCCCGGAGGGGCGCCGAGCGTCGACACCCGAAGGCGGTTCCCTCTCAGGGCCACCGACGGCGTCGGCACGCTCGACGGGTGCCGTCACCCTAATCGTCGGGGCCCCCCTCATCGACCAAGAGTGACGGGAGTCCGTCGAGCTCGTCCTCCGCCTCCAGTGGGGCGGAGTCGACGAACAGCAGCGACGGATGGACCTCGTCCTCCTCCCTCGGCAGTGACCCCGGGGCAACACGCCGCCGACGGCGGGCACGGGCGGCCGACAAGCGGCCACACCGGGCCCTAGTACAAGAGGCGCTGCGCGCCTTTCTGCAGAAGCAGCGGGAGGACACGGTGGTCGACCCCCGCTTCAAGGGGCTTCTGTCGCCGGAACGGTACCGGCTCGCGCAGCGAGGAGGCCGCCTACACCTCCCGCGAGGCAATTCCATCCGCGGCATCCACGCGGACGTCAAGGCCTTGATGCATACCTCGCGGCAGTTTGCGGGCGACACCCCGTTGGGGTTGGTGGCGGTCCTTGGGAACTTCCAGACGGCATGCGACGGCAGCGGGCTGAACGAGGGTACGGCAGTGACACTGCTGCAATACTTCGTTACGAGCGAGGTGCTCGGGGTGCTCCAGCGCGCCAAGGACACCCACGCCTCGCGGCAGCTCACGTACAAACGCGCGGTTCACGCCCTACTCAACGAAAACCTCGACGGGGACGACCTGGTGGACCACCTCCAGGCCCTCATCCAAGCATCTCAAGAGAAGTGGGAAGACGAGCACGAGTGCGCGAACCGCATCCTCGATGCTCACCGTGCCTTGGGCTCGGTCCAACAAGAGGCCGAGCTGAAGAGTATCCTACTCAAGGGCGGTGGACGGGAAGTCCGGGCCCTGGGGCGGAGCTTCAACACCCAGGGCCGGACCTTCCCCAAGCTGCGCAAGTTTCTTGCCAAGACGGGAGCGGCCACCCGGGAGGCCCGGGGGGTCAAGCTCCAGGACAAGCCCAAGAGGAGACCCTCCCGGTCGGTCGGCGGCGAAGAACAGGAGCCCCGTCGGACCCGGCCGGCGGCATCCGTTGCCCTCCCGGTGGAAGCAGCCTCGGCCGCGGCCGCTCTGTCCGTCACGGACTACGGTACCGAAGCGGAGTGGGCCGAGTGGGCCGCGGTGTTGGCCGCGTCGGGGACGCTCGTTGAGAACGAGTCCCCGGGCGACGTCCCGGTATTACCGGTGGACAGTCTGCCGCAAGCGTCGGGCTGGCAACAGCAGCCCGCTTGGGGCGGGCGCCCGGAGTTGTACCCCGTTCACACGGGGGCGGGGCGCGGGCGCGGTACCCTGGCGCCGGGAACCCCGGTGCCTCCACGGGCGGGAACCGTCTTCCCGCACTCTAATCGCCCCCTGCGGTTTGCCGGCGGCGGGGCGCCTCCACCGCGTGGCGGCGAATGGAGCGGGCACCCGAGGCGGAACCCCCGCCCTGTCTGAGGGGGGCCTGCTCGTTCTGTGGCCTCCTGGGGCACTGGGTGTGGGAGTGCCCCGCCCAGTCTCCCGAGGTGCGGGCCCACGGACGCGCGCTGCGCGAGGCATTCGCGGCCCACCGCAACGGGCAGGGACCAGCTCCGCCGGCACCCCTGCCCCTGGGCGCGGGACCGCCGGCTCCACCGTTACCGCCGGCCGGCGCCAACAATGGGACCGTCCCGCCGGGCATGGCTGCTTTCGTCCACGCCGTGGAAGCGGATGAGTGGGCGTTCCCGGACGCAGCAGGCCACTAGGGGGAGAGTTCCTCCGAGGAGTGGACCGCGGGCGCCGACGGCGCGGGTCACGGGGACGGCCGCGCCTGCCACGCCCAGGGAAACACGTAAGGGGCTGCCCCCTTAGTGGGCTGCCCACGGACGTCGTCCGTCTCAAGGCACACCGGCAATGCTACATTACGGCGACCCGCCTGCGCCAGGTATGCAAGCGGCGGGCCTCAGCGGGATTCCCGCCAGCGCCCGCCTTCTGCCCCCGCATCCTCGCGCGGCCCGGGGGGGGTCAGCCACGCGACGGCGGACGTGCCGGACCGCCGCCCCGTTCCAGCGACGCCGGTGGCCTCCGAGGCCGTCCCTCCGTCACCGCCGGTCGCCGCGTCGGTCCTGGCCCATGGCCACTCCGACCTCCGGCCGTGGGGTGGCAGGGATGGCATCCCGGCGGACTTACCCGCCAACGGGGCGCGCACCGGGCAAGGGCTCCGGTGGCGCCTCGGGGGACGCGCTCGGCGCGAGCGTACCCGCTTTCGCCGCCACGCCACCGCCGTCGCGGACACCACGCACGCGCCGGGCACCCCATCTGGGGGCGGGGAAGTGCTTCTTTTCAGTCTGCACAACTACCGAATCGTGGCCTCGCTGGGGCTGGAAAAGCTGTCCCGCCGCGCGTTTGGCGTCGTCGTCGCCACGGGGGCGGGCCCCAACTTGGTCGGCCGGAACGCCCTCGCCCCTGACTGGCTCCTCCAGGTGGTCACCTCCACGGAGGAGAAAGAGGTACGTCTACGAGACGCCAACAACGCGCGGTTACGCACCAGCGGTACCGTCACGCTTTGGCTCCAGACGGGCGCACGAATCGTCCCGGTTCCCTTCCTCGTCGTCGACGACCTGTCGGTACCAGTCATTTTAGGCTGCACGTTCATCGAAAACAACGCCCACGCCATCCTGCCTCAGGATCGGTCCATCTGTTGGACGTACGGGTCCGTCACGGCGATCCTACGGGGGCCGTTGGACGATGGTGACCGCTCGATGGGCGTCTCCTGCGTTCTTTGCGCGACGCACAAGACGCGGCTTCCGCCGTCGGCGGCCACGGTCGTCTGGGTGCGGACTATGTGGCGGGGCCTGGGCCAGGTGGTCGGCGCCTCGCGCATCTTCACAACGCATGGGGTCACCATCGCCAACGGCGTGCACGATATTGTGCCCGGGCTACCTTTCCCGGTCATCGTGACCAACTTTGGCGCGCGCGAGGTCATCCTCCGGCAGAGGGCCAACGTCGGCTCCGTCGAGCTGCTGACGACGGGCGTCGTACAGGTGCCCCCCGGGGCACCCCCCGGTGCAGCGCCCGCCCCGACCTTCACGCCGGCCACGGCCACCGAGGGCGTCGTGGCGGCGGTGTCAAGCACCCGAGACGACCCCGCTCCGGGGCGGAGCTTGGACCCGGCGACGGCCGCCGGCAGTGGGCCTGCGATCCCCGCGCGACCCCGGGACCCGGGCGAAGGAAGCGCCGTGGCGGCCGCAGCGCCGCCCGCGTCCCCCCTGCAAGTGGAGGACGTGGACCTCCCGGACGTCGACCTGGCGCTGCACACCCGGATCTGCCGCATGCTGTACTTGCACAAGGCAATGTGGACGGGCCAGGCGCTCGGCTTCATCAAAGCCACCCAGCACCGCATCGACCTCAACGCCGGCGCCCGGCACGTCCGCTTCGCGCCGCGCCGCGCGGGGCACACGGCGCGGGAGGCCGAGACGGCCGGGGTCAAGCGGCAGCTGGAGGCGGCCGTCATCGAACCGAAGTCGTCGAAATGGGGCTTCCCGGCCGTGCTCGTCCCCAAGAAGGATGGCATTCTCCGCTTCTGCGTCGATTATCGACTGCTGAACGTCGTCACCAAGAAGGACTCGTACCCGCTGCCCCGGATGGACGAGTGCATCGACAGCCTCGGCGATGCGACCATCTTCTCGACGTTGGATTGCAACGCCGGCTACCGGCAGGTTGCCATCGCGCCCAGAGATCGGGAGAAGACGGCTTTGTGTGCCACGAGGGCGCGTACCAGTTCAAACGGATGCCGTTCGGCCTAACAAACGCCCCGGCGACGTTCCAGCGGGCGCTGGACATCATCCTCTCCGGGTTGGAGTGGCAAAGCTGCCTCATCTACCTCGACGATGTCATCGTGAACTGCAAGACGGAGCAGGAACATGTCGGCCACGTCGACCGCGTTCTGCGCCTGCTTCGCGACGCGGGAGTGACACTCCGCCTGCCCAAGTGCCGGTTCTTTCGTCAGACCGTGAAAAACCTCGGGCATGAAATCAAGCCGGGCCGCCTCGGCGAGAGGGACGCGCACACGCGCGCCCTGCGCGAGGCGCGCTTATCCACGACCCGCACGCAAGTACGGAGCTTCGTGGGGATGTGCAACGTCTTCCGCCGGTTCGTGCCGAATTTCGCATGGATGGCGGCGCCATTGACGGGTCTCATGGGGTCCACAGCCCCTGTCCTAGTGCCCACCGCCACGCCATTGCAGCAGCAGGCGTTTGACCGGCTCAAGGTGGCCCTCACGACCCCGCCGGTCCTCGCACTCCCGCGGCGCGGGAGGAAGTACGTCCTCGACGTGGACGCCTGCGGGACGCAAGTGGGTGTCGCCCTGCCGCAAGAGCAAGACGACGGGAAGCCCCAGCCGGTCGCGTATATCAGCCGGCGGCTGGCAACGAACGAGCTCCCCCACGGGGTCACGGAGAAGGAGTGCCTGGCAGTCGTCTTGGCGTCGCTCAAGCTCCGCCCCTTCATCGAGGGTGACCGTTTCCCCGTGCGCACGGACCACGACTGCCTGCAGTGGATCCTCAACATCGAGGGTTCGGGGAATCCCCGCCTGGCACGCTGGCGCCTTCGCCTAAGCGAGTTGGAGTTCGACGTCGCCTACAGGCCGGGGATGACGCACTACAAGGCCGACAGCATCTCCCGCCTGGAGTCCGGGGCCAGCGACGAGACCGCGTTCGACGACGCGGTCCTTGTCTTTGCCGTGCGGGCCAACACGGGCCGGGGGCTCTACGCCGCCAACTACGTTGGCGGCCCTACGGTCCGTGGCATTAACCGCGACGCGGTGCTCTCGGCCGAAGCCGGCGACGGGTACTGCAAGGAGATCGAGAAGGCCCTGAATGACGGGCGGCGCATCCCGTTCTTTGAGGACCCCGATCGGGTCCTCCGGCGACGCGCGGCGCCCGATGGCGCCCACCAGGTGGTGGTCCCAACCTCCTTGCAGGAGCAGTTCCTCCACCTGGAGCACGACGCGACCCTCGCCGGGCACCCCGGGGAGTCCCGCATGTATACGGCGATGCGGCGGTACTACTACTGGGATGGAAAGGCGGCCGACGTCGTCTCCTATGTTAGAAAATGCGACAGCTGTGCCCGGCAGCGCGTGTGCCCTCTGGCGCGGCGCTCGCCCCTCACTCTTTTCCCCGCCAGCGTGCCATTCCAGGACATTGCTGTGGACCTCTACGGGCCCCTCGAGCGGACGGCCGCCGGCCACCGGTTCATCCTGGTGATCACCGATCGGTTCACCAAGCTGGTGCGCGCCATCTCGATGGACGGTGCGTCGGCGGTGGACTCCGCCTCGGTCGTCCTTGACTTCTGGGTGGGCGCCTATGGTCCGCCGGACCGGCTACTCTCGGACGGGGGACCCCAGTTCACCAGCCACTTCTGGGGCCAGGTTTGCAACCTGCTCTCCATCGAGCCTAAGGTGACGTCGCCGTCACACCTGCAGACGAAGGGGCAGACGGAGCAGTTCAACCGCACGATGCATACGATCCTAAACCACTACGTGGCGGAGCATCCGCGGTCCTGGGACCGATTCCTTGTGGCCCTGACGCTGGCGTACGACAGCCGCCCCCACCGTTGCACCGGGGTTGCCCCGCTGGAACTGGTCAACCCCATGGGGGTATCCATCTGGGCATTCAAGGACATCCCCAAGACCATGGCGTACCCCATCACAGTGCAACGTGGCACCGCCGCCGAGAAGCGGGCCCAAGCCGCCTTCCTGACCCGCCTCGTGCAGCTCATTCCGCAGATGCGGGCAATGCTCAAGGCAACGCGGGGGCGCTACAACCGCGAACACGACAAGCGCCTCGCGCTGCGCGCGGAAAAGCTCACAGCGGGGGGCTGCACGTGGCTGCGCGACCACGCGAAAGAGGAGAGTGCCGGCGGCAAGTTGACAAACGTCGCCCGCGGACCGTATCGCGAGGTCTCCACGGACGGCCGACGGTCCTCCTGGACGTCGAAGGGGAGCACCGCCGTGAGAACGTCGCGCACGTCGTCCGCGCCTCGGGCACGGCCGCCGAGTCCCCTGCCCAGCACCCCGCGTTGCGGGCAGCCTGCTCCTTCCATGGGGCGGAGGCCGACGGCCAGCGGTACGCCGTGGACCGCGTCGCGGACCACGCGACGCTGCCCGACGGCACCCACCGGGTACAAGTCTACTGGACCTGATACCCGCAGCCCACCTGGATGGACGCCGCGGACGCCCCGCACGAGACGCTGCGCGTGTACGTGAGCCGCGCTGCGCGCTTGGGGCTGCCCCACACGTCCACCGGCCCGCCGCCGGTGGTCCCGCAAGACGCGGCTCCCGACGGCGGCCCCGCCTCGGGCGGCGCCGCGGCGCCGCCCCCGGCCATGCGTGCCTGACTCCTTGGGTCGGCGCGGCGGCCGGGCGCGGCAAGGGGGCGGGGTGGGGTTTTTTGGGGTTTCGGGGCCTTGACGCCGTCGCGGGGGGGGGGAATGCGGACCAGCGGCCAAAAAGTGGCGGGGCCACGACGGGCAGCGGACGCTGAGTGGAACTAAGAGCAAGCCCGCAGCTTCATTCTACGGCGGACGACGACCTTACGCCGTCGGACTAAGCGCCACACCTACGGGGCCAGGGCGATGCCCTCAGTCGTGACGACGATTCTCCCATACGTGAACGGGGCGGCCCGCCTTGCGTTGGACGCGCCGCAGGGCGGCGTGGAACCGCTTCGCCCGCGTCTGCGGGGACTCCAGACAGGGGGAACGTCGGCGGCGAGCCCGATGCGGGCGTACTCGACCATAGCGGCGGTGATCTCGCAGGGCCCCACCTCGGACCAGTTGACGTACGGGTCGTACCCGAACAAGGCGACGACCTGCCCGGACATGAGCGAGACCCGCCACTCCGTGGCCTTTACAGGGGTAGGGGGCGTCCACGGCGCGGACAACCACCAATCGTAGGCGACTTCCGGTTGCCCCGGAACGGGGGTCACGACGGGGCCGGCCACCCCGAGCTCCATCGGCGCCTTGGCGGGACCGTCGTTGGCGGGGACGGCATTTCAGCGCGCGGGGCGCGGACCGGCGGGTGCCGCGGCGTCGCCGGCGGGGCGGTACTCGGATCGCCCGTAGCACCCGCCGCAAGCTGCGCCATCGCGGCCCTGGCCGCCGTCGGAGAGCCACGCGGGCTCGTCACGGCCGGCGGCCATATAGCCGCGGCCATCGCTCTGACCGGCCGCCGACCACACGCGGTCATCCCGCACGTCGGTACGGCGGCCGGGGCCGCCCTCCCAGCTTTCGTCGCGGTCGCGACGGGGGGCATCGGCGCCGCCGCCCGACTCGGACGCCCATCCGCGACCGGGCCTGTCACCGGCAGGGCCGGCGTGGTCGCCGCGCCACGTCGCGTCCCAGCGCTCGTCGTAAGCCGCGCCGGCCCCGTCCTCGCGGACCGCCGCGCGCTGGCCCCACTTGGCGCTGCCGGCAAGAGTCGACGCGGAGAAGCCGCGGGGGTAGAAATCGGAACCTCCGGGGTCGCCCGCGCTGGCCTCCTCCTCATCTCCGTTGGGGTCCCGGGGCCCCGGGCGGTGCGGCCCAGGTAGAGCCGGGCCGCCGCGCGCCATGTCGGCGTGGCGCCGCCTCCGAGCGCGGTACGCGGCCGACGCGGCCGCCTCCTCCGCCGACGGCGGGACGGCGTCCGGGTCGGACCAGGTGAAGTCGGCCGGTATCGCCCAGGACTCCGTCGTCACGGGCAACGCCCGCGGGGCGACGTCCGCAAGCCGCGGCTCCGCGAGCATGACCCCCAACGGGGCTTGCGGCGACCGCAAGACGCTCACGACGCGGACGGTTTGGCACTGGCCGTCCGCAACGGTACCCGCTAGGTGGGCCAGCAGGGTGCTGGGAGCTTGACAGGTGGCATCGTGGTGGTAGGGCAGCAGGTCATGGACTGCCGCCCAGGGCACCGCCCTCACGATGGCGTCGTACTCCTCCATGGAGTCGGCGGCACCGCGGTCGCCCGGCGCGAGGTCGTCGACCTTGAACTTCCGCGTCGAGTCGTAGTAGCACGGCGACGGCTCGAAGACGCGGTGCGTCTCGCGGTACGCGCGCAGCGACCCCGAAACGATGGCGGCCACCAGCATGACGTAGGCCGTGCCCTGGAGTGGGTGACAGGGGAACGCCTGGAGCAGCGACTGCTGCTGGTGCACAACGGGCGGGTACTCGTACGTCAGCAGCCGCGGCGTCGCACACTGCGTGACCATTGCCGGCGGCAAGGGAGCACGCGCCGGCGTCAAGACAATGCCGCAACGGACGGACAGGAAGATGGCCCCGTGTTCCGCCCGCAGGGCGCTTACGAGCTCGCCGCGCGCGCAACGCGCGGCCTCCAACGCCAAGTCCGCCGGGGCGGTCGCGGGTCCCACCGACGTCAAGGCGTGTGACGTGAGCGGTAGTTGGGTGGATGCGTTTCTTTACTCGAGAGCGGTCTGAGGCGCGAGGCCAGCAGGCTCTTAAACCCTCCGTGTGCCTCTCTCGCCACGTTCTGCCGGCGCACTCCCCTGCCGGCGCA
>Ga0209831_1001994_pt1 | contig 18154 bp, 8 predicted proteins | sample Maine_Asex4_meta_FD_187451 | JGI IMG/M metagenome (GOLD analysis project Ga0209831, IMG submission 187451) | Marine algal microbial communities from Maine, USA - Maine_Asex4_metaG (SPAdes) (version 2) | ecosystem: Host-associated > Algae > Red algae > Unclassified | place: Maine, USA | collected...
CCTTGAGTGGCCGAATCATGGTAAAGACGCCGTTAAGGACGGCACGATGGCGGATTGTTTTCATCGGGTATACGGATATGGCGGTTGCGGTACGGCGCCCTGTCGCGTGGATTGAACGGGGTTTCGTGTTTTCTTGCGGAAACCCTTGGTTTATGCTATGTTGTTCCCGTCATCCATGATCGACAGAACGAAAACTCGTCGCGCTGGTACGGTGTTTCAACCGGTACCGGTTTTTTTGCGCGATGCCGGTCCGAAAAGTGTCCCCTTTCGACACAGATCGTTCCCCGTTCCTTGTGGACCATACGGGATGGCGTGGCAACGAAACAACTTCGGAGACAAGAAAAAATGGCAAAATCACCGAAATCCACCGCGTTTCGCGCCAACGAGTACATCGTCTACCCTGCCCACGGGGTCGGACGCATCACCTCGATCGAGGAACAGGAAATCGCCGGTGCAAAGCTCGAACTCTTCGTCATCTCCTTCGAGAAAGACAAACTGACGCTGCGGGTTCCCACCGCCAAGGCGAAAAGCTGCGGCATGCGTCCGCTTTCGGACAAGGTCACGATCGTCAAGGCGCTCGACACGCTCCAGGGCCGCGCCCGGGTCAAGCGCGTGATGTGGTCGCGCCGCGCGCAGGAATACGAGCAGAAGATCAATTCCGGCGATCTCGTCTCCATCGCCGAGGTCGTGCGCGACCTGCACCGTGCCGAGGACCAGCCCGAGCAGTCGTATTCCGAGCGCCAACTCTACGAAGCGGCCTTCGAGCGCCTGACCCGCGAAGTGGCGATGGTCGAGAAGATCGAGGAAAAGGACGCCGCCGAGCGCCTGTCCGACGTGCTGGTCAAGCGCGCGGCCTGAATTCGACGCCCGAAGCCCGGATACGGGCTTCGGGCCCCTGCAGACGCTTGACTTGCCCGCCCGACAGGGGGTAGGCAACGGGCGATATACCGCTGGCCCCGCCATGCGGGTCTTTCATACTTTCGGAGATGCCCGATGGCCAAACCAACCACGATCAAGATTCGTCTCAACTCGACCGCCGGAACCGGCTTCTTCTACGTCACGCGCAAGAACGCCCGCACGATGACCGAGAAGATGTCCGTCCGCAAGTACGACCCCGTCGTGCGCAAGCATGTCGAGTTCAAGGAAGGCAAGATCAAGTAGCGCCCCGCTCCTCGATCTCCGCACGGCAGGAACGGTCCCTTCGGGGGCCGTTTTTTATTGTCCGGACGGGCGGTGCCGGAAGGCCGGAGCGGTGCTCCGGTGACGCGATCTATTTAAACGAACTGCGTTTTGGTAACGGATTTCCTAACGGTTATTAACCCTTTCTTCCGGCCCCGTCGCACCGCCCCGACCGCCCCCGGAGCCGCGCTCCCGAAAGAAATCGTCCATCTTACAGACACTTGTGCACCCCTACCCTGCCTTCCCCGTTCGATCCGGCGAAAAAGTCCCTTCCCGCCACCCGCTCGCGAATTCAGAATTTGGTAAGCGATTTGGGTAATCATGGAAGCCGTAGAAGCGATCGACCACGACGATCGCAAGTCGACGATGCCGGGAACCACGATGAACCCATTGCGAGAACCTGAGACGGACGATGACGCGAGCGATCCGTCGAGCGACGACGCGCACACCGTCCTTCCCGTCTGTCGCGTCCTGATCGTCGATGACGATGCGGAGGACTTCTACACCGTCGCGCGTTTGCTGAAACGCGCCTCGCACGCCACTTACGAACTGACCCATATCGATAATTTCGAGGAAGCGGTCGACGCTCTGCGAAGCCCGCGATTCGATGTGGCGCTGCTCGACTACTTCATCGGCGAATTCTCGGCTTCCGATATCGTCGGCGCGCTCGGCGACGAGAAGCGCGTGCCGTTCATCATGCTCACCGGCAAGGACGCCTTGGGGCCGGAGCGCGAGGCGCTGCTGTCGGGCGCGTTCGACTTCCTCGACAAGAACGAACTGAACCCGCCCTCTCTCACGCGCTCCATCGATTTCGCGCTCAACCGGTTCCAGATCGAGTTCCGGCTGCGCCAGAGCGAGGAGCGCCTGCGCATCGCACAGGAGGAAGCGGAGCAGGCGAATCGCACCAAGTCCGAATTCCTCGCCCATATGAGCCACGAACTGCGCACCCCGCTCAACGCGATCCTGGGCTATTCCGAGATCCTCAAGGACGACGTCTTCGTGCAGGGCATGAGCGAGCGCTACCGCGACTACGCGGGCGCGGTGCACAAGAGCGGCCATCACCTGCTCAACCTCATCAACGACCTGCTCGACCTGTCGAAGATCGAGGCGGGAAGCTGTACGCTCGATATCCGGTCCCACGCGCTGGAGCCGCTGATCGACGAGGTCCTGACCCTCTTCGTGCCCATCGCGGCGGAGCGCAGCATCGAGATCGCCTGCGACGTTCCGCCCGTGATGACGCGCATCCGCGCCGACGAGCGCGCGCTGAAACAGATCCTCGTCAACCTCGTGTCCAACGCCGTGAAGTTCAGCCACGAGGGCGGCACGGTCACGATCCAGGGGCGCGAGACGCTGGCCGGGTCGACGCTGGCCGTGGTGGATAGCGGCATCGGCATCCGGCCCGAGGAGTTGGAAGCCGCGCTCAAGCCCTTCGAGCAGACGAGCGGCGCGTCCCATGCCAATACCAACGGCACGGGGCTGGGCCTGCCGATCACGAAGCTGCTGGTCGAGCAGCATGGCGGCACCCTGACGCTCAACAGCGTGGCGGGCGAGGGCACGCGCATCACGCTGCAATTCCCCAAGGAACTCCGCGACGGCGAGGTCGCCCCGCCACTGCGCCTCGCAAGCAGCAAACCGCTGATCGCCTGACGGCCCGGGACGAGCAACGAGCCTGTCGAGACGTGGAGTCCGGCTTTCGCCGGAGTGACGCGCTTTTCCTAGCGCCCCATCGCCACCCCTTCGCGCCGCGGGTCCGCCGCGCCCGTCAGCTTCCGCCCGTCGATCCGGATCGCGTGCAGCCCGCTGTTCAGGTTGCGCAGGTTGACGGTATGGCCCATCGCTTCCAGCGCGGCGGCGAGCGGTTCGGCGCCCTCCTCCACATCCGTGTCGCCGTTGCGGTTGACGACGTGCGGCAGGGCGAGCGCCTCGGCCAGCGGCATGTCCCAGTCTAGGACCGCGACGATGCTCTGGGCGACGTAGCCGATGATGCGCGACCCGCCGGGCGAGCCGATCAGCAGCACCGGTTCGCCGTCCTTCATCACGATCGTCGGCGCCATCGAGGAACGCGGGCGCTTGCCGCCTTCCACCCGGTTGGCGATGGGCTTGCCATCGGCCATGGGCGCGCGGGAGAAGTCGGTCAGCTCGTTGTTGAGCAGGAAGCCGCCGACCATCACCCGGCTGCCGAAGCCCGTCTCGATGGTCGTGGTCATCGAGGCGGCGTTGCCGTAGGCGTCGCGAATCACGATATGCGAGGTGCCGGGTCGCTCCGGGTCGGTGTCCGGCGAGCGCAAAGCCGCCTCGCGCCAAGGCGGATTGCCCGCGCTCGCCTCGCCCCCCGCCGCGTCCCGGTCGATGCCCTGCGCGCGCAGGGTCATGTAGGCGGGATCGAGCAGGCCCGCACTCGGCACGCTCACGTAATCGCTGTCGGCCATGTAAAGGGCGCGGTCGGCATAGGCGCGTTTTGCGGCTTCCGCGATCAGGTGGCGGCCTTCCGCCTCGCGGCCCGAACCGGGGGCGAGGGCGGCCATGTCGAAATGACCCAGCAGCATCAGCATCTGACCCACCGTCAGCGCGCCGGAAGAGGGCGGCCCCATGCCGCAGACGTCGTACTCGCGATAAGGCGCGCAGACGGGCGCACGCTCGATCACCTCGTAACCGGACAGGTCTTCGAGCGTCAGGATGCCCGCGTTCGCTTCGGTCTTCACCGCCTCGACGATCTCCCGCGCCAGCGGGCCGTCATGCAGGGCGGTGGATTTCTTGGCCGCAACCACGCGCAGGGTCCGGGCGAAGTCGGGGTTGCGCAGGGTCGTGCCCGCCGGTTTCGCCGTGCCGTCCTCCTGCAGGAAATAGGCGCGGGCGGCGGGGAAGTCGCCCAGTGCGCGGTCCGTGGCGCCGCTGATGGACGCCTCCAGCCGGGGCGAAATCTCGAACCCCGCATCGGCCATGTCGGCCACCGGGCGCACGAGACCTGCCCACGCCTTGGCACCCCAGCGATCATGCGCCTCCTCCAGCAGGCGCAGCGTCCCCGGCACCCCGACGGAGCGCCCGCCGATCACGGCATCCCACCAGCCGACCGGCTCGCCATCCTCGCCCAGCCAGTAGTCGGGCGTCGCGGCCATGGGCGCCTTTTCGCGCCCGTCGAGCGAGGTGAGGCGCCGCTCCTTCTCGTCCCAGTAGAGCAGGAACGCGCCGCCGCCGATGCCGGAACTCTGCGGCTCGACCAGGTTGAGCGCGAGCTGCACGGCCACCAGCGCATCCGCCGCCGTGCCCCCCTCGGCAAGCACCGCCTCGCCCGCCTCGACCGCGAGCGGATTGGCGGCGGCGACCATGTAGCTGGTGCCCTTCGCCTCGGGTTTCGGAGCGATGGCGAAGGTCTCTTCGGGCTGCACGGCTTCCTGCGCGAGGGCGGGAATGGCGGCGCTGGCGAGGAGTGCGGCGAGGATCAGGCGTTTCATCGGGGGGCCTCCGGGGCAGGTTGGCGGTGCGGGACGGGCGACCGGATCGGTCTTGCGAAGACAGCGTGGCACAGAAACGCCGCCGTGGTGAAGCCGGTTCGTACCACGCACGAATTTCGCCCCATGCGCGACTTGCAGTCCGGAGCAGAATCGCCAAGGATGAAGGCGTAACAGTTTGGCACGTGATCGAGTGACGGAGGCGGCAATGGCAAAGCGGATCGGGGCATTTCTGGTGGGGGCGCTGCTGGCGCTCGCATCATTGCCGGTATCGGCGGAGGGACCGGTTCCCGAAAGCCGTTTCATCGTGGAACGGGGGGTCGATTTCTACGGCGGCGACATCCGCTCGATCTTCGACACGACGCAGGCGAACTGCGAACGCGCGTGCCTGCGCGACACGTCCTGCGAAGCCTACACGTTCAACGCCGCGCAGGACGCCTGTTTCCTCAAATCGGCGGTCGGCGAGCGGTCGTCCTTCCCGGCGGCGCTGTCGGGTCGGCGGGTCGCGGCATCGCAAGGAACGCTCGACCGGGCCGAGGCCATCGCCGCCGATCTCGACACGCTCTCCCCCTTCGATTTCCGAAATGCCGTCGACCTCGCGAGCGATATCGGGCGGCGCTATCCGGTGGAGGCGAACGCGACCGTCCCGTCGCTGGTGCGGGCTGCGGCGCAGGCCGGGGCCAACGTCGCCGCCGCCGAACCGTTGCAGGGCCGGATCGTCATGCTGACCGATGCGCCCGACGCGTGGCTGGATCTGGGCCGCACTTACATGGCGCGCATGGGCGAGAACTGGGAGTATCGCCAGCTTGCCGTCTCCGCCGCGCTCAACGGCGTGTTGCGGGCCGAGGCGCCGCAGATGCGGGCCACCGCGCTGAACCAGCTTGCCGACGCGCTGGAGGCCACCGACCGGGGACGGGTCGGCATCGACATGTTGAAAGTTTCGCTCGCCCTCTCCCCGCGCGCCACGACGCGCGAGCGGCTGGCCGGGATGCGCGCGCGCCACGGCTTTCGCATCGTCGACAATACCGTCGATTCCGACGCCGCCGCGCCCCGCTTCTGCGCCGTCTTCTCGGAACCTGTCGCCGAGGGCGTCGATTTCGAGCCGTATGTGCGCGTCGCCGGGGGCGACCTGCCGGTCGAGGCGAGCGGCAATCAGCTTTGCGTCGACGGGCTGGAGCATGGCGAAAGCTACACGATCACCCTGCGCAGCGGCCTGCCCGCCGCCGCCCCGGGCGAGGAACTGCTGCGCGACGTGACGCTGGACGCCTATGTCCGCGACCGCTCGCCGACGGTGAGTTTCTCGGGTCGCGCCTACGTGCTGCCCAAGACCGCCGAGGCCGCCCTGCCGGTCACGACCGTCAATCTCGACGAGATCGCCCTGCGCATCCACCGGGTCGACGACCGCAACCTGCTGCGCGCCATTCAGGAGCGGTTCTTCACCGCCGATCTGGACGCCTATCGCGAGGACGAATTGCGCGACCAGCTCGGGGCGCAGGTCTGGGAAGGGACCGGCGACGTGGAGCGGCGGCTGAACGAGGACGTCGTCACGCGCCTGCCGCTGGCCGATGCGATCGACGGCTTCGAGCCGGGCGTCTACGTCGCCACCGCCCGCGTGCCGGGCGAGGGCGAAGACTGGGAGGAGGCTGCGACGCAGTGGTTCGTCGTCACGGATCTGGGCCTGACGACCACGCTGGCCGATGACGGGCTGCACGTCTTCGTGAACGGATTGTCGGGGGCGAGCGCGCAGGAGGGCGTGACGCTGGCGCTCCTCGCTCGCAACAACGAGATCCTGGGCGAGGCGACGACCGATGCGGACGGCTACGCGATGTTCGCTCCCGGCCTGACGCGGGGCACGCGCGGGCTGGCCCCTGCCCTGCTGACGGCGCGGCGCGAGGCGGGCGATTTCGCGTTTCTCGATCTGACGACCCCCGGTTTCGACCTGTCGGATCGCGGCGTCGAGGGGCGCGCGGCTCCCGGTCCCGTCGATCTCTTCGCCACCACCGAGCGCGGCGCCTATCGCCCCGGCGAGACGGTGCACGCGACCATCCTCGCGCGCGATGCGCAGGCGGATGCGGTCGAAAACCTGCCCCTGACGGTCGTGGTCGAGCGGCCCGACGGCGTCGAGCACCTGCGCCGCACGGCACGGGGAGAGGGCGCAGGCGGACGGTCGATCAGCGTTGATCTTGCCGATACCGCTCAGCGCGGAACGTGGACGATGCGCATCCATGCCGACCCCGAGGGCGCGGCCCTGTCGCGGCTGTCGTTTCTGGTGGAAGACTTCCTCCCCCAGCGGATCGATTTCGACCTGACGACGCCCGAGAGCCGCGTGAGCCTCGCCGATACCCCCGTGGTCGGGGTCGAAGCCGCCTATCTCTACGGCGCCCCCGCCGCCAACCTGCCCGTCGAGGGCGAGGCGGTGGTGCGGGCGGTGCGCAGCCTCGACGCCTTCCCCGGGTTCGAGTTCGGGGTCGAGGGCGAGCAGGCGACGTGGCTGCGCACGCTGGAGCCGGGGCTGGAGACCGACGCGGAAGGTCGCCTTTCCGTGCCCCTGACCCTGCCCGACGGCATCGCGAGCAGCCGCCCCCTGACCCTGACGGCGGTGATTCGCCTGCGCGAGGGGTCCGGTCGCCCGGTCGAGCGGAGCATCGAGGTGCCGCTCGCCAGCGACCGCACGCTGATCGGCCTGCGCACCCTGTCCGAAGGCACGGTCGCGGGCGGCGAGGAAGCGCGCTTCGAGGTCATCGCCATCGGCCCGGACGGCGCACGCGTCGCGATGGAGGATGCCATCTGGACGCTGTCGCGGACAAACACGCGCTACCAGTGGTACAATCTCGACGGACGATGGGACTACGAACCCATCACCACCCGCGAGCGCATCGCGAGCGGCGAAATCGCCATCGGGGCCGGGAACCCGGCGACCATCGCCCGGTCGGTCGACTGGGGCCGCTACGAACTGCGCGTCGCATCGAAGGACGACCCGTCCGTCGCGACCGCCACCGGGTTCACCGCCGGATGGTACGCCCCCGTTGCGGGTTCGGGTACGCCGGACACGTTGCAGGTGTCGCTCGACGCCGAAGCCTACGCCATCGGCGACACCGCGACCCTGCGCGTGGAAGCGCGCAACGGCGGGACGCTGCTGGTGCAGGTATTGGGCGGCGGGCTGGTCGCGTCCAAGCGCGAGACAATCGAGGAAGGCGTCAGCGAAATCGCCCTGCCCGTGACCGAGGAATGGGGGGCGGGCGCCTACGTCGTCGCCACCCTGCTGCGGCCCATGGATGTGGACGCCAAACGCAACCCCGCGCGGGCGATGGGCCTCGCCTGGCTCCCCGTCGATCCGGGCGAGCGGGCGCTGGACGTCAGCTTTGTGGCCGGGGACGAAGCCGCCCCGCGCGGGCAGCTCGATGCTTCCGTGACCGTAGCGGGACTGGCGGCGGGCGCGCGGGCCTATGTCACCGTCGCGGCGGTCGATGTCGGCGTGCTCAACGTCACCGGGTTCGAGTTCCCCGAGGTCGAGGACCATTACTTCGGCCAGCGCGCGCTCGGCGCGGAGATGCGCGACGTCTACGGTCGCCTGATCGACGGGTTGCAGGGCGCGATGGGACAGGTCCGCTCCGGCGGCGGCGCGCTCGGCGCCAGCGCGGCCCCGCCCCCGATAGAGGACCTCGTCGCCCTGTTCTCGGGCGTCGTGGAGACGGATGCGAACGGGGTGGCACAGGTCGCTTTCGACCTCCCCGATTTCAACGGCACCATCCGCCTGATGGCCACCGCATGGACCGACCATGCGGTCGGGAGCGCCGAGAAGGACGTGCTGGTCCGTGACCCCATCGTCGTCTCCGCCAGCGCCCCGCGCTTCCTCGCGCCGGGCGACGAGAGCCGGGTGCTGGTCGAACTGGCCCATGCCTTCGGGCCGGTGGGCGAGGTGACGGTGGCCCTCGATGGCGACGAGGGGCTGACCTTGGGCGAGACCGAGCTGACCGTCACGCTGGCCGAGGGCGAACAGGTGCGCCTGTCCATCTTCGTCACCGCCGGAACGGTCGGCGACCCTGAAATCCGGCTGGCCACCACCACGCCGGACGGCACGCGCCTGACCAAGACCATCCGCTTGCCCGTGCGCGCCAACGACCCCGTGGTCGCGCGCCAGAACCGCATCCCGCTGGCGGCGGGGGGCAGCTTCACCCTCGACGAGGGCGCTTTCGCGGGGCTGATGCCCGGCACGGGGCGGGCGACGCTGGTGGTCGGGCCGCTGGCGACCTTCGACACCGCCGGGATGCTGAACGGGCTGGACCTCTACCCCTACGGCTGCACCGAACAGACGGCCTCGCGCGCGTTGCCGCTGCTCTACTATTCCGATGTCGCGCGCAGTCTGGGTCTCGCGCCCGACGAAGGGATCGAGGCGCGGGTGACGGGGGCCATCGACCGCATCCTCGCCAACCAGACGGGGAGCGGCGCGTTCGGGCTGTGGCGGCCCGCCAACGGGGATTTCTGGCTCGACGCCTACGTCACGGACTTTCTCAGCCGCGCGCGGGAGGCGGGCTACGCCGTGCCGGATCGTGCCTTCGAGTCGGCGCTGTCCAACCTGCGCAACCGGGTCGCCTATGCGGGCGATTTCGACGAGGGGGGCGAGGCGCTGGCCTATGCGCTGATGGTGCTGGCGCGCGAGGGGACCGCCTCCATCGGCGACCTGCGCTACTATGCCGACGCCAAGGGCACGGCGTTCGGCTCGCCGCTGGCCAAGGCGCAGCTCGGCGCGGCGCTGGCGCTCTACGGCGAGCAGCGGCGGGCGGACGGGATGTTCCTGCTGGCCAGCGCCGAGGCGGGCGAGCGCAACCCCGGATGGCGCGACGATTACGGCACGGCCCTGCGCGATACGGCGGGCGTGCTGGCGCTGGGCACCGAAGCCGGGTCGCAGACGATCGACGCCCCGCGCCTGACCCGGCGGATCGCGGACGGGTTCGAGGAGAAGGACCATACCTCGACGCAGGAAAAGGTCTGGACCCTTCTCGCCGCCAACGCCCTGCTGAAGGACGCCGCGACCGCTTCGGTGACTTTGAACGGGCGCGCGCTGGACGGCCCGGTGGTCGAGGTCGCGGAGTCAGACGCGCCCCTGACGCTGGCCAATACCGGCGAAGAGGCGGTGAGCGCCATGCTCACCACTTTCGGCGTGCCGACCGAAGCCGAACCGGCGGGGGGCAACGGCTATGCCATCGAGCGGTCGTATTTCACGATGACGGGCGAGGCGGTCGACCCCGCTACGGTCGCGCGCGATACGCGGATGGTGGTGCTGCTCGATATCGACGCCCAGCGCACCGCGCAGGCGCGGCTGATGGTCGACGACGCCCTGCCCGCCGGGTTCGAGATCGACAACCCCTCGCTCCTGCGCGCGGGCGATCTGGCGAACCTCGACTGGCTGCCGGAAACGGTGCAGGCCGATCATGCGGAGTTCCGCTCCGACCGCTTCGTCGCGGCAGTGACGGGGGAGAGCGACTTCAGCCTCGCCTACATCGTCCGCGCGATCTCGCCGGGCACGTTCCACCACCCGGCGGCCATCGTCGAGGACATGTACCGCCCCGAGTTCCGCGCGCGCACGGCGGCGGGGACGGTGCGGGTGACGGAGGAGTGAGGGACAGAACCACCCCGCCCCGGGCGAAGACCCGGGGCCTCCTTGGGTGGCGCGCGGGGGGTGAAACTGGTGTGTCGCTCAAGGAGGCCCCGGCGCAGGGCCGGGGCGGGAAGTTTTTCATCCATTTTGTCATCACCCTCGCAATATCCACCCTCACCCTCGACCGCTGGATCGCCACCGCCGACCTCCCCCCGCTCACCCCCGCCGTTTCCGCCACCGTCCTCGACCGGGGCGGCACCCTGCTGCGCGCCTATCAGGTCGGCACGGGGCTGTGGCGGCTTCCCGTCACCGCATCGGAGGTCGACCGCGACTACATCGCCCTCCTCCTCGCCTACGAGGACAAGCGGTTTCGGGAGCATGGCGGGGTCGATCTGCGGGCGATGGTGCGGGCGGCGTGGTCGTCGGCCAAGGCAGGCCGCATCGTCTCGGGCGGGTCCACGATCACCATGCAGGTCGCGCGGTTGCTGGAGGATGCGCCGACGCGGTCGGTGCGGGCCAAGCTGCGCCAGATCCGCGTCGCGCTGGCGCTGGAGCGGCGGCTGGACAAGGACGCAATCCTCGATCTCTACCTCACCCTCGCGCCCTTCGGCGGCAATATCGAGGGGGTCCGCGCCGGGGCGCTGACATGGTTCGGCAAGGAGCCGCGCCGCCTGACCCCCGCGCAGGCCGCCCTGCTCGTCGCCCTGCCCCAGTCGCCGGAGACGCGGCGGCCCGACCGGCATCCAGGCCAAGCGAGGGCGGCGCGCGACCGGGTGCTGGCCCGCGTCGTCGGCTCGGGCGCGCTTCCCCCCGGCGATGCCCGGGCGGCGCGGACCGAAAGCGTGCCCACCGCGCGCCTGCCCTTTCCGCAACATGCCGCGCATCTGGCCGACCGGGTGAAGCGCCCCAACGCCACGATCCGCACCACCCTCGACGCCACCGTGCAGGCCGACCTCGAAACCCTGCTGACCGACCGCGCGCGCAGCCTCGGCCCGGCGGTTTCGGCGGCGGCCATCGCGCTGGACCACATCACCGGAGAGATCGTCGCCCGGGTCGGGTCGGCGGGCACGGCGGATGCGCGGCGCAAGGGCTATGTCGACATGACCCGGGCGGTCCGCTCGCCGGGATCGACGCTGAAACCGCTGATCTTCGGGCTGGCCTTCGAGCAGGGACTGGCCCATCCCGAAACCCTGATCGACGACCGGCCCATGACCTTCGGCCGCTACGCCCCCCTCAATTTCGACCGGCAGTGGCACGGCACCGTCAGCATCCGCCGCGCGCTGCACCTGTCGCTCAACATCCCCGCCGTCGCGGCGCTGGAGGGCGTCGGCCCCGCGCGGCTGGTGTCGCGGATGCGGCGGGCGGGGGCCGGGCCGGTGCTGCCGCCGGGCGAGGCGCCGGGGCTGGCCATCGCGCTGGGGGGCCTCGGGATGACGCTGGAGGATATCGTGCGCGTCTTCGCCGCCATCGCGCGAGGGGGCGAGGGGGTGGCGCTGCGCGATCTTGCCTGCTCCGGGGAAATCTGTATCGAGCCGCCCGGAGACCCCGGAAAATCAGTCCTCTCCCCCGAAGCCGCATGGCATGTCGGCGACATCCTCGCGGGCGCGCCGGTGCCGGGGGGCGCGGCGCGGGAGACGCTCGCCTTCAAGACCGGCACGTCCTACGGCCACCGCGATGCCTGGGCCATCGGCTTCGACGGGCGTCACGTCATCGGCATCTGGCTCGGGCGGCCTGACGGCGCCCCCTCCCCCGGCATCCTAGGGCTTGAAACCGCCGCGCCCGTCCTGTTCGAGGCGTTCTCGCGCCTCAAGTCCCGGCCCGATCCGCTCCCCCCCGCGCCGCCCGCCGCCCTGCGCCTGCCCAATGCCGAATTGCCGCAGCCCCTGCGCCGGTTCCGCGTGCGCTCGGCCCCGGTGGCGCAAAGCCCGGCCCCCGCCATCGCCTTCCCGCCCGACGGCGCGACGCTGGCATGGGAGGCGGGGGACACCCTGTCGCTCCGGGTAGGCGGGGGCGCGCCGCCGTTCCGCTGGCTGATCGACGGCGCGCCGCTGACCGCCGATCCCTTCGCGCGTCAGATCGCGATGACGCCGGGCGGGCGGGGCTTCGTCTCCATCGCCGTGATCGACGCGGGCGGCAACGCGGCACGCGCGCGCATACGGATCGATTAAGCGGCATTCCGTGCTAAATCAGCCGACAGCGACGGAACCCTGCCCCCCGTCCGTAACAGAGCGGACAGTACGGGATAAATACCACCATGCGCTTCCTGCTGAGAAGTCTGATCGGTGCGATCATCGTCCTCGCCCTCGCGGCGGGGGCGCTGTCCTTCGGCGTGGCGCGCATGGGCGAGGCGCGCGAGAAGGCGGCGGTCGAGCGTCCCAGGCGCCCGGCGCCGGAGCGCACCTACACCGTCCGCGACATGATCCTCGAACCCGGCACCGTGACCCCGGTGATGAACGCCTACGGCACCATCGAGGCCGGGCGCGTGCTGGAGGTGCGCGCCGCGCAGCCGGGCCGCATCGTCGATCTGCCCCCAAGCTTTCGCGAGGGATCGGCCATCGAATCGGGCGCGATGCTCCTGCGCGTCGATCCGGCCACCACCCGCTCGCGCGAGGCGGATGCGATGAACACGCTGGCCGATGCCCGCTCGCGCGAATCGCAGGCCGTGCAGGCGGTTTCGCTGGCCGAGGCCGAATTGTCGGCGGCGCGGCAGCAGTTCAACCTGCGGCGCGAGGCGCTGCGCCGCCGGGTCGATCTGGCCAATCGCGGCCTCGTCGCCAAAACGGCGGTGGAGGCGGACCAGCTTGCCCTCGCCTCCGCCGAACAGTCCGTCATCACCCGGCGTCAGGCGCTGGCCAATGCGCGCAAGCAGGTCGAGCAGGCCCGCCTCGCCATCCAGCGCGCCGACAACACGGTCGCCGATACCCGCCGCGACGTGGCCGACACCGCCACCCGCGCCCCGTTCTCCGGCGTGCTGAGCGAGACGAACGCGGTGCTGGGGCGGCTGGTCGGCACCAGCGAGAGCTTGGGCAAGCTGATCGACCTGTCCGCGCTCGAAGTCGCCTTTCGCGTTTCCGACGCCCAGTTCGCGCGCCTGCTCGACGACGGCGGCGAGCTGCTGCCGCTCAAGGCGCGCGTATCGCTGTCGCTGGGCGAGCGGACCATCACGGCGGAGGCGGTGCTGGCGCGCATCGCGGCGGTGACGGGGGCCGAGGGCGGGCGCACGGTCTACGCCACCCTCGTCGCCAACGGGCGCACACCGCTGCGCCCCGGCGATTTCGTGTCGGTCGCAGTGACCGAGCCGCCCCTGACGCGGGTCGCCGAGATTCCCGCGCGGGCGGCGACCGAGGACGGCATGGTCTACGTCATCGGCGAGGACAACCGGCTGGAGGAGGCGCAGGTGCGCATCCTGCGCCGGACGGCGGATACGCTGGTCGTGACGGACGCGCCCTTCGACAGGCGCATCGTCGCCGAACTGCGCCCGCAACTCGGGCCGGGGATCAAGGTGCAGAACGCCGCCGAGGCCGCGATCGCGCAGGAGGAGGCGAAGAAGAAAGCCGCCGAGCGCCGCGCATCGCGGGGAGGCGAAGGCGGGGGCAGGCCCGGCGGGGGCGGGGGGCGCCCCGGGGGCGGGAAGCCTGAAGGCGCGCAGTCCGAAGGGGGCAGGCCCGAAGGCGGGCGACCCGAGGGGGGCCGACCGGAAGGTGGAAAACCCGGGGGCGGTCGCCCCAAAGGGGGCGCGAGCACACGTCCCGAAGGCGGCGCAGGCACCCCCCCCGCCGCCACCGAAGAATCATCGAGCGGAGCATCGGGATGAGCGGCACGGCAGAAAGGCCCGGCGACGCGGGCAAGGGTTTCCTCGCCTATTTCGTCACCCACAAGACGGCGGCGAACCTGCTGCTCCTGATGATGCTCCTCGCCGGCGCGTATTCGGCGACCAAGCTGCGCGCGCAGTTCTTCCCCGACATCGTGCGCGACACCGTCACCGTCGGCGTGGCGTGGCAGGGGTCGGGCGCGCAGGATCTGGACGAAGGCGTCGTCACCGTCCTCGAACCCGCCCTCCTCGCCGTGCCGGGGGTCGAGGAGGTGATCTCCCGCTCCCGCGAAGGATCGGCCAGCATCACGCTGACCTTCGAGGACGGCTACGACATGGGTCAGGCCGGGGACGACGTGCAGGCGGCGGTCGATTCGGCCTCCTCCCTGCCCGACGATATCGAGGACCCGACGGTCACGCGCGGCGTGTACCGCGACCGCGTGGTCGATATCGCCATTTCCGGAGACGTCGGCGTCGACCGCCTCGCCTCCTATGCCGACGAACTGATCGCGCGGCTCTTCCAGGCCGGGGTATCGCAGACCTCCATCAAGGGCATCCCCGAAACCGTCGTGACGGTCCAGCCGGCGACCGAGGCATTGCTGCGCCACAACCTCACCCTCACCGAAGTGGCCGAGGCCGTGACGCGGCAGGTGACGGGCGTGCCGACCGGCGACGTGGATGCGCGGGCGCAGCGGGTGCGCGCGGGCGAGGACCGCCGCTCGATCCCCGAGATCGGCGCGACGCCCATCCGCACCCTGCCCGACGGCACGCAGATCACCCTGCGCGACGTGGCCACCATCCGGGACGCGGGCTTCCGCGACGCCGTCCAGATCTTCCGCAACGGCCAGCCGTCGATCCTCGTCACCGCCGAACGGTCGGCTTCCGGGGACGCGCTGGAGATCCAGGCGCTGGTCGACGGCGTGATCGAGGACATGCGCCCGACCGTGCCCGAAGGCGTCGAGATCGTCACCGGGCGAAGCCGCGCAGAACCCATCGCCGACCGCCTCAACATGCTCATCCGCAACGGGTTGAGCGGGCTGGTGCTGGTGCTGATCCTGCTGTTCCTGTTCCTGTCGGCGCGCACGGCGTTCTGGGTGGCGGCGGGCATCCCCATCTCCATCGCCGCGACGTTGGGCATCATGTACGCGAGCGGCCAGACGCTGAACATGATCTCGATGTTCGCGCTCATCATCAGCCTCGGCATCATCGTCGACGACGCCATCGTGGTGGGCGAGCATGCCGACGCCCTGCGCCGCAAGGGGCTGTCGGCTTCCGCGGCGGCGGCCACGGCGGCTCGGCGCATGGCCTCGCCGGTCGTCAGCGCCTCCATCACCACCGTCATCGCCTTCGCCGGGCTGGTCGCGGTGGGCGGGCGGTTCGGATCGCTGATCGCGGCCATCCCGTTCGTCGTGGCGGCGGTGATCGTGGCCAGCCTCGTCGAGAGCTTTCTCATCCTGCCCTCGCACATGCGCCACGCGCTGAGCGCGAAGAACGAGAACCCGTGGTACGACTGGCCCAGCCGCCAGTTCAACCGCGGCTTCCTCTGGGTGCGCGACCGCCTGTTCCGCCCCTTCATCGCCCTCGTCGTGCGCCTGCGCTACGCCACCATCGCGGCGGCGGTGTCGCTCCTGCTGTTCTCCGTCTCGATGCTGGTGGACAAGACCGTGCGGTGGGAGTTCTTCTCGCGACCCGAACAGGGCACCATCTCGGCCAATGTCATCATGCAGTCCGGCGCCACGCGCGAGGACACCAAGGCGATGCTGGACGAGATGAACCGCGCCCTCCTCGTGGTCAACGACCGCTACGAGGCCGAGCATGGCCGCGCCCCGCTCGATTTCGCCAACGCCACCCTGGGAGAGACCGTCGGCTGGCGCTTTTCCGCCGGGGACAACAAGCCCAAGGATCTGATCGGCGGGTTCCAGGCCGCGCTGATCGACGCGGACCTGCGCCCGTACTCCTCCTACGAGTTCCAGGCGGCGTGGGATGCGGAGGTGAACGTCGCGCCCGATGTCGAGCTGTTCTCGCTGCGCTCCGCCCGCGCGGGGCCGGGGGGCGACGCCATCGACGTGAAGTTCACCGGGGCCGACGCGCCGACGCTGAAGGCCGCGTCGGAGGCGCTCAAGGCGGGGCTGACCGATATCGACGGCGTTTCGGGTCTGGACGACAGCCTCGTCTACGACAAGGTCGAGCTGGTCCTGACGCTGACCCCGCGCGGCGAGGCGCTGGGCTTCACGACGCAGGGGCTGGGCCGCGAACTGCGCGCCCGGCTGACCGGCATCACGGCGGCGGAATTCGCCCGCGACGCGCGGCAGGTAACGGTGCGGGTCGAGCCGCCGGACGGCGAGGTCGGCGCCGACTATCTGGAGAACGCCCGCCTGCGCGCCCCCAACGGCAAGATCGTGACGCTGGGCGAGATCGTCGAGGTCCGCTCGCGGCAGGGGTTTGCCTCGATCATCCGGCAGGACGGGCTGCGCGTGGCCAGCGTGACGGGCGAGATCGACGATGCGCCCGGCGTGCAGGCGGTGGTCTACGACGTGCTCGAAGGCGCGCTCCTGCCCGCCATCGCCGCCGAATACGGCGTGCAGTACCGCACGGCGGGCGCGGCGGAGGACGAGCGCGACTTCCTGAACGACGCGTTCATCGGCTTCATGATGTGCCTCGCGGGGATCTACCTCACCCTCGCCTGGGTCTTCGCGTCCTGGACGCGGCCCCTGACGGTGATGCTGGTGATTCCCTTCGGCCTGATCGGCGCGGTATGGGGCCATTACTGGATGGGCCTGTCCCTCTCGATGTTCTCCATCGTCGGGCTGATCGGCATGTCGGGCATCATCATCAACGATTCCATCGTGCTGGTGACGACCATCGACGAACACGCCGAGACGCGGGGGCGGATTCCGTCGATCATCGACGGCGCGACCGAGCGCCTGCGCGCCGTGGTGCTGACGACGCTGACCACCGTGGGGGGCCTGACGCCGCTGTTGTTCGAGCAGTCGAGACAGGCGTTGTTCCTGAAACCCACGGTCGTCACGCTGGCCTTCGGCCTCGGGTTCGGGGTCGTCCTCGTCCTCCTCGTCACGCCGTCGGTCATGGCGGTCGAGCACGACATCCGCATGGCGCTCAACTCGCTGCGCCACATGCTCCGCCACCGCGCGAACCAGCTTCGGTCGCGGCGCAGGCGCACGGGATACGGCCGCCGACGCCCGACCCGGGAGGAACGGTTCGAGCGGCACTACGAGTCGTTCCCGTCCCCGGCGGCGCTCAGGGCCACCTACATGCCGCCCGAACGCCAGCGATTCCCGGACGCGGCGGAATAGGGGCAGGCGCTTCCCGCCCCGGACCCGATCCGGGGCCTCCTTCCGCCGGACCGGGAATCACTTCCCGTCCAGCCGCTCCTCGATCCGCGCCAGTCGCTCCTCCATCGCGCGCAGGGCGTCGATGATCTCGTGGCGCTCGCCGGCGGCGGTCTCGTCCTCCTCCACCGCAGTCTGCATCGAGTTGACGATCAGGCCCACCACGAGGTTGGCCACCGCGAAGGTCGTCACGAGGATGAAGGGCAGGAAGAACGTCCAGGCGTAGGGGTGCACCTCCATCACCGGACGCACGATCCCCATCGACCAGCTCTCCAGCGTCATGACCTGGAAGAGCGTGTAGCCCGACGCGCCGATCGAGCCGAACCACTCGGGGAAATCGGCCCCGAAGGACTGCGTCGCGATGACCGCCCCGACGTAGAAGATCAGCGACATCATCAGGAAGACCGTCCCCATCCCGGGCAGCGCGTCGATCAGCCCCTCGACCACCCTGCGCATCTGCGGCAGGGCCGAGACGAGGCGCAGCACGCGGAAGACCCTCAGCGCGCGCAGGATCGACAACCCCCCCGTATCGGGGATGACCGAGACCGCGACGACGGCGAAGTCGAAGATGTTCCACCCGTTGCGGAAGAAGCGCGGACCGAGCGCGAACAGCTTGGCCCCCAGTTCGACCACGAAGAACACGAGGCACGCGGTATCGATGGTCTTCAACAGCGGGCCATACCCGGCCATGGCGGTGGACGACGTCTCCAGCCCCATCACCACGGCATTGATCGCGATGACGGCGAAGATGATTCGCTGGACCCGG
>Ga0209831_1001997_pt1 | contig 18140 bp, 15 predicted proteins | sample Maine_Asex4_meta_FD_187451 | JGI IMG/M metagenome (GOLD analysis project Ga0209831, IMG submission 187451) | Marine algal microbial communities from Maine, USA - Maine_Asex4_metaG (SPAdes) (version 2) | ecosystem: Host-associated > Algae > Red algae > Unclassified | place: Maine, USA | collected...
TCTCATTCACTCATTCCCCTATTCTATCCCACAAGCACAAGTCGTCACTTCTCTAGTCACAACATGGTCTGTATCTTTCGCCATAATATGCGTTGTACAAGGCATACAAGGGTCAAAACTACGAATAGCTCTAAGGATGTCAATACCTTGATAATCTTCCGTCTTATTAAATTTTTCTAAAATAGGCGTATTCAATACTGCTTCCTCATAAGGACCGGGTGTACCCCATGGCGTTCTAGGTGCAGCATTTAAAGTAGAAGGAGTAATGATTTGATAATTACCAATCACTCCATTCTCAACAATTAGGTGATGCGTCAAAAATCCTCTACCTGCCCCCCATGCACCAAACCCAATATGAGTTCCTTTTTTTGGAATATCATAAGGGGTGCTCACTTTCGTTTCTCCCTCTCGGATTAATTTTTGTGCCAATAACCAATTCTCCATAGCGACCATTGCCGAATAAGGGATACAGTAAGCCCTTGCTCTATTTCTTTCAAAAGCATTCCAATGCTGAGGAATCTTCCATTCTAAAGTTGTAGCTGGTAGCGTATGTTTAGGTACATGAATACGCATGCTATGCCCAGTATTTTCTAAAAATTTACTCTTTGGTGCTTTTTGCGCTTTAGCTGTTAAATACATTCTAGAATAAGCCCCAGCTTCCATCGGCAGTCTATCCCAAGTTGGACAAGTATCCCAACTATACCGATCTCTCCAACTTTGTTTACCAGGTTTTGGAACGGTTTCTTTATTCCACGGATGATTAGGACTTAAAGGCATGCCTAATGGATCCGTTTTAAAACGATGACCATCCCAACCTTCATAATAGGAATGCTCTACAAATTCCTCCATGCCAGCATTCAAGTCTCTTAAATTAGTGGTCACAACTTCTCCATCTACCAAAATCCCTGGTGTAGACCAACGATCATTCCCCCATTTATTACAATTTTCAAAAGAAGCATCATAGGAATCTGGTCTATCCCAAACGCCTGTATCTGCCATGGTTGCAGGACGTATCCCACACTTCGCATAATCAGGATTGTTTTCTAAAAAGAAATCGAATACATCATCCCAAATTGCCGTTACTTTTTGCGAGTAATCAAAGAATTTAATTAATCGACTATATACTTCGTTTAAAGTAGTAATGGTCACTGTCACGGAAATACCACCAGGAATAACGGATTGAGGATGAGGATATTTACCACCAATCGCTACATACGCTTCTCTAGCTACTCTAGTCATAGACAAAGCCTCCAAATACAATTTCCCCTTTAGAGGGTTGAGGTCTTTCATGATGTCCAATACAGTGCTATAACCATGCGCAGCTTTTCCTCTAGCAGGTGTTTTTGCCGCTTTGTCGATTAATTCTGGATTAGTAGCAGCGACCAATTCTTCCGAATAATCTGGACCAGCCAACAAAAATAAATGCAGTGGATGATCATATAAATACTCAATCGCCAATAAGATATTTCGCATGACAATACCCAAGGGTGGTGGTTTAATACCTAAGGCCATTTCAATTGCAAGTGCAGAGGTAGTTGCATGTACGCCTCCACAAACACCACAGGCTCGACTACTAATATACGCAGCATCTCTTGGGTCTCTCCCTTTCAAAATGATTTCATAGCCTCGAAATAAGGTGGCCATCGAATTGGTAGACAACACCTTCTTTTTTTCCAAATCAACGACACTGTGAAATGCTAATGCCCCTGCTACTCGCGTTACAGGATCATAATCCACACTTCGGATAAAACCGTTTTTTGCCATTAAATCTTTGAGCTTATCTTGCTCTATGCCCAGATCCACCACCTTATACTCATAGGGATCATTTACACCTTCTTTCAGATAAGCATTGCCATCTTCGTCAAAGGCAATTGGTAGGTTTTTAAAACACATAGTTTGTGATTTGTTGTTGGTGAAGAGGTGATTATAGGTAGCTTTCCCTTTTTACCAAAATGGTTTTTATTTTTTTCGCTGTCAAACTAATTTCAAAACTTTAGCAATCGTAACTAAATGCCCATCCACAGAAGATAGTCCGCCATGTAATTGGCTTAAAGCTCCATTGATAGTCTCTAGCTTTCCTGCTAAAGGCGCACTATCATCAGCTACTTTTTGCAAACCACCTGCTAGTTTTTCTAAATGCGTTCCTGCTCGTCGTAAAGCAATAATGATTAAAATTAGATAGATCACTAAAACAACAACGACTAATCCAACTATAATTAAAGTGGCAGGTAATAATATAGATGCGCTCACTGCTTGTAATTTTAAATGTTGATTGATTATTGATTAGGGCTGTTAAGAGAAATTTGTAAACTCTATTTTTAATTTAAAATAGCGGGTAAAAAGTATATTTAGAGGGAGTGAATTTGATTTGTTTTTTTGCAAAAAAGCAAATCAAATTCACTCCCTCTAAAAAACTATTGACCACTAATTCAATTTAGCAGCTCGTCCTCCTAAAGTGTCTTTTACCGTTTCTGCATGTTCATTAATGTCACCAGCAACCGTCAAAATTCCCGATGCTACACCTATCGTATCATCTAAGGCTTTGATGTGTTCCGTATTTCCAGCAATACCTAAACCTGCTTCTAACATTTCTTTAAAATAGCGTTCAATATTGCGAGAGGCAACCCAAGTTCTGTGCAATAAATACACAATATAGGGCAAGAGTAGTACCGTTACGATTAGTAAAATTGCCCAGAGAATAAATACTGCTTGTGGCATTGTTCTTTTTTTAGAGGTCAGACTTTTTATGCGGTCAACCGATCGATTAAGATTGTATCTTAATCTATTCATTTGACAGCCTCTCGGCAGGATTAAGATACAATCTTAATCGATCGGCTTCCAACTGTCTTTTAAATCTTTTGCTTAACAACTGCTTCAATCGCTCCCACCAAATGGTCATCCACAACTTTTAATCCACTAGCCGTTTTGGTTAATGATTCGTTTAACTTAGTAACCTCTACTGGCAAATGACCTGTTTCCGTTTCGATAGCGCGTAAACCCAGTCGTAGTTTGGCTAGATAACTGTCTCCAGCACCACCAATACTATTTAACAAGGAAATAATACTCCTCAAGTATTTAACTAATACAAAAACTAACAGCAAAACTGCCAGAATGGTAACTACCATTAATAAAGTGTACATATTTTTAATGGTTATATGGCTTTATTGCCTTATGGCTTTATTGTTAGCGTTTCGTGTACCATAAAGCAATAAAACAATAAAGCCATATAACAATATAAACCATCATTTCTTATTCTTCAAAATACAGTTTGGACAACCTGGGCAACCTTCCGTGTGATTTTTAATCGCTTCTGCACCACCTACAATATTAACCGCTGTATCATAAATTTGGTCAACCACCTGATTAGTGGTAGATAAAAGCAGCGGAATTTGAATGGTGTTATTAGCGACCATTTTTCCTTGAGTCCAAATTTTACTTGCTGCGACATCAATCTCTTTAGCTGTATTATTAATGCGACTCAATAAAAAAGCCACTACGCCAATGACCACTAAACCAATCACCAAAGAAATAATCCAAATTGTTGCTATTGCGCTCACTGTTCTAATTTTATTGGATGTAATGAATTCCCCAAGTCTTTAATCAATTAGGTACTAAATAAAGAATAAAAATCGCTCTAAACTGTAGTGTTGAAACGTATAGGCAGCGTCTCGAATTTTTAATTTTTCATTATTAATTCTTCATTTCCTTATTTATCCGCCTCGTGCATTGCTTCGACTACCATACCTGCATGTGTTTCAATGGCTTTTGCCCCTTCTAAAATATCTACTGCTACTTCATTTGTGGTTTCTAAACCCCAAATACTATTGGTGTTAGCTCGAATTTGTTCTACCAAACCTAAAGCTGCCGTGGCTAATCGAAGAATTCTTCGAGCGGCCATCCAAACCAATATTAGTAAGGCTGCTGCTGCAATAATTAAGATCGTTGCCACACCTAACCAGAGATAGAAATTATGATATAAAGTTGTTTCGTCCATTTAAGTGTAGGTTAGTTCTCAAAGAGTAAATGACTAGATGAGTAAATGGATTAGTAGGGGGTATTCTAGTAAATTTTCACAACTGTTTGTAATGAAAATGGATGCCCTATTTACTCATTTATTCATTTTCTCCTTTACTCATTGAATAATTAATCAATTAACTTACCATCCTTTTTTTTCCAATCCATTTTAAGTTCCAATGGATTTCCATGCGTAGATTCTTTAGGCTTAGGACTATTCCAGAACTGTAATTTTTCGTAAGCAAAATGCGCTACTTTCTGTAAAAGTCCCGGTTCTTCTACATGGCCCCAACCAGAAGGTACTTTGCCATCTTTATTCCATTTAGCGGTTCTGTTTTGATAAGTTTGAGTCATCTTCCGAAGATTTCCCACTACAGAACCCGTTACTCTAGAAATGTTGGAAGATACGATGGTGCCAGGCGGCGTTGCGTAAAAAGGCGCAAAACTATCAGGAAATCCGGGCATTGTGCAGCCAATACAAGGTGCGCCCACGTTCATACAACCGCCCATTCCGCCAATAGCCCCTCTTTTATTAATGTTACATTGAACCACTGGTCCCCAACAACCAACCTCTACCAAACATTCTTTATCTCCATATTCTTCTGCAAACACCCCTTCTTCATAAAAACCCGCCCGAGTACAACCTCGATGCACAGTTTCCTCAAACAACCAAGCAGGGCGACCTAATTCATCAAACTCTGGCAATGGACCAATACCGTGGAGAAATAACAATACGGCTGCAATGGTTTCTGTCATATTATCCCCCTGTGGGGCACAGCCTGGAATATTCACTACTGGTAAACCTAGACCACTTCGATAATCTTCCCCTAGAAAATCCATTAAACCTGCAGAATTGGTTGGATTGCCTGCTGCCGCAGGAACCCCTCCCCAAGTCGCACAAGTGCCAACAGCAATCATAGCTGCAGCATGTTTAGACATTCGTTCTACCCAACTAGAGGAAGGTACGGGTTGTGGGTCGCCATTTTCATCATGGTCTGCGCCTAAGCCTGACCAATATCCGCCCGTTGCAGCGGCAATTCCTTCATCCATAATAGACCCTTCACAAACGACGACAAATGGTGCTCCTAATTTTCCTTCTGCTGCTAATCGAAAAGGCGCCATAAATTTTTCACCAGCGGTTACCGCTAAGACTGGATGATGCAAAACAATTTTAGGCGCACCCGGTATAACTCCTCTCAGCAAATCTTCCACCGATGGAGAAGTTGCCCCAACAATAGCAATTGAGCAACCATCACAGCTACCTCCTGCTATCCAGAAAGCATGTACCTCCTCAATATTGGATGGAAGTAGGGATACTTTTCCATTTAATGCTGCCATAATTATATTTTATAAAATCAAATTTTACCAAATTTTCAGCAATATATATGCCTTTTTGCACAAATTTAAATTTTAACCCTAAATCCGACTAGAAAACATTTTCTAATGCTGGTTTTTGAGACTTTTTTCTGTTTTTTTTGATAAAAAATAGGTTTTTAGAAAAAGTTTTCTAATTGTTTTTCACTAAATGATGCCAAATAAAGTTTTATGGTTTGGTACATTTGAGCAATACTTTTAGAAAAAATTTTCTAATCCTACTAAGCTGGTCTTTAGTTTATTGTCTTTAGTTTTTGGTAGGCAATCGCTTGAGTGCAGAGGTATAATTGTATTTTTCTTAGGTCGCCTAAAAACAAGGCTCCAAGAAACGTGATTCCTTTTAACACAAGCTTTTGCAGACTGCTATTAAAGACCATGAGCTAATGTTCAGATGAGAAACGGGTAAAATAAATTTGTAAACCGTATCTAAAACCATCGCCTTATGAGAAAAGCAACTATCTTATTTGGGACTTTATCTTTATTTCTAGCATTCCAATCATCCAATTTAATTGCACAAGCTAATGACTCCATTCGCTTATCTATAGATGTTGAAGAAGTATTAGTATCTGCTACTCGTTCCCAAACACCTATAGCGGACCTACCCCTAACCATTGGCATTATTTCTAAAAATCAGATAGAAGAAGAAATGCCGCTCACACCTGTGGAAGCACTAAAATATGAACCAGGCGTAGTTCGCCAAAGTGATGGTGGTTTGGTAAGTACACCTATTATTAGAGGTTTATCTAGGGAACGAGCACCTGTTTTGATTGATGGCAATCCTTTCGTGGGGGGTCGAATCCGTACATTTAGTTTAATTGACCCTTTCCAGATTGAGCGAATCGAAGTGGTAAAAGGGCCTGCATCTGCTTTTTGGGGCAGTGATGCAGTTGGTGGTCTAGTCAATATTATTACTCGAAAAGCGGAATCTGGTTATAATAAAGACTTTAAAATAGGCGCTAGTTTGTATGGAGGGCTTCAATCGGTCAATAATCATTTAAGAGGACGGGCAGAAATAGAAGGAAGAGGTAATGGTATAGATTTCCTAATTGGAGCAGGAGGCAGAAATGCAGATAACATTAAGGACGGTAATGGAGAAGAAATTTTAAATAGTCAATTTGAGTCCGTCAATTGGGATTTTAATGTAGGTTTTTCCTTAGCTCCTAATCAACGGTTTGAAGTAAGTGGAAAATATTTTAAGAATGATAATGTAGGATTCCCTGGTGGATTAGGCGCACCGGGACCACCAAGAATTGTGCGTCGCTTTGCCCCTGATGAGCAAAAAGCTCTAAATATGGCTTATGATTTTAAAGCTGTTTCAGATAAAATTTCTACTATAGGTTTACGCTTTTTTTATAAAGAACAAAACTTAGATATTGACCAGTTTACCAATATCTATTTTCCGATGACAACGAATGTAAATCGAGAAATTCACCCTATGTTGGATGTAGATGTACCTAACTATGGTGGAAAATTCTTTATGTCTTTTAACCAAAAGAACAAAGCAAAACTAACGATTGGACTAGACTATATCAATGAGCATAGAATTGGAACACATCGGGATTTAACGATTAAAATCATGAACCCAATGGGCGTGCAAGTCAATGAAATAAATCGTCCATTTACCCAAATTCAACCAGATAGTTATTACAAAGGTGTGGGCTTATTTGCCATTGAGGAATTACATTTCGGAGATAAATTAGATGCGCTAGTGGCTTTGCGATTTGATAATGTAAGAACTAGTATTGATGATGGCCCTTTTGATATACCAGCGATTGCGGAAATTTATACGGACGATAATCGAGAAGATACAGACAATGCCATTTCTGGAAATCTAGGAATTAAATATAAAGCTACAGAAACCTTTAGTTTGTCGGTTAATTTAGCCAATTCTTTTAGAGGAACTGACTTATTTTCTAAATACCATTTTACGGCAGTAGGGGCAGGTTTTTTAGTACCAAATCCTAATTTAGATCCAGAAAGAGGGGCATTTTATGAAGTAGGTGCTAAATTTAACAATAAAAAAATAGTAGCTGGATTGAATTTTTACCAAAATAGGTTGAATGATTTATTTGTTCAACAAAGTCTGACTTTTGATGGTTCACCCTCTATTCAATTTCAAAATATTGGGGAAGCAACTATTACAGGTTTAGAATGGGGTGTTAAAGCTAAATTAGGCACGCTATCGCATGTCTTTTTTAATGGTTCTTATATCAAAGGAGAGAATGAAGTTACAGGCAATCCCTTATCTGAAATTCCTGCTTTAAGAAATGTAGCAGGTATTCATTTTAGAGACCGAAATAATAAATTCTTTATTCAAGCGGATGCTTTAGTGGTCAGTGAACAAACGGACATTGCACCAAATGAGCAGGAGACACCGGGCTATACTATTTTAAATATCAATGCAGGACTTAATCTACACGAATTAATCAATAACTTTCCATACACTAAACTCATGATTGGTGCAACGAACTTAACGGATAAAGCCTACCGTAGTCATGTGTCTAGAGGTGCCCCAGGTAATCAAAATGTATTTTTAGAGGCGGGAAGAAGTATTAATATTGGTTTTGTTACTCGATTTGGGGCGGCGATACATTAGCTGGATTTTGGTCATTGGTCTTTAGTCTTTAGTACGCAATAGCTCTACTAAAGACTAAAGACCAATTGCTAAAGACCAAATTAGGTAAATGTAATATTTCTCGCCAAAACTAGCTAGAAATAGTTTTGGCGAGATTCAGTTTTAAATTAATGCAAACATGGCACATTCACATTAGAGGGCAGGTACAAGGAGTCGGATTCCGTCCCTTCCTATTTTTATTAGCCCGTCAATTTCATTTGAAAGGATGGGTCAATAACGATGTGGATGGTGTACATATCGAATTTAATGCGACTCAACAACTAGCTACCAGTTTTTTAAATAATATTCTTGATAAAGCACCTCCTTTAGCTCAAATTACAACGCATAAAATCTTTGAAGTTCCCAGCAAAGAATTTGCTGATTTTGAAATCAAACAGAGCTTATCTACAGGCCTCCCTAACTTGTTACTAACGCCCGATGCAGGTATTTGCACAGATTGCACTAGCGAATTATTTCAAGTTAAGAATCGAAGACATCATTATCCTTTTATAACTTGCACGAATTGCGGTCCTCGCTACTCTATCATGCAATCTATACCTTATGATAGAGAGTATACAACGATGGATTATTTTGAAATGTGTCCGACCTGTCGGGCAGAATATGAAAATGCAAATGACCGTCGGTATTATTCGCAGACGAATTCTTGCCCCTCTTGTTCTATAAACTTGACCTTATTTGAAGGTAATTCACAAGTAGGAGATTCAGACTTTAACAAACTTATCGGCACCCCTCTTTTTATTACTGAAGACTTCATTAAAAAAATAGTCCAATTTTGGCAAAAAGGAAAAATTATAGCCATTAAGGGCATAGGTGGTTATGTATTAACTTGTGATGCGCGCAATGATACGGTTGTCCGCCGATTAAGAGAAAGAAAGTATCGACCTTCAAAACCTTTTGCAATTATGTATCCCAATTTGGAATTGCTCAAAAAGGATTTAGAATTGGAAAAAGAAGGGAGGAACTTATTGACTAGTTCAGCAGCACCGATTGTATTATTCAAAAAAAAGATAGCAGATACGCTTGCCCTATCTGTTGCCCCAAAATTAAACCAAGTTGGTGCAATGTTGCCCTATACACCACTCTATCAATTATTACTAAATCAATTTAAACAGCCAATTGTAGCAACTAGTGGAAATAGGAGCAATAGCCCAATTGTTTTTGATAGTGAAAAAGCCATAGAAGAACTTTCTTCCATTGCAGATTTTATAGTAAGCAATAATAGGAAAATTGTGGTACCGCAAGATGATAGTGTGGTAAAATTTTCGCCTTTCTACCAACAAAAAATAATACTTCGTAGGTCTAGAGGATATGCACCAACCTATATCCAAGCAGACTTAAAGTGGTCTTCAAAAACCGTTTTAGCAATGGGGGCTATGCTCAAAAGCACTTTTTCTTTAACCCATCAAGGCAATATATTTATTAGCCAATATTTAGGCGATTTAGAAAATTTTGATACCCAAGAAAATTATAAACATACGCTAAATCATTTTTTAAAATTATTGCGCACCCAACCCGAAGTAATCTTGCTAGATAGTCATCCGCAATACGCCTCTAGTTTATATGGAAAAGAATTTGCGAACCACCTAAATCTATCAAGTCATAACATTCAACATCATCAAGCTCATTTCGCAGCCATATTAGGCGAATATAATTTGATAGCCACCAAAATACCTATATTGGGTGTGATTTGGGATGGTGCAGGCTTAGGAGAAGATGGACATATTTGGGGTGGAGAATTTTTTGTTTATCAAAATTATCAATTTCAACGAAGACATCATTTTGCCTACATGGATGTTATTTTAGGAGATAAGATGGCGAAAGAACCAAGAGTGTCGGCACGCTCTTTTTGTAAAGACCTAAAAATCGCTATTCCTTTTTTAAAAGAAAAATTCACGCCAACAGAATGGACTATTTATAATAAATTACTAGCAAAAGGCAGCACTTTAAAAACTTCAAGTGTTGGCAGATTATTTGATGCAGTAGCTTCGCTATTGGGGATTTTAGACAAACAAACTTACGAAGGTGAAGCTGCCCTATTATTAGAAACAACCGCTACCGACTATTTTAAAAAAAATGGATTAAATACGCAATTTGATTCTTTTGCTGAAAAAAAAGCTACCTTTAGTATAACGACTCAGAAACTACTGAATCTTCTATTCGCTGATATAGCAAAAGGAAAATCAACAGCATATATGGCTGCTCGTTTTCATTTTTTATTGGTTAAATACATTGAACAAATAGCTATTACACAAAAAATCAAGAAAATTGCCTTTAGTGGTGGTGTCTTTCAAAATAGCTTATTAGTAGATTTGCTACACTATTATCTAGGAAAAAATTATGACTTATTTTTTCACCAGCAAATATCGCCTAATGATGAAAATATTTCTTTTGGGCAACTGGTAGCCTATCAAATAAGAAACGCAAGAAAAATTAGGTAGATCTTTTTAGAGGGAGAGAATTTAATTTGTTTTTTTATAAAAAAACAAATTAAATTCTCTCCCTCTAAAGAACCTATTATGCCAAATATACTTTTGTCTGCTCTTTTAGATAGCAAAAACTAGATTTTCTTAGAGTTTTAATGGACAACAAACACGCATTGTAGATTAAATGAATTACCAATCTATTTTACTATTATCATGAAATACCTAAAAGAATATAGAGACCCAGAAGTAGTTAAAGATTTACTGGATCAAATCAAACACACCACTACCCGCCATTGGAAGATTATGGAAGTCTGCGGCGGGCAAACCCATAGTTTAGTCAAAAATGGTATCTTGGATTTGTTACCCGAAGATGTGGAAATGATACATGGCCCGGGCTGTCCTGTTTGCGTAACTCCGTTAAACATGATTGATAAAGCTATTTATTTAGCAGAAGAAAAAGACGTTATCTTATGTTCTTTTGGAGATATGTTGCGAGTCCCTGGTTCTCAAAAAAGTTTATTACAAGCCAAAGCTAATGGGGCAGATATTCGAATTTTATATTCCCCTTTAGAGGCGGTCAAATTAGCCCAAGAAAATCCAGAAAGGGAGGTTGTGTTTTTTGCAGTCGGATTCGAGACGACTGCTCCAGCCAATGCACTTTCCGTTATTCAAGCCCACCTATTAGGCGTAACCAATTATTCTATATTAACTTCTCATGTACTAGTGCCTCCAGCTATTGAGGCGGTCATGGACGATGAAGAAAGTAATATTCAGGCATTTTTGGCAGCTGGACATGTCTGCACTATCATGGGCATTAGTGAATATTATCCCTTGGTTGAAAAATATAAAATCCCAATGGTGGTAACAGGGTTTGAACCAGTGGATTTATTGCAAGGTATTTTAATGACGGTCCAACAGTTAGAAAAAGGGGAAGCTAAATTAGAAAATCAATATAGCAGGGTCGTACATGAAAACGGCAATCCACAAGCGATTAAAGCGATTCAGCAAGTCTTTGGTGTTACCAATAGAGAATGGAGAGGGATAGGTACGATCCCCATGAGTGGCTATGAATTAATTCCAGCTTATGCCGCTTACGATGCTAATTTGAAATTTAAAGTGGCTATTCCTATAGCCGAAGAAAGTGCCGAATGTATTGCTGGTTTGGTTTTAAAAGGCATTAAAAAACCAAATGAATGTCCGCAATTTGGTAAGAAATGTACGCCAGAAATGCCATTGGGTGCGCCGATGGTTAGTTCTGAAGGGGCTTGTGCCGCTTATTATCATTTTCATCAGGCAATCGAAGACTTAAAAACAGTATAATCAATGAAGATGTCTATAAATGGGACTTATCTGCATGAAATATCAATGAAATATTTTGATTTAAAAAATGCTTCTTTACGTTTTCCTGAACATAGAGTAGAACTAATAGGGTCTACAGGGACAGAACTAATCCTAGCAATGCCAGAAAAATTAGTAGTTCAATTATTTTTAAACAATATCCTCTCAAAGAACGAAAAGATGCTTGTTAAAATTAAAATAGAAGAAAAAAAAGAACGGAGCTACCATTTTATAGATGCAAAATTCCAGTACAGTATCTCTTTTAGAAAACATGGACATGTAAGACTATATTTTCAGGAAGTAAAAAACAGTAAATCATCAATATATGAATAATGGTCAAAACGAAAAAAAATTAAGCATGCAACTCAGTTGCCCAATGCCTCAACTAGATTTTGAGGTCATTACTTTGGGACATGGTAGTGGTGGCTTATTGACAAACCGATTATTGGATAGTGGTGTTTTTAAGTTGTTAAAAAATGATTATTTAGATAAAAGACACGATGGGGCCTTTCTCAACTTAAAGGGTAAGACTGCTTTTACGACGGACAGTTTTGTTATTTCCCCTATCTTTTTCCCAGGCGGAAATATAGGCGAATTGGCCGTCAATGGAACGGTCAATGATTTAGCAATGTGTGGAGCAATTCCCCAATTTTTATCCCTAAGTTTTATTATAGAAGAAGGTTTAACGATGACGGAGTTTTGGGATATATTAGTTGCTATAAAATTTGCTTGTGAACAAGCAGGTGTGCAAGTCGTAACTGGAGATACTAAAGTGGTGGAACGAGGAAAAGGGGATAAAATTTTTATTAATACTACTGGCATTGGACAATTACACCCTACTGCGAATATAGATATGTCCAATGTAAAAGTCGGTGATAAAATCATTATAAGTGATAATATAGCAACGCATGGAATCGCCATCATGTCTGTTCGAGAAGGATTAGAATTTGAGACCACTATCGAAAGCGATACGCAACCTTTAAACCATATAGTAAAAGATTTATTAGATGAATTTGGTACAGATATCCATCTTTTAAAAGACCCAACGAGAGGTGGCTTGGCTACGGTTTTAACGGAAGTAGCAAGAGATAGTCAATTGGGTATAGATATACACCAAAAAGACATTCCTATTGAGGAACAAGTTTTTGCAGCTTGTGAACTGCTAGGTTTAGATCCACTATACGTAGCTAATGAGGGCGTTTTTATGGCCATTGTAGCAGCGGATGTAGCGGAAAAAATAAGCCAAAGATTAAAAGTTTTTGATGCTTGTCCTAATGCGAGTATCATAGGAGATGTCGTTTCACAACATCCTAAACAAGTGGTTCTTAGGAGTCAAATAGGGGGGAAAAGAGTTGTAAATATGTTGGTGGGCGCACAACTGCCTCGAATTTGTTAAGCAATAACTGACAAGTTTAGCCACTCAATTTTATTTAAGTCAAATCTTATATACAATGCTTTTTAAGCTGCCATTGGTAGTGCTGCAAGCATAGGCGCAGTATCATTGAAGTGATTGGAACATATACCTCCCCTTTAGAGGGTCTGGCAGCAATCAAAACTATTCCATTTAATTTGCTCTTATTACTCAATGTTCAAGTTTTCAATAGATAAAATCAAAAATACAGTAAATTTGTAAAAAGTCGCAATGAGAGAATTTCTTGGAGCAAGATGACCCCAAGGAGTATTTTAAATCATAAATTATTGTGGCTTTTTCAGATTTTTCGTGTCTTTTATTTAGAAACAAGGGAGAGTGACTCGATTTTTTTCTTTTTTAAAAACTTGAACATAGTGTATATATGATCCTGCGTAAACTACTTTTTTTTGGAATTTTATTCGCTAGCTTATGGCTAATTGCTTGTACATCTACCGTTAAAAAGCGATTTCTGTTGACGGAAGATATAACTTTTGAAGCCATTGAGGAAATGCCTAGTGGGTCTAGAAGTTTAAACAAAAAAGCAGGACATAGAGCCCCTATGTCTTATGTGCCAGATACTAACCATTTAGAACAATTTCCCATCCGAAAAATTCGAGTTAATTTTCATTTTTTAAATGATATTGATCGCAAGAAAAATTTTAATGGAAAAGAAGCAGTCAATTTTGCTAAAGCTGCCTTGCAGACGGCTAATCAAAAAGTAGCGAAAAATAATAAGCCGTGGCTACCACCCAGTGTAGATTTACCAGGCCTACCCAAACGCTATAAATATGTATTAACTCCCCGTAGCAATGACCCAAATGATGTTGGCGTCTACTGTCATTATGATAAGGAATTGTATTACTTTGTAAATAAAGGTCGCCATAAAAATAACTATAGCAAAAGTGTTATTAATAAATATGCCATCCAAAAAGATACCATTCTCAATATCTTTATAATGTCTCACCATCCTGATAGCGTTAAATCTAAAACCTATAAACCACATCAAGCAGGTATTGCTTTAGGTTCTTCTATTAAGATTGCAGGGGTATTTGGAAAAGACGCAAAACCTTGGACACTCAGTGGCGTGTTGAATCATGAAATAGGTCATGTATTGGGTTTGAGTCATGCATGGGGTCATGATGGTTGTGATGACACGCCTATCCATCCGAATTGTTGGAATATTTCGAAAAAACCGCCTTGTGATACAATGGCTTCCAATAATGTCATGGATTATAACGCCCAACAAAATGCTTGGACTCCTTGCCAAATTGGAAAAATTCACCGTAATTTTTCTAGCCTTCGTTCTAGACAACGTAAACTACTTATCCGTGATTGGTGTCAGTTAGATGAACAACAAACCGTTTATATCCGCCAACCAACGTATTGGAAAGGAGCCAAAGATTTAGCGGGACATATTGTGATAGATGGTGGCGGACAATTGGAAATTAGCAATAGATTGGCTTTACCAAAAGGGGCAAAAATCATCGTTCGCCCCGGTGGAAAATTGATTATTAATAATGCTAAGATTCACAATGATTGTGGGGAATTGTGGGAAGGTATTGAGGTGGAAAATGATGGAAAGCGAAAAGGAGAAGTGGTGTTTATTGGTAAGCCTAAATTGGAGAATGTTCGGTATGCTGTTCAAGGTAGCTCAGGAGAGAAATAATCTTTAATTGAAATCTGTACACGTTCTTTTCCCAAAGAATATTTTTATTTCTCTTACAAAAACATTCTTTTCTATTCACCGTTTTTTATAATTCCTTATATTTGTTTTTTAAAGTTTCAAGCATTCCTTATATAAAGGTGTATTTCTGTCGCTCGAAATAAAAGGAAGGGGATAACTTTAAGTTATCCCCTTCCTTTAACAAAAAGATGTGGGGTATCAATAAAACTTTAAGTTATCCCCTTCCTTGAGAAAATCGAAAAGCCACAACAGATACATATCCTTACAAACAACAAAACGTTTATGTTAAACCTTTCCGTTATTTTAGAAGACAGTGCAAGACGCTATCCTGCCAAGGCGGCTTTCACTTTCATGGATACGACCTTAAATTTTGCACAAATAAATGGTGCAGCGAATCAAGTAGCCAACGGCTTAAAAGCAAAGGGTATTCAGCCTGGAGACAAAGTAGCTTTAAGTTGCTTTAACCTACCTTATTTTCCAATTATCTATTTTGGTATTTTAAAAGCAGGGGCGACGGTCGTTCCATTAAGTGTGTTATTAAAAAAAGATGAAATTGCTTACCATCTACAAGATAGTGATGCCAAAGCTTATTTCTGTTTTGTTGGGAATGCAGATTTACCAATGGGTAAAATGGGTTATGCAGGTTTTCAAGAAGCGCCATTATGTGAGCAGTTTTATATGATTATGCCGAAACCAGAGATGCCTTCTGCTATTGAAGGTACAGCAACAATGGGTTCTTTAATGGCTGGACAATCTCCTGTCTTCGAAACAGTCCGAACAAGTGCGGATGATACGGCAGTGATTATATATACCTCTGGTACTACAGGTCGACCTAAAGGGGCAGAATTGACGCATTCTAATTTAATGCTGAATACCATCATATCAGGAGATTTGGGCAAAATGCAAGCCGAGGATAAACTATTAATTGTACTACCACTCTTCCATATTTTTGCAATGACTTGCTTAATGAATGCGGGTATTTATAGAGGAGCGAGTAGTGTACTCTTACCACGTTTTGACGCAGAAACGGTCTTTGCTTTAATGCAGAAACATAGCATCTCTTTATTCGCTGGTGTACCTACGATGTATTGGGGTTTAGTCAACTATAAAGAAGATAAATTTGATTATGAGTTGATTTCTAAAAACCTTCGTTTGGGTATGTCGGGTGGTGCAGCTATGCCGGTACAAGTATTAAAAGACTTTGAAGCACGATTTAATGTGCCGATTATGGAGGGCTATGGTATGTCAGAGGGTTCTCCTGTTGTTACCTTCAATCACTTAGGCGACAAATGTATTCCGGGTAGTATCGGTAAAGCTGTTTGGGGCGTAGAAGTAATGATTGCAGATGACAATGATCAGGAAGTACCTGTAGGAGAAAAAGGACAATTACTCTATCGAGGGCATAATGTAATGAAAGGATATTACAAACGACCTGAAGTAAATAAAGAGGTATTAAAAGGAGGCTGGTTACACTCTGGAGATGTAGCTATTAAAGACGAGGAAGGATACTACTATATCGTTGACCGTACCAAAGATATGATTATTCGAGGTGGTTTGAATGTTTATCCGAGAGAGGTCGAAGAGACGATGATCAAACATGATGCTATTTCATTGGTAGCGGTTACAGGTGTTCCAGATGGTAAAATGGGCGAAGAAATTAAAGCTTATGTGGTATTGTCTGACGGAAAATCTGCAACGCCTAGAGAAATTATTGCTTGGACGAAAGAAAATATAGCGGCTTATAAGTATCCTAGAATGGTCGAGATTATTGATGCTTTGCCCATGAGTGCGACTGGTAAAATTTTGAAAAAAGAATTGCGCCGAATGGAAGCAGAACGTTCTACGGAAGCGCAAGATTTAAAGAAAATTGAGGGCATTGGTCCAAAAATAGAAGAAATATTGGTTGCTGCGGGCATTAAAAACTACGGGCAACTAGCTGCTACAGATGCTGCTAAAGTAAAAGAGATTTTAGCTACTGCTAAATTAGGTACGCACGATCCTGCTACATGGGGTGATCAAGCTCAAATGGCTGCCGAAGGAAAATGGGATCAGTTAAAAAAATGGCAAGATGCATTAATAGGCGGTAAAGCGGTTTAAAAATAATTGAGAATTGAGAATGAAAAATTGAGAATTGAGAATGGAAAATTGAGAATTCACTAGACGTTACTAGACGTTCTTATAATGTAAACATTTCACCCTATAAAACGTCTAGTAACGTCTAGTAAATTCTCAATTCTCCATTCTCAATTCTCCATTCTCCATTCTCAATTCTCCATTCAATAGCCCCCAAGCATATTGTTCATCTTTCCAGCCCACCAAATCTACTTTACCTAATCCTTTCTCATATAAGAACCAGTTCTGTATAATCTGTCGAGCACCTGCCTGCGTCACTATAAAATCTTGATAATTAACAATGGGAGAGAATTGAAGACTGGAATCTACGGGGACACTAATAATTATATTTCTTTTTGTCGCTCCTTCTTGTAGAATTAAAGTACCAACTGGATAAACAGCCACTTGTTGACCGCTATCCAACTGATGGGTAATAGTAAGAACCTCTACCGCTGGGTTCTCCGTAAAAAGACCATGATTGGCTGGATAGGGTAAAAAAGTTCTGGTAGAACTAGTGCCTGCTGGATTTGTTACTTCCATTAAAAAAGCTTTCTTTTCTTGAACATCCGCAACGCCTTTGTAAAATGGATTGGCAGGTTCTTGTGGTTGGCAAGACCATAGGACAAGTAATAAGGTTGAACAAGTTCCTAATAAAAAGGATTTAGTCATTATACTTAAATTCTGGTTGAAGGAATAGACATTTATGCAAAGGTAAGTAGGTTGAAATTATTAAGTATTGATTATTAGTTATTTTCCAGTCATCGTTAAGTACGATAAAATAAATTTACAATTTTTAATACTGGGGTTGTGTAAAAAGTAAAAATTTGAATGTTATTCAAATTTTTACTTTTTGTAAGAGATTACTCCTCAGATGTTTTTGTATTAGAAATTTTTCAAATTTCTAATACAAAAACACTTTTCACATAACCTCGTTTTTAAAACAAAATGGTCATTATATTTTTCCTTCGTTCCCTATTCGTTACTGGGAATAGACAAATAAACATTCTAAACAAATAAACAAATTATTATGAGTGCATCCGCAGAAATGCCGTATTTTATTAAGCCCTCTATTAATCTTGATGTTAGTGCTAAAAAGGAAGCCTATCAACAAGCGATCAGTGCCATTGATTCCAATTTAAAGGAGGAAAC
>Ga0209831_1001998_pt1 | contig 18139 bp, 26 predicted proteins | sample Maine_Asex4_meta_FD_187451 | JGI IMG/M metagenome (GOLD analysis project Ga0209831, IMG submission 187451) | Marine algal microbial communities from Maine, USA - Maine_Asex4_metaG (SPAdes) (version 2) | ecosystem: Host-associated > Algae > Red algae > Unclassified | place: Maine, USA | collected...
GCGGGGGGGATGGGCCGCCCCTCCCTTGGCATATAAGGCCGCGCCACAATCATTCATTCTCAGAACGGCAAACGAATTGTTCTCTCTCTGGAAAAGTAGCCGATTCTATCTGCCTGGAGGCACTTTTTCTCTTTCTTCGGCGCTCTGTATCACCGGAACGGCTGACCAACGGACAAATCTGAGCAGCGCGAATGGGGGAGGGCGGGGAGGCATGTGGAAAGGTCTGCAAGCAATTGAATGAGCTAGGGCACGTAATCGTCCGGCGATTTTATGAAAACGCGTCTGTGGGGCATGTGAGAAAATGCGCGTCGCTTTACAGTGGGCTCCCAGAGCCCGCGCGGGTCCTACCTAGCTCCTTTATGTACAGCTTGCCGTGGGCCACATGCGCCTGTACAGCCCACCAATGGGATGGCCGCGATCAGACTTCGCACACGGGCTACAATGGCAAACAGATGGATTGCGCGACGGCCCCGATTTTCAGCGCATTCCGACCACAAACAGTCTAAGGACCTGCACGCCGCACGGATCAAAGGCATCTCGGTCGGATGGCCGCAATTTGGGTTTGCACACAAGCTACATTGGCAAACAAATCGATTGCGCGAGCGCCCAGATTTTCAGCGCGTTCCGACCGCAAACATTCTAAGGACCTGGATGCACACCCGGATCAAATACATCCCAGTGGGATGGCCGCGACCGGGTTTCGCACACGGGCTACATTGGCAAACAAATGGAGTTCGCTACGGCGTCGACTTTCAGCGCATTCGGACAACAAACATTCTCAGGAACTGCCTGCACGCCCGGATCAAACACATCCAGATTCGCGAGCGTCGCAGCGCGAGGCCGTCGAAATGAACGCCTGTGTTACAGTGATCTAAATGGTTTTGAAAAGAAGAAAATCGGGACGACCCAGATTTCCGGCGAGCAGCGCAGCGCAAGGACGTCGGTCCGAACGCCAGCTTGACTGCGAGCGGCGAAGCGCGAGGGCGCCTTTCCACCGGCTGCGGGGTGCCGGAGTAAGGTAGTGGGGAGGCCACCTGGTGGCGGGGTGGGCGGCTCGCTCCGGGCGGGAGGGCCACCGCCCCTCCGGCCGCCGGGTGGCCGGGTCGGGTGTCGGGGTGGGGGGTTCCGGGGGGGAGGGCCACCTCCCCCCCGGCCGCCGAGTGGCGGGGTGGGGGGGGTCCGGGGGGGAGGGCCGCGTCTCCCCCGGCATCTCAGTCCGCGCCACAATCATCTGTCCTCACAACAGAGAACAAAGTATTCTCTCTTTCGAAAAGTAGCCGATTCTGACCGCCTGGACGAACTTTTTCTCTCTCTTCGAGGCTCTGTATCTCCGGAACGGCTGCCCTACGGACAATTTTGAGCAGCGCATACGGGGCAATGGGGGGGGGATGGGCAAATGTTTGCAAGCTATCGATTGAGCTGGGTCCCGTAGTCGTTCGGCCAGTAAAAAAAAAAGGGTCTGTGAAGAGATACAACCTTGATGACAATGTTACTGGCTAGGATTTGCGGGCGCCTGGGGCCCGCCGGTCCCGACTATCTCACAAACGGGCGCGGTGGCAATCAAATCCATTGCGCAACGTGCCCTGATACCCCTGAAGTTCCCAAGTAAACTGACTAAGCCCTATCGTTGCGAAATAGCAATTACTCAAGTCATTGTTACAGCGTGCTGCCCGAAAGCTCACTCTTTGCAGTCACCAGCCTTGCCAACGGTTTTGCGACATCGATCTGTGTTCAAGCTAATCTATGGGCGCGTTCTGGAATTTACCTGCCAATCACGGGGGGTTCCAGTCGTTCCACTCCGAATTTGCTGCCAAGGAAGCATACCGGTACACACCACGGCCCTGGGCCCGCACTTTGGCTCCGCACAGCGCCGCTTGGCACTCTCGACAGCGCAGCACGACCTCGACCGACGACGCCCTCTCCCTGCCCTTTCGTCGATTCAAGTCCCTGGAGGCACCTGTTTGTGACCCTTTGACCGCCTGTATCTCCGGAACGGCTGCAGTATGACCGATTCTGAGCAGCGCAAAAGGGACGTGTTTTTTTGCGAGCTGTCGAATGAGCCGGGTCCCGTAGCCGTCTGACCACGCTGGAAATTCGCGCCTGTGGGGCCTATGAGGGCAATTCCTCGGTTACTTGACTGCCCCAATCTTCTTTCTTCCTCCCAACTCTATAAATCACGCGGCCCCGTGGGAAATACAATCCTGATGACAATCTCGATGGGTAGGATTTGCGGGCGCCTTGGGCCCGCCGGTACCGACTATCCCACAGACGGGCGCCGTGGCAGTCAAATTCATTGCGCGAAGTGCCCGGATACCCCTGACTTCACCAAGTAAACCAACTATGCCCACCGGATGGTATCGAAGCAATTCCGTTAGATCGGATGGGCTACCGTACTAGCCCCCGTGTCGCCCACCCCCAGGAAGCGTCCGTCATGGCACCCCCTCCGCACCAGTGCGTGCACACCGAATGTGCGTGCCGCCATGCATGCGTGCGCCGCCGTCATGGGGGGAATACATGAAGACCTGCAAGGGCCTTTCAAAATCATCCCCGAGCGTACAGCGTGAACCAACTGGACATTGGATGTAGGGTACAATCAAGACACGAGCGATAAATCCGTGGCCGACGTGGGCCGCCCGACTTTTATGGCACCCTGCCTGCATGGGCGCGTGCACTACGATTGTGACATCCAATGGATGATCTCCTAGATGGAGCCATTGACCGTGGTACGTGTCACCAAAATTCGAATAGATGTTTCTATTGGTGCACCGGATGCTTCCATCTTTGCTGTGGCCTCCTACTGAGGCGTGTCTACGGACCTGTGCTGCGGCAAGCCTACGGGCATTCGCTGCATCTCGCGTTGCCAGGGGTGCCTAGAACGGCCTGGAGCTCCGCAACGCCTGCATATATGACGGCAGCGTCCGACCCAACTCCTCAGCAAAAGCTGTAGTGCCAGCGCATCCGCGCTCTCCCCTCCCCCCGTCAACGCAGGTGTTCCCGCCTCCGTTCCCACTTCCAGCCCACACACCCCCGAAGACGCCATGGCCGCCGCCGACCCCGGTGGTGACGACCACAGGCGCGTGTGCGCAAATCGCCGCGGCTCTCCCGACCCCTGCGACGTGGGGGAGTGGTGGGGCGACCTGCCCCCGTTGGGTGCCCTGCCTGCGCCGGGCACTCCCCCTCCGCTGGGCACTGCCCCCACCTCCAGCCGGCCCCCGTCCCCGCTTCCAGCGCACTTCCCATTGGTGGACGCGATGGCGGGCGGCGACTCGGCGCTGCCCATGGTGGTGAACCCGACGCCCCCACTGTCCCTGCCGCTTCCTGACTTGGCGGGCAGGCGGCTCCTGCTGGCGCCGGGCGCTCCCGCTGGGCGGGAAGCGGGCTCCCCGGCGCCGCCACTTCGACACGAAGGGACGGCCAGTGTGGCAGGGGATGCCATTTCCGACGGCAGCGGTGACCCCTTGCCGGCCCAATGAGCCGCCTCAAACGGCGCGCCGGGCGCCGCCGCTGGGCGGAAGGCGGGCTCCCCGGCGCCGCCACTCCGACACGGGGGGGCGGCCGGTGGGGCGGGGGTTACCAATTCCGACGGCGGCGGCGCCCCACCGCCGGCCCCACGCGCCGCCTCGGACGGCGCGATGGGGGGGTGTTGCGGAGAGGCGCGCCGTGCCGTGGCCCCTCTGCGCGTACGGACGGCGCGAGCGGTGCTAGCGCACGCGGCGAGACAAGATAATAAACGAAAAATGAAAATCTGCCCGCCTGTGTGGCGGTGTCGGACGTGCGAGATTGCTTGCAACAGCAAAGTTTCGTCGTATTGTCATCTTCGTAGCCGAACACATTGTAATCGTGTAGCAGCACCGGCTGGAAGACCTTTTTGTGCGAAGTGTGAGAGAGAGTTTGATTCCATAGCGACTCTGACGGCCCACAAACTGGGTCGTAGGCATCTCAACGCCGTACTGAGGAGACATCAAGCACAATAAGGAGGCGCACAGAAGCGCCGTATCGTGAAATAAATGTTATTTGTGACGCCCCTTTGACGAAATATAACGTCGAAACGGCTGCGCTGAGGTCATTTTTGAGCAGCGCAAAAGGTGCGTCATTTTTGAAGAGCTATGCAGGGAGCCCGTTATCGTAGGTAGATGATCACTTCTCGGGAAAGTTCATGAAATGGACCCTCTGGGGCACCCCTGCGCCTCTGCATCTCCACCCGTGCGCTTCAGAAAGCTGAGCAACAGCCGACCGAAACGCTTCGCGTCGATATCGGTTCAGGTTCGGTGGTCACGGGCTGTCATCCGTGATCATAAAGTATGCGCTCGGGTCCCGCACACGGGCTTCATTGGCAATCAAATCCATTGCGCGACGTGCCCGGATACGCCTGATTTTCCTGAGTAACCCGAGTCAGCCCATCGGATCGTCCCGAAGCAATTCCGTTAGACCGGATGAGCTTCCGTACTAGCCCCCGTGTGGCCCACCCCCAGGAAGTGCCCGTCAGGGCACCCCCTTCGCACGGGTGCGTGCACACGGATTGCGCGTGCTTCCGTTCTACCCCCCGTGTGGCCCACCCCCAGGAAATGTCCGTCAGGGCACCCCCTCCGCACGGTTGCATGCACACCGATTGCGCGTGCTTCCGTAACGGCCTTCGTCTGGCCCACCCCCAGGACGTGTCCGTGAGGGCACCCCCTCCGCACGGGTGCGTGCTTACTTCGTCGGGCCGGCGCCCTAGTGTTGCCAATGAACTGTCAATTTAATTACTATGCTAAGCGGCATGTCACGTCGTGTCATGCAGGTCGTTGGTCTGCGGGAGCGGTTCCACCGCCCGAGCCCCTCTACTCTGTCAAGGAACCCAAAGGGGAACCAGACTGGGAAAGAGGCAGGCTGACGCCAACATCGACGATCAGACGAGGAGTAGGGGAACGAGGGGCGAGTGGTGTGGAGGGAGGTCGGGTGAGACTGGAAAGTGCTTACCTGTATCCCCTCGAGTCTCCTCGGCCGCCGACCGGGGGAGATATGCCCCCGGCCGTCGACCGGCGGCGGGGCGCCCGCAGGCGCAACGCGGGCAGCTGCCCGAGTGCGCTTCCCGGCGTTGCTGGGGGGGGGGAATAGCCCCCCTTCGCCCTACGACAGAGAGTGCTGGCGCCCCGCGCTCGGCCGGTCGGTTATGCGGCCCTTGCGGGGTACCCCGTGGCTCCGCAAGCTGATCTCGGCCATACCCCGTCGGGCTGGCGTCCTTTTGAGGCCATCAATGGAGAAGGCGCCGCTCAAAGTCGGTAGACGACGTAATGGTCGTAGAGTTCCAGACAGGCGTCGTCTGGCTCTGCCAGGGCGTCGACATAATGTGCCAACACCGTGGTAGTGCTCTTTTTACGCATACCGATCAGCGTGGCGATAGCGTCGAGCTGGCAGCCAATAGCGCGGGCGCTGGTCGCGGCGCCCACGCGGAGGGAGTGCCCGGAGTAGAGGTATCCCGGTGGCGCTTGCACGTTGAGGAGGTAGAGCCCCCCCCGCATCCACGCCGTCGCCACCTCGGTGGGGAGCGGGATCTTGTCGCTGAGCGGGGTAAAAAGGTACTGCTCCGGCGCGGCGCCGGCCAGCGCCATGGCGGCGACGTGGTCGCGCACCTGGTCAAACGCCCCGTCTCGCCTTTCTATCGCGCGCCAGAACACGCCGAACACCAGGCGCTCGCGATTGGCGCGGGCGCCGTGCTTGTAGTTGGCAACTTGGGTGAGTAGCGACGACTGCAGGAGGGTCACATCTTGACCAGCCCCACCAAGCGCAGCAGGACGGCCGCTGGCAGGGCCACGCGCTTGTCTCGGAGCCCGCCGTTGGCATCGGCGGGCTGGTGCGCGAAGGCGTGCCGCACCGTCATGAGCAGAGGCCCGACCGCCGGCTTTGGGAGCTGGAGGAGGGCGTGCACGGAATTGATCGGCGTCAGGTTATTCTGGACGGTCGCCGGGGCGACGGTGCCGCGCTCATAAGGCTCGCCGACGTAGCACGCGACCACCTCGGTGGTTGTGGGCAATGAGAGATCACTGTAGCTTGACAAAAGTCGAAAACCGCACACCCCTTGGTCGCGAAGGCGTCGTGGGTGGACTCAGCAAGCTGGTTGGCCAGCATCCCCGCGGCAGTGGCCGCGCCGGGGCCGTGGCAAAAAGTGTTGTGACCAATCGCCGTCGCCCTTTTTGACCAGGCGGCGGCGGCGTGCCCCGCCCGCCGCGTATGAACCGGAGGGCACACACCCGCCAGTGAGGCCGGAGTCCCTGCGCTGCGGCCGCCCCGGAGAAGTACGAACCCGCCCGCCGCGGCAGGTAGCACCCCTCGTGCGATTGCAGCAACGCCGGGCGCCACCACGCCTGGGCCCGCCACACCGGGACCACCACCATCGCCGTGACCCGCTCCTGCTTGATCAGGTTCAGCGCCAGCGGGATGGAGCAGAAGGGGGGGTTGACCCAGTTGTTGACGCGCGCCCACGTGGCGTGCTGGGGAAGCGGGAGGAGGTCTAAGACGGGCGATCCGTCGAAGGGCTGCAGCGCCGCCGGAAACCGCCCGACGGCGTGCGGCCCGTACGAGGAATCCAGGGCGCTGAAGAATGGCGGTTCCAAGGACCAGTCAGTCGATTCCTTCGTCTGACTCAACCGGTCCGCCCACACGTTGTCCGCCGTCGGGATCCATTTCGCGTCCAGGGTGACGCCTAGGCGCTGCACGACGGTGTACAGGCGCCGCACCTCGTCGCAGAGGGCGGTCGACCGAGAGACGAGCGAGTTGACGAAGGCGAGAGCGACACGAGAGTCGATCACAACCCGGATGACGTCGCCCGGGTCGAACGTCGGGGCGAGCGCCGTCAGCGTGAAGCGAATGGCCGCCACTTCCTTGAGGTTTATGTGCCAGTCGCACTCGGCGCCGGCAGAAACATTCCGGACCGGGGTCGTGGCGTCGGCGACGCCGCCCCAACCGAAGTCCAACGCGTCGGTATGGAGGGCGCGGGCGGGGGCGCGCGGCCAAAGCGGGCGACCATGACCGGAGCGGTCAAATTTGGCCCATCAGCGCAAGTCACGCACCGACTGGTGAGACAGCCGAAAGTCCGCGTGCGGCCCCCTTGCAGCCGTTGACCGTGCGAGATCGTCGAAAATCGCCTTGGCGAAAAATCTCGCCACGGGAATTGCTGGGCTTGCCGCCACCATAATTCCAGCCACACGTTCTATGGGCTTACGCTTTACTGACTGCCTGTTGGAGCTGACCGACGCCAACACCGCCGCCGCCGTGCCGCGTAGCCGTGCGAGGCGCCCATTCGGCAACCGCACCTGGTTGTGGGTTTTGTCGATGGTGAACCCCAGCAGAGTGAGCTCCTGGGCGCCGCCGCGCTCGCCCTTTGACAGGTGCAGCGTCAGCCCAAGTCGGTCGTAGAGCTGGGTGACGAACCCAAAGCCCTTGATCGCGTCGGTCTTGCTCGTCGGCCGCGCTCCCGGCGGCGCCGCACCGTGGTCTTCCACGTAGCCGACGAGGGTGAAGCCTGACTGCCGCAGGTGCTCGAGGACTGGCCTCACGATCTTGGTCCAGGGTCAGGGGGCGTCCGAAAGACCGAGGGGCATGGTGACGGGCTCAAATGTGCGACCATCAATCGTGAATGTCAGGTACGGGCGGTCGTCGGGGTGGATGTAGACGTGGTGGTACGCATCCTTGATGTCCCACGATCTCAGATATTCGTACGGCACCAGCGCCGCCATAAACTCCGAGAGCGCCTCGTATTTGAACCTGATGTCCGCCAGGTGATCGTTGACCTGCCGAAGGTCCACGACCAGGCTCGGCTTATGCGGCCGCACCCAGTTCATAAAGGCTGAGGACACACACGGCGCGGACCTCCGCTCGACCTCATCGAGCGGGCGGATGAAACCTGCCTTCACTCACCGCTTCAGCTCCACCGCCACGAAGGCACTGTCCTTCTTGGTGGTGGGGTAGGGGCGGCTCCGCCGTAGAGCGCGGCCCCGTGGTGTAAGCCACGGGTGCCGCAAGCCAAACTGCAGGGCGCGCCTGACCCAGCGGGATTCACCAATCTCCCGCCAGGCATCGGCCGCAGCCCTGACTTGCTGCGCCCGTGGCAAACTTGACGCAGCGCCGCTCCTTGGGTTGCCCGTCGCGCCGTCTTGGGCAGCAAATGGGGCGAGCGGCACCCCACGGGCATCCTCCTTGTTACGCCTTTTGGGGAGTTTCGCCATCCCCGCGCTTGCGCCCGCCCCCGCGCTTCCCCCGCCGGTGCCCCTCGACGTTGACCTTCTTGATCTGCGCGGCGACAATGGTTTTGTTGAGGCCGCGGTCGCGGAGGGGCACGGTCTCCACGTCGAGGTTGCGGCGCGCCAGGGAGGCGTGGGTGTCCTTGGGGGCACGCATGCGCTTCTGGACCTGGGCGGCGATAACCGCATCCGGCTCCTTGAGGATGTCATAACGGGCGGCGCAGAGCTCAGCGAGCTGGCCGTTGTATACCCGAGAGAGGAGAAGGAGAGCTTGTAGCTCTTTTGGGTTGTTGTAGCCCGTCGACTTCGTGAAGGCAAGGATCTCATTGTGGATGCGACTGCTCCACGCGCCGATGATGGTGAGGTGCCTGGCCTCGTCTGCCTCGGGGCAGGGCTCTGAGAGGGGGAATTCGTCCCGGAAGCGGAGCGTCTCCATCCAGTAAGGGGAGGGGAAGATCGTCCGCGCGCACGGGGGAAGCTGGAAGTATTCCAGCGGATCTCCTCGGTAGGCACCGTGCCGCGCCCCGTGGTCGGTGCAGGTTGCCGGCGCGGAGCGGGTTTCATCGTCGTCGTCGATGCGGGGAGGGGGGAGTAGCCCCCCCCCCCCCCCCCCGACGTGAGGAAGTGTTGGTGCCCCGCGCTCGACCGGTCTGTTGGGCGGCCCTTGCGGGGTACCCCGTGGCTCCACAAGCTCAACTCGGCAGCACCGATTGCGCGTGCTTCCGTACTGGCCCCCGTGTGTCCCATCCCCGGGAAGTGTCCGTCATGGCCTCTCCTCTGCACGAGTGCGTGCACACGGATTGCGCGTGCTTCCGTAGTGGCCCTCGTGTGGCGCATCCCCGGCAAGTGTCCGTCAGGGCACCCCCTTCGCACGGTTGCGGGCACACCGATTGTGCGTGCCGCCGTGCGTGCGTGCGCCGCGGTTGTGCGTGCCGCCGTGCGTGCGCCGCCGTCGTGCGTGCCGCCGCCCCGCGCGCCTCATGTGCCCGCGCGTGCGACACTTCGCTGGCCTCCGTTGCGCCTCCGCGCTTGCGCCGATTTCGTCGCGCCCACCGCTCCGCCGTGCAGCCGTGCGCGATTCCAGGTTCTCTGTCGTGCGCCGCCACGTTCCTTTCCGCCGTGCTCTGGTCGGCCCGTTTTTTGTCCGCGTTTTCCTGAGGGAGGAGGAAGGGTGGAGGGGGGGCGCTCGCGTCTTTCTTTTTCATTTCGAGACGGCCCTGGAAGGGCTCGCCCGTAGAGTTTTTGCTCCCTGTATAGGTAGCTAGGAAGGGGGTAGCTTTATCATTGGTGCGGTTGGGGGGGGGCGTGATAAAACCGGGTCCGGGTGTGTGTGCTGCTGGCCGCCACCCCCACAACGCCTCTGGCTTCGCGCCTATAATTGGTACTGTGGGAGGGGGTGGCAGCAGCTGGGGGGAAGGAGGCGCGCTCAGGCAAGGGGCAACCGTTTGCTAGCGGTCGCCCCGGCTCGAGTCGGCGGCTCACGATCTCCCTCTCCTCAATACCAGGGGATTCCGACTTGAGGATTCGTCCTCGAGTCTGAACGACCCAAATCCATCGCTGGTACCGAAATAGGCGGCGCATTGGAGGATGGAGGCACGCAGGTCGGGGTCGACTGAGGCCAGGGGACCCACCGTGTGCTGCTGAGAACTTTTTCCTGGACGCGGAAAAACATGTGTCGCGTGCGTTTGTGGCTCGACGCGGCCGTCCGTCCCCATTGCCATGACTGAAATTGCCTGGAGGTTTCGTTGGCGGTCGTGGCAGGCACTGAAAGGAAGGTGTGGAGAGATAATTTCGATTCCGTCGGCACATGTCCAGTTGGCGAAACCTCCCATCACATCTTTTTCGAGCCCGTTTGTCTTCCCGCGGCTGCAAGCCAATCGCGGGAAAAACTTAATTGTCGAGATCCCGCACCCGCATTGGGGGGACTCTCGATTGGCAGCGGAACGCGGGTGGCGCTCCTTTGTTCGCCTCCGATTCGGTCGGGTTGTGACCAGCTTCTTTTGTGCAATAGGCACGGAAGCGTTTACGGTTCCCGAACCCATGGAGAGATATTGTAAAGCTGTGGTGGCATTAGGTAGGTCAGGTTTGGGCCTAGTGGGTGAGTATGAGCCACTGGTGTTGATTCGATAGAAGGGGTGAGCTTACTTTATTTCTGACCTGGGGCCATGGTGGACTGGCCACGTTGGCAGCCCGTGAAGAACACGTAGGATCTGTCGCGTTTGGGGAGCGCGGTGTATCGCGAAGTCTTTGGCATCACAAAATCCCCTGCTAGGGGACTTGGAGCCATTTTCAGCTGGGCGCCCAGAGTTTTGCGGTGGTTCCGGAGGGCCGGCAATTTAGTGCGCGACGTGACGTACGCACGTCCCCTGCAGCAAAGGTTGGGGCTCGCAAAGCGCATCATTGGAGCTGAGCCCGACCCCCGCTCCTTGATGAGTTCGCGTTGGGATCCTCACTACAGGTTCGGGTCACGGGTGGGGGATCGCCATGGTGGGGGGGGATGGGGCCCCCATGACCGGCGTCTCCAGCGACGACGAAATTCGGGTAGGGCCTTTACGATCACCCGGCCACCCTGGTGCTGCAGTAGCAACGATGGGCGTTCCTGCTGATGACGCCAGCGCGGCGGCCGACGCGCAACGACGCGCTCGGCGCCACAACCGGGACGTGCGAGACGGCGCAGTTCTCTCGCCAGATTTACGCTCGGCTCGGGGTTCGACCCGTGCGGAGTACAACAGGGAAGGCGCGGGATGGAGACGCTAGCGCACCGCGCCCTACGGCGCAATGCCGATGCCGCAAACACTACGGAAGACCGTAACGCCCCGACGCCAGCACAGCGCGCCACACGTCGGGCAGCCGATGCCGCGCGCACAGCGGTGGGCCGTGACGCGGTAACGCCGATGCAGCGCGCCCAGCACCGCGCAGCCAATGCCACCCGCGCTGCGAAGGGTCGCTACGCGAAAACGCCAGCGCAGCGCGCCGCTCGGCAGAAAGATGTGGTAGAGCGCGCTCGGGCGCGTCGTGCGCGACACAATCCTGCTGGAGAATAAGATTCCTCGGAAGATGACGGCGACTGCGAGAAAGAAGGCCCGAAGCGTGTCCGGCCAGAGTTTGCGCACGCCCAAGAGGCCTTCAGAGGCGAAGCAAAGCACACGCCCGAGCTGTACAGGCTCGGACGGATGGACAATGCGTGCCCAAGCTGGAATGCACTTCAATGGCGGGAGGAGCGAACTCCTAGATTTACCAACGCGCTGTTCAAATTTGGCACTTGCTGCCAAAATGGGCAGGTTCAACTACCAGTTGTACCCGACCCACCCGAGCCGCTCAAGAACTTCCTCAAAGCTGAGTGGCCCCAGGGTCGATGCGTCGTAGAGCATCTTCAATCGCTGAACAATGCTCTGGCGCTGACCGCCGTCCAGTCAAAGCCGCCGCCTCTGCTGCCTGGCGGCAGCGCTTTTCAGCCCAGCGTGCGGCTGAACGGACGGCTCACGCACGTGATTGGCTCTTCGAATCCCGGCGTTGGGCAGCAGGCGTTCTTTCTGCAGGCGTACTTTGCAGACTCGGAAGACAACGCACAGCGTCTGGCCGCGGTGTGTGCTGTGTCGACACCCGACGGCGAGGGCGCTGCGGCCCCCAGTGGGTTACTGCGCAGGGACGCGTCTTCGCTGTCGTCGCCAGTGCGGCGCCTCCTTGGCGCTCTGAAGGATCTGTACAAATGCTGCTGGAGCATAGTTCCCGCATGCGCGGCTTTTCGATGGCTCATGAGCGCGTCCGGGCGATCGAGGCAGCTGCAGGACGACCCATTCAGCAGCTCCGCGTCGTGATTGACACGGAAGTACGGCCTGAGGATGCGCACGTCCTCGTGTACGATGCACCAGAGGGACGCGGCGTCGACAAAGAAGCTGGGATTCTTCCCTTGTCGGCGCTGGAGGTTGCGCCAGAGCATGCTGAGGAGGGACGTGTCCCCACGCAGCGCGACGTGTCGCTGGCAGTACGCGGGCCGCCTGCGTCCGGAAGCGCAGGGGGAGGGCCTCCTGCTCCGCAGCGCGTGCTGCAAAACATCTCCGCAATCCATACATCGTACGGGACGGCGACCGACCCGTTTCTGCTGCCTCACGGAACCGACAGTTGGCACATAGCTATCCCGCGACAAAGCCAGGGCCCTTGGCAGCGCGCCGTCATTGCGCACGAGTATCTGTCGTACCGGCTGCTCATGCGCTTCGAAAACTTCAACGCCCTTCCCTGCTGTGGTCGGCACTTTGGGCAGTGGGTCCTCGATTGCTACATTCGGGTCGAGCACCTGACCCTCACGTGGATGCCGTTCAACAAGGCCAAGCTCCGTTATTCAGAATGGAGTCGGCTGGTGGATGCCGTTGTTTCAGGGGAGGCGCCTGCGGAGCGCATCGGACGTGGAGTCTACCTGCCGGACAGCTTTTCAGGGTCGCCACGTTATGTGCGCGCCAAGATTTGCAGAGGCCATGACGATGTATAAGGAGCTGGGAGCCCCGACGTTTTTCATCACCAAGACATGTCGGCCGAAGTGGGACGATATCAAGGTGGAGCTGCTGGCGGGCCAGGATTCTAAGGACCGCCCGGACCTCATCAACCGAGTTTTCGAGCTCAAAAACCGCGAAATGCAATCGCTGGTGACCTTCGAGGACGTGATGGGGCGGTGCAATGGCTACTGATCGGTGAGGGAATTCCAAACGCGCGGTCTCCCGCATGTGCACGACATCATCTTTTCGCACAAGGACGACGCACCGCGGTCTGCGCAGGAATACGACAGGTGGATCTCTGCCCAGATTCCGCCAGAGACGGCCCCAGCGCTGCGGAAGCTGGTGCTGAAGACGAACATCCACGGCCCCTGCGGCACTCAAAACCCCACGTCGCCGTGCGTGAAGGACGGAAAGTGCAGCAAGTTCTATCCAAGGACGTTCGTATCATCCACAACTGACGGCGATGGTTCCTACTTCGAGTATCGCGGTCGGTCGCCCGAATTTCGCGGCAAGACGGCCACCGTCACCCGCGCAGGTCCGTCGTTTACGGTGGACAACAGCTGGGTCGTGCCGTATACCCCTCAGCTGACGCTGCAGCTGGGCTGCCACGTCAACGTGGGGATTGTGAGCGGCGTGATCGCGCTCAAGTACCTGTTCAAGTATGTCACAAAAGGTCCCAACTCGGCCATGATGGCAGTTGTGGAAAGTCACATTCATGCAGTCGACGGTAGATCAACGACTGGGGACGCTTCGGCTGGGACCGGTGGCAACCCGCCCGGTTCTTGTGAGGCCGCGTCGATTGGAGCCGTGGCTGCTGGCAACGAGCAACCAGCTTAGCCTGTTGCTCCGCAACTCGCCCCTGCTGCCGAGATCTGGGGGTTCCAGGACGCCCGCGTTGTCAGCGAGAGCGAAGCTCTCGCGCGCGCTTTGGGCCACCCAATTCACAAGCGCAAGCCGTCGGTGCTGCGGCTGGCTCTGCACCTGGAGAACCAGCAGCCTGTACTTTTCAAGAAAGGAAGCCAGGCGGCTGCTATCAGCGCCGGTCCAAAGGCTTCCACGCTGACAGTCTTTTTTGCGCTCTTATCGGCGGTGCCCGACGGGCTCTCACCCGCAAAGCGCGAGCTATTCTTCTCAGACATGCCCCAGTACTTCACGTGGGTTCAGTCCCAGCGCAAGTGGAAGCGTCGAGCGGATGTCGTCCACGCGGGATGCGTTTCCAAGCGGCTCGGACGCCTCAACACCGTGCACACGTCGTTGGGCGATGTGTTCTACCTACGGCTCCGGTTGAAGCGCATGGAAGGACTGCAGTCCTTCCTGGAGCTCCGGACATACCAGAATATCGTCCACCCTTCGTACCGCCTGGCCTGCGCGGCGCGGGGCATGCAAGCTGACAACGAAGGCGTGTGGAATGATATTATGGAAGAGGCAGTTCGTGACTACATGCCCTACCAGATCCGAGACCTGTTCGCGGCTTTGGCTGTGCATGGTCCTCCGATGGACGGGCCGTCCCTCTTTGAAACCTAATTCAAGGCAATGTCTGAGGATGTGGAACACCGCTCGGAGGCGCGTGATGCTGCCGGACTGGACCTGGCCGCGCAGAACAATGACGAAAGGCGGCACGAGATGCAGATAATTGAGGGGCGGATATTGGACGCCGCAGTGACCTTGGCAGGCCAAGGTGTGCTGCTTTCCGCGAGCACGCAGGGTGCCGACGGAAACCCCGTCGTCCTGTTGTGCGAGCCCGGGCCGGCTGAACTCAATAAACACGTCCCGTCAGATGCGGTTGAGGGCAGGAACGGCTCGAGCTTTGAGCGCCTGCTGGCGCACGAGGTGCCAGCGGATCGAGCAGCACAGCAGAAGCACGCGCTGTCGCGGGCTTCCCAGTTGGTGCCGGACCAGCTTGCGGTTTCGAATGCCATCGGAGGTGCGATCGACGGAGGCGGCATCGGCCGAAAGATCTTTCTCATGGCGCCCGGCGGCTGTGGCAAGACCTACTTGGCGCCCATGCTCCTGTCATACTGCCGCCGACAGGGCCATGCCGCCCTTGCAGTCGCCTCCAGCGAAGTGGCGGCCAACCTGATGCCTCTTGGACGGACGGCACACACCCGTTTCGAAATTCCCATTGATACTGGCGCAAACTCCAGTTGTGGCTTTGCAGCACGGAGTGACACCTATCGGTTGCTGCAGCGAATAAGGCTGATTGTATGGGCTGAAGCGACGATGGCCCACCGCCATACCTTCGAGGCGGTCAAGCGGAGCATCAAGTACACCATCGGCGACGAAGCTGCAGGTCGCATCACATGGCTGCTATGCGGGGCATTTGTGCAGATCCCACCCGTTGTGCGTCGAGGCTCCGACCACCTGATCGTGCGTGCTTCAATCCGCAAGTCCTCCATGTGGCCAGACTTTACTGTCATTGAGCTATCGACAAACATGCAAGTACAATGGTGCCTCGAAGCCGAAAACGTGAAGGAGAGCCGTCTGTTGGAAAGCTGGGCCGAGTGGCTGCTAGCGGATGGGCGCGGCACGGTCAAGGCCGCGAGAAACACCCCGGATACTTTCGAAGCGGTGTCTGAAGACGAATCCGAAGAGGAGGAAGCGCCCGCTGAAGCGTCGCTCGTTGCGATGCTCGATGCCGACCTCTATGGCGCTCTTCCGTCTCCCGAGGATGCGGCGGGTGTCGCGGTCCAGGGTGGCAGCGGGTCCTGGCATGATTGGCTTCTTGGATTGTTCAGCCACGCTGCCGAGCTGGCGACAACTGCTGTGTGCATCCCGCGAGCTCTGTGCCAGAAGGCTGGCAAGGGGTTCAAGACATGCTCTTGGCCACTTTCCCCGACATCGAGCTGATCGGCCCGGCCAACCCTCATGACTGCGTCGACAAGCTGAGTGCTTGCATGGTCTTGACGCCCCAAAACGAGGACGTCAAAATGATCAACCACCAAGCGCTAGAGCTCTTTCCGGGGGAGGGCGTGCAATCTGTCGGCGTCAACCAGCTGGTAGATGCGGAAGAGGACGGGGAGTGGGGCGAAGTGGCCACCACCGAGTTCATCGACTCGGTGGACCACGCGTCAATCCCGGACCAGGATCTTCAGCTGAAGCAAGGAATGGTGGTCATGCTGTTGCGTAATTTAGCTGCCCAGAGCGGGGACTGCAACGGCACGCAATACATTGTGACCCGCATTGGGAGCCACAACTTGGGCGCCCGGCGCGTGAGCGATTGGACCGAGATCATCATCATCAACCTGTTCCTGACGCCAGCGGACATTGGTATCCCGTTCGCGATAAAGCGCTTCCAATTTCCGGTGCGCGCTGCCTTTGCCGCCACAATCAACAAGGCCCAAGGTTCAACTCTGGAGCGTCAGGGCATCTGGTTGCACGACAGCGTCTTTGGACACGAGCAGCTGTGCGTAGCACTCTCTCGTGTAGGGGAACCGCGCAAGGTGGTGGTTGGCGCGCTGTCAGCGGCGTACGACTCCCTCGGCCGGATTGTGACAAACAACGTTGTCTACTTGCAGTCGTTCAACAACACCGTCGTGTTATGCGCTTGGGCGGGCGTGGGGTCGGTGCATTGATTTCGTTGGCATGGTTTGCTGGCCAACATGCAGGGTCGACCTTATGTCTTTCTGATTATTGTGCGACGCTTCTTTGTGCCCTTCGATGGGCTTCTGTGTTTTTCATCCATGTAATGTCTGTGGTTGCTTTGGGCCACGACTTCACGAGCAAGAAAACCCCATTCAATCGTGCGTCTCACCCCACTCCGGGCACGTTACCTCTCAGTCCATCTCCCCATCACTTCCAAGAGCACACTGATCAGCGACCGAATTTCAAGATGATCCACCCCGTCACGCCCACAAATGCCACTCAAAAAGCAATCAGTACCACGTCTAGGGCGCCAACGCGGTGTCCACCAAGCTCACGCGCCGGCGGAGGGCGTAGCGCCTCCTGCTGCACCATCAAGTCCATATCCGCCATGCGGCGCGGTGCCTCTTCTGGGCCCTCGATAAGGTAGAGTCCGTGATGAAAACTCGCGGGTGGTACGCGTACGGGTCAGCCACGACGACTGTGTCGGGCCACGCCGGAGGTGCGCGCGATGATGAACCACCCCACGACGCTCATATTCATGAGCCGTGACGATGCGCGCGCCACGGAGCGCGGCGGGCGGCGCGGTGCACGCGGGAACACAGGGGGAGCGGCGAGCTCGCGCGGAAAAACACCTTCGTGCGACTCGCTGCGGCGACCAGACGCGATGTGACGCTGCCGCCCAGTGGCCTCAGCGGGGACACGACCGTCTCCACACCCGTAGCTACCGCCCGTGGGGCTTTCCTTGGGGGTAAGAATAGCCCGAAACGGAAGGTGGTGGTGGGGAAAACGGATGTGGTGTGCACGGGATGAGGAACGGCGAGGAAGGCGCAAGTGGGCTTCGAGTTCTCCGCAACCAACGCGCCGCGGGCACACTGAGGAGCAGAATCCATCGTGGCGCTCTTATGTCCAAAGCGGGGACGGGGGTGACCACCCAACCGGTCATGCACGGTGTCCGGGCTGGACGATGTCGGCACATGGTTGGTGGTTCGCATCTAACACACGCGTCACGGCCGTTGTCCATTGACTGTATTCTTGGTGTTCCGGACATCCGTTGTGGCTGGAGCGCTCTGTGCAGGCGCACAGCACCGGCACTTGACGACTGGTGTCCGCTTCTTCTGTTGTTCGCCGACGCGTCCCCTTGGAAAACACGGCGGAATGTCGGGACGGCCCAGAGTTTCGGCGAGCACCGCAGCGCGAGAGCGTCGGTCCGAATGACAGGGCTACGGCGAGCGGCGCAGCGCGAGTCCGTCTTCACACCGGCTACTGCGTGGCGGGGGGGAAGGGGCGCTGGGTGGCGGAATGGGGGGGTCCGGGGAGGAGGGCCGCCTCCCCGCCGGGTGGCGGGGTGGAGGGGGACCGGAAATTGGCACGGCAGAAAATACGCCTCGATTTACATTGGGCTCTCAGAACCCGCGCGGGCCCTACCTCGTCCCTCTATATCTATATAAATCTCGCGGTGGGCCACATGTGTGTCTGATATTCGCCTTTCGGAACAAGTCAATCGCAATGCTGCGCGCGGCCTCGGAACTACATTCGCGAGATGGCCCAGATTTTAAGGGCATTGCACGTCCAAACATTCTGAGGACCGGGATCTAGCTCCCTGATCTATCCCTGACGGCGAGCAGCGCAGCGCGAGGATGTCGGTACGAACCCCAACGCTACGGCGAGCAGCAGAGCGCGAGGGCGTCAGAATGAGCACAAGCGCCACGGCGAGCAGCGCAGCGCGAGGGCGTCGGTCCGAACACAAACGCTACGGCCAGCGGCGCAGCGCGAGCCCGCGTTCCATCCGGCTGCTTGGCGGTGGGGTGCGGTGGCCGCCAGGTGGCGAGGAAGAGAGGGCCCGGCCGG
>Ga0209831_1001999_pt1 | contig 18132 bp, 22 predicted proteins | sample Maine_Asex4_meta_FD_187451 | JGI IMG/M metagenome (GOLD analysis project Ga0209831, IMG submission 187451) | Marine algal microbial communities from Maine, USA - Maine_Asex4_metaG (SPAdes) (version 2) | ecosystem: Host-associated > Algae > Red algae > Unclassified | place: Maine, USA | collected...
CAGACGCAGCTGCTCGAACCGCTTCGTCCACGAGTTCGGGTGTGGCGATTGGCAACTCGATGATGGTCTCACCGCTTGACGGATCGACCACCGAGATGACGTCCGATGCTGGTTCGTCGGAGCCGATGAATCGTCCGTCCACGAAGTGCGCTGGCCGATTGTCGAGCAACCGGCCGGGTCCGAACAGGCCGTGGGTGCGTGAGTTGGATTCGATCCTGTTCGTCATCACTCGGAGGCTCCTGGATTGGTGAGAGGTGCGTTGCGGCGGGGTGTGCTCGACGAAGGTGGGTGGTGGGCCTCTGACGAGCGCAGAGGTGTCATTGGCGGGTGGAGAGTGATATGGTCCTCGGTGTGGAGAACCGGTTTTCCAACGTACTGGAGCAAGTCGACAGGTGCAAGTTTTTCGTTGACGCCCACGCCGCTGACGCTGCCGGAAGGGTGCGGTCGTGAGCACACCCCGCGTGCGCCTTGCTGATGTCGCCGAACGCAGCGACGTCACGAAGTCCGTGGTGTCTCGAGTCTTGAACGACGATGCGACGTTGCGTGTCCGTCCGGAGACGCGTGAACGAATTCTGGCGGTCGCCGCCGAACTGGGCTATCGCCCGCATGCCGGTGCTCGGGCCCTGTCGACGTCGCAGACGGGAGCCCTGGCGTTGCTGGTTCCCGACGTATCGAACTCGGTCTATGCAGCGGTCGTGCGTGGTGCGTATCGACGCGCTCGCGATCTCGGCTACGTCCTGTTGCTCGCCGAAGACGCGGACGATGATGGGGTCGAGGTCGACTACGCCGAACTGGTGTTGTCGGGGCGAGTCGACGGCCTGATGGTCGCCTCGGCGCACCCAGGTCATCCACTGATCGACCGACTGCTCGCCGAACCTGAACGAGTCGCCCACGTGTTCGTGAACCGCGAAGTCGCCGGCTCGGATCGCAATATCGGTCTCGACATGGAGGGTGCCAGCGCCGGTGCGGTCGACCACCTCGTGGCGTACGGACATAGCATGATCGGCATGGTGTCGGGGCCGCCCGAACTGTCGCCGGCGGTGGCCCGGTTGACCGGATTCCGCGGCGGCATGGTTGCTGCGGGCCTTGCACCCGATCGCGTTGTCGACGGCGAGTTCACCGAGCACGGCGGGTACGTCGCGGCTCTGGCGCTGATTCAACGGCACCCTGACACCACCGCCATATACGCCAGCACATTCGGTCAGGCGGTCGGCGTGATGCGCGCGTGCCGTGAACTCGAACTTCGAGTCCCGGACGACGTCTCGCTCATCGCGTACGACGATCTGCCCATGGCCGACTATCTGACACCTCGACTGACCACACTCGCCATGCCGATGGCGCTGCTCGGTGCCGCCGCCGTCGATGCGCTGGTCGAACAGGTCAGCACCGGCACGGCAACGGGTCGACGTGTCGGCGGCGGTTTCAAGATCATCTCACGCGACTCGGTTGCGTCACCGCGGGGCTCGTCATGACACTCCGAGCCCCACCCACCACATCAACAAGCATCCATGCGAGGAGTGCCCCATGAACATCAGCCCCGACGTCAGCGCAGCAACTGTGCGCAGTGCGCAGTACGGAACATCCGCCGAGTGGTACTGCGACTTCCGCTACGGACCGGTCGAAGGTCTCGGACCGGAGGAAGGTGTCCACCGACGTGACCCCTCCAGCGTCTTGCGCATCGATGGCACGTTCCACGTCTGGTACACGAAATCCGTCGGCCAATCCTTCGGCATGGGCACCGGCGACCCCGATGCCAAGGTCTTTCCCTGGGATCAAGCCGAGGTGTGGCACGCAACGTCCGCCGACGGCCACCACTGGTCCGAGCAACAGCGGGCGGTCGGCGCAGGTGAGCCCGGGTCATACGACGACCGCAGCGTCTTCACACCCGAGGTGTTGGCGCACGACGGGCGGTTTCATCTCGTCTATCAGGTGATCGCATCGCCGTACGTTGCACGCGCCTTCGAGTCGATTGCGATGGCGACGGCGCCGAGCCCCGATGGCCCGTGGACCAAGTCCGACGCACCACTGATCTCGCCGACCGAAGACGGCGAGTGGCTCGGCGACGAGGACAACCGTTTGATGGTCGTGTCGAAGGGCAGCTTCGACAGTCACAAGACCCACGATCCGCTGCTCATTCCGTTCGACGGTCGCTTCTTCCTGTACTACAAGGGCGAGCAGATGGGCGAAGAGATCACCGCGGGAGGACGCAACACTCGCTGGGGTGTCGCCATCGCTGACCAGATCGACGGCCCCTACGTTCGCTCGCCGCTGAACCCCATCACCAACAGCGGTCACGAGACCTGCCTGTGGCGACACGGCGACGGTATCGCGGCACTGCTCACCACCGACGGACCCGAGCGCAACACCATTCAATTCGCAGCCGATGGCGTCAACTTCGAAATTCAGTCGTATGTGCCCGACCCACCGGTGGCCGCTGGTCCCCTTCGGCTCCACGGCCCCTCGACCAATCCACTCGACGGCATCCGGTGGGGTCTCACGCATCGCCTTGAGTTGCCGTGGCACTACATCTCCGGATACGCAGTCGACGAGCGTCGCAAGATTGCGTACCGGCCTGGCGGGACACCCGACATCCCGGCACCCCCGCCGGGACCACTCACCGAGGAGATCCCCGCATGAGCACGACGATCGCTCGAGTACAGACGGACCTGCTGCTGATCCCGCTCTCGAAGAAACTGACCGACAGCACGCATGGCGTGATGATGGACTTCGAATTGATCGTGGTCCGCATCGAGGACAGCGATGGTTGTGTCGGGCTGGGCTACACGTACACGGTCAATCACGGCGGTGCCGCGGTGGCAACGATGGTGAAACGTGACCTGGCGCCTGCACTCATCGGCACCGACCCGGACCGCATCGAGCAGCATTGGCAGGACATGTGGTGGCGCCTGCACTATGCCGGCCGTGGTGGCCACGCGACGTCGGCGATCTCGGCCATCGATGTCGCGCTGTGGGACCTCCTCGGCCGTCGGCGAGCGACCGCTCTGTGGCGGCTGTTCGGCGGGTTCGACCCGAAGGTGCCCGTCTACGCCGGCGGCATCGATCTCGACTTCTCGCTCCCACAACTGATCGATCAAGCAGATCGTTTCGTCGAGCAGGGTTTCCGTGCAATCAAGATGAAGGTCGGCCGCACCGACCTTCGAGAAGACGTCGAACGGGTGGCGGCTATGCGAGAACACCTCGGCGATGGTTTCCCGCTGATGGTCGACGCCAACATGAAGTGGACCGTTGACGCGGCCCTCCGGGCTGCGCGCGCCCTGTTGCCATTCGATCTGACCTGGATCGAAGAGCCGACGATTCCCGACGACCTGGCCGGCAACGCACGCATCGTGGCGAACTGCGGACTGCCGATTGCCGGCGGCGAGAACCTGCACACCATCTATGACTTCGCGAACACCATCAACGCCCAAGCGGTGACGCTGCCGGAACCCGACGTCAGCAACGTCGGCGGCTATACCGTGTTCCGCAAGGTTGCTGCGTTGGCTGAGGCTGCGAATCTTCCGCTCACGTCGCACGGTGTGCACGACCTCACCGTCCATGCGCTGGCGGCGGTGCCGCACCGCAGTTTCATGGAAGCGCATGGCTTCGGTCTCGAGCGGTACATCGTCGATCCAATGCGCATCGTCGATGGATCCGTCACCGCTCCGGACCGTCCCGGCCACGGTATTGACTTCGATTTCGAAGCGCTCAGCGCACTCGCCGTGACATCGACATGAACATCGTCAACGCCGCTGCCGGAGTCGCCAACATGTGTCGTCCCGTGGATACGTCGTGCGTCGCGGCGTGCTCGCAGCTGATGCGGTCGCGTCGATCTCGGGACGCATCGACCGAGGGTTGAGTCAGGCCCGTTCCCAGCCGGGTGGAAGGCCACCACCGAAAAACTGAAGATGGTGGCTGCGCCAAGATTTGAGCCTGCGACCTTCGGGTTATGAGCCGAGTCGAGCACATGTCGGGCTGTGACGCTTCGTAGCGTTTAGCTGGGGTTTCGAGAGTTGCCGATGCCAGGCCGTTCCTGTGATAACGGCTTGTGACGACTGGTCCGTTAGAAGAACCGTTAGAAGATTCGGCCTTGCTGGGTGAAGAGCTCCGCTCTCATTCACATCGTGGAAACCACGTAGAGAGTCCGCCGCCGGGCATGCAGACCACGAGCGTCCCATCGTCTGCGTTGATCTGCCATGCCTCGAAGTCTTGGTGCGGAGCGACCACCATCCGGTGCTCTCCGATAGCGACTGTGAGCGTCCCGCCGTCAACTGAGATGCTTCCAACGTTCTGCATCAGGAGATCGCGAACGCCGAGAACTACTGCGTCATCGGTCGGCTCGAACGGCGGCGAACCGTCCAGGAACAGCGGGCATTCGATTGTGATCTCGTAGTACGGAGATCCCTGAAGATCCCGTCGCATGCCAGCACCTACGCAGAACTGGATGAGGGTCCGCCCCGCCATCCTGGTCAGAACGTCCGCTAGGTCTAGCGCTTCCATGTAGTCAGTCTTGTCCATCATACGCCGCACCGCACATACCTCACGAACGGAACAACTGTTTCTTTTAAGCGTCGCACTGATTAGCCTTCGCCGTATGGACTTCGTCCGACCGATCGAGGCCGTAATCCCGGGCGCCCAGGGGCGAATCCTCGCCGTGCTTGTCGAGACGACGGCACCGTTGAACCTCCGCAATCTCGCCCGTCTTGCTGGCGTGAGTCCCGCCCAGGCCTCACGCGTGATGCCGGGCCTCGTCGAGCTCGGCCTCGTCGAGCGCTACGAAGTCCCACCCTCGTCTCAGTTCGTACTCGCTCGACCGAACGTCGCCGCCCAGGCAGTTATCGAACTTGCCCGCTCTCGCGAGACCGCTGCTGAGCGAATCGGGTTGGCCGCAGCATCGATGGCGACCCCGCCGGAGAGCGTGATCGTGTTCGGGTCATTCGCTCGCGGCGAGGCTGACCTCGAGAGCGACATCGATGTCGTCGTCGTGCGGCCCGACTCAATCGATGAGGACAACGATGAATGGGCCACCGCCCTGGATGCTTGGCGAGACGAGGCGAGAGCGATCACCGGCAACTCGGTCGAGATCGTTGAGGTGAGCCTCGGCGAGGCCAGCTCGAAGGTGCGGGGCCGCAGTGAGTTCTGGCGGAACGTTCGGCGAGACGGCCTCAGCGTCTACGGGCTCAGCCTCGATCAGATCGCCGAGGCGGTTCATGCCTAAGCAGACGCGGACGAAAAGGGTGTCGGCCGCTCAGGTTCGCGCCTACGCGGGCAAGGCGCAGGAGTACGCAGACGCTGCTGCGAGCGAGATCGCAGCCGAACGCTTCATCGCCGCAACCAGCCTCGCCGTCCACGCTGGCATCAACGCATCAGATGCAGTCTGTGGTGCGCGTCTCGGTGAGCGAGCTGCAGGCGACTCACACGACCAGGTACTTGCGCTCCTCAAGACCGCCGGCAAGGACGGCATCGCCGTGGGGAAGGAACTTCGCCGGCTCCTCCCGCTCAAGACGAAGGCCGAGTACGAACCCGACGACGTCGCTGTCGGTGTTGCTACCAAGGCCGTCGAGCGCGCTCAGAAGTGCGTCGCCATCGCCCAGGCAGTGGCAGCAGCGACGCGCTGACTACGCGGGCGAGCAGCACCATCTCTCACTCTTCAACGCACCCTCTGAACTGGATGACAAACCGCTCGCTCAAAGCGCGGAGATGAGCCCGAGCGCAATCGTCAGCAACCCGATCACAGGAAACCCGTACGCAATGAGGACGTTGAGGGTCGGCCCGGAGGTTTCGTGATCGCTCGCCCGGCACTCAGCAAGCCATCGCTTGCGCTTTGGGAACCCGAGTGCGCCGATGCCGAAGATCAGCACCCCGACCCACACCGTGACCATCACGAGCGCCAAACCTTCACAGGTCTTCGAGGATGCCGAAGAACTCGTCCTCGTCTTCCTCGGTCAGATCGTCGATCACGAGGTCGTCGAGATTGCCCATCGGCTCGCAGCGCTCGATGATCTCCTCAATCGTCTGCTCGGCCGAAGCGGCCGACTCGGTCACGTTGTTGTCTGACATGGCACCTCCTTCGACCAACCCAATCGTACAGCACCTCTTCGAGCGCTTGCGGGCGAAGTACAGGCGATGCGCGCAAAGACGGAACGGCCGTTTCATATATGAGCGATGGTGAGTCAGTAGCCAGCTCGACCAAGAGAGCCCCGAGCACGTCTCACCGATGCCACGATCGCTCGATGGTCGTCCGCCGTCAGGCTCGGACCATCGCTTGCCTCGATCTCCGCGAAGAATTCTGCGACAGACTTCTCCGACGTCTCGACGGGGTCAGTTGGCGATGGCATGTCATCACCCTGGCAGAGTGCCTCGGTCGGACCCTCGTACCTTTCCCGCAGCACTAGCCCCAGAAGATGCAGGTCGGGTCGAGCTTCACGTGCTCGATCAGCTCGTCGAGGTCCGGCGTCGGGTCGGCGAGGTCGTACTCGTGGAAGTTGGAGTGTCGATCGGTCCAGTAGAGCGACCACTCCCGGCGCACCTTGGTGTAGCGGAATCGGCAGATCGGTAGGCGAGTCCATTTGGGACCGAAGTCTTCACGCCAGGGCGGGCAGCATTCGAGGACGGTGATCGTTCGATCGGTTGTATCGAACTCGTATCGGAGTTGGTCGCTCACCGTCGACGGCATGTCGGCGTTCAGTTGGCCGATCCACTTGCGGGCCCGTGCCAGATCGAGGTCGGGAATCACAACGGACCGTGACCCGCCGCTCGAAGGAGTTGAGCGAGGCGACCGATTTCACTCGGCGCCGGCTTCGCGCGATCCTCCGGTTCCAGTTCAGGGTCCTCGAGAACCGCCCACCATGTCGAGAACGTGTCGGCCGGAGTCCGCATGCCAGTGAACCGTCGTCCGGGAACTCGGACGACACCCCAGTTGCATCCCAAGGCAAGCGGTTCAGCTGAGTCGGTCATCTGGATCTCGGTTCCGCCACAAGGGTGATGTGTGACTGGTCGTCGATCAGCTTGTCTACTACTGCGACAGGTCGGAACCTTCCGTCTGCGGCGCGCGGTGACCTGGTTGCGACCGGCCCACCGGTCCAGGACCGACGAAAGGTGTGTCAAGTTCCGGTACTCGCCCGCTGTTCAGCGCGTGAGGAGTCGGGTCCTGAAAACCATGAAGGCCCTGGCGGATCTTGCGATCTACCAGGGCCTTCCAAATGGTGGCGGGGGCAGGATTTGAACCTGCGACCTTCGGGTTATGAGGCCGAAACCCGAAGATCACTGCCCACCTGGTCACGGCACGTCTTGCCTGGTCAGCCAAGGTTTTCTCCTCCCCGCTGTTCCCCTCTACTCCCCGCTGTCTACCGGTGTGCTGGTACATGGTTGGTACATGGATGTCGTCGATCCGATGTCACCGAGAGTGGTGTCGTGCGTTTGGGGTCGTCCCGGCGAAGGGGACCTGACCGTCGTCGCCGACCTGATCGATCGAGCGCGTCGTCGTCAGGCGGCTGAGTCGCGGCCGAGATGGACTGGTACACGCCGATCCTCGTCGTCGAACACCGCCACGAGTTCCAGCCGCGCCCCGAGCGCTTCGAGGTACTGCCGCAGCGTCGACACGCGGACGTCGTCGGAATGTTCGAGCTTGGAGATTGCCCCCTGGGTCACATCGAGGCGACCTGCGAGTTCGGCCTGGCTGATGGCTTCGCCGTGACGGAGTTCGTAGAGCTGGATCTCTTCGAGCGTGTCGACTCGCAGCGCCGCGAGCCGCTCGGGCGCCCCGCGGCGGGCGACGACGTCGTCGCGGAGTTCGGAGAACTTGGTTCGTGCCATCAGATCAATCCTTCTTCTTCGATCTCTCGTAGGTATTCGTCGTACAGGTCATCAGCGACGGGGACCGCCCACTCGTACCAGTCGTTCCACTCACCGGATTTGTCGCCACCGAGCAACAGGATCGCGTGGCGCCGCGGATCGAACGAGAACAACACCCGCAACGCTCCACCCTTTGCCGCACGCACTTCTTTCATCGACTGGTGCCGCGACGAGTGAATCCGGTCCACGATCGGCCGACCGAGATCCGGACCCCGTTCGGCCAGAATGTCGACGCGATCTGTGACTGCTTCTCGTTGGTCGTCCGAGAGCGTTGACCACCACTGCGTGAACTCGTCGGTGACCTCGACTTCCCACACCATCCCAGTATGAGCCATTACTCATCATGAGTCAAGCTTCATAACGTGCAGCGACGACGAGGTCGGGGCTCCCGGCGCGTTCGACCGTGCTCACCACTGGCTCGGGTCACTCCCGTGGCCAGCCGGCGTCAGCATCGAGTGTGGCGGCGACCAGCTGCTCCAACGCACCGAGCGGGGTGTAGCCGTCGTCCTTGCTGATCGGGCCGACGATGGTTTCGGCAAGCCACACCGACAAACCGATCAAGTCGTCGGGGTCCGAAGGGCCGGTGTCGATGGTGTGCTCGGCCATGAACACGAACTCGTTCATCACACCCAGGACCTGACGGCTGGCCGTCTTGGCCAGTACCGCCGACTGCATCGCGCTCGTCTCCGATGCGACGAAACGTGGGTCGATCCCAAGCTTCGCGAACACCTCCGCCATCGCAGCCGGGAACCGGGCGAGCACACTCGTCGATGGTGCCAGCGGCATCAGCACCGGCATGAACGTGGACGCATTGACGAACACAGCGACCTGCGGCCGCCAGAACAACACATTCCCATACCAGTCGCCCAGCACCGTCGACGACGACGGCAACGGATCCGCAACAGGTCGACCGACACGATCCAAGAACTTCTTCGTCCCCCGAACCGTGAACACCATCACCGCTGCCCAAGCACCGCTTCGAGCACCGTGCACGCTTCATCAAGTCGCCGCACCCGACGCCGGTCGGACTCGACGTTCGACTCCGCCGCGACATATCCGACAAGTTCCTCGAACGCCCCGACCCGACCCGCCAACAAGACCCCTTCCGACGTTCCTTGCGCACGAACGACGACCAACTCACACGCTGCGTCAAGCAACAACACACCACAAACCGCGTCGAACACCTCACGCGACACCACCGCTGTGACCTCATCGCCGTCGACATAGCCGTCATCGAGCCCGGAAACGTCCGCCCATGAACCCTGCCAGCCAGTGATCACGCCCTCGTCACCACAGACATTGCAACTCCAAGCGATCTCCCCGTTGGTGCGACCGAACACCATCACGTAGCCGTCGCACGGTCGCCGGTTCGGACGCTTCGTGCACCGCGCCGCCGTCGTCACACCACTCCCGACCCGATGCGCGCTCGCCGACCGCACGATCGCCGCCAACTGCACCCCAACACGTCTCGCAGGCCCTGGCGCATCATCGGCAAGATCCAAGAAATGACGAAGATCGCACACCAGCACGCCACAAACGTAGCTACCCACCGCACCTCCCTGCCCCGGAAGCACACGTCAGCGCAGATCTTCGGGTTGACACCGGATCCTAGGGTGAGGCCATGAGCACCCTGCTCAACTCTCTGACCGTCGCTGGTGAGACGATGCTGCTCACTCGAACCGTCAGCGGCACCTCGATTTACCTCACCACCACAGACGCGTCTGGCAACGCCCGAGCAGCGATACTCGACAGCCCGGATCGGTCCCGCGGCGCAGTCCCCGACGAACTGCTTGACAAGCGCTGGTCACCGAAGTCGCTGTGCGGTCGAACCTGGGCCGCGATGGCCGACGGATACGACGTCCACACAGATCGACGCATTGATCGCCCCGAGGCGCCGAACTGTCAGAAGTGTCTCGCAGTGATCGACAAGTCGTTCCCGACACCGACGCCCGACGACCGGATCCCTGTCCTGGCCGACCTCGCCGCGACCGCAGTCAACGAGTACGGAACAGCCGAGATCGTCGGTGTGCCCGGCGACCAGATGAACGCGCTCCGACAAGCGGTCCGAGCCGAGCTACGACAACGCTTCGGTTTCTCCACCCGCACGTTCACCCAAGACGGGTTGCTCGTCGTCAGCAGCCCCGAGACCCGCCACCTCATCGAACAAACCGCAGCACATGCCATGACCGAGTTCGATTTCGGGGCCACGACTAAGGTCGATGACACCGGCTGGCGATTCCACTGGACAACCTGGTCCATGTCGTAACGACACCGCACAAAGGGGCCTTCGGCGCCGACATTATTGAGCGCTCGAGCCTGATCAGAATGCCGGATCTGCGTGGCTCAACCGGCCACCGCCATGAAGATTCTGAGCGGTCAGCACTTGGTCGGCGTGGCCGGGGTAGTTGCTGCTGACCTTCACTCTCGTTCAGCTGTTCGAAAGTTTCGCTTGCCAAACCGGAAAGAAGGAGTACTCTTTCCAATATGACAACTGAACACAATCCCAACCAACGATCCGATTGGATCCTCGACGCCACGACACCGGCAACATCGCTCGACGAATTGCGACGAGCCGAAATCCTCGTCCACACCCGATACCCGGATCCCGGTCCGTGGTACCCGCTCGGAATGGCCACGTACGCCGGCCTCATCACCGTGGCCATTGCGATCCCCGATCCCTACTCGATCATCCTCAGCGCTGCGTGCATCTGCGGAGCCGGTATCGCAGCCATGACATACCAGAAGCGACGCGGGACCAACCCGAGGCTCGCCCCTCAACCAGACCGACTCCGACGAGAAATGGCGATCTTCCTGACCGGAGCCGGCGCAATCATTCTGGCTCTCGTTGCATTGTCGTCTGTCGCCCCGCTGTGGGTGGTGGCTCCGACCGCAGCCCTGCTTGCTGGTGTGGGCACCGCCGTCTACCAGCGCCGCTACGCAAACGCCGCCCATCAGGTCGAGGTCGACGCCGGCATCGAGCCACTCGCCTCGGTATGAGTCTCGACGCCCTCGACCCGCTCCTCGCCCCGGCGAAGCGGCTCGCTGCGCTCGGCGTGTTGGCCAACAGTTCGCACACCGACTTCGTGTTCCTTCGCGACCACCTCGACCTCAGCGACTCCGACCTGTCGAAGCAGATGTCGGTGCTCGCCGAGGCCGACTACGCCACCGTCAAGAAGACCGGCCGAGGCCGCCGCCGCCAAACCTGGTTCCGCATCACCAAAACCGGGCGACGGGCGCTGACCGATCATGTGGCAGCCCTGAACGCACTCGTGGACGCCGCCCCATCGGCACCCGACCTCGTCTCAGAGTCGTGACGACGATCATCGCAAGGAGCGAACGACGCACAGCACTCGGTCGATCTCGATGACTGCTCGGGGACGTAGCGTGCGAGCGTGACATCTTCTCGGACTGCCGGGCGTTCAGCGCTTGCGTTCGGGACGTTGGGGATCGTGTTCGGTGACATCGGAACCAGTCCGATCTACGCGTTCCGTGAGTCGTTCGAAGTGTCCGAACTGGACGTCACACAGGCCACTGCGTACGGAGTGGCGTCGGTCGTGTTCTGGGCGCTGCTGATAGTGATCTCGGCGAAGTATCTCTTCCTCGTGATGCGCGCCGACAACCACGGCGAAGGCGGCATCCTCGCCCTGACCGCTCTGGTGATGCCCGGTGCCGACGTGACCCCGTCGAAGACGACCGGAGCCATCGTCACCCTCGGCGTCTTCGGCACCGCACTGCTGTACGGCGACGGCTTGATCACACCGGCGATCTCCGTGCTGTCAGCGGTTGAGGGATTCGAGGTGGCGACCACCGCATTCTCGAGCTTGGTCATCCCGGTGTCGATCCTTATCCTCGTCGGACTCTTCGCCGTGCAACACCGAGGAACCGCTGGCATCGCACGAGTTTTCAGCCCGATCATGGTCGTGTGGTTCGCGACCCTCGCCGTGCTGGGTGGTCGCCAGATCATCGAGCATCCCGGTGTGCTGGCCGCTATCTCCCCCAGCTACGCAATCGACTTGTTCGTCAGCCACCCGCTTCGAGCATTCCTGGCACTCGGGTCGATCTTCCTCGTCGTGACCGGCGGCGAGGCGCTCTACGCCGACATGGGCCACTTCGGTCGGATCCCGATCACGATGTCGTGGTACGGACTCGTCCTTCCCAGCCTGCTGCTCATCTACTTCGGCCAAGCCGCCCTGTTGGGCAACGGCGACGGCACGATCGGCAACCCGTTCTACGACATGGCCCCACGATGGGGAGTGGCCCCGCTCGCCGTGTTGGCCACATGTGCGACCGTCATCGCGTCGCAAGCGCTGATCTCGGGTGCGTTCTCGCTCACGGCTCAAGCGGTGCAACTCGACTACTTCCCACGTCTTGCGATCCGCCACACATCGCCGCATCACGTCGGCCAGGTGTACGTGCCGCTCGTGAACTGGCTGTTGATGATCGGGTGTGTTGCGCTGATCTTGATCTTCAAGACATCAAGTGCGCTCGCAGCTGCCTATGGCATCGCCGTGACCACGACGATGCTGATCACGACGCTGATCTTCTACCGACTCGTACGTGACCGGTGGAAGTGGTCGGCACCGAAAGCACTCGTCGTGTTGATCCCGTTCATGGTCGTCGACATCGCATTCCTCGCGGCGAACGTCCCGAAGATTCCCGCGGGTGGCTGGCTGCCGCTCCTGGTCGGCGTCGCGCTCGTCGTGCAGATGACGACCTGGCGGCGCGGTCGAGCGTTGGTCAACGAACGGCTACGCGCATCGAACCGGCCGCTCACAGCGGTGCTCGACGACGTCGAAACGAGTGGGCTCGCTCGGGTACCCGGCACCGCCGTCTATCTGTTCCGAGATCACGGGAACGTGCCGCCCGCACTTGCTGCCAACGTGCGCCACCATCGTGTGCTTCACGAGCACGTGCTGCTCGTCTCGATCGAGGTCGCCGACGTTCCACGGGTCGGCGTACGCAAACGGGCGCACCGGATCAACCTGATCGACGGTGTCGTGCACGTGAAGATCGTGTTCGGCTTCCTCGACGAGCCCGACGTCCCTGCCGTCCTGGCGGCCCTCGAGTTGCCGCACCACCACATCGACATGGACGAGGTCACCTACTTCCTGGGGCGAGAGTCGGTGACAGCGGGGAACCGGCCGGGGATGAGCATGATCCGTGAGGAACTCTTCGTGTTGCTCCATCGAGGTGCCGCCAGTGCCGCTCGGTTCTACCACCTCCCACCGGACCAGGTCGTCGAGATTGGTGCACAGATCGAGCTGTGAGGGTCGGGCCTGCTCGACATCAAGACCCGCAGAGCGTCCCTCGGGTCTGCCCCACGCCACTCGCACGCCCCAGTTGCTCGCCGGCATTCGGACAGCTCCATATCAACGGCGTCCGACCGACAGCGAGACCGATCAGATCGGCACTTCGGATCGGTCGACCCCGCTTGAGAATGTGCAGTGCAACGACTGCCTCAACCGCGTTCGGGCGCCGCTGCGCATCCACGCCAAGGCGCACGACAATTGGTGGATGGTTGCGCAGGAGGACCCGGCATCGGAGAACCTCGACGTCTACGACACGAAGGCCGGTTGGTGGAGCCCGGACCGGGGTGACCTCGTCGTGCCCGACGGGTGGGAGTTCTTGGCGTCTGGTGATGCGTTCGTCACCAGGCGGGTGAAAGCCGCCGGCGTCTACTGGAGTGCATGGAAACCGAAGAACCGGCGAGGCGGCCACCGCCGACGCCTCGGCCTGCTCGCACCGACAGCAGCAATCGACGCAGCCCGCGACGCCGCGGTCGATTCAGCCGACCAGCGCGCCGCAGCCCGCGTCGCTGACGCGCGTCACCGAGAACGCGCCGAGGCTGACTACCAGACCGAGCTACTCGACACGGTCCTGAGGTGGCTCGACTTCGCGCCCCAACACCAAGACCTCGCAGCCCGCATCGCTGACGGCGCTGCCGCGCACGCCACCGTTGTTGGCAGTGGACGGGTCGGTCGCACCAAGACCCTCAGCGTCGACGACCGCGCTGCGCTTGCCGCCCGCGCCTACATCCGCCACCACCACACCGACTACCACGATCGACTCGACAACGCGAACGTCCAGCTCAGCGACGACATCGATGACGACGACTACCGCACGATCAAACGCGCCGCTCACGACGACGTCGAAGCATTCCTCCACGCTCACCGCCGACACCACTCCGGCGGCGACGCCACGGTCTGATGATCTTCGGGTTGACCCCGAAGTCGTCAAATCGATCAACTGCGGCCGACGCTGCGTGATGGCTTACATCGTGTCCAAACAGAACCGCTTCTACGTCGTCACCTACGCCGGCCTCGACCCGACCACCGGCAAGGAACGCCGCCGCTGGCACCTCGCCGGCGACTCCCGCGACGACGCCGAAGCAATCGCCGCGAACCTCACCCGACGCACCGATCTGGTGCGCGACGGCGCTCGCTCGGCTGCCACCGTGACCGGCTTCGTGAACGACACCTGGATGCCCCAACGCGTTCATCACCTTCGACCGTCCACGGCGCATCGGTATCGGTGGATGATCGACAACTACATCTCCCCCACCATCGGCGACCTTCCGATCCGATCCTTGCGAGCCGAGCACCTCGACCGCCTCTACACCGACCTCCTCGCCACCGGGAAACGCAACGGGACCGGCCTCGCACCCAAGACCGTCTACGACGTCCACGTCATCATGCGCGCCGCACTCAAACACGCCGTGCGCATCCATCTCGTCGAACACAACGTCGCCCTCGACGCCACCGCACCTCGCCCCACCGCTCGCGCCAAGCAAGGACCCGAAGCGTGGACGATCGACCAGCTCCGACACTTTCTCACCGCCACCCAACACCTCCGCCTCTACCCGGCGCTGCACCTCGCGGCGACCACCGGAATGCGACGTGGCGAACTCGCCGGGCTCCGCTGGAGTGACTGGAAGCGCACCACCCATTCGATCTCGGTTGCCCGCGCACGACAATCCGTCGGAGGACAAACCGTCGAGGTCGCCTGCAAGACCAAGAACAGCCGACGCTGCATCGACCTCGACCCGCACACCGAAACCATCCTCGGCCACTGGAAACGACGCCAACAACGAGACGGCCATCGAGTCGACCTCGACGACGCCATCTTCACCAACACCGAAGGCCGCCCGGTTCACCCGGAATCGATCAGCCAACTCTTCACCCGCCAACTCGCTCGCATCGACCTCCCGACGATCCGATTCCACGATCTGCGCCACACCCACGCCACCCTGCTCGCAGGGTCGAGCACACCCATCAAGGTCGTATCCGAACGCCTCGGCCACGCCCACCCCGGCTTCACCATGGCCACCTGCCAACACGTCATGCCAGGCATGGGCGCGGCAGCCGCTCACGACTTCGGTCTCATGTTGTCGACGCAAAGTGACACTCGACAGGGCTACCGCCGACACACCGCCAGGCCCGCAGCCGGTAGACGTCTACCGACCAAGATCCGCAAAGCCCCAGCTCCTCGAATCGCAACAACGACGGTCGGTAGATGAACCGGTAGAAACCGACCCACGGGCGAAAACGACGAAGGCCCGGAAACGCTTTGTTTCCGGGCCTTCTCGTTGGTGGCGGGGGTAGGATTTGAACCTACGACCTTCGGGTTATGAGCCCGACGAGCTACCGAACTGCTCCACCCCGCGGCGAACAGTGAAATTAAGAATACGGCGCCAACACGTGGATGACAACCAGGCGGCCCTTCGGGTCAGGCTGGTGGAACGGTGCGGAGTGATTGCACGCTGATTGGCTCATCGAAGCCCTTCACCATGCGGCGACCCGCTGGTTCGAACCGGCACGCCGTCGTCGCCTCAGCCAGCGCAGTAGTCACCAACAGCTCCTGCGGAACCGCTTCGTCCACGAGGCGCGACGCCAAGTTCACGATCGGCCCGTACAGGTCGCCACCACGCACCAACACGTCGCCGTAGGCAAGGCCGCCGCGGGGCAACACGTGGTCGTGTTCGGCGGCGAACCCGCTCATCAGCTCGCTTGCAGCAACGCATGCAGCAGCCGGATCGTCCGCTGCGAACATCACCTCGTCGCCGATCAACTTCACCACGCGTGCCCCCGCCGCCGTCACCACGTCGTGGGCTCGACCCTCGAAGTCGCGCAGGAACGCCGACAGGGTCGGTGCGTCCATCTCACCGGAAATCGCGGTGAACCCGACGAGGTCGACGAAGCCGACGGCGTACCGGTAGCGGAACCGCTCGGTCTCGCTGAGCATCGCCCGACGTGAGCGTTCGATCGCCTGCAAGATGTGCCGCCGGAGCAGCGGGTCGAGCTGCTCTGCCAGGTCATCGACGAGCCCGATCGCGTTCTCGACCGCGGTGGCCAGCGCGAGCTCACTCGACCCGTCGACGAGCAACCGAGACTCGATGTCGGTCAGGAACAGCGACACGCCGGCATCACCGATCCGAGCGAATGCCGATCCGATCACGCGTAGAAAACTCGTTGCCTCGTCGTCGGAGAACGCCGACGCCACCGCGCTGAACAGCCCGAACATCTCCGCCTCCGCTGCCGTGAGGCCGATCTCGCCAGCCGGCGCAGAAGAAATGGGTGTCAGACCGAACGCCCGAACCAAGCCGTCCAGTTCGTCGCGCGAGATGCCGGCGAGAGCGGCCGCCTCGTCGCCACTCAGCCGTGGGCCCGGGAGCAGCGCCCGGTCGCCGGCCATCGCGCCGAGGCTGAGGTCGGCGGCGGCTTGCACCATCTCGTCCAGGGTGAATCCCTTGCCGTCCAACCACTGCAACAGCTCGAGTCGGCCCGACGTCGCATCCGTCTCGGGGTCGTAGATGCCTGCGGCGATGAACTCCTCGGCGGACAACATCTGCCCGAGCGTACGGCAACGGTCACAGCGACCGGATCACGTGAGAGCGACAGCAGCAAGTACGTTGCAGCGGTGTCCACCACCGACCCCGGCCTCGCCGGCTCCACCGACGAGAGCGACGACCTCGCTCGCGGCTTGCTCGGTGCCGGAATCGCCGTCTGTGCGTGGTCCGTCGGCACGATCCTCGCCAAGGGCATCGAGATGGGCGGCATCGCCATCGGCGCCTACCGGTTCTGGATGTTCGGTATCGGGCTGGTCATCTGGATGCGGTTGCGCGGGATGCCGTTCTCCGCTCGCGTCATGCGCAAGTCGGTCTGGGGCGGCATCGCACTCGGTGCCGACATCGCACTCTTCTTCTCCGCCGTCAAGGAGACGAGCATCGTCAATGCGACGATCATCGGCTCGCTGCAACCGATCCTCGTCGGCATCATCGCCGCCAAGTTCTTCGGCGAGAAGATCCGCAAGCAGGACGCCGTCTGGTCGCTGGTCGCCTTGGTCGGTGTCGTCGTGATCGTCGCCTCGTCGGCCGACAACGAGGTCACGAGCCTGCGTGGCGACCTGCTCGCTGCAGCCGCGATGTTCTCGTGGGGCGGCTATTTCATCGCGTCGAAGCAGTCGAAGAAGGAGATGACATCGACCGAGTTCACCGCCGGCACGTCACTGTGGACCGCCATCATCTGCACCCCGCTGGGCTTCCTGTTCGGCCAGGACATGTCGGTGCCCGAGATCAAGAACATCGGCCTGCTGCTCGTCATGATCGCCGTGTCCGGCGTCATCGGCCACTCGCTCATGAACTGGTCACTCGTCCGCATCCCACTGTGGGTCGGCTCGACGTTCACGCTGCTCATCCCGGTGTTCTCCACACTCCTCGCCCGAATCTTCTTCGACGAAGAACTCCTCGCCATCCAGGCTGCGGCGATGGCGGTCGTGCTCGGCTCGCTCGCCGTCATCGTGCGCGGCCAATCGACCCCGAAGACCACGCCGCTGCCCGCCAAGCAGTCGACATCGTCCTGACCGGAGCACCTGTCGGCCACATGCCGACTTGCTCCGTAGCCTGCAGGCGTGATTGCCGTCTCCGCCACCGAGGTTCTGGGCTACGCCGCCTCGGCGATCGTCGTCGCGTCCCTGACAATGAGTTCCGTCGTGCGTCTGCGAATGCTGTCGCTGTGCGGTTCGGCGGCCTTCTTCACCTACGGCCTACTGATCGGATCCACACCGATCATGTTGACCAATGTCGCGCTGGCATCAATCAACATCTGGTTCCTCGGCAAAGAGTTCCGACGCGGTGGAATCGACCTCGGTGTCTCCAAGATCCGCGCTGACTCGCCGTTCCTGCTCGACTTCATCAGCTTTCACTCGGGTGACATCGGCAGGTTCCAGCCTGACTTCGCGATGCCGGTCGGCCCTGATGTCGTGGCGCTGCTCCTCACCCGTGAT
>Ga0209831_1002004_pt1 | contig 18102 bp, 3 predicted proteins | sample Maine_Asex4_meta_FD_187451 | JGI IMG/M metagenome (GOLD analysis project Ga0209831, IMG submission 187451) | Marine algal microbial communities from Maine, USA - Maine_Asex4_metaG (SPAdes) (version 2) | ecosystem: Host-associated > Algae > Red algae > Unclassified | place: Maine, USA | collected...
AGCGCCGCGGCCACCGCCGCTGCCACGGCCGCCGCCGCGGGGCACCACCCAAAACACGACCGTCGCGTGGCCGCCAAGCCCCCCCTCGACGCGCACCTCCACGCCCCGCGGCGCGTCAACGTCAAACGCGTTGGTCGCGAGCGCCGCGTTGAGCCACGTCAACCGCACCACGCCGGCGGCGCGGGGCTCCCCGCCACCGCCACCGCCACCGCCCGCCGCCGCGGCCGCCGGCAGCAGGTCCAGGGTGACGGAGCCGCGCACCTCCCGCGTCAGCGACCGCGACCGTCCCCCGTCGTCCGCATCGCCGCCCGAGTCCGCCTCCCAAACCACCGCATCGCCGGGCGCGACCGCCGACGGTGGTGGGCGACGCCAGACGCCCGCGTCGAGGCGGCTGCGGCGCAACTGCAGGTGCCACTCGCAGAGGCCATTGGCGACAATGATCCGCAGGGAGCGGGATGAGACCCCGTCGCGGGAGGCGGGCGCGCGTACCAGCCGCCGAACGGCGGCTTGAACCACCCCCGGCGCCGCCGGCTGCGCGGCTAGCAGCGTCGCCGCCGGCGCGGCGGGGGGAACGGTGGCCGCTGCTACCCCCGCTGTCGGCGAACGGGCGGCTGGCGTTGGCAGCTTGGAGCGACTGCAGCTGCGGCCCGGCAGCGGAAAGCCTGCCAGGAAGCTGCTGCTGCACTCATTGGCCGCACTCGTCGGGGTGGCATCGGATTTGGACATATCGCCCATCTCCACCGCCACATTGCGGCTGGCGCTGGCAGAGGCGGCGAGGGCGCCTGCGCCAGGTGGGCGCGTCGCCACAGCGGTGACGCGGGCGCCCGCCGCCGCGCGCGCCAAGCTCATACACCGCACCCGCTCGTAGGAGCTCAGGACGTGCCGCGTCAGAAGCTCATGCAGCTCGTCACGCGACCAGCGTGACTCGCAATTGATGCGCTGCCACGACTGGGGCGGCCGGCCAGCCTCCCCGCGGCCCGTCAAGCCGAGCAGCACGTCCGCCTCGGCGTCAGCGCGCACTTGCGCGTCGGCAATGTCAGGCAGCGCAAACTCAGCCAACAGCGCCCCGTCAAGCGTCGCGATGAGTAGGCGAGCAGACGTCAGCAGCGCCACGCGCGTCTTTTCTGGGCGCTCGCGGCCCTTTCCTGAGCGGCTGCGCCGTACCTCCTGGCCGTCGCGTGTCGGGGAGCCCTCCTCCCCACGACTGGGCGACGAGGACGACCCGCCAGGAGCGGCGCTCGACGAACGGCGGGAGCCCGGCATAAAACGCGTCGAGTGACGCACTGCCTTCCACAAAGCGTCCACCCCCGACCGGCTGTGGTGGTGGACGTGGACGCTCAGCTCCACCCAATCGACCAGGTCCTCCTGTACAAACGCACGGCCTTCGGTGCGGACGACGGCGGCGAGGGTTGCGGCGCCGACTGCAAAGCGCAGGTCGTACGATGCCAGCCGCTTGTTGGCGCCGATAAAAGCGCGGGGCGGGCGGAGCACAACCGCTGCAGTCGGCACACCGGCCTTGCGCGCGTCCGCGTCAGCAACCATGGAGCGTACGCCGGCGGCGGGTTCCGCAATCAGGTCGAGCGCGCCCGCCACGGGCTTGAGCACCGACCCGAGGAGCCCCTTGCCGAGGCCGCGCGCAAACCCAAACGCCCCATCCTCCCGCGCGCCAGCCACCGGGTCCCTGATGAGACCGGCCACCCCCGATGACAGGCCATGTCCAAACGACCGGGCACCCGTGACCAGGCCGGAGCCAGGTGAGGCGTGGCGGCCACGGATCGACTCCCGTTTCGCAAGATACTCACTGTCACCAACCGCCGACTCGAGGCCGGCCGACAGAGACCCGGGGATGGAGCCGAGAGAGCCCACCAGCCCACCGACGGTGTGCGTCAGCAGTGATGACGAGCCGCGGCCGAGAGACGAGAGGAAGTCGGCCGACGAGTTGGCCTTACCAGCTTCCACAAAAAAGTCCTTGGTGCCGGTCGCCACCGAGTCAAAGAGTGCGCTCGGGTTGCCGACGAGCGAGTTGGAGGTCAGAAACTTGAGCTTCTGCGCGCGCAGTTGACGCACATAAAACTCGGCACCAAGGGAGCTCAGGTGCTGCGACGTGTCAAACGCGTGTCGCAGCTCCAGGGCGCTGAAGCGGAGCTCTGCGTTGTCCACATTGCCGACAATGGCAACAAGCGTGCGGAGGGAGGCGGTGTAACCGGCCGCGCGCACGCGGCTGGCCCCCCGGGATGTTGCGAAGCTCAGCGTCAGCTTGGGCGGGTAGAAGAGCAACCGCTCCACGTACACCCGTCGCAGCGCATTGATGGCCGCGTCCGCCACCTTCTCGTTTCGATCGATCTCCGCGGACCCGGGGCTGGCCAGCAGCCCCGGTAGGGAGCCGGCGTCTGCCTCGGCACGCAGAGGGTCCTTCACGTCCGCGCTTGAGGCGCCGCCTTGGGGCAACCAGAAGGCCACCTCGTCCCCATCCTGCCCGCCGAGCACTTCGTCGTCGTCGTTACGCCCCGACGCCAGCTGTGTCAGCGACTCCCACAACGGCCGCGCGCGAAGGAGGAACTCCTCGCCCATCGACAGCTTGACGGGCTGGATGGCGCAAAAGATGCCCTTGAACATGTCGATCGAGCCCGACGGCTTGATCGACCGGTCGACCGTGACCTCCAAGAAGGGCTTCTTTTCAATGACCGGCGCCACCGGTCGGACCCCGCCAGCCTGTCGACTGTCCACCCGCGCCTCGGCCAGGGTCGGCGGAGACCACAGCAGCACAGGATACACCGCGTGGGGCAACTGGTTGTCAACTTGCAGGTCGCCAACTTCAAACTTGGCCAACACGCTGTTGTCATCCGTGTCGACGTGCAGGCGAACTCCAGAGGCTACCCCGTAGGCCAGCTCCATGGGCGTGTCGGTGACGACTGAGAGGCCGACCGACTCAAGCCAAACCTCAATGTCGACGCCCCCGATGCTGACGTCCTCGCTAAGGCCCGAGTTTTGCTTGGACGGCATGGCCGAGGTGGGCGACCCCGGGGCCGCTGCCGTTGCCGTGGATTGAGTGCCGACGCTGCCGTGCTCCGCACCGCCCCCAGGGGTGCCTTGCTCCTGCGCTGGCGCCTTGATAGCGACGCCATCAGCGGGCGCCGACTGTCCGCCAAAGTCGTCCCAGCCAACGACGGGAGGGGCGGGCGCGGCGGCTTCGGCCGCTGCCGCAGCCGACGCCGACGCCGCCACTAGCGCGTTCTTCGGAGCCGGCTGCGCCAGCAGCTGTGACGGCACATCGTCAAAAAAGGTCACGACCTTGGTCGGGCCCTCCACCGACACCGACACGTGGAGGGGCGGCTCAAAGTGGGCGGCCGCAGCGATGGCCCGCGCCGCCGCATCCTCGGCGACAACATCAATGTTGAGCTCAAAGGGAGGACGCAACACCTCGTCGTCACGCACCTGCGAGGAGGCCATGGGATCGATGCTCGCCCGCTCCTCCGGCTCCATGTCAGCGACCTTGGGTCCCGACAGCGACGGTTCGGCCGTGGACGATACGGGCGGCAGCGGCGCGGCGCCACCTGCCGAGCGGCGAGGCTCGAGCACCTCCACCAGCAGCACCCGACGGCGCCGAGGCGCACCCGGGTCGTCCCACGAGTACCGCGTCGAGTTGCCCGCCCGCACCAGCCACGCGCGGTCGGTACCGCCTGGCTGCCGAAACGCAATCGCCCGGCGCTGGCAGTTGTTAACCAGCCGGTAAGGTGGGTGCTCCTTGTCCTCCGGGTAGACCACCAGGCCGAGGGAGCCCCCCCGGAGGCCGACCGACACGACCCGCGCAATGTACTGCTCCTGCCCCTTGGGGCGGTACATCTTGGCGGCAACCTCCCCCAGAGACGCGTTGAGGGGCACTGGCCGGCTCCAAATCCAGTCGCTCCTGACGCCGTCTTGTTCGGCGCGGCGGAGACACACCGCTGCAGCCCCGCCGAGAACGTCCCAGTGGACGGGCACCGCCACACCCGGCGGCACCGTATGCGTCATAGACGCGAGCACCATACCGCCCGCATCCATGGCTGCCGCCTGGCAGAACTGCAGCCCGCCGCCCGTCCGGTTTTCAATCCACGCCGAGTTGCGAACCGTCAGGACGATCGTGCGGCGGAAGCGCCCGCGCGCCGGCCGCGCCTCAAGCAGCAACGCAACGCTCGGCAGCCGCAGCGCGACCGGCTTCTCAATGTCGGCCAGGTCCGACCCGACAGAGTGCCACGCAGCAGCATCGTCGTTGTCCTCCTCCTCTTCAGTCTTGGCATCCCGCGTGGCGCTTCCGCCTCCGCCGCGGCCGCTGCTGCCACCATAGTCGTTGAGGAGGCCGGCAGACGCCGAGCTCATCCGCGACTGCTGCCGCAGGCGTCGAAAGGCGGCGGCCTCGGCCGCCGCCGCGCTCGCCGCGTGCGATGACAAATCCTCCGCCAGCTGGAAGAACAAAAAGGGGCCTGACAACGCCACGTAAGGGAGGGCCGCCTTGCCCAGCGGGCGGCCACGCAGGAGGACGGCCTCCCCGTAGCTCCCCGCCGAGTTGCGCTCCTTGAACCGCACGTCCACGTCCGAGCGGTTGCGAATCCAATACTCGCTCCACAGGCTCAACTCGTGGACGCCCCCAGAGCTGACCCGCTCCGCGTTAACGGTCAGCGGCTGGGTCAGCGCGGAGCGGCCCCATCCGCCGCCGCCGCCCGGCGCACGAGGCGGACGAGGCTCCACCACCAGTCGACCAGCAACGGTTGGCACTGTGGACAGGCGGTAGACACGGCCAAAGGAAGGCGCCGCTACGCCCGCCGACGGGTAGTCGAAGTCCATGGACACAAACTCAGCAGCGAGCTCCTCGTCCGCAGCAGAAGGCAAGTTTCGCACCGCAAAGCATATGCCCATCGTCACCGAGTCCGTACCACAGGAGTGGACGTGTGCCTTTCCCAGCGGTCGGATGGCCCCCTGCGCCAAAATACGCGGTGTGCCGTCCGCATTGGTGTCCACCGCCACTGATGCGTCGAGAGAGCTCCGGCCCCCTCCGCTGGGCAGGACCGCCTCAGCCACTCGAAAATAGAGTGGATGCGGTAGCAAGTTCTCGAGCACCAGCGGCGCACTCAACGCCACATCCAGCCAGCTGTCGTGGATGGTCGGCAAGCGGCTCTCTTGCGCATCGGCCAGAGACTGCAGGACCGCGTCGGCGGCCACCGAGCCGACGCGCGGGCGGAGGGAGAGGTGAAATGCCGCCGCCGTCGCCCCCAATGACCGACAGACCAGAGGGAGAGCAGGAAGCTCCGCGGCCTGGCGGCGGTTGGAAGCACGTTCCGCTTTGGCGGCGGCGCCGCGCAACCACGACGCCGGCGGGAGCGGCGAGCTCCAATCGTACTCCCGCTCATCCTCAACAGCCCCGTGCCTCGTGCCCGCCCGCCGACTCGCGTGGGACAACCCCGACTTGGCCGCTAACGGTCCGGTCGCCAACAGCTCCTCACCGTCCTCGTCATCCGAAATCCCCCCTCCGCTCGGCACAGCGACCAGCGCAGGCCGCACGCGCAGCAGCGTCGACTGTGCGTACAGCGGGACGCTCCACCGCTCCCTTGCCGCGACGGTAGCTATCGGCCGCACCACTCCGCTCGTGTTTCGCGCCATGGCGCTGACGAGGCCAACCTCCAACACCGTCTGGGTCTCGTTGACCAGACAAACAGGGGAACGGATGGTGCCGACAGGCACACCATCCTTCATCACCACGTCCCACATGATAACGACCGGTTCTGCCGACAGAGGAGAGTCAGCATCAAAGGATCCGTCGATGTCTACGTCGCTGACTGCCATCCCACCGGCCGCAGCACTGCCGGCTGGCATGACTGGCGTTGGCGCCGGCGCCGCGTCCTCCCGCTGCTCAGGCCACAAGGTGATCAGGTGGCGGCCGACTTCGGCTGCGAGAAGCTCGACCGGCTCCATCCCGCGGAGCGCCACAAAACAGCGAAGGGTGGCCTTGCGCCCGACGTTGCCATCCTCGGCAAATCCCTGCGCGGCAACCAGCTCGTCAGCCGGCAGGTCGACTTCAACCTGCTCCCCCGACGAAACGGACTGCCGCACCGAGTCGTGCGGCAACCACATGACAAGCGGCACACCGAGCTGGTTGCGCACACAGAACGCCGACACGGACGGCTGGTGGGTGTAGCGCTTACTTCCCCCTCCGCTAGCGGCAGAGACGGCAGACCGCCCTGTGTTCAAGAATGTCAGCTCCTCCTCCAAGCTGCTGCTCGAGTCGCTGGCGGCCGCGTTGTGACGAAGGGCGTCGCGCAGCGCATCGGCCACGCGCAATGCGCCACGCATCGTGGACGGGGTCAGGTTAATGTCTAACCGCCGGTTGGAGCGGAGGACCATCGCCCGCGAGCCACTACGGCCGGCCGAGTAGACAGCGTCGGCCGCCCACGGCTCGACGCCCGGCTCCCACCAGCCCTTGGCTTCGTTGAAAAGCTGGACGGACACCAAGGCGGCGACCGACGTCATGAAGGGAACGGTCATCCGAGCCGATGCGTTGCGCAGCCGCAGCTCCATGATCGGCACGCATCGTCCCTGTGTTTCGTGCGTGAAAAGCAGGCGCGCGGCCTTGGCTGACATAGTGGTCGTCATCTCGGATGGCGGCGTGGCATTCGGGTCCAGCCGCGCGGCCCGCTCAAGCGCCACCCGCTCCAGCCCACTCGACGGTTGGTCCGTCGCGCATTGGAAGATGGCAACCAGGTGTCGCACGTCATTGACGTTCACGCTGGTCAACATCGACGCCACGTCGATGGCTGCGCTGGCGGCGTCTGCCTCGCTGGTCCCAGCCACGTAAGTGGCGGTCACGTCACAGGGGAACAAGACGGGAGTCTCCCCATCCTCGCCTTCGTCCCCATCGACGGCAAGCTTGACCCCCCCTGCGGTGGACGGCTTGCGCCGCACAATCTTGTACTGGCTGCCGGTGCGACCGACTTGGGCCTTGCCAGCGGTCGCAAATGGGTGCACGGACGTTGGCGACGTAGCCGCGCGCGCAAGCCCCTTTGAATCGAGCGGCGGGCGAGTCAGCGCCACCCGCAGACGGCGGGCGACCATCGACACGGTCTTGGCACCAGTCACCGGCGCCCAGTCAATCTTAATAACAAACTGGCCGCGCGTGTTGAGCGCGTAGCGCGGGGAGCAAAGGCAAACGTGCGAGTTTGACAGGGTCACCTCCACAGCGCGGCCGAGGTAGGGAATGTCGGGGGGCGGCGCCGATGACGCCAGGTGCACATACCCGGGGACGGTCAGGAGCGTCAGGTCCCGGAACAGGCCCGGCAGTGCCATCAAACGCAGGTGGGAGAGCGTTAACTTGATGTTGGGCCGCCCCTCTGCCGGCCGGTCGTACGTGAGGGCAATCTCTCGCCCTTGGGAGCTGTCCGTCGCTGCGTCGCTGCGCGGCGGCGACGCCTGCGTTTCCACCCCGCCGGATCCGCCTTGCGATGAACCCAAAGAGAAGCGCTCCGCCACGCCCGACAGCGCGGCGCCACTAGCGCCCGTAGGGACCAACGGGCTGAGGAACACACGCTGGTGACCTCCCTCAGGCCGCCGGTCACGGATGCTCTTGGCGTTGCACGACAGCTCAGACGACAAGCTGCCGTCCTCCATGATGTCCGCAACGCCGTTCACGTTGGCCAAGTCAACCGACACGACCTCCCGCGCCACTGCCACATTGTCGTCGCCATACACGACCGTCAGCGAAAAGGACGGCATGGCAAATACCGTTCGCAGCGACGGGCGGACGGGATCCCCCGGCTGCGCCCGCGGCAGCGCCGCCGATGAATTGCCCTTGCCCTGCGGTGTGGCGGGGAGGTCCTTGGCCTCAGCCATCTGGGCGCGTGCTCCGTCAGCAGCAGCGTCGGGCGAGTCGTCGTCCAGCGCCTGGTCGGCGTCAGCAGGCGACATTTTCTCCTTGCCGAAATCCGTGTCCTCCGAGTCGACCGTCTCCATCAGGTTCTCCGTCAGGACAAAGTACAGGACGGTGTAAGCGGCTTCGCTCAACCGCAGCGCAATACCATCGGGCAGCAACAGGCGCGTGCGGGACGCGGGTAAGTTGGCAGCCCCCTGGCTGTCGCCGGACAGGCTGCGGCTGATCGGGGTCCCGTCGAAGGACCCATCCCTGGCCGCGCGGCCGTCGCCGTCCTCCACTCGCGACGCGTCTAGCCGAAAGTCTAGCACCGCGTCCGTCATGAACGGCGGTTTGTCCTTGACGCCGACCAGTTCGGCGGAAAAATTCTCGTCGTCAGCAACGTACGCGACGCGAGCCGAGACGCCGCTTACGCGCAGGTGGGCGCCGACGCCATAGCCTGGTGCCGGGTCGTCAAAGTTGTCCGCCTGCAACAGCCCGAGCTTGATGTGCAACGCCTCATGGGAGTTTGACGAGTGCCGCGGCAGAATGACGTCGACGTTTTGGGCAACACCCGCCACCCGCACGCGGCTTGACGACGCGTCGCGGGACCCCGATGGGTCGCGGGTCAGCTTGGCCGACGGCGACGGCGCGTGGCCGCCGTCTGGAGCAACCGCCGACGCGGCTTCCACAGCTCGCAGGGCCGGTTGCAGTCCCGCCTGCAGCAGTGACAGGTACTGCGACAGGACGTTGACAAAACGCTGCAGGTAGACGAGCTTGACGTCTCCAAAGCGGATGCGCAACCACACGTCGCCGCCCCCAGCCTGGGGGGCCGACAGGCTCCACCCATCGTGCTTGAGGTCGCTCTCGGGGCCGCCATTGTCCGGCAGCTCCAGGACGCCCGCGTCGGAGAGCGACGGCTCCTGTCGACTCAACGTTTTTGGCGGCCCGCCGCCGCCATTGGCCCGCCCGCCACCGCCAACCAAATCCCGAATGCCGTGCGGCGTTCGGCGGTACACCAGCGCCTCCTCGTACTGGTCGACCGACGCGGTCAGGTCAGTGACGACAAAGGATTCGAGCTCTCCACTGGCACTGAGCGCGCCCGAAGGTGCCTGCTCGGCCCGCATCGCCGCGCCGCCGACGTCCACCGTCGCGAGCGCACCCTCTGCGGCCGCCAGGACTAGGCGCACGCCATCGAGCTGGGCGCCGACACTGAGTCGCCCCCGCAGCGCCAGCGCCGCCGCCGACTGCTCAAGCACCGCCCCCGCGCCGGTCTGCAGCAACCGCGCCGCCTGCCCCGTTGTTGTGCCGAGCGCGGTGAACGGGTCGATGTAGTCCCCGTTGGGTGTGCCATCGGTCGACTCCGCACCAACCGTTGACGCCAGACTGCTCGTGCTCCTTCCCGGCTGCGCCGACCCCGACCGTGCACGTGCGGCAGGCGACATATCCGCACGCGAGGAGCGGCCGCGCTTGGATTTTCGCCCAGACCTGTAGAAGAAGGCGACGACGCGGATGTACGTCTCCCGCACGCAAACGAGGTTGAGCGACAAAAAGCGGACGTCCAAGCTCTGGTTGCGCTCGGCTGCGTTGGAGCGGTACCGGACTTGAACAAACGCGCGGTCATCCAGCACCGGCGCCTCGCTGCCAGTGCGCGTAACCTCTGAGCGGGGTGGCGACACGCCGCGGCGCGCCGCCCCCGGTCCCGCATGCGCGAGACGCCGAAACGCCGCCGTCGTTCCGCGGGAACCGTCCGTGACCGAAAAGGAGCGCACGCGGTAGGCGGCCACCACGTTGTCACCGCCAGATGTGGCCTCCAACTCTGTGCCCGTCGCCTCGGCGGTCACCAGCCGGCGGCCGCTCGCGTCGCGCAGCTCCAGCGAGGAGCTATCAATGGCCAGGTACACGTCGAGGGCTGCAAGGCCACTGACTGCGTCGTCCGACCCGTCGCTCTCGCCAGGCCCGAGCGGCGGGGCCGTCAGCGAGGGCAGCCGCGGCGAGCCGACCCCGCCCCGCGGCGGCGAGCTGGTGGACGGCGGCGGCGGCGACGACGGCGATGGGGTGGTGGCCATGGCCTTGGCCCACGTGCGTGCCAGCCCGAGCAACCGTACGTACGAGCGGTGGGAGAGGAAGAGTCGCAGGGCCGGAACACGCCCCCGCAGCCGCGCCTTGGCAAGCGATAGCAGGCCGGCGGCCTGCACCATCTTGGCGTCGTGGAGCACTTGAACAGACAAGTGGACGGAGAATGGCCGCACTAGCCGCTCGACGACGTCCCGATCACGCAGGTTGGGCGCGGGGCGGCCGGTGCCTGCGTGACGCCCCGGCGCAGTCGGCCGCCCAGAAAATGCAGCCGACACGGCATTCCGGCCGAGCGCCGCACGCTGTTCCCGGTCAGACCGCGCGTCCGACGTCAAAGATACAGCAGCGGCGGTTGACGGTGCGACGAAGACGCCGACGTTCGCCAGCGTTACGCGGTAAGCTGAGTAGTTGGCGCTGTCGCCACCCCGTGGCTTGGGTCTCAGCGTCTTGTTGTCATGCCCGGGCGCTTTTGGCAGGTCAAGCGCATCCGACGCTGAGGCGAAGTCGTCAGAGTCTGCCGACGCGCCGCCGGTCCGCACCGTCGCCGGGGGGCCGTCCTCCGCCTTGGCCGTCGCGTCTGCCGGCTTTTCCACCTCGACATCCGAATCGTCCACAGACCCCGACGAGCCTGCCGCTTGCGAATCCACCGGAGGGCTGACTGCCGCGATGCCGAGCGTACCGAGATTGGCTACCAGCGCTGGGCTAGCATCCGTTGCCCCCGGAAGAATGAAGCGTGGTGCGCGAATAACGACGTCCAGCCGTGCCGGGAGCGCCTGTTCGGTCAAGGTCCGTTCCAATTCGACCCGCATGGCGGCGAGCTTCGGCGCCGCCACGGAGCTCAGCAGCGCGAGCACCGGCTCTTCAGCCGAGCCGCGGGGTTGGAAAAAGGTCAACGCGGAGACCAGCGAGCCCGCCGGCCCGTCAACGACCGCCTCCACGCAGCCGACGGCGGCTTCCACCGACACGCGACCCGTGTGCTCGCCATTCGCCTCCCGCTGCAGTCGCACGGCAATCAGGTATTGGAGGGCGTCACCTTCCGAGACATCGTGGAAGCCAGTGGCATCCCCACCCCCGCTACCCGTGCTCGTGTCACGCTCCGCGGGGCCGCCTACAAACGACGACGCGACCGTCGAGTAGTAGCTGGCAGAGCCAACCCACGAATCCTTCTCGGACGCGACCGAATACTCGGGCAGTCCCCCATCAGGGGGGTCCACCAACTGCTCCCGCGAGTGGGCGTCCCGCAGCTTGTCCTCGGCGGAGGGCTCAAAGCCCCCGCGGATGGCTGCCAGCGCCTGCGTGACGCCGACCGGGTAGGCGCCGCCGTTGCGGAAGTGAATGGACGCCGACTCGCACCGCCCGCCGCTCTTCTCTTCCGCGCCCTCGTCATCCGAATCGCTCAGCTCCGAGCCGGACACCAGCTGCTGCAAGTCACCCGCGACCAGGCCGGCCGACGATGTCCCCGCGCTCTCTTCCTGGTCTGTACCCGACACGGATGGCGTCGGGCACGACACCCACGGCACGCGCGGATAGAGGATGCGAAAGTCCCGCGTCAAGTCCCGAGCCTCCACCGTGCCGAGCAGCAGCTCCAAGAGGACCCCACCGTGGGGCCGCGCCTCAAAACCAATTCGCAACTCTTGGAAAGACAGGTCCACCAATGGCGCCGGCGCGCGAGGGTGTCCCCCACGGCTCAGCCGCAGGGAACCGCGGCTGAGCAACATCCCCAGCCGCATCATTGGGGCGGTGATGTCCTCCTCCGTCACTCCCGCCGAGGAGATGTGGTCCTCCTCGCTGACACCGAGAAAGGCGGTCAGCTGGTCTGCCGTCGCCGCCGCGTCCTCTGCCGCGTCCTGCGGCGGCGACGCCGGGCCCGACGCGGGTGTCGATGAAAAGAAGGACCAGATGCGCGACGTTGTTGACGTTGTTGTTTCTGCGGCGGCGGCCGACGCAGCAGCGGCGGCGGCCCAGGCCGGGGACATGGACTTGATTTTGTCGTCGGCGAGCTCCCGGTAAAAGAGGAGGTCCGTCACATCCACCTCCTCCTCCAGCTTGGTGATCGTGCTCAGAGCCTCGGCGGGCTCCGTCTCCCCGAGCCGCCGGGAGCGCACCAGGGAGATGCGCGCCGCCACGTACGCCTTGAGCTGTGTACGGCAAGCGCGTTGGCCCGCCGCCGACAACCGCCATGCCGCCGTGGCACGGGCATTCGAGCCGGGCAGCAGCTGTTCCAGCGCCCAGCGCCACCGCTCCGCGGCCGTGCGGGGCCGCTTGGCCCGCCGGGACAGTTCCGAAAAGTAGACGGTTGTTTGCAATAGGGACGAGTACTGGACGTCGTCCAAGGCCAACCCGACCTCAGGTAGCTCCACATCGAGCTGCACCCGCGGGGTGTCGGCCAGCTCCTCGTCGACATCGTCGTCGATCTCATCGTCTTCTGGAATATCATCCGAGGTGTCGACGGCGGCATGTGGCGGTGCGGCTTCCGTGTCGTCCCCGAGGCCAACCGCCCGTAACGCCCTCTTCCGCTTCCGTGACGCTGAGAGGCGGGCCGTTGCGGCGGCCAGTGCCGAGTTCTTGGTCAGCGTCGCGCGCATGCTGACAAACACCGGCGCTATCAGGTGGGAGGCCACCCCGAGGACGTCCGACGAAGAATCGCCCACGTTTGGGCCGCCCTCCTCGCCGGCCACCGCAGGGGCGGCAGCATCGTCCTGAACATCCGGCGAGGTGGGGGTCGCGGCGGCGGTCTTGGTCGTCTCGTCAAGCACCCACTGACGGAGCGCGTCATGGTCGTTGAACGAAATACTGTGGGCGCGAGAGAGGGCGGGCCCATTGGCCGCCCCAGCAGCGTCGTTGGCCGCCTCCCCCTTGGCGCGTACCAACGGCGCCCAGTCGACGACAAGCCCCTGCAGTTGGAGGAGCTTGTGGATGGACGGCGTGTCGTGGTCCTCCACAAACGCCTCGGCCCACTGCGCGTTGGTCGACACCGCCGACAGCGAATCGAGAGAGAGGGAGAGGGTGTAGGGCAGCGACGGCGCGCTGACCGTGTCCTCAAAGAGGATTATCAGGTCGCGCACCTCAAACTGGATGTTGTCCGCCACCTTGGTCAACAGCCCCGACGTGAAGGACCAACCCCAGCTGGCCGCTCCAGAGGATGCCTTGGACGCCGCTGCGTCGACGCCCGCACCGACGCCGTACCGTGCCTGCCGCACCGCGTCGTCCGTGTCGAGGCGCGCACGCTTGATGCGCGCCTCCCGCGCGTCGAGCGCCTCGGTCGACGACGCCGACGACGCCGACACGGGAGACGCAAACACCGTCAGCTGTTGCAGCGTCACGCGGACCGGGGCGGAGCTGAGGCGCTTCCATGGCACCTCGAGGGAGAGGAGGCCGATGAAACCCGAGTGGACGGTGACGGGGAGTTGGAGGCCGAGCGACTCAAACAGTACCGCCAGCGCCTCGGGGCGCAGGGCGAGGCCCGTGAGCTCGAGGTTGCCCCCCCAAACCCCAAAGCGAATGCTGTCCCGGTCGATCCCATGGACGTACTGTCCGAGGACGCGGGTCAGCACGTCCGCGAGCAGCGACTCGAGCATGGTTCCGACGTCTTACAACCCGCCGCCCGCCGTGCTTCCCTGCCTGGAGCGCTGTCTGTCAGCCGGATGGGCGGCGCCCTGGCTGCGCCCGTTCAGACGCCACTGGCTCGGCCGAATGCGGCACGTGACGACGAGGCAGCCGAGCAGGAAGGAGGCTAGAAGAGCAACGCAGCAGCAGAGGTGACAGCAACCACGCTCACACCGGCGGCGCAGCGGCAACACTTGGAGGCCGCATCCGCCTGCGTTTCCCAGATGCAACGCGCCCGAGCCACACTGTGTACCGCAGCACGAAGCACGACGCTGCAGGCGTGACGGGGCGAAGGGCACGTGCGTGTGCCCTCAGCAGAGGACAGACGGGTACAGTGGTCGCCTGGTTTGCACCATGCGTCTCATCAAATTGAGCGGCTCAGGGGGCTACAACTATGGCATCTGGTGAAAAACGAGTGTGAGTACTACTTGTTTTACCACATACATTTCGCGTCGCAAATACTGTACATAGTGACCACTATCAGACGTTGCAATTACATATTCGCATGGCTCATTGGCTGCCGCTAAACCGTACGAGGTGTGCGGACACTGTGTGTTGGTATTTACGGCCGTTCTCTCAAAAACCTCGCACGCCAACTGTTGCACTAGGGTTGCTTAGAACGCCCGGGGCGTCGTTAAGGGCGTCGTTAAGGGCGTCACCAGGGCGTCATTTGGGCGTCGTGCGCCCCGAACGCCCTAACTCTAAAGGGCGTCAGCAAGGCGTCGCGAAGAGATAGATTTCAGGGGGGTCTACATGATTCAGCATGTGGCGGCTGTGCACCTTGGTTGATGACATGCACCCGGTCTTGACACAAAAATGACATAAGAAAGAAAAATGTGGGTGCCACTTGACTGATATCGCAAATACTGAGGGTGCTACTTGGGGCGTCGTGAGGGCGTTTTGGCTGCCTAATGGGGCGTTAGTAAGGCGTCTTATCCGTCGCGCGCCCCTGACGCCCCCGAAAAAGGGGCGTCGTGTGCAACCCTACTCCCAATGACTTCGGCTTGATCCGCAGTGTTTCTCCCAGTCAACGACCAGTGGGTTGTCTCCAACCGTGCATGGCCTGCTTCAGCGAGAAGGCAAGCTGCCGCAACAGTTCCAAGAAGAACATCAAACAAGAGCGATGCTCACGCTGCTTGCCAAACCAGTTGTAGGAGCGACAACGACAACAAAAGAACTGCATGCAGTGCGGTGTGCACACATAGCAGCTGTGAGAGCCCATCTCACCAACACATCACTCGCCGCGCATCCCGCGCCGACACCCTCCCCACCTGCCACATCCACACCCGCATGCAACAGCGTCACTACGACTCAGACAGTCACGCCCATCTCGTTGCGCGCAAACTTTTGCAGCTGCCGCACAATCTCTAAAAACGGGGGCCGCTGCGCCTGGTCCGCCGCCCAACATTGGCGGATAAGCGCCGCCACGGTTGGCGGCACGCCCGACGACGGACCCACGTTGGGGCGGGCGCCCTTGATGGCCACCTCAAACATCAGCTGCGCAGGCAACAGACCCTTGTACGGCACTTGCCCCGTCCACAGCTCCCAGAGGATCATGCCAAACGAATAGACGTCGGCCTTGCTTGTGTAGCGCTCGTACTGGATGACCTCGGGAGCCATGGATATGAGCGTGCCGACCAAGGCGGTGGGCTCCCCAGACGCGCTACGGTGCGTGCCCGCCGCGTCCAGGCGGGACAACCCAAAGTCACACAGAACGGCGCGAACGCGGGTCGAAGGTTGCCCCTCAGGCAGGAACATACCGTCCGTCTCGCCCGTGTCGACCAGGATATTGGACGTCTTGAGGTCTCGGTGCAGCAGCATCGGGGACAGGGAGTGAAGGTACAACATACCACGTGCCACGTCCAGAGAAAAGCGCAGCTTGACGAGTGGCGAAAAGCTCAAGCGTCTCCGATTCGGTCCGCCATGAAGGGCGTCGTAAAGGGAGCCTCCTGTCACGAGCTCCGACACGATGCATAGCGGCGAAGTATGCTTGACGCAGGCACCCATGTACAACAGCACATTGGGGTGGCGGAGGTTGCTCAACAGCTCCACCTCCCGCAGGAAGAGCGTGCTGGTCCCAGTCGACCGGGGCTCCGAATCAATCAGCTCGTCAAAGGTGGAGACCCCTGTGTCCCCTACAGGGTCGCGCAAGCTCTCCTGCAAAGCCCCGCGGTTCTGGTCGCCATCGGCCGCGATATCCGACACAGCGCCGTCATCGGCTCCCTGCGACTGAGTCTGATGCTTGCGAACCTGGTACATAGCAACCGCAGAAGAGCGGTCCTTGAAAATCTTGACCGCCACGGGTGCCTCCAGCCACCGCCCCGCGTAAACCTCGGCAAAGGTGCCCTCTCCCACCCGGCGCTCCAGCTGCGCACGTGAGCAATGAAACGCAATCGCTAAAAGCGACCAAGATGGTGGTGTTAGAATACCAAGGCAGCCGCCGTTAGGACCAAAAGAAGCACCGTGTCACCACCTCGCCACCGACATGCACGTGCGTAGGGACACTAAGACCGCAAAACAACAAGATACCCTCTCGCACATACCGAGAGAGCCTTGAAGTCGATCTCAAAAGACAGGAGCGTGGCGGATGATTGCCCTGCCATCGAGTCACCCCGGTGGGAAGATCCGTCCGTCGACGATGGGTGAGTCGCAGGTGGCCATTGTGATGTCGCCGCCGCAGATGGCGGCAGCGTCGCCAACTGCGTGGGCGAGAACCCAAGCATCTCCATCTCGGCCACGAACTGCGATCGCTCCTTGGCCGACTGCACCACGTTGATGGCGCGGAGGCCGCGGCTGCCGACCCAGCCGACCCATTCGGAAAACGCCGGCTCCCGCTCCGCCCACGCCAGGTAGGTGGCGTACGTCATGTGACCACTGGAGCCCATCAGCTTTTGCGCCGATGCCCACAGCGTGTCTGGGTTATGCTCCACCGACAACGCACCCGACGCGTAGTGGGAGGGCGGCCATCTCCCCGGCGGCGCTGGCGAGCGTGCAATGCTCCACGAGTGGCCCGGTGGCGCGGCGACAACAGTGAAGACCGCGTCGATGAGCATCTGGACTGTCTCGGTCGACAACGTCGGCCCCTCCGGAGTGTCATCGGCCGCAAATCGGAACACAAAGGGCAGCTTGTGCACGAGCCGGCCGTAGCAAAACACGGCCGACGCGCGGATCCAATCCCGCAGTGTCACCCGACCTTGGCGGCCGGAATCCACCAACCGAAACAGGAACTCAAGCGTGTGCGTGTCAAATGCCTCGTCCACCGGTTCGCTCGTGTCGACAGCCGTCTCGGCCGAGGAGGACGCTCCATGTGTGAGCAGCAGGTTGCACAGATCGCAAAACTGCCGCAGATCAACCCACCCTTGTCCCTGCGAAATCTCCTCGAAGCAGCCACGGAGATACTGCATCTCCGATAGGCCCATAATGGGGATCGTTTCCTCCCCGAGTGTGGGAATGGAACCGGCGCTGCCCCCACCACCGCCAGGCGCCCACGCGGCGGGGCGGTCGGCCGCGGCAGCGACGGCGGCGGCCGCCGCGGCCACCGCCCCAATCCCACCCCCAACTGCAGACGAAGGAACGCGGCTCCGTGGCGAAGTGGGTGACGGTGGCCTCGGCTGGTTGAGTGGTGAGCCCTTGGCGTCAAACGACCCGGTGCTGGACGTCACCACCTGGACGAACGGAGACGACACGGTGGCTCGGTCTGTGTCACTGACCACCGATGACAGCGGGACGGTCAACGGCGCGGAGGTCGAGGCGCCATCAACCATCTGTGGGAACAGCCGCGCGTCGGTACTCGCGCTCGGCCACGAACGGTCCAACCACAGGTGGCGGGGCAGGGGAAGACGAGCCCGCACCCGCAGCATGCCTGAAGACAAAGCATCCTCCTCATCGGCCGACGCTGCAATGGCCGCGCTAGACCCTTCGGGCGGCCGCCCGCGGTCGCCCCGTAGCGAGTCAGCGGGGAGAGCATCGATGAGACCCCGCGAGCTGGCCAACCGGCGGGAGCTCATTGGCACTGGGGGCGCGGCCCCCCCGCTGCCGACCAACCGCAGCTTGACAGCAAGGTTGACAATGGAGTATGGGGGGCAGAGCGGGTAACGGAGAGGGCGGGGGGGGCGGTGGCAGCGGCAACGGCTACGGCGCGGTGACGCGGCGGCACGGCGACGCCGCTCTACCACAACAGGGCACACGTCGTCGGTCAAGTAAGGGGACGAAGAGCGTCGGCTTGGAAGCGGTTGGTGGCGGGCACCGCAGGCCACAGCTCGAGCGAGGCCCTCGTGCCGCGCCAGCGCTGGATACACGAATCACGGTGTTGCCGGTAGACCCCCCAATCGATTGAATCGAGTTCAGTCACAGCCAAACATCGACTGTATATCGATATACAAATAAATATTCCAGGCACGTACGTGCAATACCCTGGCCTTCAGTGCGGTGGCCACCCCTAGTTATGGCACTTCCACAAAAAATGGACCCCCTCCGTCGGCGGTGCACGTTTGACCCCCTCCAGGAGGGCCAAGGGGGGCGCGTTCAATTTGACCGGACAACACGTT
>Ga0209831_1002007_pt1 | contig 18076 bp, 32 predicted proteins | sample Maine_Asex4_meta_FD_187451 | JGI IMG/M metagenome (GOLD analysis project Ga0209831, IMG submission 187451) | Marine algal microbial communities from Maine, USA - Maine_Asex4_metaG (SPAdes) (version 2) | ecosystem: Host-associated > Algae > Red algae > Unclassified | place: Maine, USA | collected...
GGCCCCCCCCCCCGCCGCCCCCCTCGCCACCGATCACACAACCGCCCGCCCGGGTACTTCCCTCTCCGACCAGGCTTTCTGCACAAAGCCCCTCACAGCAGCTTGTCGTCGGCGTTCTCTGGCTGAGCGAGCAGCGCAGCTAATTCGGCCTCGTGCGTGGCCTTAAGGGAAGCCACCCGATCCCGGACGTCAGGCGAGCACGACGCGTCAGCGGCCACCGACCGCCGCACCTTCGCGACGGCCACCGGCGGAATTGGCGGGGAGGCGAACTCCACAGCGGCGACCGGCCCAGCATCTGCAATATCCCCGACCTCTTCTCCATGCCCCGCAACGAAAAGTTCCTGCATCCGCGCCCGCTCCCACCTCCCACACCACCACACTCGTCGCCACCTCACCTGGCTCCATCTCCCAAGCCCCCTTCAGAGCCGCGGCCTCGTCGGCCGACGAGTCCGGCGCGTTGTCTGCCAACTCGTCGTCAAAGTTGGCCCGCATGGGATCTGCGCCGTCGCAGAGGATGAGCCCGTCCTCCTCGCACGACTGCTTTGAGAGGAATTCGTGCAGGCCCACCATCTCGTTGACAAACTTCGTGTAGCGGTTGGCGTCCGGGGAGGCGGCGGACTCGGTGCGGCCGTCGCGGATGCTCTCCAGCTCCTTCCGGACCAATGTGACCGCCAGCGCGTAGTAAGCGGAGCACATAGTGACCGCCCCCTTGTCGTCTCCTCCGGGATATCGCACGCGGTTCTTGACGCCAAGGTAGAGGTAGCCCTTGACCACGCCAGCAATGACACCCTCGCGGCCACTCGTCGACCGCAAGCAGGAATCTGTCTCCAGGTACGTTGCCGCCTGCGTCGGCATCATCACCTCCTTGGGATTGCCGGTGACCTCCTTGAACCAGCCCATGACGACGTTTCGCTTGTACTCCCCGTACACGTAGGAAAATGCCTGGCTGAACTTGGCCAACACGCTTATGGTGGGCGCCTTGACGAAGCGCGCGGCCCACTGCGAGGAATCATCGCCAGAGCGCTTACGACGTTTCTCCATAGTCGTGTCTTTGACGGGGGAGAGGACCGTCTCTGCCAGAAACTCGACCGCCCGCGAGTTGATGACTTTGGGGTGATCCTTGATCGAGTCGACAAAGATTTGGGTGCGCATGGACGGGGGCGGAAAGATGTGGCCCGTCGTCTCGGCGTTGCCGATGATGGCCTTGACGCGCTTGTTGAGCAACGTGCGCGCACCGACCATGAAGGTCATGCCCTCGGCGCGCATCTTGGCCACCTGCGCAGCCGTAGCTATCGAAAACTTTTGCGCCGCGCACACCGGAGGCGAGCACAGCGACGGAGTGCAGGTGGTAGTGACGGGAGCCTCGTCTACGTCGTGCAGCTTGGACGGCCTCAAGTCGCCGCCGTTCGGCTTGGACCGCTCAGCGTCTTCACCATGCTAATACAGCGGGTCACGCAACAGCTGCTCCAAGTCAATGGCCTTGGACCGCTTTGACGGGGGGCCCTCCAGGCTGGCGTTGGGGACCAGGCCGCAGTCCATGGTGATGTCGGCACTCTGAGCCTTCGAGCTCGCACCTGTCTTCTCCCCTACCTTGAGCTGCCTCGCCACCTTCGAAAGTGCACCCAGCGACACGCTTGGCGTCGCCAGCTCCTTGTTGCCCGCAATGAGGGCATCGACATTTTCTAACTTACCAGTGAGCGCGAGCAACCCCGCCAGCGCCTCGGTGCTCGACGTGTCGCCGAAGGCGCTCTTGGAGGGTGCGACGGCGGCTGCGGCCGCCTTTCCGGCGGCGACTTAAGTTTCCTTGGTGGCAGCTGCTTTCGCGTTTGCCACCTTGGCGGCAGTAGCCTTGGCCATGGCCGACATACGCGTGGTCGTGCTTCTGCCAGTTGAGCGGGGGGGGGTGCCAGCTCCGGCCGCAGTACCTGGCAGCGAGAACATAGACGGGGGGGCAGGCGGAAGGCGCCTGCGTGGCTGGGGTACGGGGCGCACACGGCCACTGAGGGGAGCAGAGCCCGTCGGAGCCGCAACCGCAGACCTTTTGCAACGCCCCCAGATCGCGGGCCCTGGGCTCAGCGTCGCCGCCACGGTCGTTCGCACCTGCGGAGCGATCGTCGTCTCCTTCTCGTCGAGGGCCGGGTCGCGGGGACGCGAGGCAGTACGCGTACGAGCGGGAAGGGTCGGCGCACACGCTGGCAGGGTCGGCGTCGCCGCCAATACGGGGCGAGCTGCAGTTCCTGCCGCCTCGGCAGTAGCTGCTGCCGCCGCCGCGTCTCGGTGAGCGGCGGCGTACGCATCGGCCCCTGAATAGCAGGATGTCACGTAGGCAGGGTCGTTAGACCCAAATATGCGCGGCATTGGTGCGATGGAGGCGGCCGCCCCCTCAGGCCCAACGACAGTCGGTACGGCAGCGCCACCTGTTGCAAGGGTTGCGAGCAAGCGGAGGGCGTCATTGGCATGGCGGATATCCTATGACGGCGCCGGCGTCAGCCCCTACCCCTGTCGACACGCCATAGCGGCGCTGGCGTCAAGACGGGAACGCCGCGATGGGAGAAGGGGAAAAACCGCAGCAGGAGAGGTCGGGGCGGTTGGGGGATCAAAAAGCAACAGTGTGGGCCAAGGAAAGCGATGGTGTCCGAGTCTGGGTGTGCGTAAAGGCCACCCCCGACCGCGACGCCCATGTTTTTGAGCCCTCTCTCAACTCCATACAAGGGCCTCCACGAGGGTGCCCGCACTGTCCGGGTCGCTCTCCCCACGGCCACACTCGCAGCCCTGCGCCGTGCACATCCCGTTCTACCGCTGCCTTTTGGTCAACAGCGCGCCCGCGGCAAAACAGGAACAGGGAGAGACCCGATGCCCAGCGTTCATCCACAGCACGCCATCGCGAGCGCGACAAAAAGAATTAAGAAGGAGAACGGTTCCCCCACATTCAAACGCCCGCGTCAGGGTCACGGGCTTGCGCAGCCGTGCTAGATGCTCTCAAAGCGGCACGTATGGGCGTGCATCTGATCTCAAAAGATTCAAACGATGGCTAGCCACACGCGGATGCAGAAAAAGACGCAGGAAAGGGGCGGCACCAGCCACTCAGCGCCCACCCCGGCCGAATGGCACCAGCGCCAGGCACTGTTTCCCGCGCGATAATCTGAATGACGCGATCCAGCGGCCCACAGGCTGTGATAGCGGGAAGATACGGTCCGGCAAGGCACCCTTACAATCATCATTCATGTTCAGCATACCTCTAGGTGAGCTTGTAATTCACACCCCCCAACCCGGCGCGCGTGGGCATGTCACGCCCGATCACGCCCGATCACGCGCACATCACGCCCTTTTGGAGGCGTGAACACGCAAAGGTAGCACCCATTTTCATCTACTCTACTTGCTTCGTGATCATGTAGCACCCCTTTTGAACGGGTGGCTATCATTGCGACCAGCTTTGGGGCTGTGTGGAACAGACCAACCAGAGAACGAGGGCTGCCTTGGCATCCTTCACGTTCGACTCTACGTCGCACAGATTGAAGAGGAAGACATGTGGCTTCGCCCCATGGGCGGGAGGGGTCGACAGTGCGAAGAAGGACGGCAGTGAGGCAGGCTCGGCACCACCGCCGCTGTAAAAACGCGACAGCTGCAGTAACACAAGCTACCGTCGCAGCCGCAGACATCGGCGCATCAAAAAAGGGAGGGGCACCACTCTGGGAGGGGGCCAACCTTGTGCTGTTTGGGGCAGCGTGCGAGGGCCGGCGGCCTGATCGTCTTGGGCCGCAGCAGGGCGTGCGCGCCCACGTCTCCAGTGCGTTGAATTACACACTGTTAAGTTCGCTAGCAGCGTGATTAATCCATGAGATCACGCCCCAGTTCACGCCTTTTCTTGCTCAGGCGCGATGAGTGATCACGTTTAAAAACGTGCATGCGATCGCGTAAAACGTGACTTCCCAATAACGTCAAGGGCGTGAAGTACAGGCCTACCTGCAGGCAACGCCATCGAAACGGTTCAAAAAGACGAAGCGGGGCGCAACCCATCGGGTCACGTCCTGGGGCAGTTGCGGGGGGAAAGAGGTCGGTGGTTCGCATCGGAAGTGACGGCACTCTGGCAACGCGCGAGCGTGGCGGTGCAAGCAAGGCGACACGCGCCGGGTGCCTACCTGACGCCCGGCTTGAGCCAAGGAGCGGACCTGGTTCGTTGCAATGTTTATCGAGCCGCACGCGATTCTTTATCGTCCAAAAAAAGCCCGTTCACAGTGGCTGCAGAGCACTATATTTGCTTTAAATATGTCGGTCATTTCTCTGTAACTCTGAAATAATCGATATATTTGACAATTTGCGTCTGGAAAGCGGACCCCGGGAGGACAGCGTTGCTGGCGCGGCTCTTGACGCGGCACCGCGTGATCCAAGCGCAGGAGGGCTCTCATTGCCGTCACCCTTTGCCAGGCCGGGTGTCCCTCCCACGATGCTCGTCCACCGCGCTCGCTCACAGCGCGGCCGACAGCACCGGTCGTGCGCTGCCTCACACTGCCGGAGCTCCTACGAACACGCGGCTACAGGCCCGGACATCGGCTTTTGTCAGTTGATGGACCAGCTACGGTGGCTGTTTCGACCGCTGCTGTCCCTGTTGGAGCGAGTGCGCCATGAATATGTTTGGAGCGCAGCGCCTCACGCCGCCACGGCAACCTGAGTTTTGAGCATCGAGGGAGTGGGGGGGGGCGATGCTCGGACAACCCCACTGGGACTCCATTTTTCTCCGGGGGGGCACGAGCCGGGCAGTGTGGCAGCATGTTGCGGCCGCTGACTCCATCTTCAACCAACCCGTGGGCACGCTTTTCGTGCTTCCTGCTCTGTGTTTGCCCACCCAGACTGTACTTGTGCTGCCAATTTTGGACCGGCGCTACACCCGCCCGTCGTTTAAGAGGGGCTGCGGGCGTGGCGACTAGGGTGCCGCTCCCCGTCACCGCCTCCTCCCCCCCGCGCGTCGAGGATCACTCCGTCTCAAGCATCATTCCACCTCGCCGCGCGCTCGGTGGGCCCTCCTGTCGCGACGGCGATTGGTGGCGGCGGGTTTGGCATGTTCGACGTGCTGCCTGCCGCCAGGCGGTTGCGGTGCCACATTCGTGGGGACCGCTTGGCCCAATACCCAGGGCCAGTGTTGCACCGCTTGCGGGTGCACGGCACGGTGGCTCCGCAGCGGGGCGGCGGCCACCCATCCGCGGCCGTCGCGCCCGCACGCGCAGGCTACGGGTCGGTCCGTGAGACAGACAGGGCTGCAGAGAGTCGGGGGGGCAGAGCCGCACCGCTGGCTCCGTTGGCTTCGCCTTTGCCGCCGCCCCCCGCTCGTGATGAAGATGAGGATGGCAGCGGGCCGAGCGGAGACGGGAAATAACACGGCGGTAGTGTCTCACCACCTCCACCGACACCGGCACCTCCTCCGCCGGGTCGTGACCCGGGCACTGAGGCCGCGGCTCGCAACGCGGCTCCGGTGTTTGATTTTGACGACAACACCTGCGCTGAGGCTGTCGAAGAGATGGACGCTATCATCCGGCTGAGACGGCGCGCAAGGGAGCCGGAGGCCCCGCCACGCAAGAAGAGACAGGGTGCTGACGGCGACGCCCACTCCTCTTAACCGGGCTACCAGGTCGCGACGCTGGCGGCAGAAGTGTGGCAGCACTACAAGGAGCTCCACGACTGGGGCTCCAACAGGCCGCTGGTCACCAAGCAGAAGACCTGCCAGCCGGGGCGCTTTGACTCGTACCGGATGCGGTTAGTACAGAACTTCGCGCCCATAGGCGGCGGCGGCGGCATGTCGTTGACCGACCAGGAAAAGCTGTTTAACGTGCTCGACGCCTGGGAACTGACCCAGGCCGGCCAGCCCGTCGACGCGAGCCACTTCTTGGGAATCCGGGACACGTTTGGGACGAAGACGTCCTTCCCAGACGCCCTCCGAAAAGATATTGACGATGCGGTTGAGGACGAGGGCTGGTTGAGGGCCGACCGGGAGAAGGGCGGGGAGCGCTACCCCGTCATGTTCCGCCCTGCGAAGGACGTCGCCCTCGCTCGCTTGCGGGTGGCCCGCAAGATCAAGCTCTGAAGCGGCGGCGACAGGCCGGCACCTCCGACCAACTGGCGCGAGGACCCGATGGACGGGGATGCTTTTCGTAAATGCGAGGCCGAAGTGGTCAACCACAACGATGACAACTGCTTCGTTTTGGGCCTCCATGCCTTAGGTGACGCCAGACAGGTTTCTGAGTATTGTGGTATGTTTTGGGTGGGTGCTGGCGTACTGGTGAGGGCGCACCAAGCTAGGGGCCGTGTGAATTCGTTCCTTGCTGTTGGTGACTGGCTGCTAACCCGTCGCCTCTCTTCCTGCTCTGTCCACCGCTTGTATTTCTGGTTATATTATGCTATTTGATTGCCTTCCAGCTGACAACCCTTACCCGCTGAGGATACGCGTTGTCAAGGACGATAGCGGGGAGAAAGTGTGGCTTACCGCTGGTTACATTCCAGTCGTGCGCCAAACACAGGAGCCGGAGTCGGAGCAGCGCGCCACTCGCCGCCGCCGCGCAATCCTTCAACATGTCCTGGACCTCGTGTTTCGCACGGCAATGGCAGCCAGCCACGTTGGTTCCAAGGTGAGGATAGGGATGTGAAGTGAGCGGTAGTTGGGTGGATGCGTTCCTTTACTCCAGAGCGGTCTGAGGCGCGAGGCCAGCAGGCTCTTAAACCCGCCGTGTGCCTCTCTCGCCACGTTCTGCCGGCGCACTCCCCCGCCAGCGCAGTGCTCGCTCCCTTGGAGGGTACATGCTCTGACCACCCCACAATTCGCGACGCCCCTCGATGACCCGACAAGAATCTCCTCGAGCTCAGCCCCAAAAGGAGCACCCCTCAATATACGAGTACAAGTAATTACGCGCGCACATACAGCAATGCATGACAATGGCACAGCCAAACTAGCCGATGACCGCAAAAGTACTCACGTCATTAGCCAGGCAGTCCGCGGTATCTCCGACTTACCTGCGCGGGCTTTGGGGGCTGCCGCAACACCCCCCCAGCGCCCCACAGACCGCGCCATGGACGCTCCGTCACGGCTACAGCCCGTCCCGACCAGTGCGAGATCTTCCGCCAGCGTCCGCGGTCGAGAAAACGGTCAAGTCGATCTCATCGACTTGGTCGAAATCGGGTCGTCTCGGTGGGAGCAGTAGGCCTACAGCTCCCAGCGAGTCGAGCCGATTTCGGCCTAGTACAATCGACCACCGACGAAATCGCCAAAAATCACCATCGACCTGCAGCAGACGTTGATCTGAGTACAGCGCACTCGGGCGCGTCTCGAACGGAGATAATCCGGCGCATCGGCGGCCCGTCAAAGTCTGCTCGCTGGGAGCAGTAGGCCCACTGCTCCCGGCCAAAATCGGGGCCCACTACTTCCGGGCAAAATCGACCAAATTCGACTTGCACCAAAATAGATTCGGGCCCGTCGGGAGCAGTAGGCCTACTACTTCCGGCCAAAAGCGACTAAAATCGACTTCGACCGAAATCGACTCGTGCCCGTCGGGAGCAGTAGGCCTACTGCTCTCGGCCAAACGCGACTTGTACAAAATATTGACAAGGGCGACCACCGCGAGCCCGCGGCTGCGCCACTGGACGTCCCCTGTGGCGCCGCAGCGCCCCAGGACGGTCTTAACCGGCCGTCCCCCGAGTCTTCGCCCCGCGAAACCGCGCCTCATTGCCGGTTCCACGCAAGTGGACGGTAGCGCAACCGTTCACGGCCGACACCGGCCCGCAGCAAAGTCGACGGGGGTCGCTGCCGCGAAACCGGGGCTGCGCCGCTGGACGCCAATAGCGGCGCCGTGGCGCCTCAGCACTCCCCCAACGGGGGGTCGCCAAGCTCGGCGCCCTGCGCAACCGCGCCCTGGTCTTCACCAACCCCGACGGCAGCCCGGAAAGCCGTGAACGCCGGCGCCAGCAGCGGCTTGGTGAGCCCATCCGCCGGCATTTCGACGCTCGGGAGGAAGTAGAAGGCCACATCCCCACGCGCCTGGTAGTCGCGAACCATGTGGTAGGCGACGTCGACATGCGTGGTCCGCCCCGTCGCCTCAGGGTTGTTGACCAGCGCGAGACACGATTGGTTGTCCTGCCCCATCGGCACGGCTCCGCCGTCGCCGCACAAAGCCGACGTCAGCTTGCGTAGCCACAGCGCCTCCTTGTTCGCCATCGCGGCGGCAGCGTACTCGGCCTCGGCCGTCGAGGTTGCCACGGGCGACTGGCGCTTACTTGTCCACGTAATCGCCCCGCCATTGCAGGTGAAGACGGAACCGGTTGTTGACCGACGACCGTCGATGTCGCCGGCCCAGTCGGCGTCGAAAAACCCTTGCAGCGGCTCGCTGCCGCTGTAGACCACACCCAGGCGAGTCTTTTCGCGCAGGTAGCGCAGAACCCCTGTGGCCGCGTGCAAGTGGTCCTCCTCAGGGCAGGACATGAAGCGCGACAGCACCCCCACGGCAAAGGCAATGTCTGGCCTCGTCGTCGTAGACAGGTAGAGGAGGCAGCCGACCAACTCGGCATCACGGTTGCCCTCTGGCAGCAGTCCCTCCCCTTTCTTGGTCAGCTTGACCCCCGACGCCATCGGCGTCTTGTTTGGCATCGCCTTGTCCATCCCAAACGCCTCCAGCAGCGTCGCGGTGTGTTTCGGGTTGCTCAACGTCAGAGTCTTGGCCATCCGGTTGCGCATGACCTTCATGCCGATAAAGTCCTTGACCTCCCTCATGTCGCGCACCTCAAACTTGGCAAACACGGAGCGCTTGACGGCCTCGACCCCAGCTAGCTTCTAGCCTGCCACGATAAAGTCTTCGACGTACACAGGGATGAAGATGCACCCATGCACGGGGTGGTGCCACTCATAGAGGCACGGGTCCACCTTGGACCGGACCTCCCCCTTCTCTTTGGGCTCTTTGTCGAGCTTGATGCCTTACAGCCGCTTCGCCTGCTTTGTCCCGTAGAGCACCAGGTTAAGCCGACACATCTCCTCCAGCCCCTCCGGTTCGACACCGTCGGGGAGTTTGATGTACATCTCCTTGTCCATCTTGGCGTTGAGGAAGACTGTCTTGACGTCGAAATGGTGAATCTCCCACCCCATGGCTGCCGACACAGCAAAGAGAGCACGAATCGTGGCCGCGTTGGGTACCGGAGCCCACGTCTCGTTAAAGTCTCGTCCGGGCACCTGGTTGAACCCTTGAGCCACAAGTCGAGCCTTCTAGCGCGTGAGCTTGCCCTCCGCGTCGTGCTTGATGTCGAACACGAATAGCGTCTTGATGGCCTTGTGATTCTTGTTCTTCTTCTTGGTCTTGGACCAGGTGCCAAGGTGCTTGTGTGCCGCCACCTCCTCCTTTAAGGCTTGCTTCCACAGCAGCCAGTCAGGACGAGCGCGCGCCTCCTTCTCGGTTGCAGGCGGCATGTGCAGGTCCCAGCCCGCCTGAGCCGCGTAAGCGTTACCGCTTGCCAAGTACGCCTTGGGTTCCTTCTCCAACCATGTTACCTTGGGAGTTGGCTTGCGCTTCGAGCAACGAGGCCCCGGTGTGACACTGTCACTGGCCGCAGGTGCTTGCGCAGCTGAGGGTGTCGAGCCACCGACGCCGTCCTCGTGCTCCTTCTGGCTATCGCCAGCAAAGGAAGATGGACCGAATTCGTTGTCGCTGTCAGAGGTGTCGTCGGGGGAGTACTCGTCCTCTCGCCCGCCTTCTGAGCCGAGCATGTCCATTGCCCATTGAGTGGCGCCATCCTTGTCGCCGTCATATTCTGTAGTCAGCCGGGGACCAGCGCTTGACCCGACTGCTGACGTCTCGACCTTCGCCGAGTTCTCCTCCATCAGCACGTCCCGACGCTCGAAGACTTGGTTTTTCTCGTCCTCGAGGATGCGGTAGGCCTTGCCACCGACAGTGTAGCCGACAAAGCGGCAGACGTCTGTCCTCGGCTCCAGCTTGCGCAGCTGCATATTTGGCTTGAGCGCCCATGCCCGACTCCCCGAAACGCGTAATCCGGCGAGATTGGGTAGTCGACCCGTCAGCGCCTCGAGCGGCGTCACATCGAGCCCCGCCTTGGGAGATCGGTTAAGCACATGGACGACGGAGGCCAACGCCTCGGCCCACATCTTTTCCTCCGCACCGGCGTCAAGCAGGGCAGCACGCACGCGCTCCATCAGCGTGCGGTTCACCCGCTTCGCCTTGCCGTTCTGCTGCGACTTGTACGGCGCCGTCATCGCAGACGTGATGCCCTTATCCTCGTACCACGCCTTAAGATTGTTCGAGACGTACTCCTTTGCACCGTTGAGACGGAAACGCTTCACTTTCACGCCAGTCAGCGTCTCAAGCTGCGTGATGCGCGTCTTGAGCACCTCCGGCGCCATCTTCTTTTTCTTGATGGGCGTAGCCGTGATGAACCCCGTTGAAGCCTCCAGTGCCGTCATAAAGTAGAGGGAGTCACCCAGCGCCTCGGTGAGTGGGCCACCAATGTCGGTGTGCACCAGTTCGCACTTGGGTGTCGCTGTCGACGAGCGGGGGCTGGGTGACTGAACCATCTTGCCGTCCACACACTGCACACACACCGTGCCATTGACTCGATTGGCGTCTGCCACTGACGACAGCATGCCGTCGACCATTGTGGCCGCCAGCTTCAGGTTCTCCGACCCCAAGTGGTTGAACCGACGATGCCACAGCTCCGCCTCCCCAGCGATGCGCGTCGATGCCGCGCACGCCGAAGCCTTGACCGGCGTGACCTTGAGCACGTACTGCTCCAGGTCGTTGACCTTGCCGACAACGGACGCCTTGTCGAGCATTCCGCTCGAAGGGACAGCATCCCCGTCGCTGAGGATGTAACAGGTGTTTCTGACGATCACTACCTCACCGCGACTGCGGTCAACCGCTCGAACCATGGGTTGCTGGTCAGGTCCGGCACGATCATGGCCTCCCCGAGCGCCATGCGCGTCTTCGTTTTGCCCTTGCCAACGTCCATGGAGACTTGGCCGTGCCCATTGATGGGTACCTTTTCGCCGTTGGCCAATGTGACCTCGGCCCCACTTTCCTCCGTCCGGACGGTGAAGCCCTTATCTCCGGCGGCCATGTGGTTGGTTGCGCCAGAGTCGAGCACCCAAGTTGATGAACACAGGGAGCTCCCGCGAGCCTTGCTGCTCCTGTTATTGCCAGTAGAAGCAGTGTAGGCCAGAGCGGAACCCGCGTGGGGCCCGCCGCCGTGACCGCCTTCACGGCCACCAGCGCCATGCTTGCCCTTGCCCTTGGCCTCGTCCGCCTTTTTCTCGTTGCAGTCGCGCTGCATGTGTTTCTTCTTGTTGCAGTAGAATCACACGACCGAATTCTCGTCAAACGGCTTCTTAGGCGCCGCCGCCGCAAAGGCTTGTGACTTGACATTGCCAGAAGGCGTGGAAGCGCCGACAGAAATGCTACGCTGCTCGACTTGAAGCAGCTTAGCCGTCACGTCCGACATGAAGAGCTTAGTGTCCTTGTTCTCCAACGTCATCCTAAGCATCCCGTACTCGACCGGGAGCCCTACCAGGACACGCAGCGCAAGCATGTTGTCGACCACCGGATTTCCGAGCATGGCGAGCTCGTCCCGGAGCATCTCGGCGCGCGACGCAAACTTGATGATGTTCTCGTCGCCGCGCTTCTTGAGGCTGCTCAGCTCTTCCATGAGCCGCAGCAGCTGCGCGTTGTCTTGCGCCTCGAACATGACCTGGAGCGCGTCCCACGCCTCTTTGGCCGTGTCCACCGACGTGACCGTGTTGAGGTGCACGGGCTTGACAGACATCTGCATGGTCGCCAGCGCCGCCTCATTCATGGCGTCCCACGCGTCGACCACCGGGTCGGACTTCTTGTCGTCGGACGAATATGCCGCTCGGTCCGTCACGACCGCCGCCCAGAGCTTCTCCTTCTTGAGCTGCGCACGCTGGTACGCTGCCCATACCTTGTAGTCGTCGTCCAGCAGCACAAACCGGCGGCCGCCATAGCGGCCGCGGTCTGCCATGTTGACGACATCGGCGCCGCACAGTGCCGCGCTAACGACGCAGGGAGCAGAACACGCCCGCCCGACGCCAAAACAAACCGAGATCCACGCGACGTCGTCTCACCAGCGACCGCAGGGAAGACGACGGTTACCACCAGCGACAGTTGGGCCTATAAACTGTGAAGTGAGCGGGAGTTGGGTGAGTGCGTTCCTTCACTCGAGAGCGGTCTGAGGCGCGAGGCCAGCAGGCTCTTAAACCGGCCGTGTGCCTCTCTCGCCACGTTCTGCCGGCGCACTCCCCCGCCAGCGCAGTGCTCGCTCCCTTGGAGGCCACATGCTCTGACCACCCCACCAATCGGGACGCCCCTCGATGACCCTACGAGAATCTCCTCGAGCTCAGCTCCAAAAGGAGCAGCCCCTAATATACAAGTACAGGTAATTACACCCACACATACAGCAATGCATGACAATGGCACAGCCAAACTAGCTGATGACCGCATAAGTACTCCCGTCATTAGCCAGGCAGTCCGCAGTAACTCCGACATACCTGCGCGGGCTTGGGGGGCTGTCTTAACAAGGGGAGCGCGTGTCGCTCTCGTTCCCCCGCTTGCTGCTGTACATTTTCGATTTGCCAGAGGAGAAGGTGTTACTCTGCCGTAAGTCGGCAACGACGCGCCGGCTCTGCTCAATGTGCGACGTGTCGGCGGAGCTTGTGTGCGAGCCCGGGGCGTTGGACGCCGCCGACCGCGATGTCTTTAAGATGCTCAAGCGGCATGTGCAGGCCACGACTCTGCGCCGGAGCCAGAGCAACGTGAGCCGCCGCCTCATGCTCTAAAAGAAGGCCGGTGCGCACAGCATAATGCCGGCTCTGGCCGGCCTCGCCGGGCTGTCGACTGCGCAGTTTTTGATGTACCAGATGGTTGGCGTGGACGAGTTGCATGTGTTGGATTTGGGCGTGACGCGGATGTTGGTGCACCGGCTGGTGCGCGTCTTTTCCCACGCGTGTGGGAGCAAGGGCGCTGTGTGCGGCTCCACTAAGAGTGACTGTCGTGTCGTGAACATGCGCATTGAGGAGATAGGCAAGCGTTGCAAAGCGAGCATGTCGGCCCCAGGGTGCGTTTCCCGCTACCATTTTCTCTGCTTTCCGAGTGTTTTCAGTGTGCATTGTCGCTCTGCGCTCGCTCGCACTGTTTCCATTGCATTGCATGAACTGACAGCTCTGTTATTTTGTCCTTCTGGCTTTCGACAGTTTCTCAGCTGGCGCTCGCCTCTTTCCCCCCCTCTGGTGCACAGATACTTGGTTGCCGTGTTGAAATGCAGTGGAGATAGGGGTTGGGGGACCACCGTGAAGTGATTGAGTGGCTTGAGCTTGTGTGTGTAAGTGCGAACGTGCTTTCTTGGTTGTCCTGAGATTGGCCCGCCTCTCCCAACCGAGAGCACCTCTCAAATAGTACCCACCTGCCTATTTTGGCCGCCTTGATTTTCATGCGGCTCGCAACCAAATTACGCTGCCGGCGCGCGTCGTCCGTAGCGGTGACGAGGGCGAGATAGGCGTCGTAGAGGGAGATGGCTGTGTTAACATCTACAGCGACAGCGCGGGCGGTGACGTTTGCCTTGACCTTGTCAATCTTGTCCTTGACACAGCGCATGTCCACGGCCCCGGCGGGGACGGCGCCACGAAGGCCACGCACGCCGGTGGGGGGGGGTCGCTGGCGCGTGGTGGCGGGGGTGCGGCCGGCGCCACCGCTAAGCCGCGACAGATTCTTGCTTGCCGCACTGGCGGCTCCGTGGAATGGGAGGGTGACGCATGGCTGTAAAAAGGCCATACGGGTGGGTCCCATTGTCCAAACGGGGAGAGCGGTTGGTTTGGAGATTTGAAAAAGTTTAGAGAAAACACAGAATTTGGAGAATAGAAAGAGGTTGCGGGGCTGGCCGAGTTTAAAGACTAGGAAGAGCTCGCGGGACTGGCCGAGTTTAGAGACGAAGAAGAGCTTGCGGGATTGTCCGAGTTTGAAGACGAAGAAGAGCTTGCGGGATAACAAGAGGTTGAAGACGAGATTGAGCTTGCGGGATTGGAAAAGTTGGAAGACAAAGAAGAGCTTGCGGGATTGGAAGAGTTTGAAGACGCGATTGAGCTTGCGGGATTGAAAGATTTTGAAGCCGCGGCAGAACTTGCGGGATTGGAAGAGTTTGGAGCCGCGGCAGAGCTTGCATGATTGGAAGAGTTTGAATAATAAATAGGCAGAGCTCTGGGGACTGGAAGAGTTTGGGGATTAGGAAGGGTTTGCAGAAGTGGTAGAGTACAAGTGGGGTTGGCTTGGGAGACACCAGCAGTGGGGGTTGACGTGGGAGTGAGCTCCGTGCTGGATGAATGGGATGACGGTGAGAGGAAACAAGATCCAGGAGCAGTTGTGTGCGGGGGGTGGGCCGGTGGATGATGGGAGGACCCAAGGTACTCGGCGATGCACACTTGCAAGACGTGGTCAAACTGCGCGTGTTTGCAACCAGGGCCGAGGAGCAGGGGTGGGTGGCACTGAGGGATGGCGACGCAACTGGGGACGTTGTGTGGGGCATTAGCGGGTGGTCGCCAAGCCGTGGACGAAAGCGGTTGTGGCGGGGTGGCGTCGAATCGCGAAACCATCAGGCCGGGGCGTGAAGGAGGAAAGGGTACGTGGGTGTCTGTGAAGCGCGAAACAAGCGGGAGAACCAAAAACGCGACTTGCCCGCATTCTTGCGGCCGCTCGGGCGCTGCGCTTGCGTGTCTTGCAGCTTGCACCGTGTCGACACATTGCCATGAGCGTGGCAAATCGCGCAGCCACCGTGTATTGGGCCGTCATGGCCGTCCCGCGCAAGTCCGTAGACACCACCTGTCTACAGAAACCAAGAACGCGACTTGCCCGCATTCTTGCGGCCGCTCGGGTGCGGCGCTTGCGGTACCATAGGGGTCACCGACCATCATCCACCCGCGAACCGCCAGTGAAGTCGGCGACGAGCATCACAGTCCAACACGCCGCGGACGAGCTGCAGACCTCCTTCACAGGGGCCGAGCAGCGGCTGGGGGTCTTCGTCCTGCCCCTCGCCTTGCCCAAGGTCTTTGCTATCAAGGCGGCGGACGACTCGGAGAAGGAAAGCGGCGCGCCTCCGTGTGGCCACTCGAACGCCACCGTCTCCAAGGGCTTCAAGCGTAAAAAACGGGCGGCGGCGACGACCGGAACGGCCGCCACTAAGATGGCCGCATCCGAACGCCACTCGGCGGCGGCGGCATCCGGCGGCGGCGAAGGCACTGCCCCACCCCTCTGTGATGCGGCCAACGACAGCGACGACAACGTGCTGGAGGAACTCTTCTTTAATCGGGACGCCTTCAAGAAGGAGTGGGGGGACACCCTGTTTGAGGATGTGGTGACGGCAATGTTCGCAGAGTACGCCGTTTCCTACTGTCGCATCGGTAGGTGGACGACCTTTTCCACCCCCCCACCCATGACGCTCGACGAGGCAAAGAGCCTAGCCAACCACGCCGCCATGTTCAATATCAAGTACGTGAGGCCGATCTTGGGGGCCGTCAATACTACCAAGATACACAAGGGGCTACGCCACGTTCTGGGCGCCATCAAGATGCACGGGGCCTTGCGCAGCTGCAACACGAGCACTAACGAGGCGGTCCACAAAACTGACAAGCTTTTCTACAGGCGCACCAACAGGGCCACCAACACATTCACAACCCAGATTGCGCGCCAGTCCCAAGACACGCAGGCGGTGCTAGCCTGCAACGCCGTGATGGACGCGGCTGCGATCAGAGGTGACCAGCTTTGCCGCAAGCGCCGCTTTTTGGCGCGCGGCGGCAAGCTGACCGCCAAGAACAAGCAGTCCGTGCGCAAGCTGCCCCACGTGCCTGTCGGCGCGCTCGCGCCGGGGCCGGTTCTCGCCCGGCTGGCGTCCGACCTGCAGCTCGATCCAAGCGACAAGCTGCTCGTGCTCAACCAGGTGATCTTTATGGCCACGATCGAGTGCGGCACGCTTCTGCGGCAGACAGTCCACTCGTCCATGAACTATTGCAATAAGGGCAAGCGGTTTGACATTGTCATCGACACGGTGGCTGGGGAGACGCCCATCATCGGGGAGGACGGCAAGCCCAATTTGCGGCTGCACTATGGGGAGGTGCGGGCGTCGTTGAGGTACAAAGAGTGAATGTGGCGGTGGTTTGCGAAATGTAGCAGGTGAGAGCAAATGCGGGCTGCCCGCTGGCAAAGCGCGAGTACAAGCAGTTGAAGTGGGCCGTGCCCGCGCCGGAATTGGGCGACTGGTCGGTGACCGCCGTGCCGCTCTCCTGCGTGCGCCGCGTCACCCACGTGGTGCCCTACTTTTTGGAGATGTCTTGCCACCGAGGGGTCAGAGCGAAGCCGGCCCGCTACGATGCGTCGCTGGAGGAGAGGAGGTCAATGCGGTTCTTCGAAAATGGTTTTTTCCCGTGGGACAAGACGGACAGACGCTTTGCCCTTGTCGCATCATCACTTTTCACGTCAAGTCGTCACGTGCTCTGCCCTCAACCCCAGCAACCTGCCGTTCCACCAAAGCCCGACCTACCCAGAGGGCTAAGCATCCCCCGGACCCAACTGAGGCTTCGTCGCCGGCCGCTCACGCAGTCGCCGACCTCCCCTGCCCCCCCCCCGACGCCCGGGATCCACCCGCAGACGCCGTACGTGCCGTCGCCACAAAAAAACAGACGCACCGAGGAGGGTGTCAAAGATGCTGCGCCCACCGCCCCCGACGGCGGTCGCGGCCGATTCGCGCACTGATGAAGCGCCTCAGTCTGCGCGGACGCCGGCAAGGGCGGCGCTCACATGTAAGTAGGGCGTCAGCCCCCCCCCACCGCCGCCCACAATACGCATATGCGTCAAGGCGGCAAGCTTCAAGGCCCGGCGTTGGACGAGGGCGTCGTGCGTCGAGGTGGCGACGTCCGCGCCCACGGGAAGCCCCTCCCGCCTGCAGCCGCGTGCAACCAGAAACCCAAACAAGCTACCTTCAGAAACAGGGACTGCAGAGGCTGAGCGGGACCCCGTGCCGGTTGCCAGTACCGGCGACGGGGCAAAGGTCACAGTGAGGCAGCGACCGCGGCGGAGCGAAGGACGCAGGTTGCGTTGGGGCTACGGGCTCGACGGGCAAGGTCGAGTTGTGAGCAACGTCCAGCGATTTTTTTTTGGGCGTTGTTAAGGGCGTTAAACTCCCATTCTCTGGCGGCCGTGACCGCTACCACAGTCTCTGGCAAGATTCGCCACGGAATGGCCATTCCGTGTCGATCGAGAATCGCCGTGGACAGATCGTTCCGCGGTGATCCGGAATCTGGCTCGCGGCGGTCGGTCATCTTGGGGTACCCCAGATGGCCCGTTTGCAAGGGGCGGTCAAGCTGCACCCTTGTCTCAACAACGGCCACAATCGCCGGTTCTTGAAATAAATTGCCCCGCAAGTGATTTCGAATAATGCACAGAGGGCTACGTACAGTAGCGTGTGCACCTCAAAAAGCTTAACCAGGTCGTCAGAAAGGCGATAGAGCCATAGCACGACCCTTCCGTCCTCTAAATTAGGGCGCCACTCACGTCCTTAAGGGCGATCATCGGTGCTTGTGGATCAAAACGTGCTTCCACCCACTGAGGCCGTGCGCCTTCGCTCATTTGGCCGACCTGCATCCTCGAATATGAGAATATTGCGAGGATTTTCACCCCATCAAAAGAGCTCCGACCCCATTGGAAAAAGCAAATCCGATGGGCCCCATCGGATCATATTCCGATGGGCCACACCCCCGCCGGTATCATCCGATGGGGCTTTTCCCCGAAAGAGACGATGACCAGTGACGAATGCATTGCCATACCTGGCACCGTGCCCAGGCATGAGGGAGACCTCTGCGCCTGTTGAATGCGGAGAGTCACAGCCCCCAACGTAGGATGTGATTTCCGCATTCGTTAGAGTCTCGTTGTGGGGGAAACCCCCTCTCCCCTGATGACGCGATCCCCCCGGTATGAGCCGGGGGAGGGGTCGCGAGCACCCACGCAATGCCCCTAGAGGGAGCGGTGTGCGGCGCCCCTTCGGG
>Ga0209831_1002008_pt1 | contig 18074 bp, 14 predicted proteins | sample Maine_Asex4_meta_FD_187451 | JGI IMG/M metagenome (GOLD analysis project Ga0209831, IMG submission 187451) | Marine algal microbial communities from Maine, USA - Maine_Asex4_metaG (SPAdes) (version 2) | ecosystem: Host-associated > Algae > Red algae > Unclassified | place: Maine, USA | collected...
TTTTCTTAGTGGTGAAGTCTCTCTTTTTTCTTTGCAATGAAACAGCATGCAACACTTCCTGCTCTATTCGGCTGCCGTCCCCCAGCAGCTCACGTCCCCCGCCACCTGCGACCAAACCCCCTCGCCTCCGAGCGCCGCCGCCTGCCTCCTGCTGATGTAGCCCACTGGCTGTACCCACCCCAGTGACAATGGGCGCCGCTGGGGCTCGCTTTCTACGCGATTGCCTTGCACCTGTCGCCATGGGCTAGTCCCCGCCGCCCCTGGCAGGCCGCCCTCCCGCCGCGCTGTCATTCGCCTCGCCCAGGTGCCGGTCGCTGGCGCCCGTCGTCCCCTGCTGCTGCCGCTCGTATATCCTGTTCGATTGGAGAAGCGCTGTTGTGGTCGTTTTGGGTCAAATACTGATAAGTTTTTCTCACCGCAATGTGCGAATCCAAGCCATTCTCACACGATCAGTCATTGTGTCACGAACTGGTACAGGCATTTTCTGAGGCACTTTCTTTAAGAGGTGATCGGAGGCACTGTTTTAAAAACGGAAAAGACCGCTCACCTCGTGAGACTCTCCTGAGTCGAGCCATATTTTTTTTCTTTGAAAGAGATGAGCTGAAGTGCTCATCTGACAAGGTTTGTCACGAACTGGGGGGGGACGGATACTGGGGCCCGATTTCCGTACTGTGGGGCCGAAACGGAGGCCCGGAGCCCAAAGTGGAACCCGGCCGCAGCCCGGCCTGTGCCAGGGCGGCCGAAACGTGGGCTACAAGTCTGCATGTCACGTACTCGAGACGGCTCGAGACGGCTCGAGACGGCGACCGGATTCCGCGTCTTGTAGTCCACCTCTGAAGCAGGCTACAGGTCGATCAAAACCCAGGCAAATCGAGGCCGCAAGGACCACTTGAACCGTCGAGGGGTCTCCCTCACGCGACTTGGAAGTCACTGTTCAAGGATCAATCTCGGCTGGTCAAGGATCAACCTCGGCGGGCATCGCTGGACCGCTGGACCTCTCCCCCACGCAGCACGTATCACCACAGGCTCGGTGATGGACTGACTGGTCAAACCTCCACTTGTAGCGCCTCTGTGCGTGCTGCATCGGCGGCCTCGATTGAGAGGCACGACGATCCACGCAGGCTCCTTGGGCTGCTCGCGCATGAGCCGCACGCGCCGCGTCTTCCTCGCTGGTGAAAGGGGCTAGGTGAATGAGGTTATACAGTCGCACTACAAACGGGCCGGCCTGCAGGTGGGGCCTCGCGGAGCCAACACAGAAAGAAGACAATGACGTTCACTCGTTCTCGCAATCTCCCCCCTCCCAATCGCCGTCCTCCCGAGCGCGCTCTGACACGAACGCGTTGACAAAGAAGCGCGCCGCACGGAGCTCAGCCGTCGTCTTGGGCACCTTGTCGGGCATGACTGTCGCGCCGTGACGCTCGCAGAGGTCCTCCCAGTCGTACTCTACCGACAACCAGCGCACGATATCCTTGGCCTCGACGGCGTCGAGGCGTGCCGCGTCCCCGTCGGCCGGCACACTCCACTGCAATCGCTCACACCCGTACTTTGTGAGCACGCAGCCCTCGGTTGCCGGTGCGCTCTCAGCACGCCGCACGACGAGGCCGCACCCACGCGCTGGACCTGGCCTCGGCGACTAGCGCGGCTTGGCCAACGCAAAGCTCCCCGCCTGGCCCCCGGTAGCGCACCCAGTCAAACCACGGTGCGCCGTGGAAGCTCTGAGCCGCCCGCACAGTGTGCGACATCCTCCCGCGTCGCGGGCGGGCGGGATCGCTGTAGTACAAGGACTTGGCACACCCCAGTGTCGTACTGTCACTTACCCCGAGCGCAGTACCCAGCCCTGGAAGACCGTGGATGTGCGCCAAGTGCGCAGTCGTGTACTGCTTGGTGTACCGCCGCCGCCGAGCCCCCCCCCGCCGCCGCCGCCGCCGCCGACGCCGCTGGCGCGCGTCGCTGCTCTCGGTTTCGTACTAGGGATTCGACGACACGTCGGATGATGGCGCGGACGCCGGCTCATCGGCGCCATCATCGAGGAGGGTGCGGGAGACCTGCTCCACCAGGATCAGCTGCTCGATGGACTGGTCCCTCCTGTGGTTGGTCAAGTTGTACGCCTTTTTCACCGCCTTGTGCAGCGTTTCGTTGTACGCCGTGTTGCCGTCGTAGAGGTTGCCCCGCAGCCGAAACTCGTCGAGCAAGTGGGCAGCCATAAGGTGAAGCTTGGTCGTGTGTGACGGGCCAAGTACTGGCTGGTAGTGGTCCACCACCCACTTGTGGGCCTTTGTCGCCAGCACCTCCGCCTCTGCTAGCGTTATGCCGCCGCCAGTACACCGCGCCGAGAAGAGCTCGTTGGTCACATGGACCAGCTCGCAGATCACCAGTGTGAGTGTACTGTGGTCCACGCCATCCCCGTCCGAACCGGCCACACCAACCACCGCAAAAGGAAGAAAGGGCAGAGCACGCCGGTGCTCGCTACCGGTCATCGTTACTTGCTTCTTTTCTTCCGGTACAAAGTACCTGCAGTACAGAGAAAGAACGAGGTACGAATCAGCGAGTAACGCCGTGGCTCCCGTTGTGCCAGAGCTTTGATAGCACCCACACCACACGAGCACCGCCCACAACACACGAGCACCCCCCGCCCCGCGGACCTTCCACAAATCACGTACCCAGGATGGATATGCGGCACCCGTAGCCTGCGTGATGCGTACTTGAAGCGCAAGTTCATAGCTCGCTCTGCGTTGGCCGCGGTGTCGAACCGTGTGCGGCCGCTCGCACCGGCAACTTGGCGGAGGTACAAGGGTACCGGGGGGGTCCCTAAAGATAGTCACAACGTGGAATTATGTGCACCCCCTCAGAGGCATCAATTTGATTGCCAAGGCATCCAGATAGTTTTTCTAGGCACCTGCAAGAAAAACAACTCGCGCCTATCCAGCTCTGCACTGCCTGAAACATGACGATCGCGGCGCCTACGCACGAAAGCAAAGGCATCTTCACGAAGCGCATGAGCTGGCGGTTCTGATCATGTGCTTTCTGTAGCATGAGGAGTTGTATCAGCTGCATCCGGTCGCTTGTGGTGCGACGCCGCCGTCCCTCTCCCCGAAAAGAAAGGTCTCCTCTTCATATCCGGCAAGTCATGATAGGCACGTCCGATATCCTGCGCGCCCACAGAATGAGCCTCACAGGAAATAAGCAAGACTGGCGATGCCGCCCCCCTCCCAGAGCCTCGCGAAGACACCCCGTCGCCACAGGGCTGCTTGCCATACCCCCACTGCAGCATCCTCTACACAGCTCTCAGTCTCCCGGCTGCCAGCAGCTTCTTCTTCTTCAGACTGCGTAACACAGTCTCCCGCCATCTTCACCCACTGCTGCGCACGCCGCCCGGCTGGCTTCCCAGGAACGGAAAGATGGCGTGAAGTCGGTCGCGGCGGCTGCCGATCAGGGCAGTGCTGGGCCCTTACAGAGGCGAATACAGTGATCACGATTGCACGCGTTCGGAGGGATTTCAAGGGATAATGCATCGAAAGAAAAGAAGAAAATCATACGAGCGGGGTGTGCGTCGTTGTGTCACTCTGATAGGAGAAAAAAATAGAAGGGGTGCTGCTTGTATTTTCCATGTGCCGCTTGAGGTATGGGCGCGTCACAATCATAGCTGTTCGTATTTTTGAAAATCCAAGTGACACATCATTCGACGCACCCCCGGTACTTGGTTGGCCACTTTTCTGTCGATGCCCGAGTCCATCACCTGCGTGCTTGCGTTTGTGTGTATGTAGAAGTGTACAAGCAAGACCCAGGTAACAAGCACAACGAAGATACGGTGCGGCGCCGTGAGATGAGCCGTTGTCAACAGTATGTCCGATGCCCAAAAAAGATAAAATAACGCCGAGTGGAGCCAGGTGTGGCGATGCACACAATAGGGACGGGCGAAGAGGGCACACGCACGGGAGAGCGACCATGAATTGGAGAGCAAGCGAACGTACGTGCAGGCGGTCAAACCCAGGCAAACGATACAGCATCCGCGGTCCGTTTCCAAGTGCGGCCCAGGCGGCCAGGGCAGGTACCACACTGTTGAGGCTGTGTTCCATCTCAACCTCTGCTCTCCGAGGTGCAGCCCCCGAAAAGATACCCATCGTCGCGTTACTGAGCTGCGACTTGACGGTAGCATCGACGTCACGACTCGGTGCTGCGGCACCCGCCGCAGTCCACGAGTTGTCTCGCACAACCATACACGGCGTGCACGGAAAGAAGCACCCAGATCCTTTCAGACACATGATCGTACGCTCCTCCGACTGGTCACAAACATACAAGAGCACCTGTGACAGCACGGCGGCGTGTCACCTGGTCTGGGGCCACGAGGGGGGGGCCTGCCCCGGCGCTGGGCCCCGAATCCCGTCCCCAGAGCCGGTGACGGGGCCGCCAGATCCAAGACACCGATCGGTCGGAAATCACCCCACTCCGGACCGTGCCCCGCCCTTACAGCGCGGATATGCCAAATTCCGCATATTCCGAGTGTTCCGGTGGTGGTCCACTTGTGATCACCCCGTAGCTCACCAACCACAACCGCGATCTCGCGACTTCTCTGGGACTAGTAAATCCCCGGGCGGGCCCCCAGTTAACGGCCTAATTTTGTGTAAACCCAACTTGGGATATTGACCAGCATTACACCGCGCGCCCGACGCCGGGGCGTCGCGAGGGTGTCACGTAGCACCCTTCCCCCGCCCCCAACTCAAGGCGGTATTCGAAGCTTCGACCGTCCTCCGCTGAGACTGGCCCCATGGGCCCTGAGGGGGGGGTTTCTGAGGGTTCCCTGAGGGTGTCTGAGGGGGTTTCCTGAGGGTTGGAGGGGGACGGACGAGGTGTGGAGAGGGTAAGAGGGCGAGGCGTGCGTGTCGCCTCGAGGCCTTCGACCCGGGCAAGTAAACTTCCGGTCACACAACTCGTGTTTCGCGCTCGGGGCGTCTTCCCCCGGTCGTGGCCGTGCGTGTGTGCTCTTTGGGGTTTCCTTCCGGGGCGGGTGTTCCCCGACAGGACTACCCGGCGACACGGTCTGGCCCGCCTCCCCCCCAAGTTGGGTGGGGTTCGCTGGGCGTGTTGTCACATTTGGTGGAGCAGCAGGGGATGAAGACGACTCAACCTTCCTCGGGGTGACGACGGTGCGTCACCTTGCCCCGGGGGTAACCGAGTAGGGACTCCTCCCCTTGGTGCCTAGCGCTGCGGGCGGCGCCCCGCATCGCCAGGTTCGGTGGATTCCGGCCGGGTCGATGGCCGAAGGGGGGGGGCATGGAGACCCCCCTGGTGTCGATGAGCATGGTGTCGGGGGGGACGGAACCTCTCCCCCGGGGGGCGAGTCGTCGGTGAGCGACCGCCACACCAGTGCTGGCACCACGGATGCGGGTGCCCGTGGGGGACGGACTTTGTTCCAGCCCTTGCCCCCGGGCCTCGACCCAATCCGGAGTCGCCCCCCAGCGGGTGCCCCCTCGGGTAGCTCTCACCCCGAGAAGGTCCCGCTGGGTGCTGGCACTCAATTCGGCGTAGGACAGCCCCCCGACGCTACGGCGTTGGGTGGTGGGTCCGTGCCACCACCGACACGGGAACCCGCGGGTGGGAGCCCTAGTCGTGCTCCCCCGGGTTCACGTCGTGTTCGGAGCGACCCGGCGCTCGCGCTACGATCCGCCGGAGCCGCTGGTGTCGGTCACCCAGCCGACGCGTCCGGAGGGATTACCCCCCCGGGTGTGTGGGCGGGGCCGATGCCACCATCGGCACGGGAGCCTGTGGGTGGGAGCTCTAGTCGTGCTCCCCTAGGCTCACGGGGTGCCATGGAGGGCCTGGGTCTCGACTGGAGAGACGCCGTGGCCGAGGTCGTTCGGTCCGAAGTTACCCGTTCGTTGTCGACCGTGTTACGGAGCGCGACGCCCAAGACCGACGGGCGGCGGCGGGGGGCTAAGCGCTCCTCCCGCCGACGACGCTATTCGTCGTCGTCGTCCTCCACCTCCGAGGCGTCCCATTCCGGTGGCGACTCGGCGGTGGCAGCCCTATTAGGTGCTTTTCGCAACACCCCCACTCCGCCCTCGGCACGGGACGGTACTCGGGGTATTGACCCGAGGCCCGGCCCGGTCCGTGGATCGGAGGGGGGTGAACGGCGTGACGAGGGGTTCCCTGCGGGATTCGCCCCCGTCGCGGGGGTGGAGGCGGCTAGTTGGCCAACTCGGTCCACCCCGCCGCCCCCACCTCGGGCGGTCCCACCCAAGATCGTAGTCAACAAGCCGTACTACCGGGAGATCTTCGATTGCGAAACCTACGCGTTGGACAACAAGTCGCTTGTCTACTCGCGACGCCAGGCCGGCACTCTGGGTCGGCGCAAGAAGGACGTTGCTCAGTCCTTCGGCGTCGGGGGCGAATGGGATGGTTCCCCCCCGGCCCAGGTCTTCCTGTTCCTACGCAAGTTCGCGAAGGCCTGTGATGACAATGACATCTCAGAGAGCGAAGCCTTCTACATCCTCCCCGACTTTACGAAGGAGCCTCTGAGGTCGGCGGTAATGATTATCATGCCCACTCGCCGGGATGGTAACCCCGGCGAGACGACCAGTTACCTGGAGCTGGTGAACTGGATGCTCCGGCGCCATGCGGATGAGGCCTCCGTAGCGACCCTCGTCGAGACGCTCAACATTGCCGTGCAGCGGGACGATGAAGATTAGTTGGCCTTTGCCGAGCGACTCCGCCGCCTGAACACCGAGTGCGGGTTCATGTACGGGACAGGCGCGCTGAAGGGGCGCTTTGTGGAAGGTGTCCACCGCGCCTCCCGCGCCATGGTCCGGGAGCGCAACACCCCCGCCATGACCCTAGCGGAGCTGGCTCGCATCGCCCAGACTAAGGGGGATGAAAACCGGCGGCTCCAACATGAGCAACAGAAATAGCGGACCAAGGAGCGAGAGGTGCTCGCAGAGGAGACTCGCCTGCGACGCATGGCCTGCTAGGCCGCCGCTCCGCGAGTACCGGCGGCGGTTCGACCCTATGCCCCGAGAGCGGCTCCGGTCCGGTCCGTGGGGGCCGTGGACGTCCCGGCCCCAGGCAGGGGTGAGCCCGCCTGACCCCGCTCCCGCCCGGCAGAGCGGCCCTGCTGGCAGTGTGGCAAGAAGGGTCATTGGGCCGAGGTGTGCCCCACTTTGGACGTCCGCCTACGCGAGAGGCTGGCGGATGCCAACCGGTGGACCCCCCTGCGGGCCAAACCCGCTCCGTCCGGGGACAAACGCGCGGGGCGACGCGTTGCTCTCGCCACCCCCAAGGATACCACAAGCTCAAGCGGCGAAGAGTCGACGCCGCTTGAGAAGGGGGAACTCCCCGCCGAGTCGGACCATGTCTCGGAGCCCTCCTCCGAGTCTGAGGAGGGAAACGAGTAGCCACCGGCGCCGGTCCCTCCCCGGGGCGACCGGTGGTACCGACCGGAGACGCGGGCGCGCGGCTACCGCGCCTGCAGACCCGGCCGAAGGGGCTCCGCCCTCGGGACGCTCCCCTTCCGAAGGGGGTGGATCGCTGTCAGGTGGTGGCCATCCTGACGGGGTCCAACTACCAGGTCGCCAGTCGCGTCTGGTTGGCCGCGGGGCGTGAGCTGGCCCTCCGCGTCATCGTCGATACGGGCTCCGGTGTCTCTCTGGTACGAGAGGAACTGCTGCCCCCGGAGTTGGAGGTGGCGCCCCTGGCCGCGGCGACCGCCCAGCTCTACGACGTGAATGGGGGACTCCTTCCCATCACGGGCACGGTGGACATGAGCGTGCGGGTCGGAACCTACACCGCATTAGTCACGCGCGGGGTGGTACGCGGCATGTCGGTGCCCCTGCTCTTGGGGACCGACTACACCGATGCTCACGTCCCTTGCATAAGTGGGCCGAAAGGGTACATCCAGTTGCTAAATGGATGTAAGGTACCCATCCTCCGTTGGGGTAAGACGGTGTCATATGCCAAGGCTGACCGCGCCGGCGGGGCGGGCTCCTCCAGCGATGAGGATGCCAAGGTTTACGTGGCCCGCGAGGTGGTACTGCCCCCCCGGTCCACGGGGTACGTCGCCGTGCAGACCGCGTTCCAAGGGAACGGAGTCCTAACCCAACGCCACCGGGTGTATGACCGACACCGGGTACACGTGGCGTCGGGCACGATGGACTGCACCGCTGGCCGTGCGTGGTAGGTGGAGATAACCCATACGGGGAAGACGAGTAAACGCCTCCCCAAAGGGATGATCCTGGGACACATGTCAGCCTACTCTGGTACTGTGTCCGCCATCTCCCGCGAGGAGTGGGCCACACTGAGCCCCCTCCCGACCCGTGGGTCCGGAGCCACGGACCCACAGGAGGAGCCACACGTTCATACTGAGAACGTTCCCGAGGGACAGCGGCCCCGGGTGCACTCCTTGCTTCAGAGGCACCGGCACTTGTGGAGCGGCCAGTTGGGCTCCATCAAAGCTACCGAGCACCGGATCGAGTTGAAACCGGGCTCTAAGCCCGTTCGGTTGAACCCGTACCGCATGGGCCCCCGGACGCGGGAACTCATCAAGGTCCAGGTGGACAAGATGCTCGAACTAGAGGTCATCGAGCCAAGCCAGAGTGAGTGGGCTAGCCCGGTCGTCCTCATACCCAAGCCGGATGGGAGTCCCCGGTTCTGCATCGACTATCGGCAGTTAAACGAGCGCACAGTACGCGACTCTTATCCGCTCCCCCGGATGGATGACTGTCTCGACTCCTTGGGGGACGCACAGTTCTTCTCCACGTTAGACTGTAACGCTGGATACTGGCAGATCCCCATTTCCGAGGAGGACAAGCCAAAGACCGCTTTCACCTGGCACTGCGGGACGTACCAATGTACCCGTCTGCCGTTTGGCTTGTGCAACGCCCCTGCCACTTTCCAGCGGGCGATTGACATGATTCTGTCTGGAGTCAAGTGGCAGAATGTGCTCGTCTACTTAGACGACCTCATCATCTTCTCCGCCGATGCAGAGTCGCACCTGTCCCACTTGGACACGGTCCTCACCCTACTCGGGAAGCATGGGGTTACCCTCAAGGCGCAGAAGTGCCACCTCTTTAGTAACGAGGTGGAGTACCTCGGCCATGTAGTGCGGCCAGGACGCTTGAGTGTGAATGAGAAGAACCTCAAAGCCATCAAGAAGGCTGTGTTCCCCAAGACGCTAACCCAACTGAGGAGCTTCTTGGGCATGTGTAACGTCTATCGGAGGTTCACGGCGAACTTTGCCAAGACCGCGAAGCCGCTGAACGAGTTGAACAGCGTCAAGCTTCCGAAGCGGTTGGCTCCCCCTAGTCCGGAGGAGCAGGCAGCGTTCGACACACTACGCGAACAGCTATGCCACCCACCCATCCTTGCCATACCCCGCAAGGATGGCAAATACATCATCGAAGTGGATGCCAGCTATGACCAGTTGGGGTGTTGCCTACTACAGCAACAGCCCGACGGATCATACCTCCCGGTAGGATATTTCAGTAAGGGTCACCTGCCGGCGGAGAAGAACTACACCGTCACCGAGATTGAGGGACTGTGTGTGGTGTGGGCTGTCGGTTTACTACGACCGTACATCGAACGCACCAAGTTCCTCGTCCGGTGTGACCATAAGGCACTGAAGTGGATACTGACCACGACGGCCTGCACCAACAATCGACTCAATCGTTGGCGCATCCTCCTCTCGGAATTCGATTATGATGTGGAGTACAAGCCCGGCCCCCAACACGCGGTGGCCGACGCGCTGTCCCGCATCGCGACCAGGGGTTGTCAGGATATGGTTTTTGGGCCGTAATACGATACGGATACACGCCGATCCTTCGTATCTGAATACCGATAACTCCCTCAGCTGAGATCCGGATCAGGATATCTGCCTCCGGACCCGGATATTTGAGTAGATTATATTCGTATCCGGATACGATTATTGGATCCGAATATAATCCCCCAAGTCCGACCAAAAGCTCAATTAGAGCCCAAGAAGAACACCATCCAGCCGTTATTCGAGTGCTAAATGGACGTCAAGTACGGATTGAAATCCACACTTGATTTCAACGCCCCAACGGGCGCCGTCGAGGCGGTTCGCCGCCGTTTGTGTAAACGGACGTCAGAATGACCGTTCTGAATCTCGTGTCACACTCTGACAACAACGCAATAGGGTCGAGCCGCGTGATTGAACGGTTCCACCCGGGACGGGCTGGATCGCCGCTTGTCGCTGCCAAATGTTCGGACATTAATCCCCCGATTGTCGGCACGCGAGCAGAGAGGTCGACTTCGTTTAACCAGAATTCTCCAGGTGCGGGACGCCTCATAACTATATATATCCCTCTATCCTGACTCTCATATCTGGCATACGGATCCGGTATAATCTCGCAATTTTTGTCGGACAGGATAGATATATCCTATCCTCCTTTTCTCGTATTGAATTTTGGATATGCGTCCTCGGCGCGTATCCGAAGTGGATACGGATATAATGCACGGATATAATCCTCGGGGATATATCCATGACAGCCCCTGATCGCGACTGAGGGGTTGGATGAGGGGCCCATCTCCCAGGAGATCCCCACAGTTGGGGTGACCACTCGGTCGGGGGCGGTGCTCGACCCCCAAAGACCCGAGAACGGGGGCACCGCACGCATACCCCTGGGTGAGTTAGCCCAGAAGCAGGCGGCAGATGGGTTCTGCTAGGGGGTCAAGAAGTTACTTGACACCCTTAAGCCCACGCTCTTCAATGAGAACGCGGACGGGTTGTTGTGCCGCCGAGGGCACCGAGAGGGGACCCAGCAGGTACTGGTCCCCCAGTCCGTAGTCAAGGACGTGCTAAGAGCGGAGCACTCATCCCCCTTGGCTGCGCATCCAGGTGGGACGCGCATGTACCAGACCCTGCGAGACCATTACTACTAGCCCTCGCTAGCGGCGGATGTGTTCGGGTGGGTGGCAGCTTGCCCCACCTGTGCAACGAACCGACTCATGGGTACGCAGAGTAAAGCGTTCATGAGGCTGTTCCCCGCGACGGAACCCTTCGCGGCGGTGGCCATTGACTTACTTGGCCCCCTGCCCCGGACCCCCGAAGGATATGAGTACATCCTTGTTATCTGTGACCGGTTTACGAAGGTCACTCGGGCGGTCCCGCTTCGAGAAATCACGTCTCAGGATGTTCTCAGTGCGTTCCTCGACACGCGGGTCGCCAATTACGGGCTCCCCGACTCAGTGCTGTCGGATAACGGGCCGCAGTTCGCCGCCGTACTATGGCAAGGGGTGCTGAAGGTGTTGAGCTCTGCTCGGGAATTCCATTGGAGCTGTACTTACACGGGTTTTCATGGTGACTCAAGCTCGTGTCCTTGTATGCATTCCATTGTTGTATGACATGTACTTGCTTGTACTTGATTTGTGTATCTCTCGGTGAGCCCCCCTTCTGGTAGTGAGCTGGGGGAGATTCTGCGTGGCGTGGTGACTGGATTGTGCGGCGGTGGGCGGTTTAGCACGGGGGGGGCGCATGCTCCGCTGTGGGAGGTGCGCCGCAGGCCCTGCACACGCGGGGAGTGGCAGTGCCTGGGGGAGCACTGAGAGAGGGTCTTCCCTGTGACTGGCAGTAGGGTCGCCTGGGGTATATCAGGCGGTCCTAGTGGGCCCAAGACCGCCATCCAAGTAAACCAACGCATCCACCTATCTACCTCCCGCTTCACAGATGGTCCTGGGGATTGACACCAACTATGCAACTCCTTATCACCCCCGGACTAATGGGCAGGTTGAACGGTTTAATAAGACCTTAGTCAAGCAATTGCGTCACTACGAAATTGAACATGTAGTGACGTGGTCGAGGTACTTAAGTCTGGTAGTAACGGCTCATAATTCACAAATCCACGGCAGTACTGGGCAAGTTCCATTTGCGTTTGTAAGTCCGAAGCGGCTAAGTCCAGTCGCCATCGAACGACTTTCCAAGGACCGAGACGCCGGGGAAGTTGTAAGTCCCCGCCAGGCAACGGAGAAGTTTCTCCAACGCCTGAACTCCTTGGTCCCCCTAGTACGGGAGACCATGGAGAAGGCTCAAGCTCGGTATAAGCGAGCCTTCGACAAGCGCGTGCAAGCACGTCGCCAGCCACTCCGAGTTGGAGACTGGGTGTACGTGAAGTCGCACGAGAACCAGGGGGGCAAGCTCGTCTTCAAGACCCTTGCACCCTACCAGGTCTTGAAGACGGATGGACGCCGGCTCACCATCGAAAGTGACGATGGGATCCGCACCATTAACGGCAACCATGCCACCCGGCGCAGCGGGCCCAGAACCGTCGTCAACAGCACGTCTGTTTTTGCCTGTTTTGAGCCTCTTGGAGGCCCGTGTTCCTGTTTAAAGAAACAGAATTCCTGTGCAAAAAACAGACCGACCCCCCTTGACAGGCTCTCAGAGGCCATCCAATGCGAGGTCCTTGCATATCTGTGCTTCGGAGAACAGGAATCGTGCCTCACTCCACACATAGCGCCTGCTAGCAGAGCCATCGATGCTTCTCCGTGTCCCTCTCTTTCTAGAAGGGTGAAGTGCATACTTCTCATGCTGTGTCTCTCTTTTTACGAGCGGAGATGCATCTATCCCGGCGAACAGATGATTTTGGCGCCCTTTCTGGAAAAAACCAGCCTTGACAGAGCCCCAGGGCGGTTTGCAGATTGTCTGTTCGTCCCAAAACACGCAAAAGCAGACGTGCTCTTGACGACGTTTTTGGGCCCGCTGCGCGGGCCCCGGAACCCCCGGAGGGTGACCCAGCCTGGGCCCGGGCCCTGGCCGCATGGCGTGTTCCGTCCCTCCCCTCGTCGGCTAGTAAACCGCTAGAGGCTGTCTTCGACCACTTTGTCGGACAGGGGTATGATGAGCATGAACGCCTCATGCTAAAGGTGCGATGGTTCGAATATGGCGCCCGGGAGGACACCTGGCACTATGTGGAGGACCTTCCAGCTGAGAAGGTCCGCCAGTACTGCCAGCGCAACCAACTCAAGGTGCGGAGAAGAGTTCAAAACGACTAACCCCTAGCACTGGGGCCCAGGGTAACAAACCACACCCAACACAAGCCCACACAATGCGACCGCCGGCCCAGCGCGGGGCCGGCCGGCGTCTCCACTCCGCCGCTGGCCCCCAACCTACGGGGCCATGTCCGGCGGCGGCGGCGTGTCGCCGCGCGCGTACCCCGAGTAGTGGGCGCGCGGCGCAGGGTCAAAGGGGTACTCGTGTGCCGCCCGCGGACCCGAGGCGGATGGCCCCCAGGTCGAGCGCGGGGCGCGGCTCGGCCCAGCCCCGGCCGAGGCGTACCCTTCGCCCCACTGGGAACCGCCCCCTGAGGCAACTTGCCCGGGCGAGGAGGGGTGAGTATATCCCCCGCCCCAGTGGGAGGACCCGGCCGCGTGGGAGTCCTCCCGGGGCGGCGCACGGGCCGAACTGCCCCCAGCGCTCGCCGACGGCGCCGGAAGAACCCGGAGACCGTGCTCCTCCAACCGGGAGGCCATCTGGTACCCGATGGCCTCGGGGGTGGTGTCCACGAGAAACTGCTCGGCCGCCCCAGTGCGGAGAGGCGGGGGCCCTCGCAGAGCAGCCCCCGCGCCCCGGACGACCCAAGCGAGGGTATCCACGAGGGACGCCACGATAGCCTCCCCGTGGGCGTCCTGGAGCGCCCCTACCGCAGTGGGGTAGGTGGTCGCCAGGGCCCGGGCACAGGCGGCAGGCACGAACCCCCGGCTCAGCCCGTGCCCCGCTTCCGGCACCGGGTAAAGGGTACCCCGGGCGGAGCAAAGGTCGGCTGGCCGGGCGACGGCGCCGGCCGCGACGAGCGACGAACGGCGCCCCCGCGCGACGGGGGGCGCTCAGTTGGCCCCCGGGTGCGCTTCCTCTGCGGCGGGGCAACCACCCCCGGCGTTCCCCACCCGAGCGGCAGCGGGGCCGCTGCACTCGCGGCCTCCCAGCCCGATTGCGGCGGAGGGGTCGTGGGTGTCACCCCCTGGGCGCTGGGGTACGTCGCAACCCCGAGCCCCTCGCGGAGACCGAGGCGCCCGGCCACCAGGCGTTTGTCGCAGTGAACAAACGCCCGGGGCACCTCCTCGTCGCCCCCAAACCGGCGGGCAAGGTAGGGGCCGGCGGCCGCCCAGTCCAGCGCCTGGTGAAGCTCCACCAGGGCGGATAGGTACGCTAATGCCTCCGGGCCTGACCCCTCAGCCAAGTGGGCGAGGCGCAGACCCACGAGGCTGGAAATCAACCCGGGAGAGAGGTGCCACAGGTACCCCCGGGTCCGGGCGGCGGCATACCATACCCCCGCCACCTCCAGCACCCATTGGGTGGCCAGGATTGCCGCCACCGGGGTGGACTGCCCCCGGCGAAGGGCCGTGCCAAAAATAGGCCACGACCCGCGGCATCCGGGCAGGGAACCCGTGCGGCACCTCCGCCGTCCGCCACCACGACGGGGTGGGGACGTAGTAGGCCCGCCGGATAGAGGGGCGTCGGCGTAGAAGAACCGGGCCGGGGCAGAGGGCGTGGGGGAGGGTGAACCTCGGCAGCGGTGGACGCTGTTGCTACCATGTGAAGATATCAAAGAAGGTTGCCCGTCGCGGCCGGTGGGGGACCGGCGGCGGGTGGCGGTTTATATATAAGATCAATCGAGGTCAGGCGGGAGATGCGCCGAAATAACAATAAGTAATCAATACGATGAATTGGATGCAAAGGGGAATGTGGGCCCATCGTTCCACACTTCCCGGTCGTGGGCGAGCCGAGGCGAGTGCAACCAGGCCAAGTCGATGTCGTGCCGGAGGGGGGCACGGGGCGGGCAGGCGGAGGTGGAGCAAACGCGAAGGCGGGGCCGGGGCCGTGTCGGGGGCAAACTCCCCCCTCGTCAACGGGGGGAGGGGCGGACGTGGCGGGCGGCGCTAGGGCTCGGCGGAGGGGCGCGGGGCGTTGCGGTAGTCGGCCGAGGTCGTGTGGGCGCGGGAGGGCGTCCGCAGGAGGGCCGACGAAAGGGCGTCGGCGAGGGCGGAGTTGGGCGCGGGCCGAGCAAACGTGGGCTTGGACAGGGCGTCCGCGGGGTTGAGGGCGCCGTCCACGAGGTGTAGGGCGCGGAGGGTTCCGTCAAGCAGGGCGCGGCGCAACATAAAGAGGTCGTTCTTGCCGGTCATGTCGGAGGGGTCCTTGAATGAGGTAATCAGGTCGTAGGCCGCGGACGAGTCGGTGTAGGCGGCCATGGGGACGCGGCGGGACAGGAGCTCCTGAAGGAGGAGGCGGGCGTCGAGGGCGGCGGCGACGGCATCGGCAAGGGCAAGGAGCTCGCCGGCGCAGGAGCCCCGGCAGACGCGGCGGGGGCGGTGGGAAGCCCAGTGGAGGAGGGCAAAGCGGTGGGAGGCATCGGCGAGTGCGACGAGGTAGCCGACCTGGCGGCGGTGGAGGGGGGAGACGGCGGAGCCGGAGTAGTCGGCGTAGACCTGGACGAGGAGGGAGGCGCGGTCGAGTTTGGGGTAGTGCAACGACAGGGGCGAGGAGACGAGGGAGGCCAGCGTGTCATTGGCGCGGCGGGCGTCCGCGCCGGTGGGGTTGGGTAGGTTGGCGAGTTGCGTCGCGTTGGTCAGGACGTCGGGGCGGGCGACGCGGCCGACCCAGAGGAGCTTGGCAGCGAGCGAGTGGAGGGACTTGGGGTCATCAAGGGGCGAGGAGAGCGGGGGCGACAGGACGAGCGGGGCGATGGAGGCGGTGTAGGGGCCGGCGTCGCAGTGGATGCCGGCGGCGTCGGTGCGAGCGGTGATGCCGGCGAACTGGATGTTGTTGTGGTCCGGGCGGTGGGTGGAGTAGGACTTGAGGACGAAGGCGACGGAGGAGAGGAAGGGGGCGTCGCCGGCGTTGAGGGTGTCGTCGACGTAGGTTGAGATGGCGCCGTGGAGGGGGACGAGGTAGATTGTGTCGAAGGCCGAGCTGAGGGTGATGTGGGGGATGGTGAGGAAGCGAGAGCGGGTGTTGAAGTGGAAGTGGCGGCCGCTGTCATTCTTGCCGTACATGGCGCGGTGGAACGCCCAGACGGTGCCGTCGGGCTCGCCGGACTCGGGGGGCGCCCAGACGTAGACGGGCTCGGCGAGCCGGTCGGACTGCAGGTAGGCGCGGAGGAAGTCCTCGGTGTGGAGGGAGAAGTCGAGGATGACGGCGGCGGCGACGACGGTTCGGATGGCGCGCTGGGGGGTGACGGGGGATGTGGCCACGGTGTTGGCCTTGTGCCAGTCGCGGTTGCCGGCGATGCAGAAGCGGGCGCGAGCCGCCGGCTTGCCGTTGCCGCGGTTGGGCTTGTGCGTGACCCGCCAAAGGTAGTGGAAGATCTGCTTGTCGGAGGGGACGCGGGAGGCGGGGATGGAGGTCTTGCAGTCGATGGTGTTGAACACGGCCAGCTCGGTGGCCTTGGCGTCGTCCCAGCGGGGGTGCGACGGGGAGGCAGGGTCGGCGGCCGGGACGAGGAAGACGCGGGACGGGGCCGGGAGTTGGGCGGGCGCGGCGGGGGCGGGCGTGTGCGTGCGGATCGGGGCGAGGGAGGCGGAAAGCGGGCGAGCGGGCGAGGCGGGCGCGGGGGGCGGGCAGCGAGACACGTAGGGCTTGGTGCGGGACTCGTGGGAGGAAAAGAGGCGGCCGTTGTGGCGGACGTACACGGTTTTGCCGTCGAGGGAGTGAACGGTGCCGCGGAGCCAACCGAGGCGGTCGCGGTGAAACCTGACGTCTTGGCCAACTTCGACGAAAGGAACGGTGGTGCCGGGGTGGGAAAGGGCGCCGCGGAGGCGGTCGGCGGCCGTGTAGGCCTCCATTGTTGCTCGGGCGGACTGCATGGCGTGGTGGCGGGAGGCGATGGTGGGGTCGGCATGGTGGTTGTCGCCGATGGGGAGGCGCGGGGCCTCGCCGGTGACGGCGGTGGTGGGGCAGGAGCCGTGAGCGCGGGGGGCATCGTTGCGTGCCTTATAAGCCATGGCGAGTGCGAGATCGGGGGCGAGGGCGGGCGTCTCGGCGGTGATGCGCAGGTAAGCGTCGCGGATAGGGCCGTGGTGTCGTTCGTTTCGGCCAATGCCCCATGGGGCCTCGGTCGGGACGGCGCGCCAGTGGACGCCCATGGAGTGCAGGGCGTTGATGAAGGCATCGTTCTCGGCCTCGGTGCCGCGGTAGGTCAGGACGGTGTCCGGGCAGCCCCAGAAAGAGAGCCAAGTGAGGTACAGGAGAGCAAATGTGTGGGAGCCGTGCATTGAGGGAACGAGGCGGCCGAGGCCAAAGTCAGTGTGCAGGCAGGTGATGTCGAGCACCTTGGGGAGGTCGGCGCGGAGCTGGAAGGTGTCGAGCGCGATGATGCGGTTGAACGTGAGGGGGCGCGGGGGGAGGGCGTGGCGGGGGCGGCGGGGGAGGTGGGCATTTTGTTGGCACGGGACGCAGGAGCGGGCGACGTCGCGGAGGGTGGTGACGTCGGTGGGCGTGAAGGTGGAGGGCGGGAAGGCGCGGAGGAGGGCGTCGACGCTGGCGTGGCCGAACTGGCGATGGGCGAGGGCGAGCTCGGAGCGCGAGTAGAAACAGGAGGATAGGGTGTCGGGGGGGGGGGGCGGGGCGGGGGGCAGCGTGAGGTGGCCGCGGCGGACGGGACAGAGGACGGGGCGGCGGTTGCGCCCGAAGAGGATGGTGTCGCGTGCGGCGTCGACGATCATGTGCAGGCGCTTGTGGGAGTGGAGGCCGATCAGGAGGGGCACGGCGTCGTGGCGGAGGACGTGGACGTCGGGTAGGTCGAAGGTGAGGGGACGGCCAGAGGTGTCGGAGGTGGTTAGGCGTAGGGCCAGGCGGCCGACCGACGGGGGGACGTCGTGGCCGAGGGCGTAGCGGGTGGTGGCGGGCTTGAGGGGCGAGGTGGCGAGTTGGGGGTGGCGACGGAGCCATGCGTCGCCGACGATGTCGCCGGGGGTGCCAATGTCGGCGATGGCCGTGGAGATGTCGGCCTCGGGGGCGAGGTAGACGTCGGAGATGGGGTGAACGGGCAGGTGCCAGACGGTGTCGTAGTCCATGGGGGCGGCGGGCGCGGGCGGGGCGGCGGGGGCGGCGGGGGCGGCGGGGGGAGGCG
>Ga0209831_1002010_pt1 | contig 18073 bp, 10 predicted proteins | sample Maine_Asex4_meta_FD_187451 | JGI IMG/M metagenome (GOLD analysis project Ga0209831, IMG submission 187451) | Marine algal microbial communities from Maine, USA - Maine_Asex4_metaG (SPAdes) (version 2) | ecosystem: Host-associated > Algae > Red algae > Unclassified | place: Maine, USA | collected...
ACAGGATTCGCTGGCCAGCGGCGGTACCAACTGTGATGGCTTCGGTGTCGATGATGGTGCCGGGAGCTCCTTCGGGAATCGGAAGCGGCAGCTCGAGGCCACCTGGTGCGTCGTAGACGCTGGCATCAAGCTCGGGCCCCTCATCGAGTCCTACTTCTTCGGCGGTTGCAGTTGGTTCAGGAACTGCTGTTGGTTCGGGAACGTCAGTTGGTTCAGGAACTGCTGTTGGTTCGGGAACGTCAGTTGGTTCAGGAACTGCTGTTGGTTCGGGAACGTCAGTTGGCGTGGCGGCCGAAGACTCGACCGCGGTGCCAGTCGTGGATGTTGTCGACTCTGTGGTGCCGTTGGAACCGCAGGCGGCGGCCACAACCATCACAGCAAGGACCACGGCGACCAAACGTCTCATCGGCATGTGGGTGACGGTACCTGCGCACGGAGGACCACCAGACATCGGGCTGAAAGACAGTATTTCGCGACGCCCTTTAATGACGGGATCTGGCGCCGATTGGTACTTGTGCGGCTAAGGCTTCTGCCGCAAGATAAAAAGCAACGGCTCACGACGCGACGCAACAGAATGAACACCAGATTTCCGACTGCAACCAGCATGCACCCAGCCTTCGTCTGATTGATCCAAGCAGTCACGACGAACCCGGCCGGCGCTTCCACGGAGCGCCGGCCGCCTCTCTTCTCAGAGCGCTGCGTGCAGGTGGTAGCTATGGCGATGCGTCGAAGGTAGCGATGGCGCGCTGAGTGGCAGCAATGTCGGCATCGGTGGCGAGCTGCACGAAGACCCGAATCAACGAATTGCCGCCGACGGGCGATACCGCAATGGTGACCGCGCCTCCGTCGGTTCCTCCGCATTGGCTGAACACTTCCCATCGACCGGTAAAATCGCCGTCGTTGGTCGCGAAGTTTTCGCGTCCGCTCCGGGTCTCGCAGGGCAAGTCCCACAGATCCAAAACGTCGTCTTGATCAGCAGCGGTGAAGCCGGTGCTGCGTTCGATGATGATTCCGGGCACAGTCCACGATTCTCGGAACGCATCCAGGTCAGGTGAGGCAAAAAGACTTTCGCCGAAGTCCGGATTCGCAGAGCCGTCACGATCGTTCCACTGGACTGGTACTTCGACCTGCACGTTGGCGCTCACGTCGGTGATGAGCACGTAGTCGGTGTAGGCGAAGCCAGCGTTGTTGCTGGCCTCGACCATTTCGTTTTCGAGTTCGTTCGTCAGTGAGAACGTTTGGAGCAGCGGTTCGCCGTTGATCTGGCCCTCGAGTAGCTCGTCGGTGCCCAGGCGTAGCACTTCGATGTCTATGGGATCGTCGCCGCTCGAGCGCACAATCTCGCAATAGGTCGCCATGGTGCCATCGACGGCAAGCGGTTGGCCATTCATCGTCAAGATCAGATCCCCAGGAACCAATCCAGCAAGGGCAGCCGGTGTCTGGTCAGCTACTGCGGCTACCCAGACGCCACTGACTTGTTCGGTCACTGTGGCCTGGCCGTTGATTCCGAGTGACTCGACGTCGCCGTTCCGTAACGCCTCGATGACTGGCAATGCTTGGGCGGCTGCGATTGCCTCGTTGAGGTCGTTGATGGACTCGCCTGCGTAGTTAATACCCACAACCCGGCCCTGCTCGTCGACCAGGGGGCCGCCCGAGTTGCCACCGCGGATACGGGCGTCGTGTTCAAGCACCGAGTCGATCGATGCCCACGATGTCTCGCCGCTGGCTTGGGTTGTACTTACAATGCCTGCGGTGAGGGTGTAGTCGACGGCCTGAAAGTCGGTGTCGAAGTTCAGCGGGTAACCGGCAGCAAAGACCGGTAACCCTGGCGTGACTCCTTCGCTGTTTCTGAATTCAAGCGAGGGATAGCCTTCGCCGTCGAGTTGCAGGACCGCCAGATCGTTGCATTCGGATACGCCCAGCAATATCGCATTCGTTGGTGCGTCTCGCCCATCGAGAAAGACTTGGATGTCGGTTGCGCCGGTGACGACATGGTTGTTGGTGACAACGGTTCCCGAGGAGTCGATGATGAAACCGCTTCCGATTCCGGCGACGTTCGACTCCATCAGTTCGAACGGCGGCACGAAGGCGCCCTCGGCGATGATCTTGACGGTCGCGGCAGCGACATCTTGAATTGAGCCTTCGGGGGTCGGCGTTGCGATGGCAGTCGATGGTGTCTGGGTGGTTGCAGGTTGAGGTGAGGATGGAGCAGGCGAACCTTGCACAGCAGGTGGCGTTGGCGCTGCTACCGAGGCTGTGCTGGTGCTGTTGACGGTGCACGAAGTAGCAACGAAGGCCAGCACCACAACCCCGACGAGGCGCGCCCCGGTGATGATCGGCAGATGCAGCAGCGGAGCCATAGGAGCCCAGTCCAGCAGATTTGCCCGCCCCGGTCTGTGTCCAGCCCGTCGCATCATCGATGACCCGGGTCACTGTCGAGCGCTGACCTCGCGGTCGGCGACGCTGCCTGATCAGCCGACAACTGCGCGGTCGTTCGAAGCTGCCACCGCATCGCTGCGATTGTGCCAGCTGAATTGCGAAGGGCACATCGGCTTGTCGAACAAGAAGCCTTGCACGCGGCTGACGCCGTGAGCAACAAGCCATTGCTGCTCCTCGGGGCGCTCCACGCCTTCGGCCACGATCTTCATGCCGAGTTCGTGCACCAGGCCGACGATGCCGATCACGATGTGCTGATTGGCGATGTCGTCGTCGATATAGGCGATGAGTGAACGATCGATCTTTACGGTGTCGACCGGAAGGTCACGTAGATAGCCGAGCGGCGAGTACCCGCTGCCAAAGTCATCGATTGCAACACAGATACCGACTTCTCGCAGCCGTCGAAGTTCGACCGCCAAGCGCACTGGATCTCGCACCGCAGCCGTCTCGGTGATCTCGACTCCAATCTGATGCGGGGACACATCGAGGTGGCGCAACATGGCCACAAACCGCTCAGAAAAGTTGGCCACATCCAGCTCTCGGGGCGACACGTTTACCCACACCCGAACAGATCTGGGGGTTGCGGGGTCGCTGATCAGCTGTTGCACACATCCCAACACGGTCTCGGTGAGTTTCTCGGCGAGCCCGTATGACTCCACCAACGGTATGAACACGGCGGGGCTGACGGCTTCGCCCGAGCTTCGGAACCATCGAGCGAGCGCTTCGACATGTATGACTTCGCCTGAGGCAACGTCGACCACGGGTTGAATGTGGGTCACGATCTCGCCGCTCGCGAGAGCTGCCGGCAACGCATGTACGAGCTCACCAGTACGAGAAACGTCACGGTCATAAACCACTGCAGTACCACGTTCCTGCTTCGCCAGGATCAGCGAGCTGTCTGCTTCGAGCAGAAGTGAGTCAAGCGTGGACTCTCCGGTGCTCGTTGCGATACCAACCGACACGCCCACTTCGTGGCGGCGTCCGTTGAAGTCCATCTCAGAGCCAACTGCGGTGATGATCGCTTCTCCCAGACCTTCGAGCCACTCAAGGGTTTGGGGGCGCGTCTGCGCGAACAGGACGAACTCATCGCCACCGAAACGACACAACTCAAATGCGATGTCGCCATAGCTGAATCCGAACAGTTGCTCGGTGACTCTGCGCAAGACGAAGTCGCCAGTGCCGTGACCCCACACATCGTTGATTGCCTTAAAATGATCAAGGTCGAGGTATGCGAGCACGATCGTGTGATCGCTGCCGGGTGATTCGTCGAACATGCGCGAGACCGATGATTCCAGCCGTCGTCGGTTCCATACGCCAGTGGTTGGATCTCGGTCTGCCTTTTCGCCGAGCTGTTGGAGGGCGTTGCTGTGTGCGGACTCGACCCGGCGACGGCGACGTACTTCGGAGATGGTGAGGCTGGCAAGTGCGAGACCGAGAACCGCCATCACGCTGCTGACCCAGGACGTGATCAGTCGTTCTTGGGCGAGTCCGGTAAGCGTTTCGTCGGCGTTCGCTCGGAGCGCGCGATAGGCAATGTCAACGTCGGCCTCGACATCGTCGCTGATGGCCTGCAAGGCCAGAAAGAATTCGCTTCGCTGCGCCGGGCTGTCGAGCGAGTCGAAATCGGAGAGCAGAGCACTCAGCGGGTCGGTCGCGTCGAGGAAGAGCGGAGCATCTGGGTCGGCGCTGGTGCTGTACCAGTCGACAGCCGCCAGGACGGGGAGAAAGGAGCGAGTGTCAACGACATCTCGCCAGCTGGCGGATCGGACTTGGGACACTTCGAGTTCGTCGTACATGCCAAGGGGTGCTCCCTGCACGAGCCCTTCGACCAAGGCCAACCGGTCCCGGTCGAACTGGTCGTGATAGCGCACAGTGGTCGAGAGTGCGTCATAGAAATAGCCCGTCTCGGCGTCGTTGGTATCGACGAGTGGCAGCACCAACCCGGCCGCAGTGTCCCGGGCCAAGGTGGTCACCACTCGCAGCTGAGAGTTGACGGGCCTCCCCGGCACCTGGCTCTCAAGTAGCGTGGTGCTGGTCGAAATTGCCCCGGACAGCAACGTCAACGCGTCGGTGTCGCTACCTGTGATGCCGCCAGGTTCGACGGGAACAAGTTCAGTAACGATGGCCGGGAGCCTGGTCTTCGCGCTGCGCAGTGCAACAATCGCGGCTTGGCGGTCGTTGGCGGCTTGTTGCATGGTTGCAGCGGTGGCATCTGGCCGTGCAGCCATCGACAGCGACGCTTCGGCACGAAAGAGTCTGCTGGCGACGACGAACAGTTCGTAGGTCGCATCGACTGGCACCAAGGCTTGCTCGAAATCAGCGATTTCGTCACCGCGTTCGGACCACAACCAGCCTGCGCCAGCCAGAACGCTCCAGGTCGGCACCAAGGCGAGGACGAGCAAGAGCCAGGTCCTGATGTCGCCTCGTTGTCTGCGGTGCTCCACGGTTTATCTGTCGGCGGGTCGACCAGGGCGGTGAACACTCCGGGCTACCAAACCCGGATCTGGGTCAGAGGAACTACGCAGTTCTGGGTATTGGGACGGGCGCCATCGGGGCGCACGGGTCACATCCACACCGGTCCTGAGTGCACAGATCAGCAAGGCACGTCGAGCACTGAAATGTTCGGCGCCAGACCTCTGCTCGCCGCCGCCCACCGGCGCAACCAACAACCACCAACCCCAAATCGCATCAGACCTGGACCAATCATCGGTGCCCTCTCAGCATCACCGTCGGCGATTCGTCGCGAGCTGGCGTAGTGCTGTTGTCGCGTTGGCTTGCTTTGCCTCGTGAGCGCGCCATCTGGCGAGGCAGATCGTCAAAGGCGGCTTCAACGGCACAGTGCAGCATGACCCATCGTAAATCACCGTCGCAGTTGCACGCTCGAAGAATATTTCGGCTGGGTTTACTTGCGTCTGGGACCCCTCGAAGCAGACGTTGGAAGACGCTTTTACAGCTAGCTTCCCGATGGTCCTGCCGCAACGGCAACTTCGAACTCGAGCAACGTTGCCCCCATGCTGACCGGCGCCTGTGATGCCTCGCCGTCTTTAGGGCCGGCGTGACTGGCCCGAGCGCCGTCGCCGTCTCGCCATCCCTCGTAGGCTGCCTGGTCGGCCCACCGGGTGTAGACGAACCATCGGGTCTCGGTATCGCCGGCCGGTTTCAGCAACTCGAAACCCTCGAAGCCGGCAACGTCGGCCAAGCTGTTCATCCGGGCGGTGAACCGCTTGATGATCTCATCGCCAGCTTGGGGCGGGATCTCCAGGGCATTGATTTTCACGACACTCATACCGATTGTGTAGCAGGCTCGCCGTCATTGGATCCAACATAGGCAAAGACGATGAAGCCACCGAGCGGCAGCGTGGCCAACATCAGGTAGGACCATCCGAACGAGACATCGCCCAAGAGGCCGACGATCAGTGTCGTGAGCGCAGCCATGATCGAAAACATGATGGTCATGGTGGCGAGCGCCTGGCTGAAAGACCGACTGTCGAGCGTGTCGCGGACGTAGGCGGCGATCAAAGCCGGGAAGGTCGCTGCGCCTGCGCTGTACAGCAAGGCGCCGAAGATCGTGGCAACGCTGCCGCCGATCGCAACGGAGACGTTGGCGACGAAGAGTGCAACCAGGTCAAACCGCAGCACCGTCAGTCGACCAATTCGGTCAGAAAGTGCTCCTGCGAGAGGCGATGCGATCATGCCTGCGACCCCCATGAGCGAAAAGATGAGCGGCGCCCCCGACTCTGAGACGTCGCCGTGCTCTCGCAGCGCAACCACGATGAAGGTGCCGAATCCGGCCGACATTCCGCCGAAAAGTGCATAGGCGATGGTGACCTCGCGCCATCGCGGGATCCGCCGCAGAATGCTGAGGTCGATCATCGAGGTACGAATGCGAGTGGTGGGAGTGAACCTGGCTAAGGCGAGCAATGCCACCAAGAGCGCCACGGTGAACCCCAGTGCCAGCCACCAGATGGGTCGCCATAGTTGACTGTCACCCGATGCGCGCCGCCACGCGCTCGTGCCGATACCAAACGCAATGTTGGCAAGTCCCATAGTCGAGGTGAGCGACCCAATGACAAGCCCTCGTCTTCGCTCGCTCACGTACTCGGTGGCCAGAACCGGCGCAGTCATCCAGATGCCAGCGCCTGCGCCGCCGACCAGAGCAACGCCCATAGTAAGGCCGGCCAGGTCTTGGGCGGTTGCGGTAATGACAAGGCCAACTGAGCTGACGACCAGGGCGGATCGCAGGATGGTCGCAGGTTCTACCCGGGGCGAGGCCACCATCACGATCAGCACGCCCACGACGTACAAGATGAAGATGCCCGAGCTAGGCCAGCCTGCTTGAGCATTGCTCAGGTCGAGGTCACCTTTGATCTCTTTAAGCAACAGACCATAAACCGAGCGCCCGATCGAATGCGAGACGATCGGCGTCGCGCAGATAAGCGCCGTGATCACTATCTTTCGCCGCGAGCTGAGACTCCGAGTCGCGGCTGCCATGCCGACGGTCTAGTTTGCCGGGTCGCCCAGGTCAAAATCAGTAGAAATCGGGCTGCTGCGATGGTGTTCAGCGAATCTGGTGCAGCGGCTAGTTCTTGGCGGAGCGTGCTTTGGCCAACGAGGCCGGCGTTTTGTGAGAGGCGAACTCGCCGTCGTCTGGGTCATCGGCTTGTAGCTTCTTGGCCGCTCTGAAAGCACCGAAGCCAAGCACCGCCATACCAGCGATCCACCCGATGAGCGGAGTTTTACCACTTGGCTCTGGAAAGGTCCCACATACTGCGTCGGGCGCGCACAACTCGGCCATCTGGGCTTCGGCTTCGGCCAAGCGAGCATCGGCTCGAGGGCCGAGCGCCTTGGCTGTTTCCCGAAGCCCCATGGCATTGTCGATCTGGGCTTGCACCGATTCGGTGGTCTCGAGTGAGAGGAAGTTGTCGAGCGCAGCTTGGGCTTCAGCCCGTGTTGCCACGATGTCGGCGTAGTCATCGTCGAGCGAGCACCCAGCGACTTGGTTACAAGGTGTACGACCCTCGGACCGCACGCCGTCGACCCGGATCGTCACTGGATACTCAATGCCGGTTTGGCCGGTGGTCTCGAGCGTGACTTTGAGGAACCACACATTGGTATGTCCGTCGGGATAGGTGGCCCCGTTGCCCGTCACCAGGGAATTAGGACCGTCGACCACGTCGAGCGTCGGCGCTACGAAGCTTGCGCTGATGTTGAGCTCGCTCGGAGCGTCTCCGAGTATCGAAACCTCGAACTCGTACTCGGTGCCGTTGGTGTAGACCAAGGCATACCAAGCGCTGTCTCCGCTCACGATCCGGTCCGAATATTCACCTGGCGGAAGCTGAGGTGCATTTCGGAAATCGGCGGTACCGGTGACCGTTGTCTGGGCGCCCGCAACTGGAACGAATCCTGCGAACAAGGCGGCACTCGTTGCAACAACAGCAACCAGCGCATTGAGAAGTCGGCGCGTGGCGGTCATGATGCGGGAGATCCTTGTCCGGTCTCGCTGGTGTGACCAGTCCAGGTCGATCCATCCCACCAGCGGAACCGACCCACGATCGCGGGATCTTCATACCAGCCTGGGGCGTGCGGCTCGACTTGTGCAGCAGGTTCGCCGGGCGCTGGTTGAGTCGAAGGCACACGCAATGCAGAGTTGGTACCGGCGGGTTCCCGGGGCTCGGGCGACGTGGCGCTGCTCGAAGAGGCCGATGCGACGATGTTCTGTTTCGCCAGCATCCGTCGACGAGCTTCTTGGCGCTGGGCCTCTTCGGCTGCGAGAGCCTCAGCTGACGAAGCGCCGTCGGATTCCGTTACCTGCGTGGCTGGCTGGTTCGCTGGCGCTGCGGGGGACACCGCCGGTTGTGGAGCTGCTGCTTGGTCGCGGGCTGCTTGGTCGCGGGCTGCCTGTTCGGCTGCTGCTTGTTCGGCTGCGGCTTTTTCGCTGGCGGCTTGTTCGGCTGCGGCTCGTTCGCGGGCTGCTAGTTCAGCTGCGGCTTGTTGGGCTGCTGCTTTTTCGGCTGCGGCTTTTTCACTGGCGGCTTTTTCGGCTGCGGCTCGTTCGCGGGCGGCTTGTTCGGCTGCGGCTTGTTTGCGGGCTGCTTGTTCAGCTGCGGCTTGTTCAGCTGCTGCTTGCTGGGCTGCGGCTTGTTCAGCTGCTGCTTGTTCGGCTGCGGCTTGTTCGGCTGCGGCTTGTTTGCGGGCTGCTTGTTCGGCTGCGGCTCGTTCGCGTGTTGCCTGCTCGGCAGCCGCAGTTTCGGCCGGAGAGACAGTTGCTTGAGTCTTCGCCTCGCTCGTCGACGGTTGGATGGCGGCCTTCTCGGCCTGGATCTGTTCCGCGGCCGCCCGGGCTGCGGCGTGCTGCTCCGGCGTGAAGTCAGGACGCGGTGCCGGAAGGGCTACGCGCTCGGGCGAACCTTCCTGGACGATACTTTCAACACCAGCGGCGTCCTGCTGCTTCGCGGTGAAGCCCTCCGATGTTGGCGGACCGGATGGAGTCTCTTTGCTGTCGATACGCTCGGGCAGCTGCATGGCGAGCGCCGACTTCGCAGCCTCGAGCTCGGCGTCCCACGTATTGCCTTCGCCGGGGCCAGTTGGTTGCGGCGCCGGGGCTGGCCGTACATCGAGCGTCGGGCCGTCACGGGTTGGCGCCGGTGCCAGTGCGAGGGAGGCGGGCTCATCCGGCCCAGGTTCCAAGTCAAATGTGGGGACGACGGTCTTGGGTTCGTCGTCGTCCTCAGAACGAGTGCGCCTGAGTTTTTCAAAGGGAGCGAACAACAAGCCGAGTCCGAGCAGAATCATCAGCAGCGGAATCCGGAAACTGTTCGGCTGTTCCGGTGCCGTGAGCAGTAGCGCCTCGAGTTCCTCGGCCCGCTGGGTCGTGGCCTCGGTCGAGTCTTCAGCGGCGGTGTATTCGGCGACGAGACGATCCCGCTGCGCGATGAGTTCTTCGGCTGCTCGTTCGCCGCCACCGCTGGTGTCCAGCTGCGCTTCGATCTCGGCGACCTCGAGCGTCAGATCGACGATCTCTTGCGGATAGAAGCACTGCTGAGGGGCTCGGCAGCTTGTTGTGGGGCCGCCGAAACCAGGTCCCTCGGTCAGTATCTCCAGCTCAAATGTTCCGGTGGCAGCCTCGTTAGGTGAGGTGAGCGATACCACCCAGAGCACGTCGTGTACGCCGCCGGTCACCTTGCAACCGGTGCATCGGATCGAGCTTGTCGGCCGTGGCGGGAGCCCCGCATTGGTATCGGCGTTTTCGCCTCGGAAAAGCGTTTGGTCGAGTTCGGGGACACGCATGCGAATATCGAAGACCAGATCAGCTTCGTTTGGGAGCCCGAACACTGTGGCAGTGAAGGTGCCGCCGAGCGGCCCGAAGTCATCGAATCGATAGACGGTCTGCGAGTTCATATCGATCGTGTCGGTGTAGACCACTGCGTCGGCACCAACGTCGTCGAGACGCACCAGGCTCGGCGCATCTTCACTTGTCGGGGTACCTTGGATCTCGCGACCGATGAGGCGCTGGGCCTCGCGCGGTGCGCTGAGTTGCACCAACAACTCGGGCAGGACATTGCGAGCGTCCTCGGGCGTCTGAATCGAGGTGTAGCCGCCACCAGTTGCATCGGCGATGCAACGAAGCTCGCTCGCCGCTTCACTGTCTGCACTGAACCCGACGGTCATCACGCGCGCTACGCCTGAGTCGGTAGCGGTGAGGTCGTTTGCGATCTCGCACGGGTCTTGGCCAAAGCTTGGGCCACTCGTCGGGTCACCGTCGAGGTCAGCATCGAAGCACTCGTCGCGTCCATCGGAGAAAAGCACGATGGTGCCGGTCGCTCCGGCTGGAATATCGTCGCTGGCCTGCTGCAGCGCCAGCCCCATGGGCGTGTCGCCGAGCGCCGAGAACCCTTGGACTTGTGCGATCAGCTGGTCACGCTGCAACGGAGCGATCGGCTGCACGAGCCGACTGTCGGTCGAGCAACTTGGTTCGCGAAGCTCAGGCGACGTTGGAGCAATCTGATCGCCGTAGGTCCGCAGGCCTACGTGCGCATCGGGACTCACATTCGCAAAGGCTTCGACGAAGGCGGCCTTGGCGGCATCGAGTTTGGTTTGGGTGCTGTCGAACGGCTCGTTCATCGAACCGGAGAGATCGAGTACGAAGATGACGACCTCGTCTTGGCCGTCGTCGCCTTCCTGGGCCGAAACGGATGGCACTGTCAGCAACGAAGCGATGAGCAAAAGCGCGGCCAACCAGCCAAGACGCTTTGCGTTACGCGAGCACACGCCAGAGAATGAACGGTTCACTATTGCCCCCATTCGGCAGTTCCTACCCGGCCTTTAGGCCTGGTACAGGGTATGTGCCTACGGAGCAACTGATCGACCACCCAAAGTGCGGATAAAACGAGGATCACTCTAATGAGATACGAGCCAATTCAGGTGGCGTCGGCGCTCTCAAAGACAAATGGCTCCAGCGACTCTTGCGCAGCAATACGCCACTTGTGCCAATTGCCGCCGCCGTAATAGGCCAAACTGCCTGGTGCCGCATCGCCCTCGCCGTTGTAATACGAGATGCAGTCCCGTAGCGGAGCGGTGGCAATGTCAGCTTGCGCACAGTGATCTGCGTAGCGTTCCTCGGAGTCGGGCGTGATGTCGACGACACGGTGTTCAGCGTCGCGCATGGTCGACAACATCCACACGATGTAGTCGCAATGCTGCTCGATCGCGTCGGTGAAGTTGAAGCTTCCGCCGCCGCCCTGAGGACCGGACACTATGAACAAGTTCGGGAAGCCGTGACTATGCAGCCCCAAGAACGTCTTGCAGCCCTGCATTTGCCACTTTTCGCTGAGCGTGACACCTCCACGGCCCTTGATCATGTTGAAGGTCGAGGTGGCCATCCAGTTGAAGCCGGTCGCATAGATCAACACATCGAGCGGGTAGAGCTGCTCGTCGTGGACGACGCCAGCCTCTTCGATCTTCTGAACTCCCAGCGGCGCGGTGTCGACAAGATGCACATGGTCGAGGTTGAACGACGGCAGGTACTCATCGTGAAAGGTCGGGCGCTTGCACCCGTAGGGGTAATACGGCTTCAACGCCTTCGCAGTCGCAGGATCCTCGACGATGGCGTCGACGCGAGCTCGAATCTGCTCCATGATCCGAAAATTCGAATCGAGCTGCTTCTGTACCAGCTCGTGCTGGCTGAGCTGGCGGGCATGGCTCTTGCGGCCCTTCTTGAAATCGTCGACCTTGCCCGTCATGTAGTCGTCGTCGGCCTGGATGGCCGCTCGACCCGCCGAGATCTTCGAGAATCGCTTTCGTCGGGCTCGTGCCCAACCCGGCTCTTGGGCCCACTCGTCGATTTGTTCCTGCGTCGTGGCTCGCTGATCGCGCACGTCGATAGAGCTGGGTGTCCGCTGGAAGACGAACAGCTCGCCCGCGATCTTGGCCAGCTCGGGGACTGCCTGTACCGCCGTGGCGCCCGTGCCGATTATTCCGACTCGCTTGCCTGCGAGATCCACGTCGTAGTTCCAACGAGAGGTATGAAACGCGTCTCCCCCGAATGTCTCCATGCCGTTGATACGCGCCAGCTTGGGGCTGGTCAAGATGCCATTGGCCAGCACGACATGGGTTGCTTTCATTGCGTCGCCACGGTCCGTGTGCACAACCCAGCGCTGTTGGGCTTCGTCCCATTCGGTCCGGTCGACGGTGGTGTGAAACAAGCACTTGTCGTAGAAGCCGAACTTGGTAGCCATTGACTGGCAGTACTCCAAGATCTCGAAGCCAGACGCAAACTTCATGGTCGGCACGTACTCCATTTCTTCGAGCAACGGAAGATAGCTGTAGCTCTCGACGTCGCAGGCAATGCCGGGGTACCGGTTCCAGTACCAGGTGCCGCCAACGTCACCGCCTTTCTCGCAGAAGCGCACGTTCTGGAAGCCGGCCTCGCGCAGTCGGTACCACAACAACAGGCCAGCAAAGCCCGCGCCGATGACCAAAATATCGCACTCGTCGTCGAGCTTCGCACGCTCGATAGGTTCTTCTGAGTAGACGTCTTCGAGATACGAGGCGAAGTCGCCATCGATCGACATGTAATCGGCTGCGCCCCGCCGAGCCTCTTTGAACTCGCGGTACTTCGCTTGTTCGTCGGCGTTGAACACCGCTCCAACCGGTTGCTCGGGCAACGTCGTCAGCGCTTCGTTGTCGAGGACTGCATATCCCTTGCCAGCAATCTTGTCGTTTGCCTTTGCGGCGCGAGTGTCGAAGATCTTCAAACCCGTGTCGGGATCGATGCGGATTGCTTGGTGCACGCGGTTACTCCTTGTTCCACCCCGACCTTATTGCAGGGCCGGTCCTGGATTGAAGCACAGGCCCGTGGCGAGGCGCATGTAGGCACGTTTGCCCATCAACTCTTACAAAGTTTCGCTCATCGTTGCGTTGCCGGTACCGATAGATGTGCATGACGCAGCGGCTGGACCCCACCCAACACCTACATACCGCTGGTCTCTGCCGCCGTAACGCGCTGCATGTCGCGCAGCTCGCATGGACAACGCATCCAGCTGTCGGGTTTGACCTTGCGGGCGTGCGGTGGCTTGATCGCCACATCGAAAAGTCACGGCCGCATCTCCCGGCTGGCTATCTCGATGAGTTCGTGCAGCTCATGGGCTGCTTCTACGGAGAATGCATCCTCGCCGCCTTTGGTGGTCAATGGATGATGTCTCACGACGACCGTGGCCACCTTGGCATCGAGACGCCCGGGCTTGGAGTGACCTTCCCGATTCGAGCCGTTGAGGCGCACGTGGTCGACGGCGCGAAATGGTCGGTTGCAGTCGCCTATCTTACCGCGACCGAATACGTCGGCGGCTTGGCCAGCCTCGACGCCTCGGTTGTCGAAGTCGCTGCATAGGTCGCTGAGTTAGACAACGACCAAGCAGGCGCCGAACAGTGCAACTGCGGCCGCAACCGTCGCCATGTCAGGCCTTTTTTGGTCGCGCCCAAAGATCGGTCCTGCGTTTGCGCTTGCACCGAAGTACATAACGCCCAGCAGCGCGCCGACAATGAACCCGCCGGCGTGGCCGCCCAAGCTGACATAGCCGCTGAAACTGATGAACAGATTGAGCAGCAGAACTTGGCCGAGGCCCGACTCGTTGATGCCAACCCCTCGGCTGCGGAACAGCACGACAAGCAGACCAAGCAGACCAAAGATCGCGCCCGAAGCACCCATCGTCAGCGCGTTTGGTTCAAGAAGGAGCGCTCCAAAGGATCCGCCGAGCAGCGAGGTCATGTAGGCGAGCGCATAACGAACTGGTCCAAGCTGTTTCTCGAGAAGGCGTCCAATTGCGTACAGCGCGTACATGTTCATCGCCAGGTGAAGGACGCCGAAGTGCAGGAATCCGCTGGTGAAGATGCGCCACCACTCGCCGTTCACCCTGATTTGTCCGGCATTGAGCGCCCACTCTTGCGCAGTCGTGCCGCCGGTCAGTGCCCGGGCATCATAGAAAATGACCTGGGCGGCAAAAGCGAGAACGTTGAGCGCGATGATCGCGGTGGTGACCGTGCCACTCGAGCCGGGAAGCGTCCGCGTCGTGTACACCTTCTGCTTGGTGCCAACAACGCACTCAGGGCAGTGGACGCCAACCGAAGCTTGGTGCATGCAGCTGGGACATATTAGGCGTTCACAGCGCTGACATCGAACACCCGATGGGCGATCCGGGTGCCGGTAGCACACGGCGGCCTGCGTCCTTGGTTCGTGATCATGGCTGCTCAAGAACCGCAGTCTAGGAACGATGAGCAGTCCTGCGACCGCGGGCTGCGGAGTCTCGGCACTTTGGGCTGGGGCGAGGCTCGCTGGAGGTGGTGGATGGGTTATGTTGTGGGGTACACACGCAGACCTTGGTCGCCAGAATCGCTCTGGATCGCAGCGATCCGCAGTCAGGAGCCCACAGACGATGGTTGACTTGGCGGTCGAAGGCCTCGGTGCGGGAGAGTTGATTGGCGGGGGAGCTTCCGCCTCGGTGTTTGCTGCCACTCGGCTGTCGATCGGCGATCGGGTTGCGGTCAAGATCCTCAAGCAGACGCTGACCGATGAACAATCGAGAAGCCACTTCGAGCGCGAGGCCCGCGCGCTGACCGAACTAGCCGATATCCCGGGTGTGGTTGCCGTGCTCGACTCTGGCGTGAACGTGCGAGGCGAGCCCTACTTGGTGTTCCCGCTGTTCCAAGGCTCCGCTCAGAGCGACGTGTCCGAGCACGGGGCCATGGATCCCATTCGAGCGGCTCGGATGGTTGCGGGTGCGGCCAGGGCCGTGCACCAAGGGCATCTGCGGGGTGTGATTCACCGTGACCTCAAACCAGCCAACCTGCTGCTGACCAACTCTGACGATATTTTCGTGTCAGATTTTGGCATTGCCAAGCTGACCGATAGTTCGGTCTCAGCATCAGGTTGGTTGGGGCTGACTCCGGCCTATGCGCCGCCCGAAGCGCTCGAGGGAATTTCTGCTGGCGTCCTCGGCGACATCTACAGCTTGGGAGCAACGCTCGCTGCACTCGTAATTGGAGCGCCGCCGTTCTCGTCGAGCGGTGCCGAATCGCCGATCGCGCTCTTGAATCGCGTCGTCAACCAGCCAGCCCCCGATCTCGCGACATACGGGGCACCGCCCGAAGTCGCAGCAGTAGCAAGCCGGGCAATGGCGAAGTCTGCGCACGAACGATACGAGACCGCACTCGACATGGCAAACGCGCTCGAGGCTGCCGCAGACAGCGCCGAAGAGACAACAGCCGTACCGGTCAATCAACCACCATCAGGTCCAGCTTCGTCGGGCGGATCGCCCTTTCCGGCGCCTCCTCCGCCCACGCCCACAAACCTGCCACCTGCCCCCGAGGGTGCACCGAAAACACCCTCGCCTTCTGGTGGGCCATCGTCGACTCCGCCGCCAGTGCTTGCCGGGGCTGCCGCGCCCCCATCGGGTGAGCCCGCGATCTTTCCCAGTGCAGTTGCGAAGGTGCAGGCTCCATTCAGCCCCCCGGTGAGCACCGGGTCGGACTCGAAGAAGAAGTTGGCCGTCGGGGTCGCACTAGTAGTTGCCCTGGCGGCCGCAGTCGGCGGCTATTTCTCACTCGCTGGCGACAACGACTCGACCGTGCCGCGGGCCGAACCATCCGCTGTTGTTCGCACCGAGCCGAGTGCGGTCCCGCCCGCCACACCACCACTGGAGCTATCGCCAGCACCCGCAACGCCAACACCCGCAACGCCATCCCCTTCGCCTGCTGGTCCAACTCCGGGCCCAGCGTCCGGGGTCGTACCGAGTGGGCCCATCGATGTCAACGCGGCAGGCACGGGCGAAGCGTCCGATCTGGCGGCTGCGGTCGAACTGGCTGAAGACGGAGACGTGATCCGGCTCGCGGCAGGGCGCTACGAACTCGACTCGACCGTTGTTATCACAGCCGACATAACCATCGTGGGTGCAGGTCAAGGCGACACCGAGATCGTGGGCACGCAAGAAGCAGGCGCTGTGCTGTTCAGTTCGACCGCAGGCGGTCTTCACGATCTGACTGTCAGTAGCACCTTCGTCTCAGATTCCGATGATGACAACGTCGGCCTCGTCGAGTTCGACAGTTCAGAAGCCATGCGGATCGATAGGGTGACCGTCAGCAACGGCGCCGGATTTGGTCTCACCGTCATCGGATCAACCGGTTCGATCACGAACTCCGTGTTCAACGGACATCGCCTCTCGGGAATTGGCGTGGGCGATGGTTCGAACGTCGAGATCACGAACAACAGGACAAACAACAACGGTGAGTCGGGCGTGGTGCTCTTTGACAGCTCGCCAGCGATTCTCATGGGCAACACCGCCTCGGGAAATGGTAACTTCGGCTTCTCCGCTCAGGGCGACAGCTCGGCCGAACTGGTCGGCAACACCGCAAGCGGCAACAGCTTGAGCGGCTTTGTCATGCGTGACGACTCGACGGTGTCCTTGCACGGCAATCGAGCGCTGAACAACTCCGAGACCGGCTTCGTCTGGTTCGACAGCGCGGCAGGCACTGCCTTGGGCAACGAGGCCACCGAGAACACACGCAGCGGCTTCTCTGTCAACAACACCGCCAGCCCGACTCTCACGGCCAACTCGGCGTTGGACAACGACGACTCCGGCTTTGCGTGGGCGGATACGAGCAGCGGTGCTGCGATCGGCAACCGCTCTGAACGCAATGCCATCAGCGGCTTCACCACCATCGATGAGACCACGGTGTCGCTTCGGGCCAACTTCGGCAGCGACAACTCGGACGAGCTGTTCGACCTGGGTGCGAGCACCGCCTCTCCCGACGGAGGTGGCGTGATCTTGGTCGAGGCCGACGGGAGCGGTGATGTTGCAGATCTGAGGGCAGCCATCGCCCGTGCGCCGAACGGTGGTGTTGTGCGGCTCGGCGCGGGACAGTTCGATATCGACACCACAATCGACATCAGTACCGATCTCACCATCGTCGGCGAGGGGCCTTCGCAGACGACGATCTCGATCTCGGGCGAGAGCACTGCGCTGCTCATAGAACAAACCCCGATACGTATTTTGAACTTGGGCGTATCGTCGACCTTCGAAACTGACGACGACGACGAGCGTTTCAGCCTGGTTGAAATCGACCGCTCGGATTTCGTTGCTCACAACATTTCGGTGTCGAGCAGTGCCGGGGTTGGGCTCTCGCTGTTCGCCAGTCAGGGAACAGTCACCAACTCGACGTTCGCGAACAATTTCTGGTCTGGCCTCGGCTCAGCCGAGGGTTCTGACGTCATCATTTCCAGCAATGTGTCGTTGAACAACGGCCAATCGGGCATGGTCTTCTTCGATTCGTCCACCGGGTTCATCGGCGCCAATACTTCGAGTGGCAATACGTTCTTCGGTTTCTCGGCAGTTGGCACGGGCACACCAGCGTTCTTGGCCAACATTGCCGACGCCAACACCGGTAGCGGATTTTCTGGTGCTGAAATGGCTGAGCCCCGCTTCGTGGGCAACACATCTCGCGCCAACGAAGAGGCTGGCTTCAGCTGGTTCAACGAGGCCACGGGCTCAGCCGTGTCGAACGCGGCATCGGCCAACGGCACGAGCGGTTTCGTTGTGTCTGACACCGCAGGGCCAGCGCTGCGCACCAACACCGCGAGCCGAAACGAAGTCGACGGGTTCACATGGTTCGAGAATGCAACGGGGACGGCGCGAGGCAATCTGGCGGTGGCAAACGTCTTCGACGGGTTCGCGGCCGAAGGCGAATCGACCCCAAGTCTCGAACGAAATACCGCAACGGAAAATGAGCGGCGCCCGTATAACCAGTCAGCGACTGCCAACCCGACCCTCGAGGACAATGAGTTCTGATCCGCAACGTTGGTATCGGCTGCGTCGCCCGGCGTGCAGTTGGGGCCCCAGTGCCAGTATGTCGATGCGCTGCTGGGCTCTGCTGCTGTGCGCCGGGATGATGGTGTCGGGCTGCACCGCTAGCCAGTCTGTTGTTCAAGTAGCACCAGGCGAATCGATTGTCGGCCAAAGCCCTGCATCGATCACCGAGCAGATCGAACCAACTGCGGAACCGGTCGCCACCGTCGCGCCAGCGCCAGCGCCAGCGCCAACGTCAACCGCAACCGACGTCAACCGCCGAACCCGTAGACCAGGTGATTCAA